>Ga0335085_10018207_pt1 | contig 10103 bp, 7 predicted proteins | sample Lox_Sample_45_FD_206712 | JGI IMG/M metagenome (GOLD analysis project Ga0335085, IMG submission 206712) | Soil microbial communities from Loxahatchee National Wildlife Refuge, Florida, United States - Lox_Sample_4.5 | ecosystem: Environmental > Terrestrial > Soil > Wetlands | place: USA: Florida... | reverse complement strand
GACCGCGGAATCGACCTCGCGATAAGGGCGTTCAAGCTTCTTGCTGACGAGGACCACGATCTCGCTCTGCATGTGCTTGGCAAAATCCGGCACGATTCTTATCCTCAGCTGTGCTTCGATCTTGTGAAAAAGCTTTGCCTTCAGAAGCGCGTTGTTTTCCAAGATCACATCGAAAACGGGCGCATGGCCGACTACTATTCCTCCGCTCTCGTCACGGTAATTCCGACGCTCCGACGGGAGGGCACTTCACTCAGTGCGCTTGAGAGCATGGCCTGTGGCACGGCAACTGTTTCCACAAATGTCGCCGGACTCCGTGACTTGCCGACCATTCAATGCAATCCCGAAGCGACCGCGCTCGCTCAAGTCATACGGAAAACCCTGACGGACCGGGACCGTATTGGCGCCGAGCAGGCGGCGAAAGTGCGCGAGACCTTCAATATTGAGAGATGGAAGGCCACGTGGCGCCAAGTTATCGAGGCAGTCGCGTAGCGTGGCTGCGGAGGAAGCTGATTGTTTTGCCGTGGCGGTCTGGCTGGCTTACAGATAATGAACTTGCAACTCGAAGGAAGAGAGGCTTAAGGTTTTTCCCGCTGCTCTTCAGCATCTCGCAGTAGTCAAGATGAGGCACCCAATAGTGTTGGCGAAGGACTTGTTGGAGGAACGTTTGCCCAGAGGACGTTTGCGCACGCTCTTGGGCAGGCTCGGCTGGGGACTGCTGGGGGGTAGAGACTCCACGAAACTGTTGCGACGCTCGATCAACGGGCAGAGCCTCCGGTTGGAGGCGCGCAGCCTGACATACTACTGCGACTACGAAATCGACCTGTTCCGCTGGATTGATCCGCGCCTCCCCGCAGATGGTCTGTTCCTGGATATCGGAGCCCATCACGGCATGATGAGTCTGCCATTGCTGAATAAATCTCCCGCCCGAAAGTCGATCATGGTTGAAGCAAGTTCGGCAACCTGTCAGATCATTCAGCATCACTTGGCGGCAAACCATCTGGAGGACCGGACCATCCTTCGACATTTGGCCATCTCAGATACTGATAATAGAAGTGAATCCTTTGTACTGCTTGGTGATGGCACCGGATCCTCAAACCATTTGGGTAGTCTCCACGATGGTTTGCCCGAAGCCACCCGTTCCGAACCGGTCACGACTATCCGGGTGGACACCTTGGTTGAATCACTAGGAGCGAGACCCGACGTGATAAAAATCGATATCGAGGGGTGGGAAGTAAAAGCCGTTCGGGGGATGATACATACTTTGGAAACCCAACGTCCACATGTTGTCATTGGTTTGCACTACGTCTGGATCAAGGAAGTAGGCGATGATGTTTCTGAGCTTTTCCAAATCCTCCGTGACTTTCATTACGAGATCGAGCACGTGCGGGCCCCGCGGCAAGATCCCCGCCTCGTGGAAGACATCGTGTGTACCCCGCGTCGCTAGACCGCGACCGTGAGGCCAATCGCTTGGCGTCAACAAGGTGTTCACCGTCTATAGAAAGCGAAGATTCGTTCCAAGAAGAGGCTGTACGGTTGCGGCACACGCTGTAAGACTTCCGCCTGAGGGCCTGCGGAAAGCCCGAATCGGAGCCACAATAGGCCGCCCGCGATTCCGAGCACAGCAGCGTCCCAGACGAGGCACCATCCGAGCGGCAGCCACAATGAGACAAACCACGTAAGCAGCGCTAAGGGCACTAGAAAGGCCGACAATCGCATTGAGTCTTTCAGCCAGCCAAACACGACCTTCTGCAATGGATAATCTAGATAGTTCGCGGTTCGACGGGCGGCGTAGATTCCGGTCAGGAACAAAGAGCACAGAATCGATGCTCCGACAATCGAAGGAATTCCGCCCCACGCGGAAACAACCAGTGCCAAGGCAACAAAGCCGACACCCTCGCCGAACACGATAAAGCGAAGGAATCCGATCCGTTTACTGATCAAGATCAAGTTGACGTGGCACCGGATAATCGTGCGCGTCACCAACCAGATGCCCAAGAGGGCATCATTCCACGGCGACCAGAAAATCTTCCCCTTGGTCCACACATGGACAAAGGGCGCATTGCCAACGGCCAAGCTCACAGCCGCCAACACGCCGATCGTCCCGCTCACCATCACGACGTCGCGAAAGCGAGTCCGCAACCGTTCGAATTCGCCGCGCGCCATCATTTCCGCAAACATCGGCTCGGCGTAATTGGAGATTCGCCAGATCAGTTCACCGGCAAAAAGAAACAATTTCGTACACACCGACCATACCGCAGCCATATCTAACCCCAAGGTGCGGCTGATAATGATCGTTTGGCTGGCAGTTGTCAGTTGGGATCCCAATGAGACGAGAAACACGTCCTTCCCGTAGTGGAACAATTCCTTGAACCTCACCAATGTCGGCCGGCTCCAAGCACCCCAAGGTGGAAACATCTGAAATCTCCAGCAGACCAAGAACAGCAGGAACGTGCCCAGGGTTGTGCTGATGCCGCCGGCCCAGAGAATGCTGTACACGCCATGGCCTCGCACAAACCCGATCCACAGCGCGAGCAGGTTGATCGCGAACCCCAGAATCGCCACGTAATTTGACAAGTCAATCCGCTGGTGCGCGTATATGATCTGGTTGAAAACCCGTGTGGCGAACCCAAAGGCCACAATTCCACTCTGCCAGCGTACTAACACGACAAATTCATGCTGCAACTCAGGCGGGATGGCCAAGAGTTCTGCGAACCACGGACTCAGTGCAAAGCCCACAGCTAAAATGATCGCTCCTTGTACCTCCCACACGAGATTTCCCGTTTGAATCACGCTGCCATAATCGCCGCCTGCTGGATTGTCCTTATAATCGATAAGATTGCGGGCCACGGCAGTAGTCATGCCCATGTCGATCAATGCCATGTAGCTAATAGCTTGGGTCATCACCGCCCACAGGCCGAACTCTGCCTTCGGCAGAAAGTGCAAGGCCAGCGGCACGGACACGAGCGTGTACACGACGCCGGCTGCCAACGATGCGTAGCTGGAAGCGAGAATGTGCAGGAAGCGATTGAATCGAGACATACCAGTCAACAGTGAATTGATCTATATTCTCTCTAGGGCATAATCATGCTAAATGCAAGAAACACAGATGCACAAGTATAGACGCCACCTTTCTCTCTGTCTGTCCCCCCCGCCTCCGGGCATGTTGTGCTGCTAGTGCAACGACACGGTTCATTCGGTGGGACGTTGGTAGGGTCAAGCCGCCGGGCTGCCCGAATTCTTACGCGGCGCGCCGGACCGTCGCGCCCTACCTCGCAAACGAAGTGGACCGAAGTACTGGTGCTCGGCGTTCTTACGCTGTTTAGTTCCTCGTGTTCACTCCACGCCGGTCCTTCCAGTGCACCGACAAAAATCGCTTCGCAGACAACGATCGGAAGAATAGCCACCAGTCTCCCTTTCTCGCAGCCGTTTGACTGGACGAGAAAAAGAATCACAATTTTGCCGGCAGAGAACTGGGGACTGTTCAAGGAGCGAGAGAACGTCATTGTCGAAACTCCCGACAAGTCGTTGATCACGGTTTTTGACTTGTACGGAAAGACCGTGTATTCGAGCCATTCGCCAGCGTTGCTGAATCTACGGTGCGGTCACTACTTCGTCCAGTCCAACGGCGACCGCATTCAATTTGCTGTTCTGCCGAACGACTACGTGGGAGCTTCATTCCTAGGAGCGAACGCCGTCACTAATGTTCCCTGGGGCGACTTTCAGAAACAGCAGCGGATGGGTGTACAGTGGGTACGAACTGTTGAGGGTGCGCTCGACAATGTGCGACCGCAATCGAACCGCTGGGCATGGTCAAACATGGACGCGATTGTGGCAGCGAACGCAGGCCGTAAGATCATCGCAATAGCGGCAGATGGTCCGGTGCCTCCTTGGATTCAACCGTCGCAATTGGTGAATGTCTATACCAACTTCGTCGACGCTCTGACCCAACGCTACAAAGGCAAACTCACCGCAATCGAATTCTGGAATGAACCCGCACAAGGCGAATTCTATAACAACCCGAATTGGCTGCAAATGCTGGCACAGCTGACCATCCACGGCGCCACAGCCATCCGTGCCGTTGATCCCACCATTCAAGTGATGGCCCCCACTTGGAACTGGTCGGCCGATTACACTGAAATGGCTACACTCGCACAGTTGAGAGCGACCCCGTTCATCGATGTCCTGACGTGGCACGACTATGAGTCCTACAACTATCCTCCAGACCAGGATGTTTCGGGCGGATTCTCCAATGTGCTCACCCGCATTGCGCTGTATCGCCAAGCTGCCCAAGTCTCCGGCCCGCTGGCCATCACTGAACTGGGACTCTGGGGCGACAGCGCGCTTGGCATGAGCTACGGGTGGGCACAGACCAATTGGCCGGCGCCGCCGGTGTGGACCGTGGCGATGGCGCGCACCATCAAGCAGACTGTGATGTATCGCGCGGGAGGAGCCGAGATCCTTATACCGCAGTGCCTCGTCAACGGATCTGGGTTCTCGAAGAATTGGGCGTCCACGTTGGGTGGCTGGGAATACGACGACCGTGGGCCGGCCCCGAAAACCAGCGCTTTCTTGATGACCTGCCATTGGCTGAACAGTGCCAAGTTCGTCGGATACGAGCATAACGGCTCCCTATGGAAGTTCCACTGGCTACGTCACGATCAGCCGATGACCTTCGTTTGGTCAGAGGAAGTACAAGAGAATTCGCTTGCTGATCGTGCCGTTCGAGTCACAGATATCTTCGGCAATTCACTCGTCACCAGCCAAATCACTCCCATGCCATTCATTCTTTGGGGTGAGAAATAGCCTCGTGGCAGCGTTGGCTTCGGACTTCTCAGATTTGCATAGGTTCAGCGTACTTTATGGTCAAAGATTTCGGTTGGTAAGAAGGCTCCTTCCGTTTCCGTCAGCGGTGGCGCATCTCCTGCTATTTCCTTACCGTAGAAGTATTTGCTGCGAGTCAAAGAGGAACTCAATCGTAAATGCGAAGTTCGGATTCACATCCTACGTCCCTGCGACGAGCGTGGACAGCAGCATGCCTTCTTGCCCTGAACCTTCCCACGGTCGCCAGTGCGCAGGTGCCTGCGACCGCATTCACGCAACCATTCGATTACACAAAGACGAAGATCGTGATTTCGCCAGCGTCCAAATGGGGAGTGTTCAAGACGGGCGACTCCGTGACAATATCCACTTCCAACAGTCTAACCATCACTGTATTCAATTCGTATGGGCAGACAGTGTATTCGGGCGCTCCAACTACGACCACGTATCCGGCAGGTCACTACTTCGTCCAATGCAACGGAGACCGGAATCAGTTTGTCGTACTGCCTGCTGATTACGATGGTGCCCCATTCTTTGGTGCATGGACAGCGCGCACTTCTACGAACGATTATCTACAACCAATTTACAGCCAGTTAGGCATGCAGTGGGTGCGCACCTCTTGGGGCGCAATCGACAACGTTCGCTCTGACGCCAGCGCGTGGAACTGGACCAACATGGATGCCGTCGTTGCCGCTAATCCCGGCCGCAAAATCATCGTCACCGCGGCCGACGGTCCGGCACTGTCTTGGATTCAGTCATCGCAATTGTTGAGCGTCTATACGAACTTTGTCAGCGCATTGGCCCAGCGCTACAAAGGCAAACTCGCCGCAATTGAGATCTGGAACGAACCTTCGCAGAACAAACTCTACAACGACTTGAATTGGCTCGAGACTCTCGCTCAATTAACCATCCAAGGCACTACGGCCATCCATGCTGTCGATCCCTCCATCCAAGTGATGGCTCCCGTGTGGAACTGGTCAGCCAATTACAATGGATCGGCAACACTCACGCAACTGGGAGCCGCACCGTTCGTGGACACACTGACTTGGCATGACTATGAATCCTACAACTATCCTCCGGATCAAGACGTCTCGGGCGGATTCTCCAACGTCCTGACACGAATTGCGCTGTATCGCCAAGCCGCCCAATTCTCCGGTCCACTGGCCGTTACGGAGATGGGATTATGGGGTGACAGCGCGCTAGGAATGAGCTACGGATGGGCGCAGACCAATTGGCCGGCCCCGCCCACGTGGGACGTGGCGATGGAGCGCACGATCAAACAGACCGTGATGTATCGTGCCGGCGGAGCCGAAGTCCTTATTCCGCAAGACTTCGCGACCTCGTGTGCGTTTGGGCTCGGCTGGGACTCCTCCCTCGGTGGGTGGGAATACGGCAATCGCGGTCCCGCTCCAAAGACGAGCGGTTTCTTGATGACTTGTTACTGGCTTGATGGAGCTCAGTTGATCGACTATCGAACCTTGGGTCGGAGCATCTTCCTATTCGCTTGGCAACGGCCGAACAACACCTCGATCGTCTTCGCTTGGACGCTCGAGGGCCAGTCTGTCGCTTTGAGTTCGATCTCCGGATTGAACCCAACCGATCTCTTTGGAGCCACGATCTCACCAAGCGCGCTGGCTTCTATGCCGATTCTGTTTCAGTCCAACAGCGCTAATGCCTCCGGTCTCCTGAGCAACGTCATGTCGCGGCTACCCGATACTAACCTGCCTCCTATCATCGATCCCGTCAGCAATCAAACGGTGCTGAAAGGGCAAACTCTGCAATTTACGGTCCCGGCTTCCGACCCCGATAACGATCCCATCACCTTCTCTGCCGCTTCACTGCCAAACGGAGCAACCATTGATCCGTCCACAGGGGTGTTTTCTTGGACGCCAAACGTGACACAGGCAGGCTCCTATCCCATCAATTTCACGGTCACTGACGCACGTGGCATGAGCGCTTCGACATCGACAATCATCAACGTTATTGGCAGTCCCCTCGACGGCCTGGTGCACGAGTGGAAATTGGACGATGGCTCTGGAACTATTGCCTCTGACTCAGCAGGGACGAACGACGGCATCCTCGTGAACTTCAATCCCACAACGGATTGGGTTACCGGCTCCATTGGCACGGGGCTCAGCTTCACTGGAACCAACAGTTACGTCAACTTGGGTACAAGTCCGATCAACCTCACGAACAATTTCACTGTGTCTGCCTGGGTCTATCCGCGAGATACGGCCGGCGGGGAAGTGTTCATGGCGGCGCGCTTCCAATACGGATTAAGCGGCCTGCGGCTTATCATAAGCGGGAATCAACTCACGGTGGAAGGTACCGCGACGACAGGCCTGATTGTCCAATCTTTCGCACTCGACCAAATCCAGAACGACACGTGGTATCATGTCGTGATCGTCTACGACAAATCCACATTGAATGTCTACCTCGACGGAGTCTATCAACCAGAGACTTACGGAGGAAACCAGTTCTGGGGCGGAGACCTTGTGATGAATCCGTCCGCCAGCAGCTCTCTGGGCTTCTGGTCGGGGGATTTCTTCAACGGCATTCTCTCCGACGTGAGGATATACAGTCGCACTCTTACAGGACCAGAAGTGCTGGCATTGTACCAGTCCGCTGACCTGCCACTTTCGCTCGCGCCCATTGGTAACAAATCGGTGACCGTGGGTCAGACGTTGAACTTCACGATCTCGGCATCCGTCTCAGATGACACGAACCTGACGTATTCTGCCGCATCGTTGCCGACCGGAGCGACGTTCGATCCCGCGATGCGCACCTTCAATTGGACGCCTGCGGCTAATCAAGTGGGAACCTACGACGTCACATTCACCGTCACCGACGGCACCGCGAGCAACTCTCAGATGGCGACGATTACCGTCAGCAAATCGGCCGGCCAACTTATTCTCAAGCCGATCAAAGCGAAACGTGTTCGCGCCGGCCACAAGGTCAAAATCAAGCTCTCCGCCAAAGGCCCCAAACACGTACAACTGAACTATTCGATCGCTCCGATGCCCGCAGGTTCGACACTCGACCCGCTCCGAGGCAAGTTCACTTGGGTTACTACTGGCGCCACCGTCGGAACGTATTCGCTCACGGCCGGCGTTACCGACGGAACCAATACCGACACCGAACCAGTGTCGATCACGCTCTACTGAGCTTCGCAGGGTCTATTCGCGCTGGCCTCCAAGGCGCGATGCCACAAGATTGCCGTTCTGATCGAAGACCACTTTCGCCGCCATGAACATACCTTCACTCATACGCCCGCCCGGGAACACTGTCCGAAATCGCAGATCGCGGTAACGCAGAACGGTGTGGCCGTCCTCTTCAACTTTTTCAACCAGCGGGAACTCCGCGAACCATCGGAACAACTTCACGGCGTCCGTCGCCTCCGCCTTCGGCAACAGCTTGTCATCCCGAAACTGCACGAACGTGTCGTTGCGCCCTCGCGCAATCCAGTGAATCGCGTTGCCATCATCGTGGAGAATCGTCCAGCCCAACGGATTCAACGGCTGCGGAAATGCGTCGAGGCGCGCGGTCGGTGGGGCGCTTTCGTGCGCGCGATGCAACGCCACCGCGCGCGACGCGCCGCAGAAGACAAAGAACCCGCCCACCACCGCCAGCGTCGTCCGCGCCACCGCCTCCCGTTGCGTGACGACTGAAGCGATCAACCCCAGCACCAGCGCCGCCCACACGTACACGTCCACGATGAACACCCAGCTCAACGCAAACCGGCCATCGCTGAGCGGCCACAACAATTCGGTTCCGTAGTTCGTAATCCAATCCAGCAACAAGTGCGACGCCACGCCCGCCGCCGATGCTGCGCAGAGCAATCGGAAGTTTTTCCGACCCGAGATTAGCCAGAACGCCCCCGCCACCAGCGCCGCCCAGAACGGCAACAACAGCACCGAATGGGTGAAGCTGCGATGATAATGCAGGTACGTTTCGCTGCCGCCCCATGCCATCATGATGTCGATGTCAGGGAACTCCGCCGCCGCGATCGCCGTCCACAGCGCCGCCCGTCCGCCGCGCTGGCGAAAGCCGGCGTAGCCTATCACCGCCCCTGTCAACGCATGCGTGATGGTGTCCATCGCGGCCAATCGTAGCACACAATGCGCGCGGGCGCATCGCCCCCGCGTTCTCCGCATGTTCCAGCTTGAGTCTGCCGCGCGCAAACGGTATGACGACTTCGACAGCGGTACTCAAATTCGATGAGTTTCGATTGAATCATGAGCGATTTCCTGAAGCGTTTCTGGCAGGGGTGGAAGAAATTCGCGCACGTCCTCGGCGTCGCGCAGACCTACGTCATCGTCACGTTGTTTTACTGGCTCATCGTGCCGGTGTTTTCGCTGATTCGTCTGCAGAATCCGTTGCGGCTGCGGCAGCCAGCCGACCGCAGTTTCTGGATTAAACGAAAGCCGGCCGGCAATTCGCTCGAGCGGGCGAAGCAGCAGTCCTGAGTCCATGCACATCCTCGGCATTTCGTGTTTCTACCATGACGCCGCTGCGGCAATCGTGCGCGACGGCGAGCTTGTGGCGGCGGCCGAGGAGGAGCGGTTCTCGCGCCGCAAACACGATTTTGGCTGGCCCGCCAATGCGATTGGCTACTGCTTGCGCGAGGCGGGTATGACGATCAATGACGTCGACCACATCGTGTTCTACGAGAAACCGATCCTGAAGTTCGAGCGCATTCTATCCTGCTACATCTCGACGTGGCCGATGTCGTACGTGGCGTTCCTCAAGGCGCTGCCACTGTGGTTGAAAGAGCGGCTTTGGCTCAAAGATTTCATCCAGAAACGGCTCAGCACCGACCGCGGGATTCTGTTCGCCGAGCATCACATGTCGCACGCGGCGAGCGCGTTTCTCGTGTCGCCATTTGACGAGGCGACAATTCTCACGCTGGACGGCGTCGGCGAATGGACGACGACGACGATGGGCTGAGGGCGCGGCTCGGACATCCAACTGACCCGCGAGGTTCGCTTCCCGCACTCGCTCGGCTTGTTCTACAGTGCGATTACCGCCTACCTCGGTTTCGAAGTCAACGATGGCGAGTGGAAAGTCATGGGCCTCGCCCCGTACGGACAGCCGACACAGGTCGAGAAGTGCCGGCAACTCATCCGCACGCAGCCTGATGGCAGCTTTGCGTTGAACATGCGCTATTTCGCCCATCACTACAGCGCCCAGCGGATGTTCAACCACCGTGACCTGCCCCCGTATGTGATACCACATCCTATGTGAGTGTTTCTAGTGTTTCAGCCTTGGAGGACAGGCGGAGGGGC
>Ga0335085_10018206_pt1 | contig 10104 bp, 6 predicted proteins | sample Lox_Sample_45_FD_206712 | JGI IMG/M metagenome (GOLD analysis project Ga0335085, IMG submission 206712) | Soil microbial communities from Loxahatchee National Wildlife Refuge, Florida, United States - Lox_Sample_4.5 | ecosystem: Environmental > Terrestrial > Soil > Wetlands | place: USA: Florida... | reverse complement strand
ACGGTCCGCTGGTCATCTCCCCGGCGAACAAGGTCCTCGACGTCAACTACGGGCAGATGACGCCGACGCAGACGTACACCGCGACCATCGGCGGCGCGACGGTGCACGCGTCCTTCGCGATCGACCTCGGGCAGATCGGAAGCATCGACGCCTCCAAGGGCGTCATGACGCCCACCGGGCGCATCGGCGGGACGGCGAACGTGACCGCCACATACGGCTCGCAGAAGGCGTCGACGCAGGTGACCGTGCGCATCCACATGGGCGACAACGGCGCACCCAGTGGATACGACGCGGGCGGCGGCACCGGCGGCTTCGGCGGCGTCGGTGGATCGGGCGCCGGGGGACAGGTGAACGCGGGCACGCAGACCGTGCTGACCGGAACGGCGACGACGGACATGGGGCTCTCGTGGCTGTACCCGTACGACAAGACGGTTTGGCCGCAGGGCGTTCTGCCGCCGCTCCTGCAGTGGCAGCCGGGTGCCGTGGGCAACTACGACGCGGTGCTCATCCAGCTGCAGGAGAAGGGGTTCATCTACCAGGGGTTCTTCTCGGCCCCGGCGATGCCCTTCGTGAACCACCCGATCCTGCCGAGCGCGTGGGACACGCTCGTGTACTCGAACCAGGGCGAGCCGGTGACGGTGACGCTGGTCTTCGCCTCGGGCGGCAAGGCGTACGGGCCGCTCACCGAGACGTGGACGATCGCGCAGGGCGTGCTGACGGGGACCGTCTATTACAACTCGTACGGCACCGCGCTCGCGCTCAACTACTGCTGCACGGCCGCGAACGCGCTCTTCGGTGGAGCGACGCTGGCCATCAAGCACGGTGCGACGAGCCCGGTCCTGATCGCCGGAGCGAGCGGCGGCACGCCCGGCAACCCCGCCGCCGACTCGACCAAGTGCCGCGTGTGCCACTCGGTCGCGGCGCAGGGCTCGACGCTCGTCACGCAGCACGGCGACGACTACAACGCCTCGAGCGCGTACGCGCTGACCGCGGGCAACGCCGAGACCGTGATGGCACCGAACAACGGGACGTTCGCCTTCCCGGCGATCTCGCCCGACGGCACCATGCTCTTCGCCAACGCCGGCCCGCTGCCCGGGATCAGCCCGGCGGCCGCGAGCGCCCTCTACGCGATCCCGTCGGGTGCCGCGATAGCGGCGACAGGCATTCCCTCGGGGCTCAAGGGCGGAACGCCGGTCTTCTCGCCGGACGGCAAGCACGTGGCCTACAACGACTACGGCGCCGGCGGTCAGCCGCTCGGGTCGCTCGACTTCGACGTGGCGACCAAGGCGTTCTCGAACCAGCAGACGCTGGACACGGCGCCCACCGGGCAGCGCGACCTGTTCCCGGCATTCCTGCCGACGAACGACGCGGTCGTGTTCGAGCGCGAGGTGGCCAACGACGGCGAGTACGGTGCGACGCGAAATGGCTCGCAAGGCGAGCTGTGGTGGGTGGATCTCAAGACGCACACGGCGGCAGCGCTCGCGAACCTCAATGGCACCGGGTACCTGCCGAACGGCGGCACCAACCACGGCAGCGACACGGTCCTTCAGTACGAGCCGACGGTGAACCCCGTGCCGAGCGGCGGCTACGCGTGGGTCGTCTTCACGAGCCGCCGCCTCTACGGCAACGTCGCGACGCAGGACCCGTTCCTCAGCGATCCGCGCAACTACGACCCGGCGACGGGCGTGACGACGAAGAAGCTGTGGGTCGCCGCGATCGACCTCAACGCGAAGCCGGGGACCGACCCGAGCCACCCCGCCTTCTATCTGCCGGGTCAGGAGCTGCACGCCGGCAACTCGCGCGGCTACTGGGTCGTCGATCCGTGCGAGCCGAACGGCTCGTCGTGCCTCACCGGCGACCAGTGCTGCAGCGGCTACTGCGAGGACGTCGACGGTGGCTTCGTGTGCGGCAACCAGCCGCCCGGATGCACGGGCCTCGGCAACAAGTGCAAGCAGGCGAGCGACTGCTGCGGGGCCGCGCAAGGGATCCAGTGCATCGACGGCTTCTGCGCGCAGCCGAACCCGCAGTGACGATCAGTGCGCCACCAGCCGCCAGTGCGGCAGGGGCCTGCGCTCGACGCGCAGCAGGGTGCCGTCTTCCACGTCGTGCCAAGGCTCGTGCGTCATCTTCTCCGACCCGATGAGCACCGCGGTGCGCCGCTGGGACCAGGGCGTCTCCACGGTCGTGCCGTCGTGGCTCGTGCGCCGCGTGCGGACCGTGTCGTGCGGACCTCTCTCGAGCAGGTGCATGGTGCGGCCGTAGCGATGCGCGTAGAGGGTCGCCCCGTCCGAGAGCAGGAAGTTGAATGCCCCGAAATGCTGGCGTTCACGAGCGGACCGCGCGGCCTTACCGATGGCTCGATCGGTCTCGTCACTCGCAGGCGCGTGCGCCACGCCCGCCTCGTCGAGCCGGGTCAGGAACCACGCGAACAGGAGCTCGCTGTCCGTTTCGCCACGTATCTCGGCGGCGCGCTCGGGGGAGGTGTTCACGCGCAGCCAGGCGACGTCCTTGACCGTGCCGTTGTGTGCGAACACCCAGCGGCCGCGCTGGAAGGGGTGCGTGTTGACCAGCGACGTCTCCCCCACGGTCTTCTGGCGCACGTGGGCGAGGAACAGGTCGCCGCGACTTCCGCCCGCCAGCCTGTGGAAGCGCTCGTCCTCTCCGGCGCAAGCGACGCCCTTCTCGATGGACCAGCCGGCGTCCTCGTCGAAGACGGCGATGCCCCAGCCGTCCCTGTGCTCGCGTGAGAGTGCCGCAAGTGAGCGAGGTGACTCCCTGAGGCAGATCCTGAAATCGGTGGGTTCGCTTGAGGCGATCCCGAGCAGACGGCACATCGGCGCGCTCTAAACATAGCTCACTCGAACTCGATGCGCGCGTGCGACGGGATGACGGGGCGGCGTGAGGAATGCACGGCGCACACGGTCCGGTAGAGCGACCGGTAGAGCCCACCAAAACGCCGGTCTCGTCTGACGTCTATCGAATCGACACCGGAGACATTTGCGCGAGTACCATCGATCTTCACCCACGGTGCACCGCCCCGCACGCGCAGCAGCGCTCCTCTTGTCCTGCGCCGCGCTGGTGTGCCCCGCGACCCTGCGAGCTCAGGCGCCGCCGCCTGCGGAGCGTCTTCACGTCTACTCGCCGTACGAGGAGGAGACGATCCGTGACGTGCTGCAGCAACAACGGCTGACTCGGGATCCGGAACCCGAGGGAAAGGTCGTGGAGCGCGTCGAGGTCGTGCCGCTCGACGTGTTCGAGGCGCGCGACCAGCTGCCGACCTGGTTGAACGTCTTTCACGTGACGACGCGCAAGAGCGTCATCCGCCGGGAGGTCCTCATCCACGAGGGGGAGCGCTACGAACAGGCCCTCGTCGACGACACGATCCGGAACCTGCGCCGCGTCCCGGGGGTGCCCCAGCTCTCGGCTGTCCTGGTCGTCGCGGCCCAGGGGTCGGCGCCCGATCGCGTGGTCGTCCTGGTCATCACGAAGGACGTCTGGAGCCTGCGCCTCAACTGGGACCTCCTCGGCGACGCGGGCGGCATCGACAACCTCACGCTGCAGCCCTCGGAGACGAACTTCCTCGGCCTGCACCAGATCCTGGGGGGGCTCTTCATCCTCGAGCCCGCCGCGTACACGCTCGGCCTCAACTACATGGTCCCCCGCATCGAGGGATCGCGCATCGCCGTGCAGACGAGCGCGAACGTGATGGTCAATCGCGACAGCGGTTCGCCGGAGGGCACCTACGGGAGCCTGGTCGCCGGCGAGCCGCTGTACGCCGGCAACACGGAATGGGCCTGGGACTCGTCGGTGCAGTGGCAGGATGTGATCTACCGCGCGTACTCCAACGCGCAGGTGCGTGCCTACGTCGACCCGCGCACCGGGTGCAGCGCGGCGGATCCCGCGTGCGTCGTGCCCTTCGCCTTCCACCAGCGCGAGTACGTGGCGAGGTACGAGCTCACACGCTCCTTCGGCTGGACCCACAACCACGACTTCACTCTCGCCGCGAACATCTCGCGCGCCGCCTACCAGACCCAGTTCGTCGGCGCGGACCCGCGGACGACGACAGACTTCGTCTCTCAGTACGTGCCCATGGGCGAGACGCGCGCCGGGCCGTCGCTCCAGTATCACACCTACGAGTGGCGCTTCCTGCGCGTCGTCGACTTCGACACGCTCGCCCTGCAGGAGGACTATCGGCTCGGATACGACGTGGTGCTGCGCGCGTACCCCGCGTTCAAGGCGCTCGGCTCCTCGCGCGACGTGACCGCCATATATGGGGCCGCGCAGTACACGTGGGCGGTCCGCGACGGCCTCTTTCGCCTCATCTTCGAGTCCGATACCCAGCCGGAGCAGTCGCGCGTCGCCGACGCGTTCATCCACCCCACGGCGCACCTCGTGACGCCGAGCATCGGGGGCGCCGGGCGCATCGTGGTGGACGGCTCGTGGCTCTGGCGATGGCGCAACTACCTGAACCAGAACGAGTTCCTCGGCAACGGCGATCGCCTGCGCGGTTACCCCACCAACTTCCTCGTGGGGCCGAACCTCATGACGTACAACGTGGAGTTCCGGACTCGCCCCCTCGAGATCTTCTCGATGGAGCTCGGCGCCGTCGCCTTCTACGACGTGGGGGACGCCTACGGAGGCGTCGACCGCTTCCAGCCGTACCAGTCGGTGGGAGCCGGCTTGCGGGGGCTCATCCCGTGGCTCGATCGCACGGTGTTCCAGCTCGACTTCGGAGTCCCCGTCGAGCGCCCGATCAATCCGGCGACTGGGGCGACGATTGCTCCGTACAACTTCGTGGTGTCGTTCGGGCAGGCTTTCCCGACGCCGACCATTCCGGCTCTGGCGCCCGTGCTGCCGACGGGGCAGGGGCCCGATTCGCCGTGACTTGATCGAGTACCTCGCGCAGCGCGGCGGCGCTCTCGGTCCACGTCCTCGGCCCGCACGCGCGCACCGCGTTCTCGTCCCACTCGCGGTGCAGCGCCGCGACGAGCGCGTCGGCGAGAGCCGCCGGATCACGTGGAGGCACGAGGATGCCCGCGCGATCGTCGGACACCACGTCCGGGATGCCCCCGACGCGCGTCGCCACCACGGGCCGACCGCAGGCAAGCGCCTCCAGGACCACGTTGGGTGTGCCCTCCATCCAGCTCGGGAGCACGAGGAGATCGCTCGCGGCCATCCACTGGCCGATCTCGGCGTGAGGACGCGCGCCGACGACGCGTATCCCGCCACGGGTCGCCGCGGCGCGCACGCGCGACGTCGCGACACCGTCGCCCACCAGGACGAGACGCGCCTCGACGCGGCGTCGCACGCGCTCGAATGCATCGAGCAGATCGAAGATCCCCTTTCGTTCCTCCAGGCGGCCCACGAAGAGGAGCACGCGCTCCTCCTGAGGGAGCCCGAGAGCGCGACGCGCCTTCGGGCGCTCGGCCACCCCGAATTGCGAAGCGTCGATGCCGTTGTGCACGAGGTGGATGCGCTCGCGATGCACTCCCAGGGCCTCGAGCTCCGAAGCGAGCGGTCGCGACACCGCGACGATGGCGTCCGCCTCCGGGAGCACGAGCCCGGCGATGTGACGGACCAGCGGCCGGCGCAGCACGTCGTTCACGTCGGTGCCATGAACCTTGACGACGCACGGCTTGCCCAGCGCCCGCGCTTCGATGATCGCGGCGCATCCGTCGGGGTAAGCCCACGTCGCGAGCACCACGTCGGCACGACGCAGGACGTCCCGATGCGCGGCGAGCGACGCGCGGTAGAGCGGCACCGCGATCGGCAGCCCCACCCGCGGCAGATAGAGCTGACGCACGTAGGTCACGTCGACGCCGTGCACGTGCTCGCGTCGCGGCAGTGCCGCGAGGCGCGCCGCACGCGCAGGGATCCCCGTGATCGCCGCCAGCGGGACGTACGGGATCGCCGCCAGCACCTCCACGTCGCACGTCCGTGCGAGCGCGGCGATCTGCTGCCGATTGAAGGGAGCGCTGTCCGGCTCCAGCGAGCTCGGGAAGATCTTGGTGACGACGGCGACGCGCATGGTGCGTGCAACGTAAGACGTTGGGTGCCCATGCGCATCGTGCACGTCGTGCAAGGGCTCGGCATCGGAGGACAGGAGCGCCTCGTGGCGAGCTTGTCACGCGTGCTCGTCGCGCGCGGTCACGAGCCGGCCATCGTGAGCCTTTCCACCGGGGGCGAGGTGCGTGCCGAGGTCGACGGCGTTCCCGTCTACGACGTGACGCGCGGACCCGGAGTCGATCTCACCGTGGTCGCGCGCCTCGCGTCTTTGCTGCGGCGGCTCCGTGCCGACGTCATCCACACCCACAACCCCTCGCCGATGCTCCACGGTGTGCCGGCTGCTCTGCTCGCCCGCGTCGGCCGGCGCGTCCACACCAAGCACGGCGTGAACATCTACGGGCGCAAGGGGCTCTGGGCGGCGCGTGCCGCCGTGCGCGTCATCGACGCCCTCGTCGCCGTATCCCCGGAGACGGCGAGCATCGCCCGAAGCAAGGAGCGCGTGCCCGATCATCGCCTCCGCGTCGTGCCGAACGGCATCCCGCTGTCGGCGTTCGGTCCCGACCGCGACGCTCGTGCTCGCATCCGTGCCGAGCTGGGCATCCCCGGCGACGCGTTCGTCGTGGGCACCGTGGGGAGGCTCGCGCCCGAGAAGGACTACCCGCTGCTCGTCCGGGCGCTGGCCCCCGCGCTCGGTGAAACGATGCGCCTGGTCATCGTCGGCGACGGCGAATGCCGGGATCGCCTCCGCGAGGCGGTCCCGGCGGAACGCGCCCCCTACGTGACGCTCACCGGCGCGCGCCGGGACGTGCCGGCGCTGCTCGCGGCGTTCGATCTCTTCGCCATGTCCTCGCGCACGGAGGGGCTCCCGCTCGTCATCCCCGAGGCGATGGCCACGGCCCTCCCCGTCGTCGCCACGGCCGTGGGTGGGCTCCCGAGCGTCGTCCCGCGCGAGTGCGGGCTGCTCGTCCCCTCCGGCGACGCCCAGGCGCTCGGTGGCGCCATCGACGCGCTCGCGCGCGATCGCGACCGCGCACGCGCCATGGGACAGGCCGCCCGCCGGCACGCTCTCGACCGCTTCTCGATCGAGGCGATGACCGACGCCTACGAAGCCATCTACCGGGGCGAATGATGTGGACCTTGCCGGTCCTCCCCGACACCGACACGGTGGGGCGGGTCGCCATCGTCGAGGGCTACAACACGAACACGTATCAGGCGCAGGACAACCCCAACGTCCCGCTCATCGAGCGCCACCCCTCGCCGTTCACCGGCGTCGACGCCGCCCTCGAATGGCGCTTCCACGGGCGCGACGCGGACGTGACCACGCTGGTGGTCGACGGACGCGCCAACCACTACGAGCCGCTGCAGCACGAGTACCAGTCCGACGACGGCGCCTTCAACGCCGCGCTCCAGTCGCGCATCACGCTCGCGCCGCGCACGGTCCTGTCCCTGTCGGAGGCGGCCTCGGTCACCTCCTTCAATGCCGCGCACCAGATCGACGGGACGATGTACGCCTTCGACCCCACCCAGGTGCGCAGCACCTACTGGCTCGAGGATGCGTCGGGCGACATCACGTACCAGCTCTCGCCCAACTGGCGCATCGCCCAATCCCTCGGCGTCACGATCTCCGGCACCCTGCAGTCGGCGCCCTTGCAGCTCCCGAGCGGTCAGCTCACCGAGCACCGCGGCCTCGACTACATCATGCCCTACGTCGAGAGCGACGTTTCGCACGACTTCGGCGAGCGCACCTCCGGTGACCTGATGCTGCGCTACCAGTACGCGTTGCAGGAGTACGTGCTGGATCTCTCGCAGAACCCACCGCGCAACATCGGACCGGAGAAGCAAGCGTCGCTCCTCCTCCTCGCGGGCTACTCGTACCGGTGGAGCCCGGAGGTCGCGACGGTGCTGCGCTTGGGAGGAGTGATCGCGTCGGCGCCGCCGCGCGACGTCGACCAGCGACCGATCCTCGCGCCGTCGGGGCAGGGGGAGCTCTATTACACGCGGCCCTTCTTCAACGTCGTGGGGACCGCCGGATACACCTGGGGCACGATCAACCCGCGCATCGGCTCGGGACCGACGGCGACGATGTCTCTGCTGGCGGTCGGCGTGCCCGAGCACCGGGGCGACTGGCAGAACCTCGCGCTCCTGGGGCGTGCGCAGTTCGCGTACTCGGCCCTCATCGCGGGTGCCGACCAGAGCGGGAACGTCCAGGAGGCGGAGCTGGGCCTCTACGCGGTCGGCTTCGAGGCGCGCTACGCCCTCAATCGCTGGCTCGGCGTGCTCGCCGGCTACGACCTGCGCTACGCGACCTTCAACCCGGCCACGTCCTTCGGCCCCGAGTTCTTCCAGCAAGTGTTCTTCGTGGGCCTGAGCGGCTACTTCTCGAACGACCGCACCATCCTGCCGCTCACCACCTTCACGGCCCCGGTGGTGCCGCCGGCCTAGCGCGCTCCGATGCGCAGGAGCACGACCTTCACGGTGTCGAGCATGATCGAGAGGTCGAACCCGACCGAGTAGCTCTTGATGTAATAGAGGTCGTACTGCAGCTTCTCGAGGTGGTCCTCGGTCGTCGCTCCGTAGCGGCACCGGACCTGCGCGTGACCGGTCACGCCCGGCTTCACGTAGAGGCGCTGCTTGAAGTAGGGGACCTGCTGCTCGAGCTGCTCGACGAAGACCGGGCGCTCGGGGCGCGGGCCCACCATGCTCATCTCGCCGCGTAGCACGTTCCAGAGCTGCGGCAGCTCGTCGAGGCGCGTCTTGCGGATGATGCGGCCGACGCGCGTGATGCGCGGATCGTTCTCCTCGGCGAAGCGTGCGCCGGTCGTCTCGGCGTCGATGCGCATCGATCGGAACTTGTAGAGCGTGAAGGGGCGCCCGAGCTCCCCGGCGCGCACCTGCCGGTAGAGGATGGGGCCGGGCGAGTCGATGGCGATCGCCATCGCCGTGAGGAGCATCAGGGGCGCGGCGAGCACCAGGCCGGTGGTCGCGATGGCGAGATCGAGCATGCGCTTGAGGCGGCGCGTGGCCGGGCGCGACGTGAACCCCTCGGCGAAGATGAGCTGGGACGGTTTGAGCTCCCGAACGAAGATCTTGCCCGCCTCGCGCTCGTAGAAGGCGATCCCTTCCTCCACCTCCACGCCCCGGAACTTCGCTTCCAGGAGCTGCTCCACCGGCAACGTCCCGCGGCGGTCGGGGTAGGCGACGAGGACGACCTCGATGTGCTCGCGCGTGACCAGGTCGTAGAGCTCGCGGTACGTACCGATGACGCCTCCCTCCGGGTCCACCTGGGCGCGGTCGCGCGCGAGCATGCCGACCAGCGTCATCCCGAGGTCGGGTCGCGCCTGGACCATGCGCGCCAGCTCGTGGGCCAGCTCGCCGTTGCCCACGACGAGCGTACGCCGCAGGAAGTTCGAACCCTCGGTGACGCCGTTGTAGAGGATGCGCCACGCCGGAACGACGACCGCGGTGAGCGCGAGCGCGACGAGAAAAACACCGCGGCCGATCTCGATGGGCGGCGCCACGTAGAACGCGAGCAGCAGCGCGATGGCGCCGAGCAGCAGTCCCTGCAGGGCCCGCTCGTAGACGACGCGCGCGTGCCGGGTCGCCGCCAGATCGTAGAGGCCCGCGTAGTAGAGCGCTCCCTGCACGACGAGCGCGAAGAGCAGCGCCTTCTTCGCGACGTGCGGCATCGTGAGCCCCGTGTGCATCCCGAGCCGCAGACACGCGGACACGAGCACCATGACGGCGACGAGCGTGCCCTCGTAGCAGAAGAGCAGCAGCTTCCTGGGAGACCGGACCAGCTCGAACATCGCTCTCGCTGCTCCCTCCCCTCAGGGCACGATCACCGTGTCGCCGAGCTCGAGGGCGATGTTCTGCTCGAGGTCCCCGTGGTTGACGACCGCGCCGTAGTCGAACGGAATGCGCCGCTCGCCGCGCACGTCGCGTCGCACGATGACGATACGATCGGGGTCGGCGAAGCGCGTGAAACCGCCGGCGAGCGAGAGGCTCATGAGCACCGTGACCTCCTGGCCCGGCGCGAACTCACCCGGCTTGTTCACCTCGCCGACGACGTAGATCTTGTAGCTCTTGACCTCCTGGACC
>Ga0335085_10018204_pt1 | contig 10104 bp, 11 predicted proteins | sample Lox_Sample_45_FD_206712 | JGI IMG/M metagenome (GOLD analysis project Ga0335085, IMG submission 206712) | Soil microbial communities from Loxahatchee National Wildlife Refuge, Florida, United States - Lox_Sample_4.5 | ecosystem: Environmental > Terrestrial > Soil > Wetlands | place: USA... | reverse complement strand
CCGATCTACGGCCACGTATTCGACGGCTACTGGCAGGACATCGGCAATCTCGACCAGTACCGGCAGGCGAACTTCGACGCGCTCGATGAGAGCGTCCGGCTCGAGATCCCGGGCATCCGCATCCGAGGCAACGTCTGGCTGGGGGACGGGGTGGACCTCGACGACCTCGACGCGATCGCGGGACCGGCATATCTCGGCAACTACTGCCGGGTCGGTCGCGGCGCGCACGTCGGTCCCTACACGGTGCTCGCGACGAGTGTGACCGTCCGCGAACGGGGGCGCGTCCTCCGCTCGATCGTCGACACCTCGACGTACATCGGCCGGAGCGCCGACGTCGTGGGCGCAATCATCGGCCGCAGCTGCGACCTGCGCGCACACGTCCGGGTGCACGAGGGGGTGGCGATCGGCGACGAGGTGACGGTCGGCGCCGAGAGCGTGATCCTGCCCGGCGTCCGGATCTATCCGTTCAAGGAAGTCGAGACCGGGTCCCAGCTGCACGAGAGCTTGATCTGGGAGTCGCGGGGCACGACGCGGGTGTTCGGCAAGCACGGCGTGGCGGGGATGGTGAACGTCGACCTGACGCCGGATGTCGCGGTCCGGCTCGCCGCGGCACTCGGCACCGCGTTGAAGCGCGGCGCGCGCGTGGTGGCCAGCCGCGAGAGCGCCGCAGCCTGCCGGATGATCAAGCGCGCGATGATCTCGGGCATCTCGTCGACCGGTGTCCACGTCGACGACCTCCGTGTCAGCCCGGCCGCGGTCGCACGCCACCTCGTGAAGTCGGAGGCACACGACGCGGGCTTCCACGTCGGGGTCAGCCCGAACGACCCGGAGGTGATCCGGATCCAGTTCTTCGAGCCGCTCGGCGTCGAGATGAGCGCAGCCATGCAGACCGAGGTGGAGAAGCACTTCACGCGCGGCGAGCTCCGCCGCGTCGCCGCCGGCGAGGTCGGCGGCATCTCGTATCCCGCGCGCGTGCGAGAGACGTACGCCGCCGAGCTGCTCTCGACGATCGACGCCGAGGCGGTGCGCGCCCGCCGGTTCCGCATCGTCGTCGACTACGGCTTTTCCGGCGCCTCCTACGTGCTTCCGCTCGTGCTCGGGCCGCTCGGAGTCGAGGTCGTCGCCGCCCACGCGTTCACCGGAGAAGGACCCGACCAGGCCGGCGCCGCGTCCGGGCTCGCGGCTGCGATCGGTCAGACGAAACGGCTCGTGCCGGTCGTCGGCGCCGATCTCGGTGCGATCTTCGACCGGTCCGCGGAGCGGCTCTACCTCGTCGACGAGCAGGCGCGCGAGGTGCCGGTCGAGCAGGCGCTTCTGCTCTTCCTCCGGCTGCTCGGCTCGGACGGACGCCGCGGAAAGCTCGCCTTCCCGGTGACCGTGACGAGCCAGGTCGAGCGGCTGGTCGCAGACTCGCAGCTCGAGGTCGTGCGGACGCCGACGTCGCTGCCGGAGCTGACGCGCGTCGCCGCCGAAGGGGGAGTGGTCTTCGCAGGCGCCGTCGGGGGCGGCTACGTCTTTCCCGAGTTCCTGCCGGGCTACGACGCGGTGGCGAGCCTCGCGAAGCTGCTCGAGCTGCTCGCACCGGTCGACCGGCCGCTGTCGGAGCTGGTCGCCGAGCTGCCTGAACCGACGCTCGTCCACTACCAGGTGCCGTGCCCGTGGGCACTCAAGGGACTGGTGATGCGCCTCCTGAACGAGCGACTCGCAGGTCGCGACCTCGATCTCACCGATGGGATCAAGCTGTTCGACGAGCGCGGCTGGACCCAGGTGCTGCCGGACCCCGACGAGCCGGTCCTGCATCTCTACGCGGAGGGCGAGACGCGGGAGGCCTCGGAGGAGCTCGCGAGGGAGCTCCGGACGCTGGTCGACGAGATCGAGCAGGGCGAGGCTGCCGCGACCCGCAACTAGCCGTTCTTTGCTCCGCCCGAACACAAAGGCTAAAGTTCAGCTTCACCCTCGACGAAAGGGCCTGATGGAACCGCTGCCGGATCTTGCGACGCTGTCCGACGAGGACCTCAAGAAGCTCATCGACGACCTGACGCGCGAAGAGCAGGAGGTCTCATACCGCCGCAGGCTCCTGCACGGGAAGATCGACATCCTTCGGGCCGAGCTCGTCGCCCGGCTGCAGACGACGCAGGGGAGAAGCGTCCTCGACGCGGTCGACGTCGACTCGCTGTCGGACATCCTCACGGGCAAGGCCGCGCCGCCTGCCTGATGGCGAACGTCTACTGCCCCGAGTGCGGGTACAACAACCCGGAAGCCGCCCACTTCTGCGCCAAGTGCGGCGCGGCGCTCGTCGTTCCCGAGGAAGGGGAGTCGACCGAGGCGTTCACCGCACCCGAGCTTGCCGAGAGCCTCGACCCGCTCGAGGATCTCGGCGTCCACGGCGCGGCCCTCATCGTCCGCTCCGGCGGCGGACGGGCGGGTGAGTCGTTTCTGCTCGAGGCGAGCCCCACCACGATCGGCCGCTCCCCCGAGTGCGCGATCTTTCTCGACGACGTCACCGTGTCCCGCAAGCACGCCGTCTTCAGCAAGGACGGCGACCGCTGGGAGCTCGAGGACCAGGGCAGCCTGAACGGGACGTTCGTCAACCGCGACCGCGTCGAGACCGCGGAGCTCAGCGACGGCGACGAGCTCCAGATCGGCAAGTACCGGCTCACCTTCCTGCAGCGCTGATGGCGATGACGGAAGCACCCCCTCGTCGCCGCCTCCTCACGATCGGCACCGTCTGCTCGAGGCTCAAGGCCGAGTTTCCCGACGTCTCGATCTCGAAGATCCGCTACCTCGAGGACCAGGGCCTCCTCAACCCGAGGCGGACGCAGGGCGGCTACCGGCTGTTCTCGGAAGACGACGTCGAGCGGCTCGAGACGATCCTCCGCCTGCAGCGAGACGAGTTCCTGCCGCTGCGCGTCATCCGGCAGGAGCTCGAGGCGGGCGCCGGTACGCAGCGCCGCCGGCGCCGTGCCGCAGTCGACGCGGGGGAGGAGGAGCTCGATCTCGAGGAGCTCTGCGACCGCGCCGGCATCACCGCGGCCCGCGCGCGCGAGCTCGAGGAGTTCGGGCTGCTCGAGTCGCGCCTCGAGGACGGGCAGAAGATCTACGCGGAGAGCGAGGCCGACATCGCGGCCGCGTGCGAGGCGCTCGCGCAGTTCGGGATCGGGGCGCGGAACCTCCGCGCCTTCCGCACGGCGGCCGACCGCGAGAGCAGCCTGCTCGAGGCGGTGATCGCCCCGGCCCTGCGCTCGCGGAGCTCCGAGCGGCGGCAGGCCGCGCTCGGTGACCTGCAGCGGCTTGCGCAGAGCGCCCAGGAGCTCGCCGATCTCCTGTTGCGCCGCAACGTACGGCGACTCGTCGAGTAGCCTCGCGCACGTGGCGGGGATCGACTTCACGACGCGCGTCCGCGAGGTCCCGGACTTCCCGGAGCCCGGCGTCGGCTTCAAGGACATCTCGCCGCTGCTCCTCGACCCGGAAGCGCTGCGCCAGGCGGTCGGCGAGCTCGCCGACTGGACACGCGAGCACCGCGCCGACCTCGTGCTCGGAGCAGAGGCTCGCGGATTCTGGCTCGGGGCGGCGATCGCCGTCGAGGCGGGCTGCGGCTTCGTGGCGGCGCGGCGGCCGGGCAAGCTTCCACCCGCGACGGTCTCCGCGACCTACGCGCTCGAGTACGGGCAGAACACGCTCGAGGTCGCTGCCGACGCGATCGGAGGCGGTGCCCGCGTGGTCATCCACGACGACGTGCTCGCGACGGGCGGAACGGTCGAGGCGATCGCGGGCCTCGTCGAGCACCTCGGCGGCACCGTCGTCGGCGTCAACTTCGTGATCGAGCTCTCCTTCCTCGGCGGCCGGGAGCGCCTCGCGAAGTACGACCTGTTCTCCCTCATCACGTACTAGCCCCGCCGGCCGCTGATCGCCGTCCGATGCGGTCTCTAGAACGTCCACATCTACGATCCGCTGACGAACCGCTACGCATTCGCCTGCCCCGTGCGGGGCGAGACACACGTGCTTCTCTCGGCCTTCCGGAGCATCGAACAGCTTCCGGGAGCCGCGCATCCGGCCGTCTTCCGCGTGCGGTTCGGCTGCGGGTGCGGCGGGGAGCACGACGGTCTCCTCACGCACGAGGAGCTCGACTGGGCGCCACTCGGCAGCGGCGCACAGGAGTTCCTCAACCTCATGACCTCCCGCCTGGACTCGGTGGACGGCGAGCTCGAAGCGCTCGCCGCGGCGCAGATCGGGCGGGGAGAATGGCCGTGGAGCTTCTTCTGCTACCCGGAGGGGCAGCCGCGTCCGGTCTTCCCGTCCTCGTTCACGCTCCTCGCAGCGGCAGACGGGACGGTCGGGCTCGCGGTGCGCTGCCCCAGCTGCCGCAGGTTGTCGCTCAACCTCGTGTCGCAGCCGCACGTCGACGTCCCGTTCCACAACGACCGCGAGATCGGGGTCGTGGAGCACGTGTTCGCCGAGGACGCGCCGGCGACGCTCGACGAGTTCCGGGCCGAGCTGTGGTCGGCCTCCTTCGACGCGCGGAGGCTTGCCCTCGAGTAGGTGAGACGGCAGCGGACCCCTCCCGGGAGGGATCACGCTGGAACGGTAGGACCTCGATATAGAGGACCAGGATGGACGTCTTGCCGCAGGCCGCGACGGACCGGGGTGTGCCGCTGCTGGCGGCGCATCTCGACAGCCTCGACCCCGAGGCCGTCCAGGCGCGGGAACGGCTCGACGTACAGCTCGGCCACGATCTCGCGCGCAAGCTCGTGTTCGCCCTGGCGGCGCGTCAGCCCGTCCGCCGCGCGGCGTAGGCCGGCAGCTAGGGGCGCCGGCGGCGCGGCGGTCGATCCTCGCCGCGGAGCCGCACGAGAAGCCAGATCGCGGCGAAGGAGACCATCGCGATCACGACCGCGGTAGCGCCGCTCGCGCCGACGGCGACCAGGCCGAAGTAGATGAACGCTCCGAGGCCGACCGCCCACACGAGCGCGATCACGCCCTGATCGATGCTCGGCGGACGGGGCGTGTGCACGCGGCGATCGTACTGGAGCGGGAGCGAACGGCGCCGCAGAGCCGCCGGCACGGGGCGGACCAAAAAAAAATTCGCCGAGCCGGTCGCGGTTTCGTCCACAACCCCGGTCGACTTTCCGCTTCGGCCCTTGCGAGCCGCCTCGTACGACCTCCCGGTGCTGCTTCGTCCTACTCCCGCGCCGCGCTCGGCGCAGGAGGGAATCTATGGCCTCTTCGGACACCCCGCAAGGGTCTCGTGGAACGAAAATGCCGCAATTTGCGAACGTTGAATAATCAACATTTCCACAGCCCTCTGTGCATCCTGTGGATAAGTGGGCGAGAGGGTCAACGGGCGGAGCTGCGTCTCCGGCTACTTGACATAACATCGCTTATCGTGCATTGGACTTGATCCGCGGTGGGTCGGCGTGTTTGGGTAGCTTCAGCAGGCGGGAACGACGTCCAGAAGCCCAGCGCCGACTGAGGGGGACGAATTGACGACGGTCGAGATCGAGTCGATCCTCGCGAGCGAAGAGTTGACAACGCTCCTCGAGGCGTCGGAGTCGAGCGGCCACCTCAGGCAGGGCGAGCTGCTCGAAGTGCTGGAGCCGCTGGACCTCGATCCCCTCGAGACCGACGCCGTCTATCAGGAGCTCGACCGGCGCGGCATCGAGCTGCTCGCGGAGCCCGAGCCCCAGCCGGAGCCGGAGCCGGAGCCCGAAAAGACGCCGCCGCCGGCTCAACCTTTCGAGACGACGACCGACGCGCTGCAGCTCTTCCTGCGCGAGGCCGGCCGCCATCAGCTCCTGACCGCCGCCCAGGAGGTCGAGCTCGCGAAGCGGATCGAGCGAGGCGACGAGGGCGCGAAGCAGCGGATGATCCAGTCGAACCTTCGCCTCGTCGTCTCGATTGCGAAGAACTACCGCAACCAGGGGCTCCCGTTCCTCGACCTCATCCAGGAGGGCACGCTCGGCCTCATCCGTGCCGTCGAGAAGTTCGACTGGCGCCGCGGCTACAAGTTCTCGACGTACGCGACCTGGTGGATCCGGCAGGCGGTCGCGCGGGCGCTCGCGGACAAGGCGCGAACGATCCGGATGCCGGTCCACATCGTCGAGCGGATGCAGAAGATGAACCGCGCCGAGCGGACGCTCTGGATGGAGCTCGGCCGCGAGCCGACGCTCGACGAGATCGCGGACGAGGCCTCCCTCCCGATCGAACAGGCACGTGAGGTGCGCGCGGCCGCCCGGGCCTCGGCGAGCCTCGACCAGCCGGTCGGTGACCAGGAGGACGCGGTCTTCGGCGACTTCGTCGCCGGCGACGAGCCGCTGCCGGAGGAGCGGGTCGAGGGCGCGCTTCGCAGCCAGGCTCTCGCCGTCGCCCTCCAGGCGCTGTCCGAGCGCGAGCGGCAGGTCCTCGTCCTCCGCTACGGGCTCGTGGACGAGGAGCCGAAGACACTCGAGGAGATCGGCAAGCGACTCGGCCTCACCCGCGAGCGGGTGCGTCAGATCGAGCTCGACTCTCTCCGTCGTCTCGCGAACCTGCGCGAGATGCAGATGATCGTCACCTAGCCGGCGGCTCGCAGGTTACTCGGCGCGGAGGTAGTGCTCGAGGCCCGGAGCGGACATCCGGAGTTCCCGAAGCGCTCGCGTCTCGAGTTGCCGGACGCGCTCGCGGGTGATCCCGAGCTGTGATCCAACCTCTTCGAGCGTCTGCGGAGCCTCGCCGTCGAGGCCGAAGCGGAGCGAGAGGACCCGGCGCATCCGTGGGTTCAGCTGCTCCAGAGCCGTCGCGAGCTCTCGCCCACGCGCCTGCTCGGCGGACTGCTCGTGCGGCGCGAGCGCGTTGACGTCTTCGATCAGGTCGCCGTAGAGGCTCTCGCCGTCCCCCACCGGCGTCTCCAGTGAGACCGGGTTCTCGACGAGCTCGAGCAGCTCGCGCACGCGCTCCTCCGACTGCTGGGTCTCGCGCGCGAGCTCGGCGAGGGTCGGCTCGCGGTTGAACTTCTGCGCCAGCTGGCGCCGGGCGCGAAGCAGGCGCCGCACCTGGTCGGCGACGTGCACGGGCAGCCGGATCGTCCGCCCCTGGTCGGCGAGCGCACGCGTGATCGCCTGGCGGATCCACCACGTCGCGTACGTCGAGAGCTTGTAACCGAGCCGGTAGTCGAACTTCTCGACGGCGCGGATCAGGCCCAGGTTGCCCTCCTGGATGAGGTCGAGCAGCGGAACGCTGGCCTTCGTGTAGTTGCGCGTGATGGCCATCACGAGCCTGAGGTTCGACTCGATCAGTCGCTTCTTGGCCTCTTCGTCGCCCTCGTCCTTCCGGCGCGCGAGCTCTCGCTCCTCCTCTCGCGTGAGCAGGGCGCCGCCTCCGATCTGACGCACGTAGAGCTTGAGGGGATCCTCCGCCGGCGCGTTCTCGGCGGCGGCGCCCTCGGCCGCAAACGAATGTTCCATCGCGGCACTTATCGGCTCCGTCCGGATTCGGCTTTAGAAAGCCCTAACCACCTTGGCCTACGGTGGAAGGGTTCGGCTACCGATATGGAGAAAAGCTTCCCCAGGACGAATGTGCGGCATTGCGGGATATAGCCTCTCACTGCGGAGCGGCGTCGACCGGACGCTCGCTGCGCAGGCGCTGCTCGCCGGTATCGCCGATCGCGGCGCCGACGCAGTCGGTTACGCGTATCGCGGCGGACACGACGAGTACCCGGTAGTCACGAAGCAGCGCACGCCTGCGAGCCGGCTGCTCGACCGGATCGGCGTCCCCGAGCACGCGACCGAGCTCCTCGTCCACGTCCGGGACTACACGAAGGGCCATCCGTCGATCCCGGCCAACAACCACCCGGTCGGGCACGGCCCCGTCCTCGGGATCCACAACGGGATCATCGTCAACGACGACGAGCTCCTCGAACAGCACGCCTGCGCGCGCGCCGAGCCTCGCATGAGTGTCGACTCCGAGGCGATCTTCGCGCTCGCGGCCCATTCGCAGAACGATCCGCGGGCCCTCGAGGCGCTGGCGGGCTCGATGGCGACTGCCTGGCTCGACCGGCGCGAGCCGGGAACGGTCTTCGCCGCCCGCGGCGTCGGACGGCCACTGTGGCTCGGCCGGGGTCGTAACGAGGTCTTCTTCGCGTCGACCCGCACGGCACTCGAGATCGCTTCCGAGTACACCGGCGTGAAGCTCCGGATGAGCGAGCTCCGCGACGGGACGTTCCTCGCGTTCCGCGCCGGCCGCGTCGCCCGCACCGCGCGCTTCAAGCCGGATCGCAACTACGTCGAGGAGACGGCCCTGCCGGCCGTCCGGGCCCCCGGGCAGAGTGCGTACTGCCTTCAGCGCCTCGCCGTGATCGCGCGCTCCGCCGCCTAGGCTCAGCGGCTGACAGTTCCGTCGCTCGCTACCTCGCGGCCCTGCTCCGACAGCCGCCGGCGGACGAGGAACTGGAACGTCGACCAGGCGCCGCGCCGCGCGTCGAACATGCGATAGACCTGCCACTCCGTCAGCAGCGAATCGTCCTGCCGCCGCGCCTCCGCCCAGTCCGCGAACTTCGGCAGCCGGCCAAGCTGGGCTGCGAGCGCGACCCCCTGGTCGACGGCGCGCTCGAGCCGCTCCTCCCCCACCGGGACGTCGAAGCCGGCCTCACGCAATGCAGTCGTGAGTGAGCCGAAGGTGTGCCAATACAGCGACTTCGAGGGCAGCCGGCCCTTGTGCTCGTCGATGTCGCGGGCGGTCGGCGGCCTGCCGAGCTCCTCGCCGAGCGTGCGCAGGAGGCCGAGCAGCTCCTCGCGCGTCGCGAAGCGGCGCGGGACGAGCCCCGCGGCTCGCTTCGCCGCGTTCCACGAGCCGAAGTGCTCGATCACCGTCTGCGGATGCACCGCCGTCTCGTCGTCCGCAGCGAACTCCCGCATCGTCGGCGAACGGCCGAGACGCTCTGCGCAGGCAACGATCTCCTCCACGATCTGCTCGTCGGTGTAGCGCTTTCGGATACCGGCCTGGAACTCCGCGAGCTCCTGCGGATCGATCGAGGCGAGCGCCCGGTAGCGGGGCTTCTCTGCCATGTCAATAAGTTTAGAGCAGGTTGGGGAATCCGCAAGTAGTCCCGTGCAGGCCTGTCTCGACTACCCTCGCCCCGGATGCGCCCCCATCCCCCACTCGCGCTCGAGATCGCCGCCGCACGCGGCGTGGCCGCGCTTTCGCGGCGCGTCGGTGCCGGCGGCGGTACGACGATCCCGGGCAAGCTCCTCGCGGAGCTCGACCGCGGCGCCATCGACCGTCTCGCAACACGTCTCGGTGCCGGGACCGCGGTCGTGTCGGCCACGAACGGCAAGACGACCACGACCGCGATGGCGGCCGAGATCCTCCGCCCGCGATACCGGCTCGCTCACAACGCAGCGGGCGCGAACCTCGTCTCAGGCGTCGCGTCGGCGCTGCTCACCGCGGGCGACGCGGATCTCGGGCTCTTCGAGGTTGACGAGGCGGCGCTGCCGGAGCTCGTCGAGCGGTTGCGGCCGAGATCGGTCTGTCTCGGCAATCTCTTTCGCGACCAGCTCGACCGTTACGGCGAGCTCGAGCTCATCGCGGAACGTTGGCGCGGCGCGGCGGCCCAATTGCCGGAGAGCTCACGGCTCGTCTACAACGCCGATGACCCACAGCTCGCCGCGGCGAGCCAGGGACGCGCCGGCAGCGTCGCGTTCGGCCTCGACGACCCGCGCGTGGCCCGGCCCTCACTCCAGCACGCAGCCGACTCGAAGTACTGCGTGCACTGCGGCACGCCGTACGCATACGCAGCGGCGTACGTCGGCCACCTCGGCGACTACCGCTGTTCCCGCGGCGACCATGCCCGGCCGCCGCTCGAGGTCGCGGCTCGGGACGTCTCGCTGCACGGGCTCGACCGCGCCTCGTTTCTGCTCGACACGCCGGACGGATCCCGTCGGATCGAACTTCGTCTGCCCGGGCTCTACAACGTCTACAACGCGGTCGCCGCCGCTGCTCTGGCCCGCTCGCTCGGCGCGGGCCTCGACGAGATCGTGGCGGGGCTCGAGCGCTTCTCCGCAGCGTTCGGCCGCTTCGAGCGCCTCGCGGTCGGTGAGAAGCGGATCCTCCTGCTCCTGATCAAGAACCCGG
>Ga0335085_10018202_pt1 | contig 10105 bp, 10 predicted proteins | sample Lox_Sample_45_FD_206712 | JGI IMG/M metagenome (GOLD analysis project Ga0335085, IMG submission 206712) | Soil microbial communities from Loxahatchee National Wildlife Refuge, Florida, United States - Lox_Sample_4.5 | ecosystem: Environmental > Terrestrial > Soil > Wetlands | place: USA... | reverse complement strand
TTTTTGCGATTTTGAAATGGCGCGAGTCTGGAGTTAGAGCGCTCGATTGGTTGCAGCGCCCGACTCATAGATTCGCCCCTTTTTGGAAGGACAGCTTTTGTGCGGCGTGGCGGGCCGCAACCAATGATGATGCTGCTCCTGGGGGAAAGTGGCGTTCATTGCGCACGCGGAACCCGTCCAGCCGCAGTGCTAGCGTCTCACATAGCGTCGGAACCTGCCTGCAACGCCTAACGTGACTTGAGCAGCAGACTGCGACGAAATGACCAAAAGCATTCTCGCGGACGTTTCTTCCTGTCACCGGTCGAAGGCCGAAACGGAAGTAGTTGGCGAATTGCGACGCAAACCTATGGTAAAGTGCTAGGTATGAAACGGAAGTCTATAGACAAAAGGCCCCTCTACACGCTGCCTAGCAAGGTGATGACGGTGCGCGAAGTATCAGCATACTTACGGGTGCACCCGTCCACGATCTACCGGTTGCTGAAGCAGCAGCAGATACCGGCGTTTCAGATGGGTAGCGACTGGCGGTTCAACATCGAAGCCATCGACAGCTGGCGCCTGAAGCAGGAAAGCGCGGGGGGATGAGCGACGAGTAGCTCTCGTCATGATCGCACATCCGCCCAACTCTTTCCTTGGCGTCGGCGCTATAGCTTCTTTAACGCGGGCCAGAGTCAAGATGCCTCGGCGCCTGCTTCTGACGCCCACACTCGACTCAGTCCTATTTCGGACATGACACGTAGAGATGAAATGACGCGTCGACAGGATTGCCGCTAATGTCCGTGGTTTGAACATCAACAGAATTGCCATCCGCCGAATCCCCTGTGACACCAATCGTGCCGATGGTCGGGGCATTCGTGTTAACCGAACCGAGGGTTGCTACAAATGCACAGCCTGCGACGTCCTTGCTGAAGGTGACAGTGTATAACCCAGTGCCAGCAGTATGAGAACCCGTGACCGGGCCCGCGCTGCTGAATTGGCGTACGATATTGCCGTTATCACCCTCCACGACCGCCCAGTTGTTCTGGCCCTGTAGGTCCTTGACCTTCTTGGCCAGCGCCGGAAGTCCACCCACGAATTTCCTCTTCCGACTCATTGGATACATAAGACCTTATTAGGTCATAATGACTAACATTAGATTAGAAATCTGTCAAACAGGTCCCGCACGACAGAGTGCCGCGGGGTTTCATTCGGCTGGACGTGGGCGAACATGGTTCCGCCGGGCTCATAACCCGGAGGTCGAAGGTTCAAATCCCTCCCCCGCAACCAAAAAACCCGCATTGATGCGGGTTTTTTGCTTTCAAAGACCTCTAATGAACAAAAAGTGACGCCGCTTCAGAATGCCGAGCCTTCGTCGAAGAACCATAACCGCTGGGCGCCCGTCAGCTTGACACGCGAGATCGGGTTTCCAATGCTGTCCACCATGGTGATGTTATAGGAGGTCGTACCGTTCGGAAGCCCGGGATAGTCAAAGTTGCCTAAGCCATCCTGCGTGGACGTCTGAAACCAGGGATCTGCGATGTAGTTAGCCAGCGTCGCGATCTCGCCGTCCACTTCCGGAGCCTCGACGATCCATTCCGCAGATTTCCCGACAACGAACGTTCCACCCAGAGCGGCGGCAGCAATTGTACCACTCACTTGCCAGTTTTGGGTGACATCAGTGTAAGTCAGCAAACCTGTCGAGGACCTTCCGCTCGACCAATTCGTGGCCTTCACGGTGACTATAACGTAGTCGCCTGGCGCAAAGGGTAGAGCGCCGCCGCCGCCTGCCAAGAGCACATATTCAGGTCCCGGAAACCATTCGACCCAGGGGTAATATTCCGTCGTCGTCGTACCGCCGCTACAGGCAGCGTCGGTCTCTGCGCCGGATTGAAAGAGGCGCATATTCGAAAACCCATCTATACCGACCCACTCACCGGCATAGTCCGTTCCCGAGCACGTGCCGAACGCCTGTTGAACGGTCGGCACAATCCACGAACCCGTTACGCTCTTCAAGCGCGCGGAACTCTGGACGAGAGCATACCCGCTCCAGTTCGGGCTGCCGACGTCCGTCGAATTCCGGATAGTGACGCCGGAAATGGGACGGTGGTATATCTTTGTAGCCTTAAGCTGAGGAACGACGCGGGTCAGCGCCGGATTAACTTGCTGCTTCCATCTCGCCAGATCTTCCGCCGACGCACTGGCGGCAGGGCGCGCTGGATAGCCATAAAGTTCCAGTTCTTTTGCCGATGCCGTCGAGGGATCGAACCCTGGCGGCGGCTGAGTATAGGCGTAAACGCCATGGATATTGGTCTCAACCGCATAAGGCGAGGGCGCCTGTGCGGCGGCCTGTGACAACGGCGTCAGCAGCCCGAACGCTGCGATCAGTACCATTGCGCGCAAGACCGTACTCGGCGACTCTACTTTCCCCTGCTCCACGGCACTTTTACCTCGAAGCTCGCAGCTTTACCTTTGGTGCGATTCTCAAAACTCTCGGTTTAATTTTTCTGCGGCCGCAACCGTCCGCAATGCGAATCAGGCGCTTCTTTTCAAGTATTAGCATCTCTGACGTGCAAAACGCTAGAAATTTTGTCTCTGCCAGCAAAGAACCACTGATACAATACGGTCTTTTGCGGTCCTTTTTTGCTTCCCGCGTGAAAGACAATCAGAAGATTCGTCGTGCTGTTTGCTGCACTCGATCCATCCACTCCGTAAGCGTCGGCGCATAAACCTGCGGCACGCATTCGGCGCAGATATCGTCGGCAAGCGCGCAGATCATCCTGAGCGCGCTCTGCAGCGCCTGCGGCCGTTCAAGCGCGGGAGGCAGGCACGTCAGGACGTCGCTCAACGTGCGCAGCGCGGAAGCGAGCGCGACCAGAATGGCCTCGAGCACCGCCTCCTCGGGCGCGCGCTGCGGGTTGTACAGGAGCGCGTGGATCGCGCGCAGCTCGCCGCCGAACACCAGCACCGCGCTCTCCAGCCGCACCGCAACCCGCTGCGGCTGGCTCATGCCGTCGTCGCACATCATCGCGATCGACTGCAGCTCCGAGAGCACCAGGTGCAGGTTGGTTTGCACGCGGTCGAGCCGGCCTTCGAAGGTGACGTTGTAGATGTCGCGCACCAGCTCGTCCTGCCGGCGGGAAACGAACTTGGCGACCAGCGCGCCGAAGATGAGCAGTCCGGTGACCGCCTCGAAAATCGAAAGTACCCGCATTGGCCCGATCGGCAGCACGTCGCCATAACCGACCGAGGTCGTGGTGACGAAGCTGAAATAGATCGCGCTCATCAGGCCCGAAAGCGTCGCGGCGATCGGCGTACCGCCGTCGACGAGACCGGGACGGCCCGAAAAGCCGGTCAGCCAGTAGAGGCATCCGCAGACCAGCACCATCCCGAGCCAGACGACGAAAATCTGCCCGGGCGAGAGGCTTTCGATCAAATCGAGCAGCGCGCTTCCCCACTGCCGGCTGCGCGATAGCGTCGGATGTCCGACGGCTCCGCCGCGACGCGCGGATACCGGGCTCGATTGTCCCGCGGCCGATTGCGCAGCGGATCGCAGCGCGCCGGGCGCGCTCCGCGATGCCCCTGCGGCGGCAGACGCGCTCTCGACCGGCAGCCCTGCCTCTTTCCAGTCGGCGATGCCGCCGTGGTAGTGCCGGACGTTGGTGTACCCGATCTGCTCGAGCAGGCGCACCGCCTGCGCGCCGGCGGGTCAGGTGAACTTGGCGCAATAGGTGATGATATCGGCGCCGCGATCGGGCATCACCTCGGGTGCGCGCGCTTGGACTTCAGCAAGGGGAAGGTTGATCGCGCCCGGGATGTGCTCGGCGGCGTAGAGCTCGCGTGGGAGCACGTCGACCAGCAGCATTGCGCGGTCGCCGAGGCGGCGCTCGATCTCGCCGCGCGAGATCTCGCGCACGTCCTCGGCCGGAGCTGCGCCGGCGTTTTCAGCCGAGGCGTGGTCCATACCAGTAACAATACGGCGTTGTCCGGCGGGTGTCACACTCCGCGGTGTTCCGTCATTGCGAGGCTTCGATCAAGCGCGGAGACCCTTGTTCGCGTCGGTGGCCGCCATGATATGATCGTGGGCGCAATGGTACGCGCGGGCCGGCGCGGCGGAGCACTCGAAATCATGGCAGACGCCAAGCGCGTATTGGTCGCCGAGGACCATGCGAGGACCCGCCTCGCATGGGCTGAACTCATCTCGTCGTGGGGCTTCAAGGTTGAAGCCGCCGAAGACGGGCTGCGCGCGCTCGAATTGATCGCGAGTTTCGAGCCGCACATCCTGCTGCTCGACTTGAAGCTGCCGGGCAAGGACGGTATCGGGGTGCTCGGCGAAATCCGCCAGCGGGGCCTCCCGATCACAACCATCGTGATTTCCGGCGAGGGCGACATCCCCGACGCCGTGCAGGCGATCAAACTCGGCGCATACGACTACCTGCGAAAGCCCGTCGATCCGCCTCGCCTGCGCCAGACGCTCAACAACCTGAGCCAGCATCTCGAGGTGAGCGAAGAGAATCAGCGCCTGCGGCTGCGTCTGATGGGCGCGGGCGAGCTTGGACCGATCATCGGACAATCGCAGGCGATGCGCCGCGTGATGGCACTGGTCGAGCAGGCCGCGCCGAGTTCCGCCTCGGTGATCATCCAGGGCGACAGCGGAACCGGCAAGGAAATCGTGGCGCGCACGATTCATGAATACTCGCCGCGGCGCAGCGGCCCCTACGTCGCGATCAACTGCGCCGCGCTGCCCGAGGGTCTGCTCGAAAGCGAGCTTTTCGGCCATGAGCGCGGCGCCTTCACCGGGGCCGACCAGCGGCGGGCCGGATGCTTCGAGCTGGCCAACAGCGGCACGCTGCTGCTCGACGAAATCACGGAGATGAAGCCTGAGCTGCAGGCCAAGCTGCTGCGCGTCATCGAGGACCACAAGCTCAGACGGGTCGGCGGCAGCAGCGACATCGCGTTGAACGTGCGGGTGCTGGCCGCAACCAATCGTGATCTCGGCGAGGCGATTTCGAAGGGGCGCCTGCGCGAGGATCTGTATTACCGGCTGAACGTGTTTACCATAGTGCTGCCGCGGCTGGCCGAGCGGCTGGAAGATCTGCCGGCGCTGGTCGATCATTTCGTACGCGAGTTCGCGCGCGCCAACGGCAAGCAGATAAGCGGCGTCGACAACGCCTGCCTTGAAGCCTTGAAGGCGCGCGCATGGCCCGGCAACGCGCGCGAGCTGCGCAACGTAATCGAGCGCGCCGTGATCGTCGGCGGCGGGCCGCTCATCACCGTCGCCGACCTTCCCGCCGAGCGCGCGCTGGCGACGGCCGCCGCGCAAACCGCGCCGAGGCCGCAAGAACCCGTGAGTCCCGCGCCGGCGCAGGCCGCGCCGTCGGCGGCACCGGCCGCCGAGCCGGCCCCGGGATTGCCGGTCGGCCAGCCGCTGCGCGAGGTGGAACGCCAGCTCATCCTGAAGACGCTCGAGACGGTCGGCGGCAATCGCGTGCGCGCCGCGGAAATTCTGGGGATCAGCCCCAAAACGCTGTACAACAAACTCGGTCGCTACAGCGCGCAATCCGAGCCGCAAAAGCCTGAAACGGAGCCGGCCGAGGAAGTTTAGGCGGCTGAATTCCGCCCGCTAATCGGATCAACTCCGGCCATGGGCCTGCGCACCAAGATCTCCGCCATCTTCATTCCCCTGCTGTTGCTCGCGGTGCTGGCGGTGAGCGCGACCGAGGCCGATCACGCGGTGGGCGTGATGGTCCAGGACCTCGGCGACTCGGGCGGGGTGCTGATCAACCAAACCTTCGAGCAGATTCGTTCCGCGCTCGCGCATTCCCAGGGCGACCCGGTCACGGCGCTGCGCGAGGACGCGGCCCTGGCGGCGCTGCTATCCTCCTCGCGCGCCTTCGGCAAGGGCGTGGTCTATGCGCGGGTGGTGACGGTCAACGGCGAGCCGATCGCGGGGAGCAGCGGCGAGCCGGTGAGCGAGCCGCCGCCCCGGCCGTTCAAGGAACTGGAAAGAGCGGCCTCGCGATGGTCGCCGCTTAGGAGAATCCGTCCGCTCTGGGGCGAGCACGTTTACGAGCTCAGCAGCCCGGTCGAGATCAATCAGCGGCCCTTCGCGATCATCAAGGTCGGGCTTTCGACCGCGCTCATCTCGAGCGAGGTCCGCCGCGCGGTCTCGAACGTGGCATTCATCGCTGCGGTGGTAAGCGTGATGAGCTTGCTCGGCGCGCTGCTCGCGGGCGCGCTGCTGCTGGCCCCGGTCGCCGCGATCACGGCCGAGGTCGAGCGGCTGGCGGCGGGCCGCGAAAGCGGCAACGTGCTCATCCGCGGGCGCGACGAACTGAGCGCGCTGGCGCGCAAGTTCAACGAACTCTCGCAACGCGTGCGCTCCGACCGCGTACAATGGGAAGACGAGCGCGGCCGCTTCATCAATATCTTTCGCTCGATCGACGACGCCGTGCTGATCCTCGACGCCGAAGGGATGGTGCGTTTTTCCAACGACGACGCGCAAGGGCGCCTCGGTCTTCCGGCGGGTGGCCTCGCGCAGGGCAAGCCCCTCGCGGCCCTTCTCAGCGAGAGCCATCCGCTGGTCAGGGTGGTGCGCACGGCGATGGCGGCGGGCACCGAACTGCGCGACGTCGCGATCGAGGAAGGCACCGGCAAGGAGAAGTCACGCCTGCTCGTTTCGATCTTTCCGCTGGGTCGGGATTCCGCGCGCGCCGGACAATTGGTGATCGTGCGCGATCTCGACCCGGTGCAACGGCTCGAAAGCGTAGTTGACAATTCGGAGCGCCTGGCCCGGATCGGTGGGCTCTTTTCCGGTGTCGCCCACCAGATTCGCAATCCGCTCAACGCGATCACGCTCGAGCTCGAACTGCTCAGCCAGGACGCGCGCGAATCCAAGCCGGTCGAAGACCACGTGCACGCCGTGCGCGAGGAGATGAGCCGCATCGATCTCGTGATCGAGGCCCTGATGCGTTTCATGCGGCCGGGCCAGTTGAAAATCGAACGGGTTGCTGCCAACGATCTGGTGAGCGAAGCCGCCAGAGGCGTGACCGACCCGCAAATCGACGTCGTATGCCGACTCGATCCGGCGGCCGCATTCGTGAAGGCCGACCGCGCGGTGCTGATGGAAGCGTTGCGCAATATCGTCCAGAACGCCGTCGACGCGATGCCCGCGGGAGGCACCCTTACGATGACCACCGCGCTCGCCGATGACTTCGTCGAACTGGCGGTCACGGACACTGGCGAGGGTATCGCCCCGGATCATCTGAAGGATATTTTCCAGCTCTATTTCACCACCAAAGAGGACGGCAACGGCGTCGGCCTGCCGTTGGCGCTGCGCGCGATCGATCTCCATGGGGGAACGCTGAACGTAGAGTCGAGGCTGAAAGAGGGTACTTCCGTGAGTATCCGGCTGCCGCTCGAGGATCGGGCCTTGCGGCCGCCGGCTGACGTCAACGTCAACTAGGATTGCCGCCGCCACGTAGACGAATGATTATCACCAAAGTCCGGTATGCGGTGCGATCAGCCGCCGCGGCAATGCTCGGCCTTGCGCTCTCCGGATGCTTTGGACCGGGTGGGAGCTGGCAGCTTCCAGCGTTCATGCGTCCCGCGGCGGCGCCCGCGCCGGAGACTCATCTCTCCGGGCCCAGCGCTGGTGGAGAAATCAATGGCAGCGTCCCCGCCGTCCAAAACGAAACGCACGCAAAAAAGACTCGCACGCGGCGTACGGCAAATCGAGTAGCACCGGCCTCCGAAAAACCCGAATCGGAGACGCCGGCGCCGCCCGCAACGGCGCCGGCGCCGCCCGTCGAGCCGCAGCCAAAACCGACCGTGACGCTGGCGGGCGGCCCCTCCAAGCAGCGCGCGGAGCAATTGCTCGACGACACGGGAGCCAAGCTCTCTCGGGTCGATCGCAGCACCCTCGGCGCCGACAGCGCCACCACCTACGATCAGGCTAACAACTTTTTGCAGGCCGGCCGCAAAGCGGCGACCGAAGACGACTACGTCGCAGCGTCCGGCTTCGCCGAGAAAGCCGCGGTGCTGGCGGCGAAACTGGCCTCGCCCTCACCCTGACTCGGCTGGCGACGGGTGACGTTATCGCGCGGGGTCAGCGCGCGAGCATCCGCGCCGGTTCCGCGGCTACCGGGTGATATCGATCACGACGTTCAAGGACGCGTCTTCGACGGTCTCGGCCGCCGGCCGCAGCGGAATCCCTGGGCCGGTTTTATAGGGCTCCACTGCGGGCCGGACGGCCGATTTGACGACATTGCCTGAGTGCGACGGATTGAAAGTGATCCAGGACTGCGACCAGATAAGCAACGCGCAGGCCGCCGCCAGCGCGAGCGCCGTTACCGTCAGAGCAGCGCGCCTTGTGCCCGCACTAGGTATCCTTGGGCGGGTGGGCTTCTCGGCGGCAATGCGCGCGCCCCTGGCGTTGAGCAGATCCTCGTATTCGCCGACCGCGTTTTTAACCATCGCGAGGCTGACTTTTTTGCTCCCGGCCGCGTATCCCTGAAGCATCGAATTATGGCTCAGCACGTTCACGCGGCGCGGAATTCCTCCGCTGTGCGCGATCAGGTAAGCGCGCGCCGAGGGAGCAAATATCGCGGCGGCCTTGCCGCCCTTCGCTCGCAGCCGGCAATCGATATATTCCCTGACCTCGGCCGACTGCAGCGGTTTGAGCTGGGCGCGTGCGCCAATTCGCTGGTTCAGACTGTGCATCTCGGGGCGCGCCAGGCGCGCGACCAACTCGGGGTGGCCAACGAAAATTATCTGCAGCCGGCGCTCTTCGAAAGTGTCGGTGTTCGACAGCAGTCGCAGTCCTTCGAGCGCCTCGTCGCTTAATTCCTGCGCCTCGTCAATGACGATCGCGATCCGCTGGCCAGGCGCCAGCCCGCTGAGCAGCGCGGAGAAGCCGTCGGCCACTTCGAGCCGCGAATGGCCGCTCCAACCCGGAGCTATCTGCGACATCACCACCTGCATCATCTGGTCGAAGTTGAGCCTCGGATTGGATATGAGCGCGGTGCGAACATTGCGGTGGCGCCGCGCCAGGATCGAGCAGACCATCGTGGTCTTGCCAACACCGCTCTCGCCCACCAGCAGGGTGAAACCGGTCGGCTCGTGCAGCAGACCCCATTGGAGCGCGGCCAAGGCTTCGCGATGGGTCGAACTGAGATATAAGGCGTCGGGTGCGGGAGTGAACTGGAACGGAGGTCCAGTTAGGCCAAAGTGATGATGGTACATATCGGCGTTTCGGCTATTAGCAAGTGGCCCGGAGGCTCGCTTGGTGGCATATGGGCACATAGAGCCACCGCAACCGCCCCCTCTCTTCCACACGGCAGCGAAGCAGCCTCCGGGCTGGTTCAATATCCAGTCAGCAAACTCCATGCCCATGGCCACCCCGCCGAATAGGGCGTTTTGCAGTCGAGCGGAGTGAAACTGCGGCAAAGCTTACCGAGCCGCCACGGTAAAACTTGCCAAAACGTCACTCAAGGACTATAAGCCCGACCGATTCGCGCCGAGCCAACCCGCTCGCGGGTTGCTTTGGTCCGTGCGCCGTGAGATCAAGACGGCTGAACGATACGAACCCCAACGCCAGCGGAGGAATTGGCCATGAGCTCGGATGAGAACAAGAAAATCGTTTTGGGCTTCTTTGAAAACCTCAACGCCGGCAATGCCGCCGCCGCGCTCGATGCGCTCAGCGATTCCGCAACGTGGTGGATACAAGGCAATTTTCCGCTGTCCGGAACCCGCACCAAGGCGCAGTTCATCGAACTGCTCGGTCAGCTTGGCGCAGCTATTGACGGCGCGCTCACGCTGCGCGTCAGAGGCGTTACGGCCGAGGGCGATCGCGTGGCGGTGGAGGCGGAATCGCACGCGAAGATGAAAAGCGGCAAGACTTATCAGAATCGCTATCACTTCCTGTGCGAGGTCCGCGGCGGGAAGATCGAGGCGGTGCGCGAGTACCTCGACACGATGCACGCCAACGAAGTGCTGTGCTGAAGCGGCGCGCAGAAAATCGGCATAGGGGGTAGCGCCGCAGCGCTACTCCCCTGCCACACCACCGGACATGCGGGTCCGCATCCGGCGGTTCGGAAGGTTGAGGTTACTGGGCAAGTCTGGGCACTCCGAG
>Ga0335085_10018201_pt1 | contig 10106 bp, 10 predicted proteins | sample Lox_Sample_45_FD_206712 | JGI IMG/M metagenome (GOLD analysis project Ga0335085, IMG submission 206712) | Soil microbial communities from Loxahatchee National Wildlife Refuge, Florida, United States - Lox_Sample_4.5 | ecosystem: Environmental > Terrestrial > Soil > Wetlands | place: USA... | reverse complement strand
GGTCCCGCGCCGACGACCACCACGACATCACCCGGCTTGACCCGGCCGTTCCTGACTCCCACCTCGTAGCCGGTCGGCAGGATGTCGGCCAGGAAGATCACCCGCTCGTCGGTGACGCCCTCGGGCACCTTGTGCACGCTGGTCTCCGCGAAGGGGACCCGCGCGTACTCGGCCTGGGTGCCGTCGATCAGGTGGCCGAATATCCATCCGATGCCGCCGGTGGCCTGGCAGTGGCTCGGCATGGCCCGCTTGCAGTAGGCGCAGCGACCGCAGGATGTGATCGCCGGCACCAGCACCCGGTCGCCCTCGGCCAGGCTGTTCACCGCCGAGCCAACCGCCACGACCGTGCCGACCGCCTCGTGGCCTAAGATGCGGCCGTCCACGACGGCAGGTACGTCGCCTTTGAGTATGTGCAGGTCAGTGCCGCAGATGGTGGTCGTATCGACCTGGACAACAATGTCGGTGGGCTCGGCCGGGCTAGGGTCCGGGACGGTGTCCCAGGACTTCTGGCCGGGGCCGTGGTACACCAGCGCCTTCACGGCGACCTCCCGGACCATGACGGTCATCGCGTGTCTGCTCGCAGCCGACGCTAGGTCGGCCCGGAAGCCCGCCGGTGCTCACTATGAGACACCGCAGCCCGGCCCGCCCATCCCATTCCCGTCCTGACCAGCCGGGACGGCCTGACTGCGGTCTAGGGCTTTTCCTGCACGGCCCGGAGGATGGCCAGGTTGGCCGTGGTGATGCCGTCCACGCCCAGCCGGACCAGCTGGTTGAAGCGCTGGCTGTCGTTCACGGTCCACGCGAGGATCAGCAATTTGTGCTGATGCACCCAGCTGACCAGGCTCGCATCCACCAGGCCCTTGAACACCGACACGCCGCCAATGGCCTGCTGGAGGGCGGGATCGGACTGCAGCTGGTGGACCGCATCGGGCCCGGCCACACTGAACAACAAGGTGACGCCGGGCAGGCGGCTGTGCAGGTAGAGCAGGGCGCTCTGGTCGCGGCTGGAGATCATCACGCGCCGAGACCCGGCCCGCGGGGCCAGGAAGGCAACCAGGTCATCCAGGAAGCCGCGGTCCGCCTGCATCAGGTCGAGCTTGATGATGCCGGCGGCGGCCGCGCGGTCCCAGGCCTGCGCCAGCGTCGGCCCCCGGAACAACTGCCGGGCCAGCCAGGGCCAGGGCTGGTCGCGGCCCGCCACGAGCTGGCCGCGGGCGGAGATCACGTCTATCTCGATGACGTCGGCTCCGTAGCGCAGCGCCGTGGCCAGCGTCCCCAGGTTGTTGCCGGCATTGTGCGCGACGCCGAGAACAGGCGGGTAGTCCCGGGCGGGCGCGGGATCCAGCTCGACCTTCTCGTAGAACTGGGCCGGGGGCGCGGCGCCGGTGTAGCGCTGCACCACGGGCCACGCCACGATGACCGCGGCCACCAGCACAGCCAGCACCACCCCGGCGATCACCCATCGCAGGCGACCCCATCGTAACCGGGCCATGGGCGCCCCCCGAGCCGCGAACGTTGATCCCGCTGCGTCAGCTAAGGCTGCACAACCGAGGGTGACATGACTCCCGATCGGCGGGCAACCGGGGGCGCGGCCACGCGCACCGTTCACACCCAGCCCAGCCAGGTCATTACCTGCTGCGCCACGATCCCGACCGGGCGGTCGTTGGCCAGCACCACGTCCTCTGTCCCGACGCCCGCACCGGCCGCTATCTGCCGGGCCGCTTCCCGCAGTTCCTGTTGCCGTTCGGTGGTCACGTCGGCCGCCAGGCGCTGCTCGATATCGGGCAGCGGCAGCGACAGGCGAACCACCCGCAGCGGCACTCCGACGGCCTCCCGGATACCGCGCAGCTCCTCGTGGCCGGAGACGAGGTAGGCCATGACAAAGACGCTGATCCCCGCCTCGCGGTAGTTCGATGCCACCGCCGCCAGGTTGCGCAGCATCAGGCCGAACCCGGCCGCTTCGTCGTAGCGGTAGTTCACGCCCCAGCCCAGGAAGTCAAGATCAAGCAGGGCGTACGGCTGGCGGCGCTGCTCCAGAAGGTAGGCGATCTCCGCGGCGACCGTGCTCTTCCCCGAGCCGTAGACCCCGGTGATCAGGACGCCCTCATCGCTGCGCACCCCCATCGGGCCAGCATACGGAGGGCACCACGCTGCCGCTGACCTAAGCTGCGGTGGGTGACCGACTGGTCGACGACTGCCTCACTATTGACCGCTGGCGGCACCCTGGTGCTCGCGGTGGCGACGTTCGCCTCCGTCCGATCGGGGAACCGCTCGGCGCGGATCTCGGAGCGCGCCGCCCGCACGGCCGAGCGGTCGCTGCTCGTCGGCCAGCGCCCGCTGCTGGTGAACTCGCGGCTGCAGGACCCAGTGCAGAAGATCCAGTACCGCGAAGGAATATGGCTGACGGTCGACGGCGGCACGGCCACGCTGGAGGTCACCGACGAAGTCGTTTACCTGGCCGTATCGGTCCGGAACGTCGGGACCGGGCTGGCCGTCTTGCACGGCTGGCATGTGGGGGTGGGCCTGCAGACCGAGCGATCCCATCCGCCGCTGGAGGACTTCACGCCCCAGCAGCTCGATATCTACGTGGCGCCCGGCGACGACGGGCTATGGCTGAGCGCCCTGCGCGACCCGGCGGCCGACATCTTCCACGCGGTGGCCGACGCGGTCAAGGCGGGCGAACCGCTGGTGATCAACCTGCTCTATGGCGACTTCGAGGGCGGGCAACGGGTCATCACCCAGTTCTCGCTGCGCCGCGCGGGTGAGCGTTGGCTTGCGCAGGCGGTCAGGCACTTCAACGTCGACCGGCCCGATCCTCGCTAGATCGCTGACTTCCCTTGTCACTGTCGCCGGCCCTGGTTCCGCCGGTCGTGTTCACCGGATTGGCTGTGTCGCCCAGTGCGCTGGGCTGGTGCCCAGCAGTTGCAGGTGGTGGGCGAACAGGCTGACCACGTCCAGGGTGGGATGGTTCCCGGACTCCTGGATGGTCACGGACAGCCCGCCGGCGTCGGGGGCACACAACGTCTGCCCGTATGAGCCGCGGGAGACGGTCACCGGGTAGCCGTTGATGACTTTGTGCACGAGGCTGCCCTGGGCGGGGCCGCGGCACGGACTGTACTGGGCGGCCAGGCCGATGGTGAACGAGAAGCGGGGGCCAGCGCGTGGCCCGGTGCTGGCCGCGGTCGTGCTGACCGACCACTCGCTGGCGTACAGCACCCGGCCGTGGGGCCGGTAGCCGACGCCGTTCCAGTACGGCATCCAGGCCCGGATACCGCTGAGGAGATGCCAGGAGGCCGGCACACCGGTAAGCCGGGCGGGGAAGCCGACCGGCGGCGCGGCGTGCACGCCGAACCGGACGTAACTGGCGGCCTTCACCGCCACCTGCCGCCAGTGGGCATCGAGCGGCTTCGTCTTCCCGAGTTCCAGCACGGCCCAGCTGCCGGGGGCGTACTGCCAGGCCAGTACCGGCTCCGGCGGCAGGAAGGCGTAGGCGGTGGCCCAATAGGCGCGGTGGCCATTGATATCGGGTGCCCGGCTGGTGAGCGCAAGCGGCCCGAACGGATAGTACGCCTTGCAGATGAGGCCGCGGGCCTGGGTGAGCTGGCAGCCACCGGCCGGATACGCCAGCAGGTACCACGGCCGCGTGAGCCCACCGGGCCGCCCCGCCACCTGATAGGTCGACCCGCGGGTGGTGCCGCCAAACAGGAGCCTGTATCCCGCGGGCAGCCACCCGAATGCCGCATAGGCGATGAAGGGGCTGAACTGGTGCGGGGCCACGGCCGCGGGCCGGACCGGTGCGATGGCCGCACGCCGGCCAGGGGCCGCCGCCGTCACGAGGGCCACGGCCGTGACCGCCGCGACCGCCAGCACCGACATGGCGACCAGCGCGGCCCGCCGGCGCCGGCGGAGCCTGACGCCCGCCCGCAGCACCTTGTCCCCCACTGGCCCGATCGGCGGCTCGCTGGTCACGGCGCTGTCCAGCAGCTTCCGCAGAGCGGTCTCATCCATCGCGGCTCTTCCCTTGGCTCGGTTCGTTCTCGCCCGGGGCCGCCAGCCGAGCTGGGATCGGCTAGCGCCTCGCCGGGCACCGCTTGCAAGCGCAGCGCGGTTTCATCTATCACGGCCGCCCCCGGAATGGTGTCGTGTCAGCGGCGGCCTACTGGGCGGGCCAGGCTCGGCCAGGGCCTCGTCCAGCACCTCCCGCAGCCTGGGCAAGGCCCGGGCGCTGAGGCTCTTCACATTGCCGGTCGAGCAGTTCAGGACATCGGCGACCTGCTCCACGCTCAGGTCAGCCCAGTACCGCAGCACCACAACCGCCCGGGCCCGCGGCGGAAGCGTAGCCAGCGCATCCAGCACCACCATCCGGGTCTCCGGCGCCGCCGCCGCGGTCGGGCGATCGGGAAACCGGCCGGTGAGAAGCTCACCCGTCCGCTTGAGACGCCGGTGCGCCAGGTACGCATTCACCAAGGTGCGGTTGGCGTAGGCGTGCACCCCGTCCTGCCGCCTTATCTCGCGCCAGGCCACGAACATCTTCGCCAGCGCCGTCTGCGCCAGGTCCTCGGCGGTATGCCAGTCACCACACAGCAGGAACGCCGTACGCCGCAGCCGCGGGAACATCACCTCCGCGAACTCGACGAACTCCTCCGCCGATGCCACCTGCCCAGCACCCCTCCACACCCGGCGAAACCATAACTGAGATGTTGGCGCCCCCGCGGCCAGCATGACCGGCACTGAACATATGCCTCAGCTGCCGCATCAGGTTGCATCCCAGGCACGGGCAATGTTTCTCGCGACCTTCGGTGGCCACGTGTGTGGGAGCCGCCCGCGGTCCGGGGTGAACTGATCCCAGCGAGAGGCGGGACGAGGCATTGCGGGGCCGCGGTCGCCGCGCTTGGCGGCGTGGCTGAACAGATCAGGCTGGCGTCCCGCCGCCGCTAACCGCACGCGTGTTCCAATCGCGCATGCTGTCCCACGGTGCGCCCTGGGGCCAAGCAGTCGCATCAATCAGCCGGGCTTTCCCGGCATGGCTTGTGTCAAGACGCGGTTCCGGTCAGATCGCTGCACATCAGGCGCACGCTGCCCCGCACTGGCGGCGCTGCGCAGGTGCGCTCAATCGCGCGCCGCGACATAGGCGCCGCGGCCCTGCACCACGTACACCAGCCCTTCGGCGATCAGGGCGCGCACGGCCGTGCGGGCGGTTTCCCGCGCCACCCCATACTGGCGCATCAGCGCGGACTCGCCGGGGACTGGCTGGTTGGGCGCAAGCGCCCCCGACCCAATCCGGGCCCGCAGCATCGCGGCAAGCTGGGCCGCGATCGTCAGCAGGTAGGGCGTGCCAGCGAGAGCCTCAACGACCCGTGCATAGTTGAAGCTAGGCACGGGAGGAGCATCGGGTACGTTCTCATCGGCCATGCTCTCGCTCTGGGCAGTGCCCGGTTCGGCCAGCATTACATCGGTTGCGTTCATCTGACTCGCATCCGTCCTTGAAGCGTCGTTCGGTGGCGGCGGCTGCCGCACATGTAGGCGGAGGCGAGCACGGCGATGCTGATACATCCGCCGACCGCGGTGACGGCGGACCAACGCAGACGTGATCTGCTCGCCGAAGATGGTCAGAAGACCAAGATGGTCAGAAGACCAGAGTCTTCGTCTTAGTCCTGGGCGGCGAGTAGCAGCGTGGCGAGCGGCTCGAGGGTCGCCATGAGCTCATCGAGCTCGGCCGGCTCGAGACTCTCGTAGGGCTTCGCCGCGAGGTCGTCGGTGAGCGCCTCGACCCGCTGTTTGACAATGCGGCCCAGTTCGCTCAGCCAGCCGTCATCCGCGATCAGGCCGCGATCGCGCATCCCATCGATCACGGCGGCGAGCTGCGTTGCCGGGAGGTGGTGGAGGCGTCCGAATTTCTCCGCCGGCATGTCCATGTCGAGGGCGAAGAGGACGTGAGCCTCGAGCCCGCCGACACCCTCGATCATCAGGGCCGCGATGTGTCCGTCGCCACGATGCTCGCGCAGCAAGGAGGCTGCATGAAAGAGGCGGGCTACCACGTCGTCGGGGACCGGGATCGCGCGCAGCGCGGCGTACATGGGCCGGCCCTCTGCCGGAGCGCTGGTCGCCGCCTTGATCAACAGTTCGGCGGCGCGGGCGAAGGCGGGAGAATCGACGCGATCGCCGAGGATCCGCCGCAGCGCCTTCGCACAGCCCATCTGACGAGCGGCGATCGCTGCTTCGGGCGTGGTGGTGCGCCACACCTTCGGAATGTGGCGAGCCACCTCGCCGGGCGCGAAGTTGTAGAACAGCGCGTCCACTACCTCCGCCGTGGCGAGGCCCAGGGGCGCCGCCCGTCCGGCGAAATAGGTGTCCCAGTAGTCGGTGAACCCCAGGGCGAACATCGCCTCGTTGGGCTCGTCGGCTGAGTAAGGGATGACACCAATCGGCTCGACGAGTTCGAACATCCGGCGAGCCATCGAATTCATCGTCCACTCCTCCTGCTGCCTGCCCGGCGCCCTCGCCGGCATTCACGATCACTTAGACGACTGCGCGCCGCCAAACTCATCACCAACGACGCCAGGGCGATTCAGTAGCCGAGGTGAGTGCGTTGGCTGCACGCATGCTTATGCGTCGACTGACATGCTCCCGGGCGAGCGGGCTGGCATGACGGTGGCGGCAATCAGCCGCTGGGCTCCGGCGATTTCGACGTTGGTGCGTCCCTGGAAGTAGCTGGTCCGTGCCTCCTGCGGCCCGAAGTCGGCGATCTCGCCGAAGCCGTGTTCGCGCAGCAGCTGGTCTATCTGGCCGGGCAGGAACCGGCTCACGAACGGCTCGCCCATCTCGGCGGCGATCCCAGCAAACGCCGCCGCGATCTGCGCAGTGGTGCCCCCAAGCGCAACCGGTGGCTGGTTATAGGTCAGCACGACGCGCGTGCCCGCGCGGCAGCCGGCCATCGTTGCGAGTGTGGCGCTGATGGCATCGAGGGTGAGATACATCGTCACGCCCACCCACGAAAAAACCGCTAGCTGCCGGAAATCGAACCCGGCCTGTTCCAGCCCCTCCCGCATCGTCTGCCGCTCAAAATCCACCGGCGCGAAGACAAGGCCGGCGGGGATGCCAACGCCGAGCCCAGCGAGCCGGCGCCGCTTCCACTGCTGCGTCGCCGGATGATCGACCTCGAAGACGCGCAGCTGATCTAGCAGATCGTGACGGCGGTAAGCAAAGGAATCGAGCCCGGCGCCCAGGATCACATACTGGCGCACCCCACTGGCGGCCGCCTGCTCAACGATGTCCTCGGCAAACCGGGCCCGCACACACACCCAGCGGCTGAAAGCCGCAATGAACGACGGGGGCAGCTCGGCCTGCAGCCGCTCCCGCAGCGCCAGCCCTTCCCGGCCGGCCAGGCCAACAGCGAGATAGTCGTCAATAACCCATGGCCGGGGTTCCTCACGATGAACGGCCCGGGCAACTGCCGTCAGCACCGCAGTGCGACTCGGGCCCCGGTCACCGTCCCCCACGCGAGCAATCGTAGTGATCCAGTACCCAGCCAGTCGCAGTCCGGTCACACACATCCAAGCACCCGGGCGCGGTGCAACCCCGACGCCGCGAGCGGCATGCCGGCCGGGCCTGCGTCGTGCGGCTCATCAGCCAGAGGCCGCGGGTTCAAATTCCGCCACCGCTACCAGGAGAAACGCTGCGGGAGACGAGGGGCTGCTATTCACCAGCTCGACCGGCTCACCATTGCGTCACAGCAACTTCTACCGCCGGGTGTGGATGCCCGCGCCGCGCAAGACCGGCCTGTCCGGGTTGCATTTCCATGACCTTCGCCACAGCGGGAACCTTCTGGCCGCTGCCGCGGGCGCGACCTCCGGGAACTTATGGCGCGGATGGGGCATAGCTGCACCCGAGCCGCGCTCATATACCTCCACGACATCCACGAGCGGCAGCGCAAGCTCGCGGAAGCACTCGGCGATGCCGCCCTCGCCGAGCTCCAGCGCCGCGGGAGCAGCGGCGAAGTCACGCATCAACTCGATGCCTCGTGAGTCGCCGTGGTTGAGCACTGCTGGCAAGGCCACGTGGCACGTATGTGGCACGCTCACGGCTCCGGAGGTGGTGGGTCGCCAGCACGCTTGGCTGCGCAGATCCCGGCCCGGTCCATCGCGCGTCACCGCGTCCTGGCCCGTGCGAGCCCCGCCTGTTCGGATCAGATGTGCCTGTCCAGTATCGGCCGCAGTGCTGCGGCGAAGTTCTCGGGCTCACCGAGATAGCCCATGTGCGCCCCGGGCAGTTCGATGACAGTGGTCTGGAGGTGGGCGGCCAGCCATTGCGCTGCTTCGTATCGCCAGTGGCCGGCCGCCGCGCTGTCGCGGTTGCCGGCGCCCGCTGTGACCGCGCGAGGCACTCGTATCGCTGCGAGCTGGCCGGGTACGGGATCGTAGGCGATGAACGCGGCCGCCTCGACACCGAACAAGACCTCGGCGTTGCCGAGCAGCCGCTCGCGCAGCTGCGGATCGAGGGACTCGTAGACCTCATCGCCCGCCACCCAGCGCAGGTACACCTCCATCGCCGCGCGCGGGCCACCCCTAGCCATTCCTTCTTCCACCCGCGCCTGGCGCGCCGCGTTGACGGCGCCGATGTCCGGTACCCCGGACGGGAATACCGGTTCGTGGAAGATCGCGCCGCGCAGCAAGTGCGGGTGGCGAAGGCACAGATCGGCGAGGATGTGCGCGGCGGCACTGGTGCCGAACACGATCGCCGGTACCAGGTCGAGCCCGCGCAGCAGGGCGGCGGCGTCGTCGGCCTGCTCGCCGATCGTGGTCGAGGTCCAGCCCGGCGCCTGGGGGCTGCGGGAGTTAGCGCGCCGGTCGTAGGTGATGACCGTGTAGGTGTCCGCGAGGATGTCAGCGACCGTTGTCCAATGCCCCGCATCGCCGGTGGCCCCGGAGACAAACAGCACCGCGGGCCCGCGGCCCCGCTTCTCGTAGTAGATCCGGGTGCCATTGACCTCTATGGAGCTCACGAGCCCTCCTCCGGCGCGTCCCCGATTCCGGCACTGGGGTCATGATGGCCACAACGCCGCAATTCCCGCATGTCCTGCTTGCCACGGGCCGAAAGTCTAGTTAGCGCAGCATCTGCCCCGTCCTCCCGGCAGGTGCCGGATCTTGCCGGGGAAGTTCGCTGTCAGGGGTCTGCCCGGAGCGAAGCGGAGGGACGCGGCCGTAGGCTGTGCCCTTGACAGCGAACTTTCGCGGCGACAGGATCGCCCGGCGCGGGAGGACAGCCCGGCCGCACTTGCAGGCGCGGCCACTCGGGATGCGTGACAGCCGGTGGCCAGGCTGGCGGGTGCGGGGTAACGGCGCTGTGGCAGCGGCCCGCGCCGTGCGTCCCCACGCTGAGGCAGCGGGCCAAGCTGCCACCCCACGACGGCGAGACCCCCGCGACCCCGGCCGCCTACGGCGCGGCCATCCCGGTCGTCCAACGCGATCCTCGGTGCTACCGCGCCTGCTGCACGAGCCCGGCTGTGGCCGGACTGGCCCGGCGCGCCGCAGGCGTGCCCTTGAAGCGGTGGAGAAAGTTGTCACAGGTCTCCTGGAGCAATCCTGGAGCAAGCGTGTGCTGTCCCGCTTGATGCTTGACACTTTGGCTTCGCTTGATGCTTGACACTCCCGCTCATGCTGTGGGAGCTGAGCGTGGCCGAGCAGAGATACCGCGCCGTCTTGGAGGTCGGCGCCGGGGTGTCGGTGACCGAGGTCGCCGACCGGTATGGAATCAGCCGCCAGACCGTGCACACGTGGCTGCAGCGTTACCGGCAAGAGGGCATTGCCGGGCTGGAGGACCGCTCGCACCGGGTCCGTGGCCATCCGTGGCGGATCGCCGCCGAGGTCGAGGTAGCGATCTGGGAGCTGCGCCGCGCGCATCCCGGCTGGGGTCCGCGTCGGCTGGTATTCGAGATGGACCGCCGGGGTTACGGCGCCACGACGCGGTCGACGGTCTACCGCACCTTGGTCCGCAACGGGCTGATCGACCCACAATCGAGGCGGCGAAGCCGCAAGGATTACCGGCGCTGGGAACGGCCGGTGCCGATGCAGTTGTGGCAGCTGGATGTGACCGCCAGTGCCTTTCTG
>Ga0335085_10018200_pt1 | contig 10106 bp, 11 predicted proteins | sample Lox_Sample_45_FD_206712 | JGI IMG/M metagenome (GOLD analysis project Ga0335085, IMG submission 206712) | Soil microbial communities from Loxahatchee National Wildlife Refuge, Florida, United States - Lox_Sample_4.5 | ecosystem: Environmental > Terrestrial > Soil > Wetlands | place: USA... | reverse complement strand
GAGCTACCGGGCGCTTCGGGAGCCAATGGACACGAGACGCAAGGGGCGGCGTTGATCGCGCTCGGCCGTGGCCGCGAAGCGCTGGCCCACTTCGATACGGCGGCCCGCCTGTTCGCGACACCGGAATCCCGGGTCGAAGCGCTGGAATGGCGGGTGCTTCCCGGAACGTTGGAATGGCCGCTAATGGCGGCGGCCGAATCAGCGCGTGCCGAGGCGGAGCTCGAGAAGCTGGCGGGCGATGCCATCGTCGGCGGTCGTGCTGCAGCCGATCTCGCCTGGGTCGCGTGGCGACGGGGGGACCGGTCCGCGGCCACGCGGTGGAGTGCCCGGCTCGCGGGGCGGGCGGCCCGCGACACCACCGTCCGGCCTGAGGTCACGTTGCTTGAAGCCGTCGCGCTCGCGACGCGAGGCGATTGGGCCGGCGCCCTGCGTGTTTCGGACACCCTGCTCACCGCCGACCCGGATACCCGGTCGCGCTACCCATTCCTCCGAGCGGAGTTGCACCTGGCCCGCGCGACCTGGTTCGAACGGTCCGGGAATCCCGCTGCCCGCGAGCGTGAGCTGCTCTGGTATCAGAACAATGACGCCACTGAGTGGCCTTCCGGCCCGGCCCAAGCCGGCGACGTGGATTGGGCCCTGGCCAACTTCGTGCGGCTCTTGCAAGTGCAGGGGCTGTCCCGGTCCACGGCTACACAGGAAACGCGGACGCGCGTCTGCGGGGGCCTGGCCCGGGTGGCAGAGTTGTGGGCCGGAGCCGATAGCGGCGCGCGCGTCTACCTCGCGGCGGCCCGTGGACGAGCCCCCGCGTGCACCCCATGATCCATTGCGCGCTCCTCGGCCCCACGGAGGTGACGGTCGACGGGGCTGCGGCCCCGTCGGAGCTGTTGTGGGCCAAGAATCTCGGCTTGCTCGTGTATCTCGCCTGCTCGCCCAAACGGACGCGGTCCCGCGACCACCTGGTCGGCCTGCTGTGGGCCGACAAGCCCGAGGAGAAAGCGCGGCGCTCCCTGAACCAGGCGCTCCACACTATTCGTCACACGGCCGGGAGGGAGGTATTCGACACCAGCCAACAACAGGTGAAGTTGCTCGAGGGGGTCGTCACCCTGGACACGGAGACCTTCTCCGCACGGGTCGGGGCGGGGCAGTGGCGCGAGGCGGCCGACCTCGTGCTGGGGAAATTCATGGACGGATTCGTCGTCCAGGACGCATCGGCGTTCGAGGACTGGCTCGCGACGGAGCGAGCGGCGTGGGTGACACGGGGCGTCGACGCCCTGTCGCGGCATGCGGAGGCGCTGATTGACGCCGGGCATGCCGTCGAAGCGATCGAAGTCGCTCGACGCGCCCTCGACCTCGATCCGCATTCGGAGCGGGCGGTGCGCGTTCTCATGGTGGCGCTGGCGCTCGCCGACGACCGCAGCGGCGCGCTGCAGGTCTTCGCCGAGTTCACCGACCGGCTGCGCGATGCGCTCGGCGTGACGCCGAGCCCCGAACTCCAGGCGCTCGTCGCGCGCGTACATCAGGAACGGCAGTGGCAGGCATCCGCCCCCGCTGCCCCGGCCGAGCGAGAAGGGCGGCGCCGCCTTCCGCTGGTGGGCCGGGAGACGGCGCTGTCACAGCTGCTCGGCGTGTGGAGCGACTGTCGGAAGCGGTCGCTCGGCTCGCTGGCGATCATCACCGGGGCCCCAGGGGTGGGGAAGAGCCGCCTCGTCGAGGAGTTGTCCAAACGCTTGCGCCTCGATGGCGCCGTCGTCACGGCCATCCGCGCCGTGGAGGGTGACGTCGCGAGACCGTGGAGCGGTGCCCTGGGACTCGCCCGCGGGGGCCTGCTCGAGGCGGCCGGTCTCGCCGCGGCCCCACCCCAGGCCCTGGCGTGCTTCGCCGCGGACATCCCTGAGTGGGGCGATCGGTTCCCCGGTGCCGCGGGAAGCGCCACGAGCGTCGATCGGGCCCTGATCGAGTGCCTGCGGGCGGGCGTCGCGGAACAACCGATCGGCTTGGTCGTCGATGATGCGCAATGGCTCGACCGCGATACCGCGCTCTGCCTGGGCGCGGCGCTGCGCGATATGGCGAGCGCGCCGATGTTCGTCCTGCTGGTCGTCCCGCCGCAGCCGGCGCAGGCCGAGCTCGAAGAGTTGCGCGCCCGGATCGGGCGTGAGCTCTCCGGCACCGTGGTCCACCTGGATGCGCTGACCTCGGCCGACATCCGGACATTGGCCACGATTCTCCTCCCCGGGTTCAGCGGGGTGGAGCTCGATCGCCTCGCCCGTCGGGTGGCGTTCGATTCCGCGGGACTGCCGCTGTTCGTGGTCGAATTGCTGCACGCCGTCGCCCTCGGGCTCACTTCCACCCCCTGGCCCGAGGAGGGCCGAACCTACGATCAGACCCTCCCGGGGGATCTCCCCGAGGCGATTCTCGGAGCCGTGCGGGTCGGGTTCCGCCGCCTGTCCCCGGAGGCGCAGCTCGTGCTGCAAGCCGCCGCGGTGCTGGGGGAACGGGTCACGGTGACGCTACTCGCACGGGCCACGCAGCTTGCGGATACCGCCCTGGCGCGGACGCTGGACGAGCTGGAGTGGGAACGCTGGCTCGTGGCCGAGCCGCGTGGCTACAGCTTCGTGGCGCGGATCATTCGGGAGACTGTGGCGACGGACCTGACGACGTCTGGGCAGCGGCAGCGGCTTCGCGCCACTTGACGCGTTCTTGACCTGGCCGGTGCAGCCTCCAGGCGACGGTGAACGGTGGTCACTCTTGCTCGAGGTGCCCGTATATGAACCGCAAACTCCTTCTCACCAGCCTGGCGTTGGCCTTCGTGGCCTGCAACGAGTCCCCACATACGCCGACGGGTCCGTCTCCGCTCGGGATGCTCAACGATCGGGGTGGCGCGCCGGCGCCCAGCCCGCTCGTGTCGGTTCCGATCCCCGGGAGGACCATTTCGCTCTGGCCGTACCAGGGGTTCGGATTCGGGGTGCAATCGGATCCCGTGAACCTGATCTGGACCGGCCGGGCCGATCCGCGGCGGCTCCGGGCCGCGTTACTGGGGCTCGACGGTGACCGCACCGCGTTCGGCTTCCCCAACGTCTTCCCGTTCAATTGCACCTGGCACGACCAGCCGGAAGTGCAACCCGAGGTCGCCTACACGACGCAGAGTGGCTGGGTCGGCTCTCCCATCCTGCTCGAGTGTGGGGCTTTCGACCAGATCCGGTTCCACCTGCGGTTCTTCGACGTCGGGGGCGGCGTGACCGTGGGGGGCGCGCCGTTCGAGGTCTTCATTCCCGGCACCGTCAATCACCAGACGATCAGCTGGGCATTGGCCGAGCAGTTCGTGGTGGTGGACTTCCTGCGGAGCGGTCTGCTCGATCCCACCGCGCCGTTCTTCACCACCGGCCCCATCAATCCGACCACATTCGATACCATCCCGGCCGTGATCTACAACGGCATTCCGACGGAGCTGCGACAGGTGATCGGCGGACCGTTGAACGACGTGACGAGCGCTGTGCCGATCCCGAGCAGCGGTGAGGCCACCGTGATGAACCTGCGCGGCAGCGTGCCCGTGACGCCGGCGGACATCCGGCGCACCTGGGTCCAGCAATTCGACCAGGTCATCCCGCAGCCGTTCTGCGCCACGGGACCGAACGCCTATCTCTACGTCGTGGGGCCGGTGGCGCTCGACCAGCACGTCATCGTCACCCCCGACGGCGGATTCGTCAGTCGGTTCCACGGGGCGGCCCGGTTGAACGTGACCCCCGTCGATCCGACCACCGGTCAGCCGATCGGCGCTACGTACCAGGCCGTCATTTCAGAGCTGCACACGGGCGGCATTCACGGGGACGACGCTTCGGCCTCGTTCTACACCCAACGCGCCCTCCTGCCGCCGAACCTTCCCGGGCGGGGGACGTTCGAGTTCGGGTTCAGCGTCGGTCCGGATGGGATGACCCGGGCGGTCGTGAACACCCACTGCGGATCGTGACCGGGAGGATCGGCTCATGAACCGGCGCCTCGGGTGTTTCATGGTCATGGGGCTCTGCGTCGCTCCCGTCCTCACGGCGCAGCACCGGCGGGTGCAGATCCACACCCGTACCCTGGGGTGGCCGGTCGGTCAGCTCGTCGACAGCGGGGCGACGCGGGTGGGCCTGGTTCTCACCGGTCGCTCCGACACGACGTGGATACCGGCGGCGGAAATCGTCGCCATCAGCGATGCACCGGCGCCGCGGCCGACGGCGCCGGTGGGCCCGCCCCCGGAGTCCCCGGTCCCGGCCGGGGAGCGCGTTCGGCTCCAACTCGACCCCAAGTCTTCCCGCTGGCTCATGGGCACCATGGTGACGGCGGGCCAGGATTCGCTGCACGTCCAGTTCGTGGACAGCCTTGCGCCGGCCGCCATCGCCCGGTCGAGGATTCGAGCGATGGAGGTGAGCCGCGGCCAGCATTCCGGGGCTGGGAAGGGAGCCCTGTTCGGCTTCATCACCGGCGCCACCGCCGGGGCGTTGCTGGGGGCGGCCTCATCGAGCAGCAGCGACTCCTTCTTTTCTCCTGGTGAGGGTGCGGTCGCGGGGGGCTTCGCTCTTGGCGCCGTCGGAGCGCTGGTCGGGGTGATCGTCGGTGCGGGGCAGCATGTCGATGAGTGGCAGCCCGTCTCGCCGGGTCAGGTTCGCATGACGATCAGACCGATGGGGAGTGGGATCGCCGTTGCGATAGCGCTCTAAGGACCTCGCCGATACCCGCTGCCTGGCCTATAATGGACGCGTCCAACGGGAGCGCAGTCCGAGATGGCCAAGTCAGAGCGGGAACGCCGCCACTCGAGCGAGCGTCGCGCCTTCCCTAATCGACGCAGCGGCGCCGAGCGGCGCACCGGTGAGCGCCGGCAGCAATCCACCCCGGTCCAACGCGAACGGCGCAGCGGGACCGAGCGGCGGCACACGGAGGAACGGCGGGACTCATCGGACCGGCGCAGCTGGAGCGATCGCCGCCGGTAATATCCTTCCGCCACACTGTCGTCAGCAGCAGTTCTCGACACCTCGCGCCGTGTCTCTCCCGGGGCTACATCGTCCCCGCCGCCGTCTCCAACCCTCCCCTTATTTGAGGAGTCTCGCACCCTCGTCCCGGTCGCGGCCGCACTCGCGCTGACCGGTACCGTGCCGCCCCTCGCCCTGGTCTCTACACGCGCGTGACGGGAGACATCTACACCAACGCCGACAGCTCACGCAGTTATCGCCTGAAGTACGCATACTTCGCCTGGACCCCCGGCGCGAGCCCCTTGAGCTACAAGCTCGGTCTGATCCACACGCCGTTCCTCGATTGGGAGGAAGCGCTCTGGGATTACCGGATGCAGGGACCGATGAACGGGGGACCGGCATAAGACTGGCTGACCTATGACAACGGCGCGCCGAGCGCCGCGCCTGAGGCGAATCGGGCCCAGGCGTTGTTCCAGGCGCAGTTCAGTTTCTAACGGCGGCCGCGGCGGCGGCTACTTCTGCCAAACGGCGTAGCCGTCGTTCCGCAGCTCACGCGCCAGCACCTTCTCCATACGCTGGGCCACGGCGTAGGGGAGGGGGTTCAGGTCCGCGTAGAGATCGGGGCGCAACCGTAATCCGTAGCGGCGCACGTAGGCGTTGTCTTTCACCCCGCCCTTGTGCCGCATGAAGCGGATCTCGGGGTCGAGCCCCGTCATGCCGACGTAGAGCGGTGGCTTGCGGGACTGGTGATGGGGGTTGGCGGTCCGGAACTTCGCGTGCTTCAACACCGCGCGATCGAGCTCGATGACATACACATGATGCCGCGCGGGTTTCACCCTCCCCGCTCCGCCACCGCCGTGATGGCGATTCCCCCCCGGACATTCTGTTCCACCGTGACCTTCAGGCGCTGGGGCGCGATCGCGGCGACGATGTCGTCGGCGATCCGGGCGGCGAGCGCTTCGCAAAACGCTCCCACGTTGCGGTACGACCACAAGTAATACTTGAGCGCCTTCGATTCGAGGCACAGGCGCCCCGGGGTGTACTCGATCGTGACCGCCCCGAAATCGGGCTGCCCGGTCTTGGGACAAATCGACGTGAACTCCGTCGCGATGAGGGTCACCGCCTGGACCGCGGGGGCCGCAAAGGCTTCGGCTTTGAGCGCCGCGCGGGCCTGGTCGGGATCGGACGGCTGGGGCAGGGGGCCCGTGGCCGGCAGCCGGGATGGGGTTTCTGGACTCATGGTCTGAAGCTGGCCCGCGGCGGTTAACTTGTCCATTCACATGGCGCCGATCTCCACCCCCGCTCCCAGGGCCGTCGTCCTGCTTTCTGGCGGGCTCGACTCCGCGACCACCCTGGCAGTGGCTCGCGCCGAGGGGTTTGCCGCGTACGCGCTCTCGTTCCGTTACGGTCAGCGCCACGCGTTCGAGCTCGAAGCGGCGGCGCGCGTCGCCCGCCACCTGGGCGCGGTGGACCATGTGGTGCTGGACATCGACCTGCGGCGCTTCGGCGGGTCGGCGCTGACGGGCGATCTGGCGGTGCCCAAGAACCGCGCCCCGGAGGCGATGGCGAGCGGCATCCCCGTCACCTACGTCCCGGCCCGCAACACGATCTTTCTCTCCTTCGCCCTCGCCTGGGCCGAAGTGCTGGGCGCGAACGACATCTTCATCGGCGTGAACGCGCTCGACTACAGCGGATATCCCGACTGCCGTCCCGAATACATCGCGGCATTCGAGCAGCTGGCGAATCGCGCCACCAAGGCGGCGGTGGAGGGGCGGCGGCACCTCACCGTTCACACTCCCCTCATCGCCCTCACCAAGGCGCAGATCGTCGGGCGCGGCCTCGAGCTGGGGGTGGATTTCGCGAAGACCTCCTCCTGCTACGATCCGTCCCCGTCGGGGGCGGCCTGCGGCCGCTGCGACGCCTGCCTGCTCCGGCTGAAGGGGTTCGCCGAGGTGGGCGTGGCCGATCCGATTGTCTACCGGACTCCCGCGGGGACTTGGGCGTGACGTATTCGGTGAAGGAGATCTACTTCACGCTTCAGGGGGAGGGGGCGAACACGGGGCGGGAAGCGGTGTTTCTCCGCTTCGCGGGGTGCAACCTCTGGTCCGGGCGCGACCAGGATCGCGCCAGCGCCGTTTGCCGCTTCTGCGATACCGACTTCTTCGGCACCGATGGTCCTGGAGGAGGGAAATTCCAGACGGCCGAGGCGCTCGCGGATGCGGTGAGGGTGACTTGGCCCCAGGACCTCGCCCGGCCGCTCGTCGTGTGCACCGGGGGCGAGCCGATGCTGCAGCTGGATGGCGCGCTCGTGGACGCGCTGCACGCCGCCGGGTTCGAGATCGCGGTCGAGACGAACGGGACCCTCCCCGCCGTTGCCGGCATCGACTGGCTCTGCGTCTCCCCCAAGGCGGACGCGCTGCTCGTACAGCGCTCCGGAAACGAGCTGAAGCTCGTCTATCCGCAGGAGCGGGGCGATCCGGAGCAATATGCCCGGCTCGACTTCCGCCACTTTTTCCTGCAGCCGATGGATGGCCCAGAAGTGAGCCGCAACACGGAGCTCGCTGAGCGCTACTGTCTCGAGCATCCGCCGTGGAGGTTGAGTCTGCAGATGCACAAGCTCGTGGGACTGCCCTGACCGACGATGGAGATATTCAAGGAGTTCACCTTCGAGGCGGCCCACCGCCTCCCGCACGTGCCCGAGGGGCACAAGTGCGCGCGGCTGCACGGGCACTCGTTCCACGTGGCGGTGCACGTGCGCGGGGCGGTGGATGCCGCGTCGGGATGGATCACCGATTTCGCCGAGGTGAAGCGGGCGTTCCAGCCACTGCACGACCAGCTCGATCATCGCTACCTGAACGAGATCGAGGGTCTCTCAAACCCCACGACGGAAATCCTGGCGCGCTGGATCTGGCAGCGCCTGAAGCCCGCACTCCCGGGGTTGTCGCAGCTCGTGATCCGGGAGACGTGTACGGCGGGGTGCGTGTATCACGGAGAAGACGACTGAGGCCGCACGCCGAGCCGGCCCGGGCGGCTTGAATTCGTTTCAATATCTGTGCATAGTATGTTCAAGTATCCGACCATGGCCAAGCTTCCCAGTAAGCGCGTCCCAGCTCTCAAGCCGCCCGCTGACGGGTTGCTCTCGATCGGCGCCCTCTCGGCGGCGACCGGTGTCCCGGTCGAGACGATCCGCACCTGGGAGCGGCGTTATGGATACCCCCGCCCCGAGCGCAAGCCGTCGGGACACCGCGTGTACCCCCTGGTCGCCGTTCCGCGGCTCCGCCGCATGGCGGAGGCGATCGCCCGGGGACATCGGGCGGCGGAGGTAGTGGGGGGGTCGGACAAGGTTCTCGATGCGTTGCTGCGGATCAGCGTGCCGCCGGCCCCCTTGCCCGCACCCTCCGCCGCCGCCCCCCCGCCAGCAAGCTCCGCGGATCTCCTCGCTCGGGTGACGGCATTCGACGGGGAAGCTCTGAAGCGCGCGTTTCACCGGGACTGGGCGATGCTCGGGCCGCTCGCGTTTCTCGCCACCAGGGCGTCGCCGTTTCTCACGGCGGTCGGCGAGGCGTGGGCCGACGGCAAGATCGATGTGCGGCATGAGCACTTCGCCTCAGCGGCCCTCGGGGATTTCCTGCGGGCCGTGCGACTGCCGCTGGATGAACGGGCCACCGGGCCCATAGTCGTGCTGGCGACTCTTCCGGGAGAGCCGCACACCCTGGGACTCGAGATGGCGGCGCTCGTGCTTGCGCTCGCCGGGTGGCGCGTGCTCTACCTGGGAGCGGAAACACCTCCGGAGCAGGTTACGGCACTTGCCCATGAGGCGCCGCTCCGGGCGGTGGCGCTGAGCATCGTCGATCCGCGGACCGTCGCGGCGAGTATCCCCGCCATAGAGGAAATGCGCCGTCTCTTGCCGCGCGACGTCACGCTGGTCCTGGGAGGCGCGGCCGCCGAGAGTGCCGGGCGGTCGCTGGCGTCCCCCGGAGTGCTGGCGTTCGCTGATCTCCCCGCGCTCGACGGCTGGGCTCGCGCGGCCGCGCTAGGCCGGGCCTAGGCCGGCGCCGAGCTCCGCAGCATCACCTGCAGCACTTCCTGCCGCAGCGGCCGGTCGGTCTCGTACACTCCCCGGAACGCCGTCGTGCACATCTCCGCGTCGGGCTTCGCGGCGCCGCGGTGCGTCAGGCAGGAATGCTCGGCCTCGACCACCACCGCCACCCCGCGCGCGTCGAGCCGCCGCGCGATCGCGTCCGCCACCTGGGCGGTAAGCCGCTCCTGCAGCTGCGGGCGGCGGGCGTAGCCGTCCACCAGGCGCGCCAGTTTGGAAAGTCCCGTCACCTTGCCGTGCGCCGGGAGGTAGGCGACGTGGGCCCGCCCCGTGAACGGGAGCAGGTGGTGCTCGCAGAGGCTCGTGAACCGGATGTTGCGGAGCAACACGACGTCATCGCCGGCTTGCTCCTGGTCGAAGAGCCGCGTGAGGTGGCTGTCCGGGTCCTCTCGCATCCCCGCGCAGAGGTCGCGATACGCTCGGGCGACCCGTTGTGGCGTATCCACGAGCCCTTCGCGGTCGGGATCTTCACCGATGGCGAGGAGGATCTCCCGCGCGGCGCGCTCGATGCGGGGGAGGTCGACACCGCTCGGCTCGACGTCCAGCCGGGGTGCCGGTCGCGCGCCGTTTCTCACGTTTGCGTTTGCGATTGCCGCGATCATGGGATCCTTGAGCGAGAGAGTTGGAAGGCCCGGTGCCGGGGAGGGGGAGGAGGGGAACCCCTCCCCGAACCGGGACGACGGCTAGAACTTGATCCTGAGGCCCGCGCTGAAGGGCCACACCCAGGCCGTGCTCGAGCCCAGGGTATTCTTGTCGCTGAAAGCGATGTCGCCCTGGGGTGAGAGCACGAGCCCGATGCGCGCGCTGAAGTTGTAGGTGATCTTGGCGCCCGCGTTGATCGCGAAGTAGGTGTCGGTCGACGCGTTCGGCACGTCGGCCTTGAACGAGACCGCCCCGGCGCCGAGGTTGACCGCCACGTCCCACCCGATATCCCGCGACGGGGTGAGCTGGTAGCCGAGCTTGGCCATGTAGTGGCGGGTGGTGATGTCTACGGTGCTCGTCGCCTTGTCCTGGTGCAAGCCGGTATCGAACTCGCCAAGCACGGTGAAGCGCTTGTTGAG
>Ga0335085_10018199_pt1 | contig 10106 bp, 10 predicted proteins | sample Lox_Sample_45_FD_206712 | JGI IMG/M metagenome (GOLD analysis project Ga0335085, IMG submission 206712) | Soil microbial communities from Loxahatchee National Wildlife Refuge, Florida, United States - Lox_Sample_4.5 | ecosystem: Environmental > Terrestrial > Soil > Wetlands | place: USA... | reverse complement strand
CCGATCTTTGTCGGCGGCGTGGTGCGGTGGTTCGTGGACCTGGCGGCGAAAAAGGCGGGCGAGTCGGAGGCCGACAGCGAGATCTCGTCAGGTTCCTTGTTTGCTTCGGGCCTGATTGCGGCAGGGGGCATTGCGGGGTTGATCGGCGTGGCGCTGAAGGCGATGGAGGCCACATACTACGACAACCGCGACCTGCTCAATGTTCCGCACACATTTCTCGATCACGACATCGTGAGCGTGCTGGCGTTCGCCGCACTGGCGTACTCGCTGTATTACTTTGCGCGCAAGCCTCTGAAGAAATAGTCAGCAAATCCGAGGCAGGAAGCGGCGGGGCGCGCCTTCAATGGGTGCGATCCGTCCAATCGCGGCGGGCTAGCGAATCAGATGCCAGCCGTACCAGACCGCGAAGCAGGCCATTGCCGTAACCGCCTCAATGGCAAAGGCGCTGCGCAGTCCCCGGATGCATCCCATTCCGCTGGAATAGGCTTCCTGGAGTTTGTCGAACTCCTCCTCGAACTCCATTGCTCGCTGCGCGGGCATGAAGTAGAGATTGGCTTGGCTGTCGGAGACAACACTACCGGCGTGCGAATTGCTGAACGTTCTGCTGAACACTTGGATTGTTCCCCTCAACATGGCCTATCGACCAAAATTCAGAATTCTTCAACCGGGGGATACAGGCTGAAGCACTAAAGTTCGGCACGCCTATTCTTCTACGACCCTCGGGGGAATGTTGTGATTTATATCACTCTCGCCGAAGAAATGTATAGCCGGGTTTCATTTCGGGAAAATCCCGCGCTGCCCCGGAAAATCGCTCCCTCCGGCCGGCCGCGCCGGCTGCGACTTTCCGGCGCCTCAGGCCCGATAATCGCCGCTTCGCTTCCGGAAGACCACCTTCAGCTCCCGGCGCCAGTCCTCGCCCAGCGCCAGCAGCTCCCACTCCACCTCGGCAGCAAGGTAGCGCAATACTGTCTCGTTCGCGGGATGAATGCGCAGCGCCGGGGCGGCCAGCAGGAGCCGCGGCGGTTGCGGCGAGACCTCGGCGCCCTCAAAATACCCGTTGCGTTCAAATGCCGAGGTCTGCAGGCCGCTGCCGCTGCGTTCGGCGTTGAGAGCGCGCACGCGGATCCAGTAGTCGAGGGCCTGCAGCGGCAGGTGCAAATCTTCGTTGGCCTTCAGTTCGATGACTGCAAGCCGGCCGCTTCGGTCCAGCGTAAGCAGATCGAGCATGCCGCGCTCGTTGGACGAGAGCGCAGGCACCTGCGAGTAGAGCACGTCGCTGCGCAGGCCGGGGAACGCGTCGGCAATGTGATCGCGCAGGCGCGACTCGAGCCAGCGCTCGGGCTGCAGGCGAAAGAGCGCATCGGTGTGGGACCCGTCGGCGTGGCGGCTCCGAAACAGACGCTCAAAGAGTTCGCGGCAAAGCGCTTCGTTGTCTCCGGTCAGCGGGGTCTCGTTGGCGCCGGCGCCGAAGATGATCTCCATCTCGCGTGTGAATGAGCGATGCGAAGCGCCGAGGCGCACGCGCGCAAAATCGAGGCCGTGCAGCAGGAGCATAACTTCCGTGGCCGACCGCGACCGGAGTTCCACGCGATGCCGCGCTTCGGCAGGAACCATGCTCATCAGCCGATCGACCCCTGCGCTGCAGCGCTCCAGCGCCGCCCGCGCAGAGAAGGCATGAACAAGCCGCGACTCGATGTTGCCGGTATCACGAAAATCAACAAGCGCCAGTTCTTCGCTGCGTTCGTCGAGGGTGTAGAGCTCGAAGCCGGCAGCGGCATGATTGAGCCAGGCCATGCGCTCGGCGGTCACGCGCCAAGCGCCCGCAGGCACAACGACCTTAAGCCCGCCGAAGTGACGGCGCGCGTCGCCGTGACGGCGGCAGTAGTCGAGCCAGAGCAGGCCGATAGTGAGGACGCCGTCGATGGTCGGGCTGCTCTCCGCTGCGCCGGCTCCAATGACAGCCTCGGCGGCCGTGCCGTGCAGCAGACGCCCGCGCGTATAGGCGGGGCCAAAGCTGTGTTCGAGATCCATCGCCGAGCGAAGGCCGTCGACTTTGGATCCGGGAAACGCCCGCGTCAGCGCGCGCTCGAGCAAACGAAGATACGTGCGTCGAGCCGTATCGCGGGCCGTGGGCGTCCGCCGATCGGCCGACGGCACGAGTTCAAGCGCCTGCGGCTTCGCAATGCCCATGCGGCGCGTGATCACGCGCAGGCTTCGCGCCCGCGGCTGCACTTCAACGGCTGTGCGAACCAGGTTGCGCTCGTCGGACCAGAGCTGGAGCACACAGCGGCCGTGGGTGTCATTGATGCTATAGCGCGCCACCCGCATGTCGAAGAGGATGGAGCCGTCTTCAATCAACACCGCCGATGGATGTTCTGCAAGATAGTCTTCGATCGACTGAGCCAGCTGGCTTGCGGAAATGTCGGCGGCTGCCGGGCCCATGATCTTGTTCCTTACCAGCCCTGCTGCTCACGAAGGCGCACGATGTGCGCCGTGTGATGGAGCGAATGCCACGCATAGATGGCCAACGCATGGGCGAGCGTCTGGCGGCCGTTTTCGGGATGCACATAGCCACGCTCAAAGTCCGCATCGCCAAGCGACTCGAGCAGCGCGACCCAGCGCGCATGCAAGGCCTCGGTCAGTGTAATCGACACAGCGACCGGGACTGTTGCGTTGTCGGCGAGGCCTGCCCACGCGGCTTCGTCGTAGGGCTTGATGGTGGGCCAGTCCTCTGTGAGCGCAAGTTTGAAACGCACGTAGGAGTTGGCGTGGCTGTCGGCGATGTGATGCACAACCTGGCGGACTGTCCATCCACCTTCGCGATAGGGCGTCTCGAGTTGTGCTTCGTTGAGCCCGGCAATGGCAGCGCGCAGCTTTGCCGGCAGCTCGCGCAGAGCCTGCATCTGCGCAGCGCGAAGGCTGGGTGTGAATTCAGCGGGACGGGCGAAGCGGCCGATGGGATAACGCGGATCGATCGAGACGTTCATGGATAGAGTTTACGGTTTGCCCTGCACCGGAGAGGAGCAGGGCGGCACACGAGCCCGGCGCAGGTTAGACCTTCTTGTGATGGTGGCGATGCGCCTTGTGGTTCGGATGCTTAATGTAAGGATTGGCCACATGGTGTGCGGCATGGTGCGTGACCTTGTGCTTGGCGGCAAAAGCCGGCGCCGCCAGCAACGAGAGTCCGAGAACGGCGAGGACGAGCTTGTTCATGGCCCGAATGTAGCACGGGGCAAGGCCTGTGGATAGAGGCCAAAAGTCACGCTGTTCAAACGGCGGCACCAAACCAGCTACCGGATGCGGCAGTGCGCGAACTCACCTTGGCCCGCACACTGCGCAGGATCTTCCCCAGGCGTAGACTGGAGATACGATGACATCTCCGGTTCCTTCCCCGTCGGCCAGCCACAAGCGCTATTTTTTTGAGAAGTTCGGCATCACCGAACGGCTGCTGGAGCGCTGCCTGGGCGAGGCGCTCTCGGCGGGCGGCGACTACGCCGACCTCTATTTCGAGTCGGTAACCTCCACTGCGCTTGGCGTCGACGAGCAGATCGTGAAATCGGCGAGCCAGGGTACCAGCGCCGGCTGCGGCATCCGCGTGCTCTCAGGTGAGCGCACCGGGTACGCCTACACCGATAACCTCAGCCCCGACCGTCTGTTGCACGCGGCGCGGACTGCGGCTCTGATAGCCTCAGGCCCGGCGAAGCAGCCTGTGCAGGGATTCACTGAAACGCAGGCATCCGACCTCTATCCCGTGCCTCTGGGCGGGTTTGACCTGGATCTGGCGGCACGCCTGGAGTTGCTGATGCGCGCCGACCGCGCAGCGCGGGCCTTCGATCCGCGGATTGTGCAGGTGCGGGCCGGCTACGCGGAGGAACTGCGGCGCATCCTGGTCGTGGCATCAGACGGCGCCTTTGCCAGCGACACCCAGCCCCTCTGCCGGCTGAATGTTTTCGTAATCGCCAAGGAAGATGCGCTCTCGACCAAGGGCGCGGCAGGTGGAGGCGGCCGCTCCGGTCTCGAACAATTTTCTGGAAGCAAAAGCCCGGAGGGTTTGGCCCAAGAGGCTGCCCGTGGAGCCATTCTGCAACTCGGCGCGGTGCCTGCGCCGGCGGGCGAGATGCAGGTAGTGCTGGGACCCGGGTGGCCCGGCATCCTGCTGCACGAAGCCGTGGGGCATGGGCTCGAGGCAGACTTCAACCGCAAGGGCACATCGGCGTTTACGGGACTCATCGGCCGGCCGGTGGCGAGTTCGAAGGTTACGGTGGTCGACAACGGCACGATGGCCGGCCGGCGCGGCAGCCTGAATGTCGACGACGAAGGCTCGGCGACGCAGGAGACCGTGCTGATCGAAAACGGCGTGCTCAAAGGCTACCTGTCAGACAAGCTGTCTTCGCGGCTGATGGGCATGCCCAACACCGGATCGGGCCGGCGCGAAAGCTACCAGTCGATCCCCATGCCGCGCATGACCAATACCTACATGCTGGCGGGCGACGACGCTCCCGAAGATATTCTGCGCAGCGTGAAGCGCGGACTCTATGCCGTGAACTTTGGCGGCGGCCAGGTGGACATCACCAACGGCAAGTTTGTCTTCTCGGCCTCGGAGGCCTACCTCATCGAGGACGGCAAGGTGACCGCGCCGGTGAAGGACGCGACGCTGATCGGCAACGGACCGGAGGCGCTCAAATACGTCTCGATGGTGGGCAACGACCTGAAGCTCGATGAGGGCATCGGCACCTGCGGCAAAGACGGCCAGAGCGTGCCGGTGGGCGTGGGCATGCCGACCATCAAGCTGGACCGGATGACGGTGGGCGGTACCGGCAGATCCTGACCGGAAAAGCCCTTGCGTCGCGGTCGATCCTCGCGCCTCGCCCGAGGCATGATAGGCTCACCTCACACCTGTATCCATTCGCTCCCGCTGCTTCCCGGCAAAGGGGACACTCCGCGTGCGTGTACAAACCAAAGCCTCCTGGCCTGCACATGACGACCGCCGGGCCGCGCTCGTCTGGCTCGCCCTGTTCTGGATCTACGTGGGCGTCGGCTTCGGCTTCGACTTGCACAACTACCTCCACGAGCACCCGCCCGTACCGTTCATCGTCCACGTCCACGCTATCGCCACCACCCTCTGGCTCCTGACCGCCACGGCGCTCGTCCTGCTGGTTGAAACCGGTAACGTGGGCCTTCATCGCAGGCTCGGCTGGTTCGCGGCCGGCTATGCCGGGCTGGTTATGATCATCGCTCCCTTGTCCGAGCTCAGTTGGCAGGCCCTCAACTGGAATCTGCATACGCCCAACTTTCCGCCGCCTGAGTTTCTTTCCATTGCATTCAGCGGAATCGTCTGCATGGCGGTACTGCTGCCGTGGGGTATTCTGTTGCGCCGCAACTCGGCCGCTCACCGCCGTGTGCTGATCCTGGCAACCATCGCCATCAGCGACGCGGGTTTTTCCCGGATGGTCGGTCTGTTTCTACCCCCGCCGACCAGCTTTCTCGGCACCTACCTGTTCTATGAGGGCGGCAACCTGTCTCTCATCCTGCTCATGTTCCTGTGGGACTGGAAACGCGGCCGGATAATGAAGCAGTTTCTGGTGGCCGCCGCCGTCATTCTCGCCGTGGGCCTGACGGCCACCACCCTCTACTTCAACGGCACATGGAGAGCCATCACCCGCGCCTGGCTGGAAGGCTGGGCGCGGCACATGCTCTAAAACCCGCCTGCGTCCCGCGCTTCGTCGCGTCTGATAGCGTTGAAGTCATGCCTGTGACAGAAACCGCGCTCGACCTTGAAACCCTTGCTGCCGATGTTGTAGCGCTGGCCATGAAGGCTGGCGCGAGCGACGCCGAAGCCGTAGCCAGAGAAGGCGACGAGTTCAGCGTGAATGTGCGCATGGGCGAGGTGGAGACCCTGAAAGAGTCGGGCTCGCGGGCCCTCGGGCTGCGCGTCTTCCAGGGCAAGCGGTCGGCATCTTCCTCAACAAGCGACCTCACGCCCGGCGGCATCCGCCAGCTTGTAGAAGGTGCGATGGCGCTGTCGCGCGTGACCGAAGAAGACGCGTTTGCCGGGCTGCCGGAGACAGCCGAGTTCGGCTCGATCGCAGACGACCTGCGCCTCTACTTCGATGACGTCTATTCCCTGCCCGGCCCCGAGCGGATTGAGTGGGCGCGGCGGTGCGAGGCGGCGGCGCTCGCTGCAGACAAGCGCATCACCAACTCCGACGGCGGCAGCTTCGACGCGGCCACAGGGCGCAAGGTGCTGGCCAATTCGCGCGGATTCGCAGGCAGCTACCGCACCAGCTATGCCGGCGTCTCGGCCGCTCCTCTGGCCGTCGACGAGAACGGCGCGATGCAGCGCGACGGCTGGTGGTCGAGCGCGCGAAGCTTCGCTCTTCTCGAAACGCCTGAGGCTGTCGGCGCTGAAGCCGCGCGGCGCACGCTGCGCCGGCTCGGTGCGCGGCGCGTGCCCACACAACAGGTTCCCATCGTGTTCGCGCCCGAGGTGGCGCGCACGCTGATCGGCTCCGTCTTTGAAGCGGCTTCGGGCGACGCCATCTGGCGCAGTGCCTCGTTCCTCGCCGGCAAGCTGGGCGAGACCATCGCCTCCGGCAACATCACGATCATCGACGACAACACAATGCTGCTGCCCACCGGCGCTGGTGGCTTCGGCACATCGCCCTTTGACGGCGAAGGCCTGCCCTCGCGGCGCACTGTCGTCGTTGAGAGCGGCGTACTGCGCAACTACCTGCTCAATACCTACACGGCGCGCAAACTGGGCATGCAGTCCACCCACAACGCCTCGCGCGGGCTGGCGGGCACTCCGGGCATCGGCTGCGGCAATCTCTATCTCGAGCCCGGCACGCTCACGCCGGAACAAATCATCGGCGGCGTGCAGGCGGGACTCTACGTCACCAGCCTGATGGGCTTCGGCACAAATCTTGTCACCGGCGACTACTCGCGCGGCGCGACGGGTTTGTGGATCGAAAACGGCCAGCTGACCCACGCGGTAGAAGAAGTCACCGTGGCCGGCAACCTGCGCCAGATGCTCAAAAATGTGACGGCCATTGGCAACGATCTGAAGTTCCGCGGATCGGTGGCGTCGCCGACGCTGCGCATTGACGGCATGACGATCGCAGGTGCGTAAGGTGGAATCGGGCGTATCCAGCGCGATGCAATCGATTGCCTTTGATCCGGCGAATGCCAAAGCCGCACTGCAGCAGTTGCCGAAAACTGCCGCGGTCTTTGCCCTCTACGGCGCGGAGGCCAGGGACGAGCCCTACATCGGGCGCACGCCCAATCTGCGCGGCCGGCTCGAGCGGTTGCTGCAGCCTTCGGCCCGGCATCCCAAACGGCTACAGCTTGCCGGCCGCGTGCGGCGCATCGCTTGGCGTCTTACGGGCTCCGACTTCGAGTCGCTTCTTCTCCAGTTCGGACTGCTACAAACCGGATATGGCGCGAAGTGTCTGGAGCGGATGCATCTGCGCGCGCCGGCCTTTGTGCGCTACCTGGGCAGCAACGCCTATCCGCGCATCGTGGTAACGCACAAGCCCAGCCAGCGTGAGGCCGACTGGGCCTATGGCCCGTTCGCCTCGCGCGCAGCAGCGGAGCGTTTTGCCGAGGAGGCGCTCAAGCTCTTCCTGCTGCGGCGCTGCACTGACGATCTGAATCCCGACCCGAGCCACCCGGGCTGCGTCTACTCCGAGATGAAGATGTGCCTCGCGCCCTGCTACAAAGGCTGCACCGACGAGCGCTACGCCGAAGAGGCAGCGGCCGTCGAAGGCTTTCTGGCCACGCGCGGTGAAAGCCAACTCGTGACTTTGCGTGCCGAGCGCGACAAGGCCTCCGAGGCGCTCGAGTTTGAAGCAGCCGCGGCGCTGCACACGCAGGTGCAGCGGGTAGAGAGCGTGCGGGCCTTGGCGCCTGAACTGGTGCAGCCGATGAGCCGGCTGCGCGCCGTGGTGCTGCAGGCATCCGCTCAGCCAGACGAGGTGGCCATGTTCCTTTACGAGAATGCGCGGCTGTGCGGACCCGTTGGGTTTTCGACGCTGGGCATGCGCATTCAGAACGAGCGGTCGGGATCGAGCTCGCTCTTTGCGCAGCCGCTGGCGCTGGAGCCCGTGCCCGAAGAAACAGGAATCGAGGGACCGAGGGAACAAGAGAACGAGAAGACAGACAGCGGCACAGCAGCGAAGCCGGCGCGCGGCCTGCTCGAGGCGCGCATGGAGGCGGCGCTTGCGGAGTTGGCGAAACCTGTTGACCCCGTTGACTCCATTGCCCCGCCCGATGCCGTCGAGCGCCTGGGGCACCTCGCCCTGCTCAAGCGCTGGTATTACCGGCCCGAAGTGCGGCGCTCGGGTGAAATCTTCTTTCCCGATGACCATGGACAGTGGCCGGTGAAGGCGCTTCTACGGGGTGTTGGCCGGGTGTTTGCAGCCGGCCTGCGAGAGTCCACGACTCTCAAGACCTAAGCTGGCTGCAGACCAATCGGAATGGCGTCTGGAAACTCAATCCGCGCGGTGCTGTTGATGGACGGCAATCGCATTGCGCCGGGCCGGGCGCCCGTAGTCGCGAAACTGCTGTTGCGCCATCCGCGAAAGACAGGTCAAGTGGTCGAGCTGCTATGGGACGAGGACGCAGGCGTCGCCAACCGCGCGGCCGATGCGCTGGAGCGCGCGTCGTATCAGAAGCCCGAACTGCTGGCGCGGTGGAAAGATGTCTTGTTAGCCCGCATGGCCGACGCTGAGCAAAACAAGCTGCGCTGGAACCTGGCCCTGATGATTCCTCGTGTGCGTCTCACAGCGGCGGAGGCCGGCCGCGCTGCATCGGTGCTGCGCAACTGGCTCGACGACAAGGGTTCCATCGTCCGCACCGCATCCATGCACGGCCTGGCCGGGCTCACCCGCTGGAACCCGGCCCTGCTGCCCGAAGTGCTGGACACACTGCGCATCCTCAGCCGCAGCGGCACACCGGCTATGCGCGCCCGCGGACGCATCCTGCTGAAGCAGCTCGAGGGTGCGGACACACGCGGCAGGCCAGTGCGGCGCGGCTGAACTCCATCTACTTGGCCGCGGCCTGCGCAGAGAAATACAGGTCCACGTTGCTGCGATCCACTAACGTCGTGCCCGTGTCGACAAACACCGGATACGGCGAGAAGAAGTCTGTTCGGAAGTCCTTATTCAGCTGGGGCGGCGGCACGTGGTTGGCCTGATAGAGAAGCATGAGGCCAAAGTAGCCCATGGTGTAAGGCTTCTGCGCGATGGTCGAATCGATCGTCCCGTCGCGGATCGCGTTCAGTGTGCCCTGGTCCGTATCCCATGCGATCACCACCCGATCCGTGACCTTGGCTCGCTTAATGGCGTCGGCTACGGGCTTACCCGAGATAGCCTCCAGGCAGACGAAGGCATCGATCTTCTCGGACCCTGAGCGGCTTAGCAATCGCTGCGCGTCGTCAAAGGCCGCGCTGGCGCTCCCCTTGATGTCGACGATCTCGACGATCTTGATCCCCGGCTGCCCGCTCAGCGCCTGCTTGAACCCCGCCAGCCGGTCTTCCAGGTTGGGCTGGCCGGGAATCGTGAAGAAGACAACGTTGCCTTTGCCGCCCAGTTTGTCGATGAGGCGCGCCGCCCCGTCGCGGCCCGCTTCGCGGTTGTTGGTCCCGACGAAATAAAGCCTGCGGGTGGCCGTTGCGTCAGAGTCCACCGTGATGACGGGAATCTCCTGCTTGACGGCGTCGTCAATCGCCCGCTCGAGGATGGATGCGTCGGAAACCGAGATAAGAATGCCCGAAGGCTTTGCCCGGACCGCCTTCTGCAGCGCATCCAGCTCGGCAAGCGGGTCATAGGTCTCGGGCCCCACTACCCGGGCCGGCACTTTGTACGCCGCGGCCCCTTTGTTGAATCCGTTGACCACCGACTGCCAATAGGGCACTTGGAGGTTGGCAGAAACCAGGTAGTACACCTCTTTGGTTTTTTCGGGGCCGCAACTGGTGGCAAGCGTGATTGACAGCCCTGCCAGAACCGTCACAATCAGACTCTTCGAATTCATAACTGCCTCACAGGAGAAGAGTTAGAAATTCTTCGATCGCACAGGCCGGTTCACGCAGCACACGCCGGTCCCGCAAT
>Ga0335085_10018198_pt1 | contig 10106 bp, 11 predicted proteins | sample Lox_Sample_45_FD_206712 | JGI IMG/M metagenome (GOLD analysis project Ga0335085, IMG submission 206712) | Soil microbial communities from Loxahatchee National Wildlife Refuge, Florida, United States - Lox_Sample_4.5 | ecosystem: Environmental > Terrestrial > Soil > Wetlands | place: USA... | reverse complement strand
GTCGGCGGGGGCGCTGCTGATCATGGACGAGGTGCTGACCGGGTTCCGGGTTTCGTCGTCGGGCTGGTACGGCATCGACGGCGTAGCCGGCGACCTGGTGACGTTCGGCAAGGTGATGGGCGGCGGCCTGCCCTGCGCGGCGTTCGGCGGGCGGGCTGAGATCATGTCCCGGCTGGCGCCGGCCGGGCCGGTGTACCAGGCGGGGACGCTGTCCGGGAACCCGCTGGCGGTGGCGGCCGGGCTGGCTACCTTGCGGTCGTGCACTCCGGAGGTGTACGCGCGGGTGGATTCGGCTGCTCTTGCGGTGGCCAAGCTCGCCTCCTCGGCTTTGACTGAGGCCGGGGTGCCGTTCTGGCTGTCCGAGGCGGGCAGCCTGTTCTCGGTGTTCCTGGGGCGTTCCGAGCCGGTGCGGTCGTTCGCCGACGCCAAGGGCCAGTCGGCCGCGGCCTACGCCGCGTTCTTCCACGCCATGCTGGACGGCGGCGTCTACCTGCCGCCCTCGGGCTACGAGGCGTGGTTCCTGTCCGCCGCCCACGACGACGAAGCCCTATCCCGCATCGCCGACGCCCTCCCGGCGGCCGCCACTGCCGCCGCCGCGGCGCTGAACGCTTAGCGCGGCAAGGCACCTCCGGCTTTGTCCGAGGATTCGGCAGTCACAGCAACCGAAACCTCGGACAAAGCCGGGGATTCTATCGCTGCATGCTGATGAGGCGGGAAAGTTGTCCACAGGCAGAGAGTCCCGTGGCAAGTTATCCACAGGGTGTGCGCTGAGGCCGACGCAAGACCGGTCAGTTGGCGAGGCTGGCCGCATGACCCGAGGCGACGATTCTGATCTGGCCCTAGCTGAGCTGCTGAACAGCCAGGATGGTGTACTACGGGCCGAAGCTGCCATGAAGCACCTGACGCGTGGTGCACTGCGCTGGCGGGTCAGCTCGGGACGCTGGCAGCAGCCGTGCCCAGGGATCGTGGTTGGCCACTCCGGTCCGCTCACCGAGATCCAGGCGTTGCGGGTCGCTGTGCTGTGGGCAGGGCCGGGCGCGGCGCTGGCCGGTCTCACCGCTGCGCGGCTCGACGGCTTGAGCGGCTTCGAGGATCGCAGGCAGCCGCCAGCCGAACGCCCGATTCATCTTCTCGTCCGGGCGTCCGCCCAAGTGCGGCACACACGTCCTGGCCTGCCCCTGGTCGTGCACTACTCCCGTTTGTTCGGTGCTGATGACGTGCATCCATTGCGGGAGCCGCGGCGGACGCGGGTGGCGCGGTCGCTGGTGGACGCGGCGGCATGGATGGGCAGCGACCGCGGGGCGCAGGCGATTCTGGCCGCGGGAGTACAGCAGCGGCTGGTCAGGCCGGGGGATCTGCTGGAGGTGGTGGAAAAGAGCCCGCGGCTGGCGCGCCGGGCGATGATCAAGGCCACCCTGGATGACATCGCGGGCGGGGCCCAGGCGCTGTCCGAGCTGGACCTCACCCGGCTGGTCCGCCGCTACCGGCTGCCAGCACCCGACCGGCAGGCGCGGCGCCAGGACGCCGCCGGGCGGCGCCGGTGGCTGGATGCCGTCTGGGAGGCAGCCAGGATCATCGTCGAGGTGGACGGGATCCATCACCTGGACGCGGCCCAGTACTGGGCGGACATGGACCGCGACAACGATTTCACCCTGGACGGCTATCGCGTGCTGCGCTTCCCCGCGTTCGTGGTGCGGTACCACGGCGACTACGTGGCCGGGAAGATCCGGGCGGCGCTGGGGCTCGCCCGTCCCCCGATCGAGATCCCTGCCTGACCTGGACTAGGTAAGCTGGCCGGGCTATGTCCGACGTAACCATCGTCCACCTGCTCAGGCACGGCGAGGTGGAGAATCCGGCCGGGATCATCTACGGCCGCCTGCCTGGATACCACCTATCCGCGAACGGCCGCGCGATGGCCGGCGCCGCCGCGGACTACTTCGCCGGACGACCGGTAGCCGCCCTGTTCTGCTCCCCGCTCGAGCGGGCCCAGGAGACCGCGCGGCCGGTGGCGGAGCGGCTCGGGCTCGACATCGTGACCGATGACCGGCTGATCGAGTCGGGGAACCACTTCGAGGGCATGAAGTTCGGCGTCGGCGACGGGTCGCTGCGCCGCCCCGCCCACTGGCCGCACCTGATCAACCCGTTCCGGCCGTCCTGGGGGGAGCCGTACCGCGAGGTCACCACCCGGATGTTCGCCATGATGGAGACGGCCAGGCTGGCCGCGACCGGGCAGGAGGCGGTGTGCGTCAGCCACCAGCTGCCGATCTGGGTGACCAGGCGGATGGCCGAGAGCAAGCGGCTGTGGCACAACCCGGCCAGCCGGGAGTGCGCGCTGGGCAGCGTGACCAGCTTCACCTATTCGGGCGACCGGCTCACCGGGGTGTACTACACCGTGCCGGCCCGGGGGCAGGTAACCCAGGGCGATGCGGCACAATAGTGAAGTACTACCCCCTGTAGGAGATCGCAAGGGTCCACCCGTGCTTAGAGCCCAGCCTCTGAAAACACTGGCCGTCAGATCCAGGCGTCGCCCGGTCGTGCTAGCGGCGGCCGTGCTGGCTGCGGTGCTGCTGATCGTGGTCGTGGTGACCGGCTGGCCAGGAGGCGGGAGCAGCGACACGACCACGGTGGACGGCAACGCCAGCGCGGTGCTGTACGACGCCGGGCACCGTCCGGTGGCGCCCGCGTTCACCGGCACCACGCTGACCGGCTCGAAGCTGAGCTTCGCGGCCTACCGCGGCCAGGTGGTCGTGCTCAACTTCTGGGGATCGTGGTGCGTGCCGTGCCGCGAGGAGGCCGTGACGCTGGCCGCGGTGGCCACCAAGTTCCGGTCGGCCGGGGTGTCCTTTCTCGGCGTGAACGTACGGGACACCACGGCGAGCGCGCAGGCGTTCGTGAACCAGTTCCACGTCGGCTACCCGAGCGTCGGCGACCCGGGCTCGGTGATCACGGCGGACTTCGCCGACGTGGTGCCGATCGCCGCGACCCCGACCACGCTGGTGATCGACCGGACCGGGCACATCGCGGGCGCGGTCTTCGGCGCCGTCACCTACTCGGAGCTGTCCACAATCCTGACGACGGTCACCGCGAAGGGCGGGTGAGCCGATGACCGACGTGCAAGCACCGGAAACCGATCCCTTCGACCCGGCGGCCGAACGGGACGACCCGCCGCGCCCCGGTCCCGGCTCACCGGGCGCGGGCGCGTTCAGCCTGGCCGACTGGCTCCGGTGGGGGTGGCGGCAGCTCACCTCGATGCGGATCGCGCTGATCCTGCTGTTCCTGCTGGCCCTGGCCAGCGTGCCCGGGTCGATCCTGCCGCAGCAGGGCAACAACGCCCCCGGCGTCCAGCAGTACTACACCGCCCACCCGGCGCTGGCGCCCTGGCTGAACCACCTCGGGCTTTTCAACGTCTTCGCCGCGCCCTGGTTCGCGGCCATCTACCTGCTGCTGTTCGCCTCGCTGGTGGGCTGCGTGGTGCCGCGTACCTTCCGGCTGGCCGGCTCGACGCGGACGCTGCCGCCGCGGGCCCCGCGCAACCTGAGCAGGCTGCCCCGGTCCGCCGAGTACGTGACCTCGCTGCCGCCGGCCGACGCGGCCGCGGTGGCGGCCCGGGTCCTGTCCGGTCATGGGTTCCGGCTCCGCCGCCCGCCGGCCGGCGATGACGCTGACGACACCGCGGCGGGCCAGTGGGTATCGGCCGAGAAGGGCTACCTCAGGGAGGCCGGCAACCTGCTCTTCCACCTGGCCCTGCTCGGGGTGCTGGTGTCGGTCGCGCTCGGCGGGCTGTTCGGCTACAAGGCCGATCGGCTCCTGATCCAGGGCCAGACGTTCGCCGACACCGCCAGCGCGCTCGACGAGTTCCACCCGGGACGGTTCGTCAGCGGTGCCGACCTCGGCCGGTTCACGATGACGCTGGACAAGTTCACCGCGAGCTACGTCAGCTCGGGGGAACAGGCGGGCCAGCCGTCCTCGTTCGACGCCCGGGTCACCTACACCGAGCAGGCGGGCGGCCGGGCCCGCACCGCCGACCTGGACGTCAACCGCCCGGTGGCGGTCGACGGGGCCAAGGTGTACCTGATCGGGCACGGGTACGCGCCGGTCTTCAAGGTCACCGACGCCAGCGGCAAGGTGGTGTACGACCAGGCCACCCCGTTCGTGGCGGGCGCGGCGGGGAACTTCCTGTCCGAGGGCGTGGTGAAGGTGCCCGACGCCCAGCCGGACCAGCTCGGCTTCACCGGGATCTTCGTGCCGACCGCGGTGAGCGTCGGCGGCACGCTCGAGTCAGTGTTCCCCGCCGCGGACAACCCGGTCGTGAGCCTGATCGGCTACGCCGGGAACCTGGGCGAGAACTCGGGCCCCTCGCAGTCGGTCTACCAGCTGGACACGACCGGGATGCAGCGGCTGACGGCCCGCCCGCAGGTGCTGAAGCCCGGGCAGTCGCTGACGCTGCCAGGTAACCGGGGCACGATCACGTTCACCGGCTACGTGCCGTGGGTCAGCCTGGCCATCACCCACGACCCCGGTCAGCTGCCCGCCCTGATCTGCGGCATGGCCGCGCTCGGCGGGCTGCTGCTCTCGTTCATGATCCGCCGCAGGCGGGTCTTCGTCCGCGCCCGGCCCGGCTCGTCCCAGGCTGGCGAGCAGGACACCACGGTGCAGGTCGGCGGCCTGGCCAGGACCGATGCCAGCGGCGGCTTCGAGGACGAGTTCGCGGCGCTGGCCGCCGAGCTCAAGGCGGCGCACGAACAGGCTGCCCCTCGACGGCCGCAGGCCGGAGAGGGTCTGCCCAGCCAGCCTGCCGTACAACCCCAACCAGAGGGAGAGTGAGGGGCCATGCCCGTCAACGCAGCCCTAGGCCACCTCAGCAACGCCTTCCTGATCGCGGCGCTGGTCATCTACTCGCTCTCGGTGTTCGCGTTCGCCGGCGACTTCGCCTTCGGGCGGCCGCGCCGGGCAGCCGAGGCGCGCGGCCAGCAGGAGGCGCGCGACCGCGCCGCCGCCCTGGCGACCGTCGGCGTCGCCCCCGTGGGCCCCGTGACCGCCGGGACCGCGGCTTCGGAGACCACGGTCTCCCCGGCCCCGGAGCCACCTGAGGACCGCGGCGCCATGCCCGAACTGGCGGTGCCGGCGTTCCGTGCGATCAGGGAGGCGGGCGGCTGGGTCGTGGCGGCCGTGCTGCTCAGCTCGCTCGGGGTGGCCGCGCACACCACCGCGGTGATCACCCGCGGGCTGGCGGTGCACCGTGCCCCCTGGGGCAACATGTACGAGTTCGTCACCGCCCTGACCTGCATTGCCGCCCTGTTCTTCCTGATCGTGCTGATCCGCTACCAGGCCTGGACGCTGGGCGTCTTCGTGATGGGCGCGGTGGTGGTCACGCTGGGGCTGGCCGAGACGCTCATCTACACCGCGCCCGGCGACCTCGTCCCGGCGCTCCAGTCGTACTGGCTGGATATCCACGTCACCGCGATGACGCTGGCGACCGGTATCTTCTTCGTCGCGGCGGTGCTCGGCCTGGTCTATCTCTGGATCGACAGGTACACCCGGCGGGTGGCGGCCGGCCGGGCCACGCCCGGGCACGGGATCATCCGCAGGCTGCCAAGCATCGAGCAGATCGACCGGCTCACCTACCGGACCGTCGTGTTCGGCTTCCCGGTCTGGACGTTCGGCGTGATCGCGGGCGCGATCTGGGCCGACCAGGCCTGGGGCCGTTACTGGGGCTGGGACCCGGTGGAAACCTGGGCCTTCATCACCTGGGTGCTCTACGCGGCGTTCCTGCACGCCCGGGCGACGGCCGGCTGGCGCGGCCGCCGCGCGCACTACGTGCAGCTGCTCGGCTTCGCCGCCCTGATCTTCAACATCTTGGTGGTGCAGGTGTTCATCGCCGGGCTACATTCCTACTCCGGCGTGGGGTAAGCCGCCCGAGTTACCGCGGATCGCGCGGTCAAGCGCGCGCAGGAACTCCGGGTCGTCGTCCGGGCCCTTGGGCCCGGCGCGGCCCGTCCCGGCCACCCGGCTCCGGCCGGCCGGGTGGCGGGCTACGGCGTCGTCTGCGGCGGTCCATCGCTGGTTCCGAAAGTAGCCCGAGTCCGGGTTTCCGAGATCGGCGGGATCGCCGGGAGCGTCCGGGTCCCAGCGAGCCTGGCGTCCGGTCACCGCGGTCCCTGACGGGTTACGCAGCGGTTCCCTGACGATGAGCCAGGCGATCGCGCCGCCGATGAACGTCAGGGCGATGACGGCGATCCAGGCGGGCTTGGGCAGTCCCCGGCATTCCGGGGCAGGCGTCAGGATGGCGTCCGTCAGGCAATACAGCCAGAAGCCCATCATGAACAGAGCAAACAGGGCACCGGACAGCAACATGGCCGAAGCCTAACCTCCGGCATATATGCCATGTGCGGTAATAAGTCAAATTCCCGCTCGCCGCCGGGCCGGCCATTAGGCACATCGGGTGACGGGACGGGCGAACTCGGCATACGCTGGCCATCAGGGCAACAGGGCAGGAGTTCGGTACATGCGGCTAGGGCTGTTCGACCGCATCCGCTGGCTCGCCCGCTCCCGCAGGCCCAAGAGCGGCCCGGCTTCCGGAGCCTCCGGCACCCAGGGCCGGCACCGCCGCGGCCGGCGTCGTGGCCCGGCCGGGCCGACGCCGCCCGCGCCGGTGCCGGGCTCGCCGGGCTCGCCGGCCTTTCCTGGTCCGGGATCTCCCGGCGGCGCGGACCTCGCGCGCGACGTGGCGCCCGGGCCGGCGTCAGGTCCTGGCGGCCCTGGCGGTCCTCCTGCCGATCGGGCGCCCGCCGCATCATGGAACCGCCGCGAGGCCGGACCGAGCCGTCGCGAGGCCGGACCGCCATCGGTGCGGGCCGGGGCGGCCCGGGCGCGGATCCGCGAAGCGCCCCCCGATGTCGCGATCGGCGCCGGGGAAGCGGCCAGGCCGGTACCGGCGGCGTCAGGTCCGCGGGCGCGCTGGGCCGAAGCGGTGCAGCCAGCCCAGGCCGAGGCCGCGGCGGCGGCCCGCGCGGCCGGGCTCGCCCGGGTCGCGGCCGGGGTGCCGCGGCAGCCGGACGGGCTCGGGCGGCCTTCCGGGCGGCCCGCCATGGCCGTCTCGCACGCCGGGCTGCCGTTCGCGTCGGCGCATCCCAGGGAACAGCCCCGGGCCGCGGACGGCCGGCGGAACTGCGGGTCCCTGGAGGCCATCCTGTGGCGGCAGTGGGATCCGGCGTCGCCGCCGCCCCGCGAGGTGGTTGCGGCCGTCGACCGGCTGGCCGAGCTGCCGATGCGGATCAAGGAAAAGCTCGCCGCCGGCCTCGACGCCATCTTCGTCGGCCCGGGCGGCGTACCGGAACTCGACGACATGACCAGCCTGCGCGGCGTCCCGCTGCCGGCCGGGCGGGCCACCTGGGATGCCTGCGCGGGCGCGTACGGCGAGCGCAAGATCGTGGTCGGATCGCGGCCGTCCCCGACCCCGGACGTGATGTGCCACGAGGTCGGCCACGCGCTCGATGATCTCGACAGCCCGCCAGGCAAATGGCAATCTGACTCTCCGGAGTTCCGCCTGCTCTACGATCAGTGCCAGCCACACTTCGCCAGTGATTTCCACCGTCAGCCGGGCGGCCTCGGGCGCAAGGAGTTCTTCGCGGACGCGTTCTCCGCGATCGCGTCCCGGCAGCGGCCGGCCCTGGTGGACATGCTGAACGGTGACACGCGGACGGCGCTTCAGGTCATGCTGTACTTCAACCGGCGATATGGCATCTAGGGTGATCAGCGATGTTTGTCATTCGACTGCCGAACGGGAACCTGATGGTCCCGCAGACCGCGACGGGCAACGACGGGCGCGTCTTCGGCGACGTGTACGTGGAGATCGGGCCCCAGGACGCCGATTATGCCCGGCTGGCCGAGCACGCGCTGACCCCCGAGGAAGCCGAGCGGCGCCGCGAGCGGTGGCAGCAGGACGACGAGGCGCTGCGCCAGGAGTTCCTCGAGTTCGCCAGGATGAACGGCGAGCACACGTGGCAGGACACCGTAGACGGCGAGGAGTAAGCCAGCACCGCAGTGTCCAGAGCACGAGCAATGCCAAGGACGACAGCGCCTCAGACGACAGCGCCTCAGCAGAATGCCCTAGAAGACAGCGCCCCCGAGAACGAGCCCCCGAAACCCCCGGACCGAACTAGGAATCCCCGCTACCCGACGAGACCGCGGGCGGTCTCGTCCGTTCCCGTGTGGTCAGGCGGTCAGGTGGCCTGACGATGCTGGTTCGCTGTCGCCGCGCAGCAGGGCCCGTACTTCGGATTCACGGAACCTGCGGTGCCCCCCCGGCGTCCGGATGCTGGTGATGCGCCCCGAGGCCGCCCAGCGGGTGACGGTCTTCGGATCCACCCGGAACAGTGCGGCCACCTCTCCAGGCGTGAGCAGTCGCTCGTTATTGCCGTCCACGTTCAGTCTCCTCCGACTATCTTCCTCGGGCTTGCGGCGGTCTCGTCGGACTGCCTGCCTCGAGCCTTGGGTCAGATGTCCCTCTAGTTTGGCGCTGAACGAGTACTTTCTACCTAGATTTCTGGAAATTTGACCCACGTTTCGCGGCCGACCTGGCGATTTACGGTAGCAACTCCATTACTTTAAGTAATAAGCGTCCCGGTTCGCAGGTGTTTCTCCCTGAACTACAGCCGCATCCGGAACCAGGGACGCGACGGCAGCCGGGAAACGGCGAGAGGTGACCTGATGAGCGAGCGGGGGGGCGCAGTGACGAGCGAGCCGAACGGGGCCGCGGGGCCGCCATCCGGACTGGTCAGCGTGGAGCGGATAACGGACGCGGCCGGCCGGCTCGACGGGGTGGCGGTCCGCACGCCACTGATCCCGCTGCCCCGGCTCGACCCGCCGCTGCTGCTCAAGCCCGAGTCACTGCAGCCCACCGGTTCCTTCAAGGTGCGCGGAGCCTACGCCGCGATCACGGCGCGGGAGCAGGCCGCCCGCCAGCGCGGGGTGGTCGCCCACTCCAGCGGGAACCACGGCCACGCGGTCGCGTACGCCGCGGCCCTGCTCGGGGTGCGGGCGGTGGTGGTGGTCCCGCGCACCGCGCCGGCGGTCAAGACCGACGCGATCGAGTACTACGGCGCGGAACTGGTCCGGGTCGAGCCCACCCTGGCGGCGCGGGAAGCCGCCACCGCCGAGCTCGTGTCGCGGCACGGGTACGTGCTGATCCCGCCGTTCGACGACCCGGAGGTGATCGCGGGCCAGGGCACCGTGGGCCTGGAGATCGCGGCCGACTGCCCACGGGCCGGCCTGGTCCTGGTGCCGGTCAGCGGCGGCGGCCTGATCTCGGGCATCGCGACGGCGGTCAGGGCCCGCTGCCCGGGCGCGGCCGTAGTGGGAGTCGAGCCGGAACTCGCGGCGGACGCCCGTGAATCCCTGCGCCGCGGTGAGCGGGTCGGCTGGGACGCCGCCGACACCCAGCGCACCGTCGCCGACGCGCTCCGGGTGGAGCAGATCGGCGAGCTGACGTTCGCGCACATGCGCGCGCTGGTGGCCGGCATCGTCACGGTCACCGAGGCCGAGATGCTGGCCGCGGTCGGGCTGCTCGCGCGCCAGGCCCAGCTGGTGGCCGAGCCCGGCGGGGCAGCCGCGGTCGCGGCCTGGCTCTACCACCAGGACGAGCTGCCCTCGGCGGCCCAGGACGGGCCGGGGCCGGACGGGCCGGGGCCGGACGGGGCAGGCCAGGACGGGGCGCGGCCGGCGGTGGCCGTGGTGTCTGGCGGCAATATCGACCCGGACCTGCTGGCGGCGACGCTCGCGCCCCGCTGAGCAGGCCGGGTGACTATGCTGGGATTGTCATGCGTACCACCCTCACCTACACGTCAGCCCGGATCGTGCTGCTCGTGGTATCGGCGCTCCTGCTGTACCTCGCGGGCGCCCGCGGCCTCCTGCTGCTGGTGCTCGCCTTCCTGGTGAGCGGGATAGCCAGCTTCGTCCTGCTCTCCCGGCAGCGGGACGCCATGTCCGGCGCGCTGATGGCGCGGCTGAAGAACCGGGGTCCGAGGACCGGGGGGTTCCGCGCCCGGCTCGAAGAAGGCGCCCGCGCCGAAGACGAGGACTGACCCGGCCGGCGCCGTCCCTAGAGC
>Ga0335085_10018197_pt1 | contig 10106 bp, 8 predicted proteins | sample Lox_Sample_45_FD_206712 | JGI IMG/M metagenome (GOLD analysis project Ga0335085, IMG submission 206712) | Soil microbial communities from Loxahatchee National Wildlife Refuge, Florida, United States - Lox_Sample_4.5 | ecosystem: Environmental > Terrestrial > Soil > Wetlands | place: USA: Florida... | reverse complement strand
ACCATGGTGGGATAAGGATGTGCCCCCAGCACGCTGCCCAGCAGATAATGCGTGGTGCGCACGTTGGTGACCCAGTCGCGCATGGCTTCGTTGATGGCGTCCTTCAGCGTGCGCGAGCCGGAATCCACCTGCCGCACCTCGGCGCCGAGCAAGCGCATGCGAAAGACGTTCAGTTCCTGGCGGCGCATGTCTTCTGCGCCCATGTAGACGACGCACTCCATGCCAAAGAGCGCGCACACGGTAGCGGTGGCGACTCCATGCTGTCCGGCGCCAGTTTCGGCGATGATGCGATGCTTGCCCATGCGCCGCGCCAGCAGCGCCTGGCCAATGCAGTTGTTGATTTTGTGCGCGCCGGTGTGCAGCAGGTCTTCGCGCTTCAAGTAAATCTTCGCGCCGCCCAACTCGCGCGTCAGCCGCTCGGCGAGGAACAACGGCGTGGGCCTGCCGGCGAAGTCCTGCAGCAGGCGGTGGTATTCATCGCGAAATGCCTTGTCCCGGCGCGCCTTTTCGTAGGCCGCCTCGAGCTCCTGAAGCGCCGACATGAGCGTCTCAGGAACGAAGCGCCCTCCGTAGGAGCCGAAGCGGCCCGCGACGGTCCGGGGCCGGCGTGCCTTGGCTGCCGCCGGCGGAGGGATGCCGGAATTGCTGTCGGATACGGGGTCCATCACTGTGCTTCCCGGCTATTTCATTTCGCCATAAGACTCAACGGCCAGCTAACTTAGACCGGCGATACGTCGGCGGTCGAGGCCGCACGTACGGCATAGACAAATGCTTTTAGTTTCGCGTCATCCTTGTGCCCCGGCGCGCTCTCCACGCCGGAAGCTACATCCACGCCCCAAGGCGCAAACACGCGGATGGCATCGGCCACATTTTCCGGAATCAAACCGCCGGCGATGATCACCGGCATCCATTGCTTGATGTACGAAACCGCCGGCAACAGGGCCTGCCAGTCAAAGGTAGTGCCGGTACCGCCGAGCTGATCGGGCGTGCCGGAATCGAGCAAGACGGCGTCGAAGAACTCGGAGGAGCGGAGGTACTGATAAAGGTAGTCGTTGCCTCCGGCCAGTACCTGGTGCGCCCGCAGCGTCTTGAAAATCTTACGTGGCGACAGCGCTGACCGGTACGCCCAAAACTGATCGCCGGGCTCATCGCCGTGGAGCTGAATGCCAGTGAGGCCGAGGTTCTGCGCGAGCCTGGCTACATCCTCCGGTGATTGATTCACCGTGACGCCGATCTTTGCGACATTGGCCGGCAAGGCTTCGATGATCTCCGCCGCCGTTTCCTGGCTGACTTGTCGCGGGCTGGGCGCGAAGATAAATCCCACCGCATCCGCTCCGGCGGCGACCGCCAGCTTAGCGTCGGCCAGGCTTGTGGTACCGCAGATCTTCGTCCACGTCATACCATTGCCGCCGCACGCGCCAGGAGAGCGCTGAGGGCTTCGCCCGGATGAGGGGCCCGCATCAGCGACTCGCCAATCAGAAAGGCATCGAAGCCCGCAGCGCGAAGCCGGGCGATGTCGTCGCCGGTATCAATGCCGCTCTCGGCGACCTTAACTATGTGTGACGGCATTAGCTCGATAAGCCGCAACGAAGTGCTCAAACTCACTTCGAAGGTATGCAGGTTGCGGTTGTTGACGCCGATGGTGTCGCATCCCGCGTCCAGGGCGCGCTCCAGCTCTTCCGCGTTGTGAACCTCGCATAGCACGTCAAGGTTCAATTCAGCGGCGCGGCGCGATAAGCCGGCCAACCCATTCTGCGTCAGCGCCGCGACGATCAGCAGCAGAGCATCGGCGCGGTGAGCACGGGCTTCGAGCAACTGGAATTCGTCGAGGATGAAGTCTTTGCGCAAGCAAGGAATTGAGGTGGCTTCGGAGGCGATCTCCAAGTTGCGCAAGGAACCTTGAAAGAATTGCTCGTCTGTCAGCACGGAAAGGGCAGAGGCACCCGCGAATTGCAGCTCCCGCGCCAAGTCGGCGACGGGGAAGTGCTCACGAATCAGGCCCTTGGATGGGGAAGCCTTTTTCAATTCGGCGATGATTGCGGGGCCCGCCTTGGATGCCTGCTGAAGGTTGTCGCGAAATCCGCGAGGCGCGTGGGCGGCTGCGTGGCGTTCGAGCGAGCGTACATCAGCTGCTGATTTGGCAGCTTGAACGCGGGCGCGCGCCGCAGAGACAATTTCGTCCAGCTTGCTGGCCATGGAATGTTTTGAGTATAGCTGCTCGCTAGGCTGTTGGCTCTTAGCTCTTAGCTCTTGGCCTTTGGCCAATATCCGACTGTGAGCCAAAAGCCAAGGGCCAAAAGCCGAACGCCTCTGTTACGCTGAGGAACTACTTTGCGCGACGCACACATGAGCCAGCCCGACTCCATCGCGATTGAGTTTCGCAACGTTGAATACCGGGTAACGCCGGACCGCCTCCTGCTTGACCGGCTCAGTCTCCAGGTGCATGCCGGGGAAACGCTGATGCTGCTAGGCCGCAGCGGCTCGGGAAAAACCACCTGCCTCAAGACGATCAACCGGCTGATCCAGCCTACGGCCGGCGAGGTCCTGGTGGACGGCAAGAACCTGACAGAGTGGGACATCATTCGCCTGCGGCGCTCCATCGGCTATGCCATTCAGGACGTCGGGTTATTCCCGCATTACAGTGTGCGGAAGAATGTCGCGTTGGTTCCCAGCCTGGAGAATTGGGAGCGCTCGCGGATGGACGCGCGGGTGGAGGAGGTGCTCGCGCTGGTGGGCCTGCCGCTGCGGGAATTTGCCGATCGCTATCCCAACGAGCTTTCGGGAGGACAACGCCAGCGTGTGGGACTGGCGCGCGCCTTGGCCGCCGATCCGCCGATTCTTCTGATGGACGAGCCTTTCGGCGCGCTCGATCCCATTACCCGCGCCGAAATTCAGCGAGAGTTTCACAAGCTGCAGGAGAGACTGAGGAAGACGGTCGTATTTGTAACCCACGACGTTGGTGAGGCGTTACTCCTGGGTGACCGCATCGCGTTGATGGAGGCTGGGCAACTTCGCGGCGTGTACACGCGCGAGGAATTTCGCCATGCTGAGGATGAGTTGGTGAAGTCGTATATGGAGGTAGTTGTGGCGGGGCAGCAATTGCTGCGAGGCTAGCAGGCATCAATGTGAATTACTTCGCGTCGGGGCACGACGCGCCTGGGTGCTATTTATATGATTTGTCATCCCGGGTGAGCTCAGGTCGCGAGAGACCTGCTTTTCTTAGACGCGAATCTATCGCTTGGACGCGAAAAGCAGGTCTTTCGACTACATTCGCGCGTCCCGCTGTGCGGGACGCACTCACTCCGCTCAGGATGACAACCATGAAGTAAATGAATTTCATCCTCACACATCCGCGAGAGGTGGCGACGCTCACCGCCGAGCACCTGTGGCTGGTCGGTATCTCCATGCTGATCGCCGTGGGCATCGGAATTCCGCTGGGGATATGGCTGACGCGCCAGCCGAAGATGCAAGCCCTGGTGATCGGCAGCGCTAACATTATTCAGACGATCCCGAGCCTGGCACTGTTTGGCCTGCTGTTGCCGGTGCCGTGGCTGGGGGCCCAGGCGGGGCGGCTGGCGATTATCGCGCTCGCGCTCTACGCGCTGTTGCCGATCGTGCGCAACACGTTGGTAGGCATCAACGGGGTCAGTGCTCCAGTGCGCGAAGCTGCGGTCGCCATGGGGCTAACCGATCGGCAACTGCTGACCATGGTAGAACTCCCGCTGGCCTCGCCGGTGATTCTTGCCGGTATCCGCACGGCAGCGGTGATCACCATTGGGGTCGCCACCATTGCCGCGGCGATCGGCGCCGGAGGGCTCGGCGAGTTCATCTTCCGCGGCATCGCCATGGTTGATAACGAAGTGATTTTGGCCGGAGCGCTGCCCGCGGCGGCTATGGCTCTGGTAGCTGATGTGGGACTGGGGGCGCTCCAAAAGTGGCTGGCGCGCCGCGGACACTGAAAATGGACCGCCGCCTCTTTCTCGCGGGTGCTTTGGCCACTCTGGCAGCAGGCTGCTCGCATGGGCCCGCCCCAATCGTCGTCGGATCGAAGAACTTTACCGAACAACTCATTTTGGGAGAGATCCTGAAACAGTATCTCGGACGCGTATGTTCGGCTCCCACTGAAGGCAGGTTCTATCTGGCGGGAACCTACATCTGTCAACAAGCCTTGCTCGCCGGCCGCATTGATACCTACGTGGAGTACACCGGCACGGCGCTGGCGGCCATCCTCAAGGAGCCGTACACAGGCGATCCCTCGTCGGTGTATGAACGGGTGAAGACCGGTTACAAGCAGCGCTTTAACCTCGATGTGATGCCGCCTCTGGGATTCAACAACAGCTTTGCGATGGTGATGCGAAGCGACGACGCGCGGCGATGGGGACTCTGGAATCTGTCACAGTTGGCGCCATATGCGCCGCAGATGCGGTTGGGTGTTGGCTATGAATTCCTGGAGCGAAAGGACGGCTACCAGGGACTGGTCCAAACCTACAACCTTAGATTCGCAGAAGCTCCGCGGGTGATGGACCTCGGCTTACTTTATCGTGCGTTAGAAAATCGTTCGGTCGATATCGTGGCAGGCAGCAATACGGATGGACTCATCGAAGCTTTGCAGTTGGTCGTCCTGGAAGACGACAAGCACTATTTCCCCCCGTATGACGCCGTTCCCGTCGTGCGGCCGCAGTTGTTCGAACGCTGCCCGGTGGCTGCGAGCGCCTTCAATGCTCTGGCGGGACAGATTTCGGCCACACAGATGCGTACGATGAACTATGCGGTTGACGGAGACAAAGAAGACGCCGCGCAGGTGGCAAGGCGGTTCTTAGAAGTCTTATCGACGTCAACCCCTGCTTCCCGATAAACCTGACTTTGTGCCAATTGACCCGCCAATGTTGGGAAATAGCAAAAATTTAAAGCCCAAGATCCTAATTTCGGTGTAGAATTCGTGGGCTGGTGGGCTCAGCAAAATTCTGCTAGGCAAAAGCCTTTGCGTGTAAAGTTCAGCGGCTGTCGAACGCCGCTTTAACCGCACCATGTTGCGGAACATGGCATGGAGGAGGAGCCATGAAGAAAGTCGTATTCGCGGTAGTAATCTTGCTGGCAAGCTCTGCGTTTGCCACCGAGCTATTGGTCAACGGCGACTTTGAGAGTGGAGTTTTGCCGCCTTGGTACACCGCTCGAAACTTCTGTAGCGGAACGTGCATTCCGTGGAACGTTAGCACTGCCAACCCCCATACGGGCACCTACAGCGCGATGGACGAGGGAAATATCGAGCTGCGCCAGGACTTTGCTCCCACCCCGGGCTCGCAGATCACCAATGTCTCGTTCTGGGTGAATACTGATTCCGGCGTCGACGCGGTAGATTTTTTCTACACCGACAGCTCCGACGAGGAGTTTGTGGTATTTTCCAACGCCAACACGTGGACCCTTGAGAATGTCACGTCTGATGTAAATACCGGTAAAACGCTGATGGGATTCTCCATCTGGGGTTCGGGTCCCAACCATATAACTTATGTCGACGATGCCAGCATCGATGCGGTTCCCGAGCCCGGGACCCTGGTGATGTTGGGTAGCGGCGTTTTGGCTGTGGTTGCCGGTCTGCGCCGGAAACTTGGCGTCTAGCGATATTTCATTTCAGCAAACGCCGGGGCGATCTGCTCCGGCGTTTTCTTGCATCGGTTAAAGGTTCGGCGTGATGGTGGCTATGCCCGGTTAGTGAATTCCGTGGCGGTTGAGGGCAGCGCTGTATTGCTGGTCCGCTCCCATGATGTGCTCCACCAGCCAGCCCTTGAGAAATTCCAGTACCTCGACGGAGATGGCGGCCGCGCCGGATTCGTATTCCTTGCAGAAGCCCTTTACCTTGGTCACAAACTGCTGATGCTGGGCGACGTGGCCGCCGAGATTGGCATACCCGGCCTGCTGCATGAGGGCTTCTTCGTCACGGAAGTGTTGTTCGGTATAGTGAACCAGTTGGGTGAGCACGCTTTTCAACGCATCCTTCCCCCGGCCTGCCTTCATGGCTTCGTGTAACTGGTTGACCACTGAGAACAATTGCTGATGCTCGCTGTCAAGCTTATGCACATGCACACTGTAAGAATCCGTCCAGTTGGCAAATGACATGCCCCGCTCCTTTTCTGTCCTCCATCGGCAAGGCGGGCAAAGTCTTCAGAGGGTAGCGGGTCAGTCGAGCTTCGGATGGCGGGCCGGGTGCGCCTGGGCCGATTACGCGAAAAGAAGCTGGTTGTCGGGCTGAACCCTTGGGAGGGATAGGGGAATCTTTACTCCTTACCTTCTTCGGCAACCCGTTAAGAATTGTTGCAATTGCCCTGAACACTGGAACTGTGGGGAAGTCTCATTTATCGTTCCGTAGTACTGCTCTGCCATGAGCCTGGAAGCTAAGTAGTCATGTGGATTGTCCGGTTAGCGCTGCGCCGCCCCTATACCTTCGTGGTGGTGTCGGTGTTGATTGCTATTCTCGGTATCTCTGCCGTAATTACCACGCCTAAAGACATCTTTCCCAACATCGACATTCCCGTGATCAGCGTGATCTGGTCGTACAACGGACTGACTCCGGACAACATGGAGAAGCGCATGGTGACCATCACCGAGCGCGCCATGACGACCACGGTGAATGACATCGAACATATCGAGTCGCAGTCCTACAACGGGGTCGCGATCATCAAGGTGTACTTCCAGCCCAACGTCAAACCGGAGATGGCGTTGGCACAGATTAGCGCCATCTGCCAGACGCTGCTGAAGGTCCTGCCGCCGGGAACCACGCCGCCGCTCCTCATCAAGTACGACGCCTCGTCCGTGCCCATCCTCCAGCTTGGCTTGTCCGGGCAGGGACTGAGCGAGCAGCAGCTTTACGACCTGGGACTGAACTTCATCCGCACGCAATTGGCGACGGTGCAGGGCGCCTCCATTCCGTTGCCTTTTGGCGGCAAGCAAAGGCAGATCATGGTCGATATCGACCCCAACCAGCTTTACGCCCACCATCTGTCACCGCAAGACGTTTCCTCGGCGCTGAATGAGCAGAACCTGATTCTTCCCACGGGAACGGCGAAAATTGGCAATCGCGAGTACCAGGTGGCGCTGAACAGCAGCCCTACCACCGTGGCCGCCATGAACGACCTGCCGATCAAAGCGGAGAATGGCGCGGTCGTGACCTTGAAAGACGTTGCCCAGGTGCGGGATGGTTACGTTCCGCAGACCAACATCGTGCGCAACAACGGCACGCGGTCGGCCATGCTGACGGTCCTGAAGAATGGCCCGGCCTCGACGCTCGACATTGTGGCGCAGATCAAAGCGGCGCTGCCGCGGATCCTCGCGGGCCTACCCTCGAATCTGAGGATCACGCCGCTGTTCGATCAGTCGATATTCGTGCGGGCGTCGATCTATGGAGTATTGCGTGAGGCGATCATAGCTGCCGTCCTCACCGGACTGATGATCTTATTGTTTCTGGGAAGCTGGCGCAGCACGCTCATCGTCTGCACTTCCATCCCGCTGGCGATTCTCACTTCGCAAATCATCCTGACGGCCTTGGGCCACAGCATCAATGTGATGACGCTAGGTGGAATGGCATTGGCGGTGGGCATCCTGGTCGACGACGCGACCGTGGAACTCGAGAACGTACACCGCAACATGGGGATGAAGAAGCCGCTGACGCGCGCCATTCTCGACGGCGCCTCGCAGATTGCGGTGCCGACGTTCGTCTCCACGCTCTCCATCTGCATTGTCTTTGTTCCGGTAGTACTGCTGACGGGCGCGGCCAAGTATCTGTTTGTGCCGCTGGCGATGGCGGTGGTCTTTGCCATGCTTGCCTCGTACTTCCTGTCGCGCACGCTGGTGCCCACCATGGTCCACTACATGCTCGGGCCCGAGGTGCCGATCTATGCGGCGGGCGAAGGCGGTCACGCCGCTCAATTGGAAGGCCTGAATTGGGTGTGGCGCGTGCACTTTCGGTTCCACCACCACTTTGAGCGCTTTCGCGAGCGTTATCGCGACGTGCTGGAGTGGTCGCTGCATCACCGCAAGTACGTGATGGTCCTGTTCCTGCTGATGGTGGCCGGGTCAGGCTTTCTGGTGTTCTTCATCGGCGAGGACTTCTTCCCTTACGTGGACTCGGGCCAGATGCGGCTGCATGTGCGCGCTCCCGAAGGCACACGCATCGAGGAGACGGAACAGCTCTTCGCCCAGGTAGAGGACGAGATCCGCAAGACGCTGCCGCCCGGCGAAGTTGACCTGATCCTGGATAACATAGGCTTGCCGAACAGCGGCATCAGCCTGGCCTTCAGCGATGCCTCCACCATCGGCCCCAGCGATGGCGACATCCTGATTGCGCTGAAAGAAGGGCACGGCAGCACGCGCCAATACATGCGCAAGCTGCGGGTTGTCCTGAACGAGAAGTTTCCGCAGGAGACGTTCTTCTTTGCCGCGGCGAACATGACCAACCAGATCCTGAACTTCGGCTTGCCGGCGCCGATTGACGTGCAGGTCGTGGGCCGCGATCCGGCCGGCAATTACAAAGTCACGCAAAAGATGCTGAAGCGCATCCAGGCGATACCCGGGGTGGTGGATGCCCGCATTCATGAAGAGATTGCCTATCCGACACTGAACGTGAACGTCGACCGCGACAAGGCGCAACAATTTGGACTGACGCAGCGTGACGTAGCCAGCAGTATGCTGATATCCCTCAGCGGAAGTTACCAGACGGCGCCCAATCAGTGGCTGAACCTGCAAAACGGCGTCAACTACAGTGTCACGGTGCAGACGCCGCAGTACAAAATCGACTCCATCGACGCGATGCAGCGGACCCCGGTGACCTCGGCCAACGGAACCGGCAACACGCAATTGCTTTCCAGTATGGCCACGGTCGACCGGGGGATTTCCACGGCCATCGTGGACCACTACGACGTGCAGCCGGTCTACGACATCTTCTGCGATGCCGACCTGCGCGATCTGGGCAGCACGGCGCGCGCTATTCAAAAGGTCGTCGACGAAGAGAGCAAGGGGCTTCCCAGAGGGTCCTGGTCGGTGATCCGCGGGCAGGTCAAGACCATGCAGGATTCGTTCCTCCGACTGGGGATTGGTATCGCCTTTGCCGTGATCTTCGTTTACCTGCTGATGGTGGTGAACTTCCAGTCCTGGCTCGATCCGTTCATCATTCTCATGGCGCTGCCGATGGGGTTCGCCGGTATTCTCTGGATGCTGTACATTACACAAACTACATTTAACGTGCCATCGCTGATGGGCATCATTATGGCAATCGGTGTCGCTACCGCGAACAGCATTCTGGTGGTGACCTTCGCCAACGACGAGCGCGCCACGGGCAAAGGTCCGTTTGAAGCAGCGCTCTCCGCAGGCTATACGCGCTTGCGTCCGGTGTGCATGACAGCGCTGGCCATGATCATCGGTATGCTGCCCATGTCGCTGGCGCTGGGCGAAGGCGGCGAGCAGAATGCGCCCTTAGGCCGGGCGGTGATCGGCGGACTGCTGTTTGCCACCGTTGGAACGCTGTTTATTGTCCCGATTTTCTATACCATCTTCCGTAAGCAGCCACCGGTGGATTACGACAAGGAAATCCAACTGGAGTATGAAGAAGAACTTCCCGAAGAAGGGGCGCAGCCGGCGTGAAGGAAACTGAAGAACAGCAACTGAGCGCAGAGCGGGAACGGCGTGCAGAAGAAAGCCGCAACAATGGCTCCCCGCGCGACGCCTTGCCGCAACACCAGGACAGCGGCACAGTCGCGGTTGCCGAGGACAAGGGCGCCGTTGCCGGCGGTGAAGCGGTGGAAGCCGAGCTCGGCTCGCATGAGGCGCCCCATGTAGCCCTTTCCCCGCGCAAGGTGGCTCTGGTCGGGCTGGTGCTGCTGCTCGTCTTCGCCATCATTTTTGTGATGGGCTATCTACCCCGGCTCAGAGAAAGCCGTATCACGCAAGCGCTGGCAAAACAGGAAGAAACAGCGCTGCCGGTAGTGGACGTGGTTCCCGCGCGCCGCTCGACCGCACAAACCGACCTCCAGCTGCCCGGCACAACGACAGCGCTGGTCGAGGCCCCCATCTATGCGCGCGCCAGCGGATACATCTCCAAGCGTTACGCCGACATTGGC
>Ga0335085_10018195_pt1 | contig 10107 bp, 12 predicted proteins | sample Lox_Sample_45_FD_206712 | JGI IMG/M metagenome (GOLD analysis project Ga0335085, IMG submission 206712) | Soil microbial communities from Loxahatchee National Wildlife Refuge, Florida, United States - Lox_Sample_4.5 | ecosystem: Environmental > Terrestrial > Soil > Wetlands | place: USA... | reverse complement strand
TGCAGCTGCGAGACGAGCAGCTTGAGAAAAGTGTCTTCATTGGCGAGCGGGCTGGTGGAGTCCATAGTCGGGTCGGCTGTGCCGGGGGACGATACGGCCGGCGGATTGGTTGAAGGTGTCGTTATGGAGGACGTGGGGCTCATGAATTCTCCTGATTGGGTTGTTGCAGAATATTGCCGAATTCGTCGGGGTCCGGTTTGCCGGATTGGCGCGCGGGCTGGCGGGATTCGTGTTGACGGCCCTGGCTCTGCCGGTCCTGCGAAGGAGTCCAGGCTTCCGCGTCGTAGCCGGCTTTGGCAAGCGAGCCAACCAGATCGCTGACTCCTTCGCGAACACGGCCGGCGAGTGAGGCATCTGTACCGTGAAGCGAAATGTGCACATCGCCGCCACGTTCGGAAAGGCGCAGCTTGATATCTCCCGCCCCGTCAGGAGTGAACTCGAGTGCCATCGAGCGAAGCGGCGCCTGAACCCTGGGCGGATCGTTAGCCTGTTCCACCTGGGTCAGCGGGGCGGCGGAAATGGTTTGCGATTTTGGACTGGGCAGCGATGGCGGCGCGGCCGGCGCTGTGCTCACCGGCGGCGTGCTCAGTGGTGCTGCGTTCACAGGCGCCGGGCCAGTGGATAACGGGCTGCCGCCCTGAGCCGCGGTGACCGGAGTCGCGCTGACTACCGGCGTGTTGACAGTTGGCGCAGGGCGGCCTGACGTCACTGAAGCGGGGGGCGCGGATGGCGCGGGCGCAGCCGTTGCCTGATGAGACTGTGATGCCGGTTGTTCAGTCGGAGTCGTGCCTGGCTGATGCGAATCCGGGTGTTCGCTGGGTTCCGTTTCGGAGGCTGCTGAACTGGCGGGGGCCTTCGGCTGATTCTCTGTGACCGGTTCTTTCAATGTTGAGCCGCGGCCGTAGGAATTCTGCTGATTCGACGATGCCCCCTCCTTGTGCATCGCGGGCATCGAAGGCGGTTGTACCGGAGGTGTTGGAGCAGAGCGCGCGGGAGCAGAGCGCGCGGGCGTAGACGGAGCTGCGGCCCTCTGTGTCACTTGCGGAATTTCGTCGTGATGCGTTGCGGGAGCGACGGCGGGAACGGGCGCGGGCGTTGCCGATGCTGCAGGTTCGGCGACTGACGAATCGAAATGAATTCTGACTTCGAGCGCAGGCGTGGGCTCGAGCGCGATCGGTGCGGGCACGTCGGCGTCGGTGTCAGTTGTGTTGGCGGCGTCGATGGTCGGCGGCACCGGCGCATCATCCTGTTCTGGTTTTTCTGCGCCAGCCATTGGCGAGGGCGCCGGCGCGGGCAGCGGCATGAGCGGAATCTGCGGCGGGATCATGAGCGGAACGTCTGCCGCCAGCGGCGGGTCCTGTGCGGTCCTGGCGTTCGATGGTGAATGCCCCGATGTGTCCTTCCGGCCGGGCGCCGCTTGCGGTGCAACCGCGGTCCTGGCTGGTGCCGGAGAAAGCTGCGGAGGCGCGTCCGGTAAAGAAGGAATCGAATTCGGGATGGTCCGGGCCGCGGGACGGGTAGCCAGTCTTGAAACCGGCTGGCCGGTTTGCAGTTGTGGAGTCGAATCGGAGACAAGCTGCTCGACCAGTTGAGTAAATAACGACGCATCCACCGAACCGGGAGGCTCGGAGTCGCGTTCAGGGGCGGGCCCGGCATTTCTGCCAGAGGCCAATGCCGACAGTGGCGGTGCTGGCGGTGGCGCCTGCGGCGCCGATGATTGCAGTGCGGACGGCCTCGCCGGCGGGACAGGACCAGCAGGAATCGGCGGCGTCGAAAGAACCTGTGCAATCACGCCATGGCAATCGCATATGCATAGCCAACCGGGTCAGCCGCGCCGCACCGATTCAGGTCCAGGCCGCGAGGCATCCGTAACTTATTGGAGAGTGGTGGCACAGACTTCAGTCTGTGTGTTCGCGCGACCGCAACAGAAGCCTTGCCCGCTCGATCGTCACAGGCCTGGCGGCGGGCGGGATTTTGGCGACTGCGCCTGAAAGCGGCAAATTCCTGGCGATGTTCAGAATTCTCCTCGTAGCGCTTATCGGCACCGGTGAACTGATTTTGAGCAATTTACCGGAGATTAATTCTCCGGTCCGCCGACTGCAGAATGAGAGTCGACAATGGACGCCATATCAGCTTCAGCAGCGAGCGGCATGCGGGCGCGAATGGAATCGCTCGAAATGCTCGCCAACAACCTGGCCAATGTTGAGACGGGCGGGTTCAAGGCGGATCGCGAGTTCTTCAGCATCTTTACAGGCGATGACGCGACAGCCGATCCCCGAACCGGCGACGTGCTGCAGCTTCCGGTCGTGGAAAGTCACTGGACCGATTTCGCGCAGGGAAATCTGCTGGCGACGGCGAGTCCGCTGGACCTTGCGATCGACGGCGATGGTCTCTTCGCCGTGGATACGCCTCGCGGGATCCGCTACACGCGGAACGGAAATTTTCGGATCAGCGCGGCCGGCCTGCTGACCACTTCGGATGGAAATCCTCTGCGGGCACAGGGCGGCGGCAGCATCAGCGTCGATCCGGGAATGCGCGTGGAAGTGCTTTCCGACGGCACATTGCAGCAGGCAGGACAGCCGATCGGCCAGGTCGAACTCGCGTCGTTCGATCGCGCCGGCATGGACAAATTCGGCACGAATTATTTTGTCGCCCCGGAAGGCGTGCAGCCGAAACCGGCGACCGGCACTGTTGTTCAGGGAAAGCTGGAGCAGTCGAACGTGGGCGCGGCGGAATCGTCGGTGCGCCTGGTGGCCATTATGCGGCAGTTCGAAATGCTGCAGAAGGCCATGAACATCGGCAATGAACTCAACCGGCAGGCAATCGAACAGGTGGCAAAAGTTTCTTCTTAGGGGAATACATATATGATCCGTGCACTCTACAGCGCTGCGAGCGGCATGAACGCGCAGCAGATGAATATCGACAACATCGCCAACAACCTGGCGAACTCGAATACGGTCGGATACAAGTCGCGGCGGGCGCAGTTTCAGGACCTGATGTACCAGACAATGGTGCAGCCTGGCACACAGGCGGGGAACGCCACGATCGTCCCGACCGGGCTGCAGGTCGGCCTGGGCGTGCGCACGGCGTCCAACGAAATCGTTTTTCAGCAGGGAAATTTTTCGAGCACCGGCAATCCGCTCGACATGGTGATTCAGGGCAACGGTTTCTTCCAGATCAAACTGCCCAACGGGGATACGGCCTACACACGAGCCGGCCAGTTCCAGCTGGACAGCACGGGCAGCATCGTGGATGCGAACGGCAACCCGCTGCAGCCGCAGATCGCCATCCCGGCGGCCGCGCAGTCGATCAAAATCGCGACCGACGGAACGGTCAGCTACACGCTGCCCAATCAGACCGCCGCTCAGACAGCGGGGCAGATCACGCTGGCGAACTTTCAGAATCCCGCGGGGCTGAATTCGATCGGACAAAGTTACTACCTGCCAACCGACGCGTCGGGCGCGGCAGTTATCGGCCAGCCGGGCGGCACGGACGGCATCGGCACCGTTCTGCAGGGATACGTCGAACAATCGAACGTCAGCGTGGTGGATGAGTTCGTGAATCTCATCAGCGCGCAGCGTGCATACGAGGCGAACTCGAAGGTGGTGAAGGCCGCCGACGATATGTACTCGCAGGTGAACAATCTGACGCGGTAGTGCTCAGAGCTTCTATGGACAACCAAAGGCGTAATTCTGCGGCGCTTCATAACGCTCCGCGCCGCGCGGAAGTCCTGCGGCAGGGCCGAAGCCCTGCCCCACAAAAGATGATGGCCGGATTTCTCATGCTGTTGTCGGTGAGCGCGGGAATGGCCAACGCGGGATGTCTGCCGATCACCGGCTCCCGCATCCAGGGGCGCGATCTGGCGGACGCGGACGCACGGTTTTCAAAGCTTCCCGCGACTCTGGTGGTGGGCTTCACGGCGCTGCCGGGTGCGCAGCAGATCTTCACTCCTGCCGATCTTCAGAAGATCGCGCGCGCTAACGGAATTCCGGCGGCGAATTTCGGCGCGATGTGTTTCGAGTTGCCGATGCGCCGGTTCAGCGAAGGGGAAGCGACGGCGTCTATGCGTGCGGCGCTTCCGCCTGAAGCAGAGCTGACAATTGTGGAGCTCGAAGGCGCCAGTGTGCCGGCTGGCCCTGTTGAATTTCCGGTGGAAGGACTGGAGCCTGCGACTCCATCGAGCCGCGGTGTGCGGCTCTGGCGCGGTTTTGTGAAATATGCGGAAACGCGGCGCGCGCCGGTATGGGCGCGGGTGAAAGTGACGCTGAAGGTTACCGCGGTGGTCACGGACAAAGACGTGGCGCAGGGTGCAACCATCCATGCATCGTCGCTGCGGATCGAAACCCGGACAACGCCGTTCGAGCACCTGAATCCGGCGACGCGGATCGAAGATGTCTCAGGGCGAATCGCCAAGCGCGCGCTTCAGGCAGGCTCGATAGTTCCGCTCAATGTCCTTGCGGATGCGCCAACCGTGCACAAGGGCGATTCGGTGCCGGTGATTGTGGAAAGCGGCCTCGCGCGTCTGCGGTTCGAGGCTGTCGCGGAGAGCGCGGCGCGCGACGGCGAGACGATCGAACTCAGAAACCCGGCGAACGGAAAAACCTTCAAAGCCCGGCTCGATTCCGGTCCGAAGGCGCTGATCGTGATTCGCGGAGAACAGCTATGAAGCGTTTCACGGCGGGCTTGCTCTCCGCGCTGGTGGTATGCGCGCCCGCGTTCAGCTCAAATTCGAAATCGAAAAAGGACCAGTCGAAAAAACCGATCGCGGTGTCTCCACTGGATCAGTATCTGAAAAGTGCGACAGCGCCTTCGACCGATGATGCGGCTGCGCCCGGCGCCATCTGGTCCGGTTCTTCGCGGCTGGATAATCTTGCCGAAGACCTGCGCGCGCGCCACACAAATGACGTCGTCACGATTGTTGTCACCGAGACGATCAATGCGGCAGCAACGGGCGCGAGCACGACCGAGCGCGCCACCAGTGCCAACGCAGCGATTACGTCGCTCGCCGGTCCGAAGTCTCCGACCGGGGGACTGGCGAATCTGCTGAATCAGAACGGGGACCAGAAAATCAACGGCACCGGCACCACCACGCGCACCACAACCCTGAATGCGACCCTCAGCGCGCGCGTTGTCAAAGTTCTGCCCGGCGGGCTGCTGTATATCGAGGGATCGAAGGATCTTCAGGTGAACTCAGAGCAGCAGGCCCTTACCGTGCGCGGCGTGATTCGCGCGAGCGACATCACAACCCTGAACACCGTCGGATCGAATCAGGTCGCCGACATGGAAATCCGGCTGAACGGAAAAGGCGTGGTGGGCGACGCGATTCGCCGTCCGAACGCTTTGTACCGGCTGTTACTGGGGCTGCTGCCGTTCTGAATATGCTTATGGTCCGGGTATCGATATGTTTGCTGGCGATTGCCGCCGCGCTGCCGGCGGCCACTCGGCTCAAGGATCTCGTGTCAATTGAGGGCGTACGTGACAACCAGCTGATCGGGTACGGCATCGTAGTGGGACTGAACAAGACCGGCGACAAGCTCACCACGGTTTTCAGTGCGCAGAGCCTGACGAATGCGTTGCAGAAAATGGGGATCGAAGTCAATCCGAGCGCGATTATCGTGCAGAACACGGCGGGCGTCATGGTGACTGCAACGCTGCCGCCGTTTGCGCAGCCCGGCACCAAAATCGATGTGACGGCGGCGGCCATTGGCGACGCAACGAACCTGCAGGGTGGCCTGCTGCTGATGACCTCGCTGCGCGGCGCCGACGGGCAGGTCTATGCGGTGGCGCAGGGTCCGGTGGTAACCGGAGGATTTGTGGCGGGCCGGGGTGGCAACAACCAGACAGTGAACCATCCAACGACGGGCCGCGTGCCAAACGGCGCCAGCGTCGAGCGGCCGGCGCCATCGGTTGAGCCTGGACGGCGCGTGCGATTGCAGCTCCGCAACGAGGACTACACCACAGCGGCGCGTATCGCTGCCGTCGTAAACAAACAGTTCGGCGGGGAGAAACCCGTGGCGCGCGCCGAAAACTCAGCGCTCATCAATGTCGACACGCCCGATGGCTGGTTACCGCGCATCCCGGAGTTCATTGCCGCCATGGAAGAACTCAGCGTCGAGGTGGATGCGGCCGCGAAAGTGGTGGTGAACGAGCGAACGGGAACGATCGTGATGGGCAAGGAAGTGCGCATTTCGCCGGTCGCGATTCTGCATGGCAATCTCTCGGTGGAGATTCAGACACTGCTGCAGGTTTCCCAGCCAGGTCCGCTATCGCAGGGGAAGACTGAAGTCGTGCCTGAGGTGAACGTGCGCGCGAAGGACCAGACACCAAAGTCGGTAATCCTGAAGCAGGGCGCGACCATCGAGGAGCTGGTGAGGGCGCTCACAGCGGTCGGATCGTCGGCGCGCGACATCATCGCGATTCTGCAGAACCTGCGGGCCGCGGGCGCGCTGGACGCAGAACTGGAGGTAATCTGATGGCTGCCGGGATGGAGTTGACGCTGGCGGGGATCGCGGACCTCACTAACTCGGTTGCGGCGCCTGACACGCATGACGCAAAGAAACAGTTGGGCGCGGCGCGCGATTTTGAGGCGCTCCTGATCGGCCAGATGCTGCGGTCGATGCGCGAAGCAGGATCGGGCTGGCTGGGAACGGGAGACGACGAAGCCGGCGCCACTGCCATGGCCTTCGGCGAGGACGAGCTGGCCAAAGCCGTCAGCCAGGGCGGCGGCTTGGGACTGTCAAAGATCATTGCAGCCGGACTGGCCGCGAAGTCTGCCGAAGCAGAAAAACCGTCGGGCCGCTGATGTGATGGCGGAAGCCAGCCCCTGCTGTGACTTCATCGGTCAGGCATGGACGGCGATACGTTCTCGTCCCGCAGGTGGCTTCGTCATGGCACGCCATGCATGCCCGCCCGAGGCTTCTTCGCGCGACAGATTCTCGGCCACAGCCGACCACGCCTCCTGCAGAGTGGCCAGCAGCGAAAGGGCCTCGGCAAGAGGCTCGTCCGCCTGCCGCATGTTCGCCTCAACAAGCAGCTTCTGAACGTACAAATACAGGCACCGCAGCTGCTTCGCCATGTCCGGCGCGGCGTCCGGCCGGAGCGAGGCAATCAGCTCCGTCAGGACGCTGTACGCCTGAAGGATGGCGGCGGAGCGCTGCGCGATTCGCCTCTCCCGCAGATGCTCTCTCGCCTCTGTGACTGACGAGATTGCCCGATGATAAAGCAGCCGGATCAGATCGATCGGATCGGCGTTGAGGATCGTTTCTTCGAAATATTGATTCATCCTGAATCTCGCGTTTTTTGACTGTCAGCCGCAACCTGGAGCAGATATTGCGGCGGCCATTGCTCTACCACTTCATTGGTCGATGTATCCACAACCCGGATCACGGGGACCTTCGTGGCGTGGTCGACCGAGAACGTCAGTTCCCGCCCGCTGCCGAGGTATCCCGAGTCATTGACCGTCTGTACTGCGGCTGAAAGAGACCGGTTGAGAGCCCGCGCCTCAGCGGTCGTTGTCGATGATTCCGTGCCTGGCGAAGCGCCTGCCACGCCCTGGACCGGTGTAACCAAATTCGGGCTCATAAATTCCTGCCGAGGTTCATATCGGCAGGGCCCGCGAATGTTTGAAGGGAACGCCGGCGATCCTGCCGCCGGTGCGCTTAGTTCGACAGTTGCGCCGTCAGCGGCCGGGAACGCCCATCCAGCTGCGCGTCCAGATGTCGGTCATCGTGATGAACAGCAAAAGGATCAGCCAGAATACGGCGCACATGACAATCATCTTCGTCAGGCGCGTGCTGTACCAGACGTGCATGAAGAAGAGGGCCACGATCGAGGCCTTGATGATGGCAATCGCCAGCGCGACGAAGATATTCCACTTGCCGAGGTCCACCCGGGATACGAGTGTGGTGACCCAGGTCAAAACGATCAGCGCGAAAAATACCGCAAAGTATATTTTCTTGGGAACTACGTGATGTTCTGTATGGTCCGCCATTTTGTCTCCCTTACCTGGGGGCCCCCGAGCGGTCGATCAGATAGAGCAGCGGGAACAGGAAAATCCACACGATGTCGACGAAGTGCCAGTAGAGGCCGAATAACTCGACCGGCGTGTGCCACTTCGGTCCATAAGCTCCTTTGCGCGCCTGGGCAATCAGGAACAGGATGATGCCCACGCCGACAATCATGTGGGTAGCGTGCAGTCCGGTCATGCCGAAGTAGAGCGCGAAAAACAGCGGTGTGTGGGCGGCATCGACGCAGGGATTGCCGGCTTCGTCGCGGCAGTCGAAATTTTGACCCGGCACTTCGTGCTTTACAAACTTGTCGTGGTATTCGTAAGCCTTTACGCCGAGAAACGTCCCGCCGAGAATCAGGGTGAGTATCAGAAACAGAACGATCAGATTCTTTTTACCCAGCGCGGCCGAGTGAACGGCGAGCGCCATGGTGAGACTGCTGCAGATCAGAACCGTGGTGTTGACCGCGCCGATCCAGAGATCGGTGTTGTTGCTGGCAGCGGCAAAGGCGGCGGGGTAAGCCTGGCGGTAGACAAAATACGCCAGGAACAGGCCGCCGAAGAACATGACTTCGGTGACCAGGAAAACCCACATTCCGATAGTCGAGGCATCCTTCTGCTGATCGGGATTCTCGAAATGGTGCTGGAGGTTTGAGGCGTGAGCCCCGCTCGCCTCGAGGTCCGCAGTGTGACTAGCCAACGTGCACTACCTCCTCGGTATATGTATAGGCTTCCTGCGTGACCACCGGCGTGACCTCGAAGTTTTCCTCAAGAGGAGGAGACTGGGTTTGCCATTCGAGTGTCGTAGCACCCCAGGGGTTGGCGGGCGCCTTCGGGCCGAACTTGAGCGACCAGAACAGATAGCAGAAGGGAATAATGTAGCCGAGCCCGAGAATCGAAGCGCCAGCCGACGAAAGAACGTTCAGCACCTGAAATTCAGCCGGGTAAGCGTGATAGCGCCGCGGCATGCCCATATAGCCGAGCAGGAACTGCGGGAAGAAGGTCAGGTTGAAACCGGTGAAAACGATGACGGCGGAAATCTTCGACCAACCCTCGTTGTACATCCTGCCGGTGATCTTGGGCCACCAATAATGAATGCCGCCCAGAAAACCCATGATCGCGCCGCCCACCATTACGTAATGGAAGTGGGCCACCACGAAGTAGGTGTCGGTCAGATGCACATTCATGCCGAGTGAAGCGAGGAACAGGCCGGTAAGTCCGCCGATAGTGAACAGACCGATGAATCCGAGCGCATAGAGCATCGGGGTCGTGAGCCGCACAGCGCCCTTGTACATCGTGACCGTCCAGTTGAACACCTTGATGGCGGACGGAATCGCGACGACGTAGCTGAGAATCGAAAACACCATGCCGGCATAGACCGATTGGCTGCTGACAAAAAGGTGGTGGCCCCAGACGATGAATCCGAACACCGCAATGGCGACGCTCGAGAACGCAATGAAGGTGTATCCGAAAGGCTTCTTCGAACTGAACGTGGAGATGATTTCAGTGACCACACCCATCGACGGCAGAATCATGATGTAGACCGCCGGATGCGAGTAGAACCAGAACATGTGCTGGAAGAGCACCGGATCGCCGCCGTAGGCGGGATCGAAGAAGCCGATGTGCAGGCCGCGCTCGAGCACCAGCAGGAACAGCGTCACCGCAATAACGGGCGTGCCGAGGACCTGAATCATACTCGTGGCGTAATGCGCCCAGATGAACAGCGGCAGGCGGAACCAGGTGAGTCCGGGCGCGCGCATGCGGTGAATCGTGACAATGAAATTCAATCCGGTGAGGATCGATGAGAATCCTGCGATGAAAATCCCGAGGCCGGTGGCAATAACGTATCCATTGGAATACGAGGAGCTGAACGGCGTGTAGAAGGTCCAGCCGGTATCCACGCCGCCCAGGAACAAAGAGGTCAGCACGAACAGGCCGCCGGTCATGTAGATGTACCAGCTGAGCAGGTTCAGGCGGGGGAAGGCGACGTCCTTGGCGCCGATCATCAGCGGGATCAGGAAATTGCCCAGCACTGCCGGAATGGACGGGATCAGGAACAGGAAAACCATGATGACCCCGTGCATCGTGAAAAATTTGTTGTA
>Ga0335085_10018194_pt1 | contig 10107 bp, 8 predicted proteins | sample Lox_Sample_45_FD_206712 | JGI IMG/M metagenome (GOLD analysis project Ga0335085, IMG submission 206712) | Soil microbial communities from Loxahatchee National Wildlife Refuge, Florida, United States - Lox_Sample_4.5 | ecosystem: Environmental > Terrestrial > Soil > Wetlands | place: USA: Florida... | reverse complement strand
GCTCATCGCTGCGGAAAAAAGTTCACTGGAAGAAGCTGTCCATAATGGTCTCATTTCCCAGCAAAGTGCCGACAAGATGATCGAAGCCGCCGATCAGGAGTTGGATCAACTCGGCAGCGAAAGAGGGTAATGACCTGGGAACATCATCTTTGTCATGGACCGCCGCAAGAAGATCGGAGCGGGCAAGTCCCTTCAAAGTTTGCCCAAAACTATCGAGATATCCAGCCCTTCAGGCCGCCTGCCCGAACCGGCGCTCCTCGCGGCTCAAAAGGGCCGTCATTTCGTCAAGTGAAGCGATGTCGAACTCGCGCATAGTGCTGACGCGCCTCAAACTGTCTCGCACGTATAGGCGGGGATTGAAAAGCTTCAGGCGAATGTCATGGTCCTGCGCCCATTGCTGCAGAAACACCAGCATGCCCAGTCCGTCCCCTTCGATAGCCGGCACCTCGGAGAGATCGAGCACAATAATGCGAGCGTCTTTTTGGGCGTTGACAAAGTCTCGTAATTTGAAAGCAGCCTCGTTCCGGGCAATGCTGCCTTCACACTCGATGACCGCCACTTCTCCAATATTCTCCACGTGCACAGTCAGCATGTTCTTCCTTTCCCAGCCCCGTTGCCGTGAGAGCACAAACATTGCCAAATACGCGCGCCCAGGACTTTATTAGCTTTTCCGCTTAATGACGCACTGCGGAACCGTGAGTTTTTGGGGTAGGGACCGACAAAATCTGCACTACACCGAATGCTGTAAGCACGTACTAGGGGGAATAGCCTTAGTCAGCCGTCGAGCGGCTTCGACACCAAGCTCCGCCAAACCCCACAACCGGTCCCAGGGCTAAAGGCTAAGTGCCAAAAGCCGATCTTTGAGCTTAACGCTCGAACGGCACCCGGCCATGCCAAGGCTCAGCCCGTTGTCACCGAACTCTTAGCCCGTGCGCAAATGGAACGCATATGTTCACCCGTCACATTGCTTCCTGGTTGCGAGTGCTAAACTGCGCGATCTCCTGCGTTCTCACCCATGGTCAAAATGACCGGGATTTGTGGGAATTCCCGGCATTCGCAGGCTTCGGCCGGAGGCAGATCGAATGAGCGCTTGGTCAGGGGCGGGGACTCGGGTGCAATGAGCTTTCCTCTTTCCACATTTATCCGAAGAGTATTGCACCGGGCTCTGGTGGGCTCTCCCCCGCCTATTCCCGCCCCATGGTTCTTCATCGTTGGCTGCCAGCGTTCGGGGACGACCCTTATGCGACTGGTTCTCGAGTGTCACAGCCAAGTCCAATGTTGCGATGAATCCATGGCCTACCGCATCCTCGCCGGAACCGCTCCGCCTCCCCGGCAGGACTGCTTGCTCGGCTTAAAAGTACCCTGCATTACAGAACAGTTCCAGGATGCGGTGTTGTCCAACGGATTCTCGCTGCCGGACGTTCCCAACACATACAAAGGGCAAAAACTGATTTTCATGGTGCGCGATGTCCGCGACGCGCTCGTCTCCATGCGAAGGCTGCAGATCGGCGGCAAATCCTGGTTGGAGAACTATGCAATCCCGGCCATTGAGTCGAAACGAAGGAGTCGCGCCTTCCGTGAGCGATATGTCTCAGCGCTAGACCTGCTGAAAAGAAACCGCAGCAGCCTGCTGGCTCATGGAGCATTTTACTGGCGGTATAAAGTGGACCCCCTCGAGCGATATCGCGAATGTGGCTATCCGGTGTTGATGGTCCGATACGAGGATTTGGCGCAAGAACCGGCTGCTCAGCTATTGCGGGTCTGCCATTTTCTGCAAATCCCCTGGGAAGACAGGCTGCTGCAGCATCCCAAATTTGCGCACGGCGAATTGGACGAGCACGGGCGGGCCATGGGCGAGACCGACCCTACCCGCATGATAGACACCCAATCGGTCGGACAGTGGGCCAACCAGTTCAGTCCGGAGGAACTGCGCATGATTCTCGAATTTGCAGGCCCGATGCAGTCGACGCTGTATCCCCAGTCTCAGCTGAGCGTTCAAGCTTCAAACAGGACTCCCACGCAGGAACACAGCGTCATGGCCGACGGGAAATATTAGGCAACACTCGGGCGGGCACACGATTCGGTGTGCGGTGCTTACTTTTTCTCTTTCCCTAACTTCCGGGCGATCTCTTCCACCAGCTTGGGCTTGAGTTCAGCGAGCACGCTGTCCACGATACTCGCAATGGCCGCGGAATCGGCGACCAGGGCGGGCGATTTATCTTCGTCAGAGTTTGACGGGTGGGATGCGGCGGGTTCGGGGAGATGAATTTCCTTGTATCCTGCGGCGGCAACATCCGCCACTTGCTGGGTGAATTGGGGGCTGGCAATGGATTCGCGAATCTGGCGCCAGTTTGCCCAGGCCGCCGCGAGCGTGGCTTCCTGTTCGGAGGGCATAGCCGGAGCTTCAGCCAGCGGAGCTTCCGCTGCAGCAATCTCAGACTGCGCAATTTCGGGCTCCGGTTCGAGCACTGCCGGCGCCGCCTCGACGCGACTAATCTTGCGGAAATCGGTGCTTACCGCGGCAGCCGCTGCGTATGCCGCCTCTTCGCGAGGAGCATTCGCTTCCGCTACCTCGGCGGATACTTCAGCAGGCTCCGGCGGAGGGGGCATTTGCGCAGCTTCGTTGACCGTCGTAACCTCGCTCTGCGCTATGGCCTCGACCACCTTAGGCTCCGGTTCTGGTGTGGGCGCCGACTCAATTTCGCTAACAGATGCGGCTTCTTCTGCCGTCTCCAAAGCAACCGGCTCAACGGGAGCCTCAATGACCGGCTCAGGTTCGCGAGCTTCCACGCCCGGCGCACTTGAATCCAGGGCTGAAATCAAAGCAGGCTCTTCCGGTCGTGCCTCCGAAATCTCGGGCTGACTGGACTCGTACGGGGGCTCCGCTTGCTCGTAGGCGGAACTTGCACTGTCCTCAGCGACTGCAACCTCAGCGTGCGCCTCCAGCGGCTGCGTTATCTCCAATTCTATTTCCGCCAGAGCCGCTCTGGCTTTTTGCATCTCCTCTTCGAGGATTAGGGCCCCCTCCTCTGCGGATATGGCAACCTCCTGCGCGATCCACCTTCCGCCGGCGCTAACCGCGCCCCACTCCCTGCCAAACCGGGCAATCCCTTCTTCAATAATTTCAACGTTGGCAACCGCGCTCTGACCTGCCGCGGGAAAGGCTCCTTCATTCACCGGAGCCAATGCTTCCAGCGCCGCCGTGACCTCGGCATCGGTGGGCGTCTGCTCAGCCGGTACTACTGGAGGCGCGCTGATTTCCTCCGCCATCGCTGCGGTTTCGACCGCTGGCTCCACGGGCTGTGGTTCCGGCTCCTCGTATTCTTCGGTTCGAACCTGCTCAACGGGTTGATCTTCAACAAGCGCTTCGGCATGGGGCTGTTCTTGAGCTTGCGCTTCCGGAAATGTGGCTGTGTAGCTCCCCGCTTCCGCCGCAAGAGAGAACTCCTCAAGCGGAGGTGCTCCCACAACCTGCTGCATCTCTGCGACGTCCTGCTGTGCCTCGACAAAGGTAGTCGTGGAGTCCGCTGGCGGGGAGGAAGGCGCTACCTCGGTCACGATCCCGTAGGAAGGTTCCGATTCGCCCAAACCGCCTTCTAATGCTGCCGCTGCCGACGCGATCGCGGCAATCTCTTCCGCCGTAATATCGGGAGGAAGAGCTTCCGCCACGCTTACTGCTGCAGCTGCAGGCTCCGGCGCTTCTTCCCGTACGATCTCCCGGAAGGCCGTGGTTGAAGTTTTTTTCTCTTCGCGCTTCTCTTGTACTCCCTGCCGCTTGGGCCCGGGCTTCGAGATTTTCAGCCGCTGCTTCCAACCCGTCTCGCTATCCCCGAATTTTTTGTCTTTTCCGGAGGTTCCCGCTTTCTCGGTGGTTTTGCCTTTCCCTGAGATAGCTGGTCGGACTTCCGGCCCCGGCACCACTTTGTCTTCCAGCTTGGTAAGTGCTGCCAGAAGCTCTGTGGCCTCGAATGGCTTCACGAGGTGGGCATCGGCATGCACCCGCCGGGCTTCCTCCGCCTTGAACGGCTCCAGTTTCCCGACCGTCAACAAGACTGGCAGGTTGGAGGTTTCCAGGTCTTCCTTGATTTTTTGGCAGACTTCGATGCCGCTGTATCCCGGCATGTAGATATCCAGGATCACTAGATCAGGTTTTAGCTCAGCGAGCTTCTTAAGCGCAGCGGAACCGTTATTGACAGTAACCACCTCGTAACCAGCTTCGCTGAGAATACGGCGGCCCATGTTCTGGGCAGTTACACTGTCGTCGGCGAGGAGTATTTTCCGCGGCAAGGACGTTCCTTTGCTAAGGGGGGACTGGGGCGAAGGTAACGTGATCTACGTCGTAAGTCAATGAGAATAATAGAGTAAGAGGTTACCAGCGGTCAGCACCCTATGGAATAGACCTGCACCGGTGCCCGGTCGGGTCGTCTGGGAGGAGCCGGTCGTACGACACCGAACCTACTTGCCGGGGATGATCTTCTTTAACCCTTTCTTTTTCTTGTGCCTACTGGAGGAGATCTCGGCGTCGGTGGCTGGCTGCTGGTCGTCCGAGGCCGCATCTGCCTTGTCGGCGTCCGCAGCAGTGCCCGGGGCCGAACCCGCGCCAATTTCGTTAACTTGCGGTGGAGGAGGCAACGCTGGGGTGCTCGACCCGTCGGGTGCCATATTCGGTTTCAATTCGTTGGGGTCCGCCGGAACATTTGGCGTTAACTCATTGGCCCCCGCGGGAGCCGCGGACTCTCCACTTCCCGCAGCCGGAGCACTACCGGAGCTATCGGAACCCGTGGCCGCAGGCGCATCCGAACTCGGCGGGGCTCCATTCGGGGCGGGCTCTCCGCTGCCAACCGTCTCCACTGAGACTTTGTTATCGCCCGCTCCGCCGCCCATCATGACGCTGTTAGCTTCCCGCATAATCGAAGTTGCGCTCACGGGTTCGGGGTCCACCATAGTGGGATCGCCCACGCGGGCAGCCTGCGCCACATCGGGGTGTTTGCTGAAGTTTCGCAGCACCTTAGTCATCATGCCGGTCTCGCGGCGGCTGTCTTCTTCAGCTTTATTTTGTGCTACCTCAGCTTTCGTCGGCCGAGGCACGGGTTGCCCCAAAGCTTCCAACCGCGCTTTGGCGTCCACCGCGCGATCCATGACGGGATAACGGGTTAGAATGTGCGAATAGGCTTCCGTCGCTTCTTTGGTTTGCTCCGCAATCCACTTCCCTTTGGCTTGTTCGCCCATGCAACCCGCCGGCACCGGAACGCGGTTCACAATGCCGGTGCAGGAAGGACGATCCCGCACCATTTTTATTTCCGCCTCGGCAATCTGCCCCAGCATGTACCACGCCTCATCCGCCTTGCTGTACAGGGGATACTGCTCCACCAGGCTCTTCAGACGCGCCGTGGCCGCCGCATAAGAATCCCGTAGAAAGTAAAAACGCCCCACTTCAAACTCGCGCTGCGCCAGCACTTCCTGCACTTCCCGCAAACGCTGCTTGGCCACAGGAATCAGCTTGCTATCGGGAAACTGCTGAATCATGTTGCGGTATTCCTGCTCCGCCCGCACCGCGTGGGTGTAGTCGCGATCCGGTTTCTCCATTTGCTGGTAGTGAATGTTCGCGATCTTCAGCTGCGCTTCGGCCGCTTCCGGCATGTTAGGGAAGAAGGTCTTGAAGTCGTTGTACTGCAACTCCGCCTGCGCCAGCGCCGCCGAACCGCCTTCGGCGTACCAGGAATCGGCCACTGCCAGTTTGGCGCGGGCTACGAACTCCGAATCCGGATAGGTGTTCAGCAGCGTCTCCAAAATAATCCGGGCGGTGTCGAAGCGGTTGTGTTTCATCGCATCCATCGCGCGATCGAACAAGACCTTGTCGGGCTGCTTCGAACCGACATTTGCCAGCGGGTTTGAGACCTTCTTGTTGGTGCAGGCCACAGCCAGGGCCAGCACACTCAAGAGAACCACCATGGGGATACGACGTGACATAAAAACCTCAGGAATTGTGATTCGTGCCCGACCCTCAGCCGTTCGCGCGCTATACCCTCAGCATCGAGGCTTCGTTCGCCGCCTTCAACAGTTCTCGTGCATTATGGGTTGGATCGCCTTTGCCGAAAACCGCGTTGCCTGCCACCAGGATTTCCGCTCCCGCCCTCACCACATCGGCCACCGTCTCCAAAGCGATCCCTCCGTCCACTTCGATCCGGTATTGTAGCCCGCGACGCGCCCGCCACTCGGACAGCCTCCGTATCTTATGGATGGCGTTGGGGATAAACTTCTGCCCTCCGAATCCGGGGTTGACCGACATCACCAGGACGTAATCCACAATATCCAGTACTTCGGAGAGTGTTTCCACCGGAGTCGCCGGATTGATCACTACCCCGGCCAGACAATTGTGAGTCTTGACCAGGTTCAGCGTGCGATCCAAATGCCAGTCCACTTCCTGATGAACCGAAATCCAGTCCGCCCCGGCGTCGGCGAACGCGGGAATATACTCGTCCGGTTTTTCGATCATCAAGTGGCAATCGAGCGGCAATTTGGTGGCGCGGCGCAGCGACTTCACCACCGGCGGGCCCAGGGTGATGTTGGGAACGAAGTGCCCATCCATGACGTCCACATGGATGACGGCAGCACCGCCCTCGGCGGCAGCTTGCATGGCTTCCGCCAGACGGGAAAAATCCGCCGATAAAATCGAAGGCGCTAACTCAACCAACCTGGGCTCCCCACCAGCAAACTAGCCCCGATTCTAACACGCTAAAGCTCTGAATTATCGGCCCCTACCCCCTTTCCAGAGTCAGAAGTTGTATCCACAATCCGTGTGCGGCGGGGTTGCCCCGCTCCATGAAACCCTTGCTCGACATTCCACCGTTCACTAGCTAGGTTCCTGGTTCAGGGCCCTTCTTCCCGAAACAAACCGATTCCCCGCAATGACAAACCGCAGCGGACGCTCCGCCGCCTGGGTGATGCCGATGCGCGGCGTGATCAGGACCTGCGGGCGGCGGAAGCCATCCCTCGCAATCCACAAATCGGATGCCGCGCTGGTCAGGTCTTTCCCATTGTCGCGCTCGCGGGTGATGCCGAGCGCCTGGGCCATCCGCCCCGGCCCGCTGGTCAAAAGCCGCGGATCCCCAGCCGCTGAGAGGCCGCGCGCAGCCGCCATTTTCTCTATCCCCTGGAGCGGCTCCAGCGCGCGAAACAGCACCGCGCCGGCCTCGCCTTCCGGCAGACAGGAAACATTGAAGCAGTAGTGATTGCCATAGATGAAATACACATAGACGAACCCGGGAGGCCCAAACATTACCGCATTGCGTGGAGTCTTTCCGCGGTAGGAATGCGCGGCGGGATCGTCCTGGCCAAGATAGGCCTCAACCTCGATGATCCGCCCGGCCAGGAGTTCTGTCCCCTCACGCCGCACCAACACTTTACCCAGCAGATCGCGGGCCACCTGTTGCGGATCGCGGTTATAAAAGCGGCGCGCAAGCCTGGCGTTGAACCGACTGGAGGTTTCCATACGCGATGAAGCCGGCCCCTAGGCCGCGCCCTTCATCGCAGTCTTCAAATACTCCAGGACTTCCGCCGCGTGGCCTTCGGGCTTTACTTTGTGAAAAATGTGTTTGATCTTCCCGTCCGGGCCAATGATGAACGTGGTGCGCGCCACGCCCATCACTTTCTTGCCATACATGTTCTTTTCCTGAATCACACCATAGGCGTTGCAGACGGTCTTGTCGGCATCGGCCAGCAGGGTGAAAGGGAGCTCGAATTTCTCTTCGAACTTTTTCTGCGCTTTCGGGGTGTCGGGCGAGATTCCCAGGATCACCGCGCCCGTCTTCTCGATTTTCTTGTAGGAATCGCGGAACTCGCAGGCTTCGATGGTGCACCCCGGCGTATCCGCGCGGGGGTAGAAATACAGGACTATGTACTTCCCCTGAAAATCCTTCAATGACATTTCTTTACCGTTCTGGTCCTGCAAAGTAAACGCGGGAGCTTTATCATTGATATCCATGGCAGTTTCTCCTTCGACTTCTGGAACGTTATACCGTACCGGGCGTCGTGCCGTCATCCTCGTAGCCATCGGTCTGTTTTTTGCGCAAAGCGTATTTGCCCAGTCCTCCACCAGGCCGAAGGCCGATAAGGGACCACGCGCCCTGGCTCTGCTCGAACTGGCTCCCAATGGCAAGGCCCACTTAATTCCGGTGGCAATTATGGTCGATGGCGACTTTTACGACGCCAGCGCTTACAAGGCCAATCCCATACCGATGGCGCTGGACTCCGGCACCGTGTACGAGGCGGAGCGATCCGGAAAATCGCTGGGTTTGTTTACCGTGACCAATGCCCTGCAGGGTCCGAACCACACCTGGGCGGGAGCCGGAACCTGGACGCCGGAAGGATCGAAGCCGGCCTCTGCCGGGCGGCGGGCTGCGAATAAACCGCGAGACATCGAATCCGAAGACGGGCCACCAGTCTTGCGCCGCCGCCAGCCCAAGGAGAAGCCTGCCGAACCGGCCACGCCGGCTGCTACTACGCCCGCTTCTCCTGCCCAGACGTCTCCAGCTTCTCCTGCGCCTGCCAAGGGTCCCGCCGAGACGCCATCCATCGCCGCCGACACGCCGCCACCCAGCGTTGAGGAAGATCCCGATCGTCCAACCCTGAAGCGGGGAGTCCCACCACCTTCGCCCCAAAAACCCTCAAGTGTTTCCGGCATAGCCCCCGCCAGGAGTTCGCCGGCGGCCGCGACCCCACAAGCCGTAAAGGGCGAGAAAACAGAAATTCAGATCATCCCCGCAATCTCTGACGCGGGTGGGCCGCAACCCAGTTCCTTCATTTATCCAACCAAGCCGGACGATGAGCAGCAGTTTCGGAAGAGAATTTTGGCCATGGCAGCGAGCGAGATCACCGCTCACGCCAAAGAGCTTGCCTCGGAGACTGCCACCACTCCGCATCCCGCCGCCCGCCGGAAGATGGCCGCCGCTAAATCTCCACAGCCCACTTTTGACAACGTGCAACTCCGCGTGCTCGATCCTGCCAGCAGCAATGAGCCGGTGCTGGTTCTAAGCGCCATCGCGCACATGCCGGAAAGCAAGACTGCAACCCAGCCGCGTCCCCCGTACACGATCACGCTGGTGGCTCGCCAGGATATCTACGGCGACTTGCACAAGGTGTTCTCCAACATCACCGACGCCCAGCATCTCGACATAACGCCCCGTTATGACTTCATCGATATCGTCGACGCGGATGGTGATGGTCGGGGTGAGCTGCTGTTCCGCAAGGTGTCTGATTCTGCCCGCGCGTTTACCGTGTTTCGCATCATCGGAAACCAACTGTGGCCTTTGTTTGATGGTACGCTGGGCAGTCAATCCGCCGTGCCGCCATTGAACCCTTGATTACGCGCCGCAAGTTCCTGCAATCCGCTGTGGGTGCCGCGCTTGCCACTGGACTGGGCAGGCCGGGGCGGGTCAACCTGTTCTCCGGGAAGCAAGAATTGGCAGGCTCCATTCGATTCCCGAAGGATTTCTGGTGGGGTGCGGCCACAGCCTCCTACCAGATCGAAGGCGCGTGGAATGAAGACGGCAAGGGCGAATCCATCTGGGACCGCTTCTCGCATACACCCGGCAAAATCCTGAACGGCGATACCGGCGATGTTGCCTGCGACAGCTATCACCGGTGGCGCGAAGACATTGCGTTGGCGCAGTCCCTGAATTTGAACAGCTACCGCTTCTCGATTTCGTGGCCGCGCATTCAACCGACCGGATCCGGCCAGCCCAACTCGAAGGGACTCGATTTCTACAGCCGTCTGGTGGACGGGCTGCTCGCAGCCAGGATTCGCCCGCTAGTAACGCTCTATCACTGGGATTTGCCCCAGCCGTTGGAAGATGCCGGCGGCTGGCCGAATCGCGAAACCGCGGACCGCTTTGCCGATTACGCCACGATCATCGCCCGCTCCCTCGGCGACCGCGTCTCCGATTGGATTCTGCTCAATGAAGCGGTGGCGTTTACCACAGGAGGTTATCTCACGGGCAAGAATGCGCCGGGTAGAACAAGCCTGATTGACACACTGAAGGCGACGCATACCGCCAATCTGGCGCAGGGCAAGGGATTCCGCGCGATCAAGGCTATCCGGCCAAAGGC
>Ga0335085_10018193_pt1 | contig 10107 bp, 5 predicted proteins | sample Lox_Sample_45_FD_206712 | JGI IMG/M metagenome (GOLD analysis project Ga0335085, IMG submission 206712) | Soil microbial communities from Loxahatchee National Wildlife Refuge, Florida, United States - Lox_Sample_4.5 | ecosystem: Environmental > Terrestrial > Soil > Wetlands | place: USA: Florida... | reverse complement strand
TGGCGCTCCGCCAGAAGCGGCAGTAACGCCGGCAATGCACTGGCAGCCACGCTGAAAGCTCCGGTGCGGATCAGCACGCACTGCACCAGAGGCTCTCCACGCATGTAGCGCAGTCCTGTAATCAGGGCATCGGTGATGCGCCCTTTTTCCAGGCGCTCGTAATGGGGGCGCTTCCAGCGGTACAGGAAGAAGATCACGCCAAAGAACGACACGGCATTGAGCAGAAAGGCAATTCCCGAACTGGTCGCGGCAATGACCAGTCCACCCAACGCCGGGCCCACTGCGCGAGCTACATTGAAACCCACAGAGTTCAATGCGACTCCCGAAGCATGACGGGGCGGCGAGACGATCTCCGGGGTGATAGCTTGCCATGCGGGATCGTTCATCACCGCTCCAAGTCCGAGCACAAAGGTGAAGCCGAGCAGGATCCAAGGTGTGACGTAGCCCAACAGGGTGAACACGCCCAGTAGCCCCGAAGCTAGAACCATCCACCCTTGGGTGATCAGCAGAAAGCGCCGACGATCAACCAAGTCTGCCAAAGCCCCAGCCGGGAGGATTACCAGGAATACGGGAAGGGTGCTGGCTGCCGTCACCAGGCTAACCATCAGTGGTGAGGTCGTGAGCCTGGTCATCAGCCAGCCCGCACCCATGTTCTGCATCCAGGTGCCGGTGTAAGAGATGACGGCGGCGATCCAGAGCGAGCGGAACAGTGGCTCGCGCAGCGGAGCCCATGCCGAACTCGCAGACTCCTCGGGGAGACTGGGAAGATTGACCGATTCCGCCATGCTAATCTCCCGCCCCTCCCTCGCTGATCAACTCGGCTGGCGTCCCAAAAGGCCATTGGCGGCTTCGCCATGCACGGAACAGGAAAATCATCAGCCCGCTGACCAGAATTGCCATGGCATAGCGAATCTGTTTCAGAGAGTTGGTGCGCGAAAACAGAATGAAGATAAAACCGACGGAAGCAATCAAGGCCGGCAGGGGATAAAACCACATCCGAAACGGCCGAGGAAGGTCGGGTCGCCTGATGCGCAACACGATGAGCCCAATCGCTTGCACCAGAAACTGCAGCAGAATGCGAATGACTACTAACGCGGCAATGATGTCGGCGAGGCTGGCAAAACAGAACAGCATTGCGACGCCTGCCAGGGCCAACAGCGAAACATAAGGAAAGCGGTATTGGGGATGAACCTTGGCGAACGACTGAAAATAGTTTCCGTCAAGCGCTGCCGCGTAAGGCACGCGCGAATACCCCAACATCAGCGAGAAGACCGAGGCGAAGGCCGTCCACATGACCAGTACCGTTGCCAGATTCGCGGCCCAGGCGCCGTAAATTTTGCGCATGAAAATGGAAACCACGTACAGCTTCTCATTCGCTGCTCCCGCCTGGGTTACCTCTTGCCACGGCACGACCCCCAGAATGCTGACGTTCATTAACAAATATAGACATGCCACGATCAGAATGGATAGCAGGAGCGCCCGGGGGATATTCCGGGCCGGATCCTGGACCTCATCGCCCAGAAAAGAGACGTTGTAATAGCCCCAGTAATCGTAGGTTGCAATCAGCATCGCCGAGCCTAACCCAAGAAAAAAATTGTTCGAAAGGGTAAACGCGCCCGGCGGAAAGCTGAAGGCCAACGAACGATCAAAGTGCGTGAACCCGCTCAAAATGATCCATGCGATCGTTCCCAGGACCCCGGCCAGTAACAGCTTCGAGAGCCATCCCACGCTGGTGATTCGGCGATACAGAAGAACCGTAGCCAGAGCGACCACAGCGATGGCGACGATGCTGGCGCCCGAGACCAACCATCCAAATTGCAAGTTCCCCAGGAGAGGCAAAGAGAGGCGCCAGTTGTGGGCCGCATAAGGACGTTCCAGCGCCGGCCAGAAGTAGGAAGCGTAGCCCGCAAGTCCGACCGAACCGGAGGCGATCGAAAGCGGCGCGCTGAATGATAACTGCCAGATGAAAAGGAAGGAGATCAAGCGCCCGTAGCGGTCGGGTCCGTAAATTTCGCGTAGATAACGGTACGATCCGCCCGACCCGGGCAAGGCTGCGCCAAGTTCTGCCCACACCAGCCCATCGCAGATGGCGAAGAAGGCGCCGAGAATCCATCCCAGCATCGCCTGCGGGCCGCCCATCGCGCTCAGAATGAGAGGCAGGGTAATGAACGGCCCCACGCCGATCATGTCAATCATGTTCAGCGCGGTCGCACTGCCCAAACCTACGCCACGAATCAGCGAAGGCGATTCCTCAGTCTGAGATGGTTTCTCTCTATGCATCTGCAGGTGTTACGAGGTGGCTGACTGCTACTGACCATCCGGTTCGTGCCCGGCGCTTAGTAAATTGACGTAGAGTCGAATGGCTCCTGGAACACCGGCCGGCAACTGTCGGAAGAAGGCGTACCCATCGTAAATGTAAGTTCCTCTTCCGTAGGGCGCGCGCAACAAGCCACCCTTTAGCGGTTGCTCTCCAGGATCGTGCGATGCCAGCAGCGGCGTGAAATGGCTGTCCCAATCGGTCATGAAGTACAGTCCGCGCTCCTGCACCCAGCCGTCGAAGTCGCGCTGCGTGATCTGGTTGGGATAATGAAAGATGCTGTCGTTGGGCGCCAAGATCTCTACCGGCGCATCTTCCACCGATACCCGTCCTCTTCCTAACTGGGCGGGATACGGAGTGAAGTGTCCGTTATTAAAGTCGCTCGTGCCGGTGTTGTATTGCACGACCAGGGTTCCGCCTGCAGAAACAAAATCGAGCAGTTTCTTGTTGTTTACGGCCACATCCTTCTGGGTATCGTAGGCCCGAATCCCCAGAACGATCGTCTGGAACGAGCTTAAGTCTGCGCTCGCTAGTCTCTCGCCTGGAATCGCGGTAACGCTCACCCCAATCTGTTCAAGCACGGTCGGGATGGTGTCTCCGGCTCCCATGATGTAGCCAACCTTCAAGCCCTTGGGAACGTTGACATCGACGATGCTTACGCGCTGCAAGGCAGGCTGGTAGTAATAGAAGGTGTTGAGATCCTCGCGGGTAACGATGCTGTAGCCATCACTGTATTTCTGTTTTCCCGTATCGAGTACGGCGCGAATCTGCGTTCGTCCTTCTTTCAAACTGGAGGCGAACACTTTGAAATCGAAATCCTTTTGCTCTCCGCGTTTCGAGAGGGTCACCTTCAGTAGACTGGGTTCTGATTTCCAGCCCGAGGGCAATTCCAGCTGAAGCATACCGCTCGGTGGACCGTCGAGATTCGAAGTTACCCCGACTTTCACGTTGCGCTCTTTGCCATCTTCAACCGGAATCACCTGCTCCCCGGGATCGAGCATCACCGAATACGCCGGCGCCACTGCCAGCGCACGCTCAGACACGGCTCCCGAAGTGTCTTTGAAGCGGACGCTGCACACTGCGGTAGCCTTGCCGGTGTTATTCAAGAGCGCTACCGCATGCACCGGCGGAGGAGGAAAGGGCAGCGTTAAGTATTGCGGATCGTCGATTTTGTTGATGCTCTCGGTCTCAGGATCGTCACGATGCCAGTAAGGACGCGTGACCTGCGCATCTTCGGGAAGAGTGATTTTGAAACGCTCGATAATCCTGCCGCCGCTCGTGTTCCTTGAAACCACCTTCGACGTCCAGCCGGCTGGCGTTTCCACGCGTATCTCCGGAGGCTTTTCGCGGCTACCAGCGCTGGAGAACGTGGCCGTGGCTTCAAAGCTCTGTCCCGGCACCGCCATGAACGCGTCTTCAGGACTGCTTCCGACTCCAATATCGGCTGTGAATTGAAAGCTGACGCCCTCCGCCAGGACGATGGCTCGCGCGAACTGGTCACTCTTTTCCTGCAGGCGGAGCAAGAGCTCGCGTTTCGCGCTGGCGGAAAGAGAGGCCTGTCCGACTTTCGCGATCAACTCCGCAAGTCTCTTGTTTCCCTCTACCAGCGGAGTAACTGCAGAGCTCGAATCCTTTTCCGCCGCCGCCTCGGCCTTCTGGAGATCTGCCTGAATCTGAACCAGGCCTGCCTTCAGCCACGGGACCTGCTTGTCTTCGTCTCCGAGTGCGCTGGCCAAACCCGGCAACGTCGTATCAATCCCATCGAAGAAATCCTTTTCGTGGCCGTCGGCATCTTTGGGCGAATTCACTACCGAATCCACCAGCTTGTAATAGGTGAAGCGGTCACCCGGTTCTACCGTCCATCCACCCGCTCCTTGCGAAAGCTGGTGCCTTAGGCCGAGCAGGGCAAATTGGATATACGACATGCCCAGGAGCGGGTCGACCTGGCCGGTATTCAGTCGGAGCGTGTAGTTTTCCTTGGGACAGGTCTGCGCCATGAATCCGCAGACGTTGCCGATGTAAAGTTTTTTCGCCTGCCAGGGCAGAAGACCTTCCTGAATTTGCTCCGGGAACCGCGATGGGTCGGCGGCCGCCCGAAACGCTTCCTGGGTCAGCAGAGAGGATGCCTGGTGATGGCCGTGTCCGTCGCGATCCGTGCCACTGAATCGAGCCACCAGAACCTCGGGCTGGAAGGTGCGGATCACACGAACCATGTCGCCAAGTGGGATCTCATGCCCCTTCCACTTCTGAAAAGTCTCCTCGGCGGTCTTCGAATATCCAAAATCCGCCACCCGGGTGAATCTCTGCTCGACACCGTAATAACGATCTGCAGCCGTCAACTCCAGGGTGCGTAAAACCCCTAGCACGTCGAAAAGATTGCTGCCGACTTTGTTCTGCCCTCCCTCACCCCGATTGAGCGTGAGCAGTAGAACACTTGCGCCCTTGCCCCGTGACTCCAGCGTAAGCATGCCGCCATCTTCATCATCGGGGTGCGCTACGGTTTGCATGAGCCGCGCAGTGGTCTCCATTCTCCGCATCATCTGCTTGAGTCCGGTCTTACCGCTATCGGGCGGAAGCGGTTGCAGAGGGTTTTCGGGTGCCTGTGCCAGTATCGGGAGGGCCAGGACTGAGATGAGAATTGTCGCGCAAATCAGGCGAACCAGCCCACGCCGGCGGCGCGACAGAGGGGCATCGTGTTCGGTCGTTGACATAGATATGGGATTGCGTCTCGCGGCCGTGGGAGGCAAGATTTTTCCTAGTCGGCTGATCTTCAGAATAGACTGACCCCGCAATCAGAGGTTAGCTATTATCCTACCTGACTCACTTCGGCGCCCCGGCAGTCACCGCCTTTACCGCCGATTGGCAATCGCTCGCTGCAGTCAGCACCGTGTTGAATGCCGGATCCGATCGCAGTTTGGTCAAAAGCGGGTCGGAAAGCAGATTGGAATAGGCACAGTAGTTCTGCTCAATTGCCATGGTGAACATGTGCAGCGCTGCGGCGTTCTTGCCATCGAAGGCGTAAATCGAGCCCTGATAATAAGAGTTCTCGGGGTCGGGCTCGGAGGGTTGGCTGGTCTCCGCGTCCTTCGCCATGCGGTCAAGTTCCGACGCCGGCCGCAGACCGACTGAGGCCTGCAGCAAATCGCGGTGGTACCGTGGTGTCGTGGGCATCTTCTTGACCGCTTCCCGCGCCTCGGCGATCTTGCCTTCCCTGAGCAGAATCGAGGGCATGGCGTACGCCGCCCATTCCGATCCGGCATCAAGCTGCACAAACTCCAGGGCCTTCTTGGTATTTCCCAACTCCATAAAGGCCCACGCGCAGGAGCGGAACGTGTAGTTGCCCGGATCGAGCGCCAGCGCCTTCTCGCACTCCCGGGTGGAGTTTTCCAGCATCCCAGCATAGCGGTAAACATACCCCAAGGCGAAATGCGCCTCGGCACTTTGCGGACGCCGTGCCACCAGGGCCAGCGCTTGCTCCGCGGCCTTCTCCAATTCTCCGCGCTCCACATGGTTGGTGATCAACTGCCCCGCCGCAAAGACCCGGTTCGGATCGAGTACCAGGGCTCTCTCGTAGCTGGTGTTTGAGCGCTGGAACATCTGCTCTCCACCGTTTGAATATTGCGCGTCGTAGTAGTAGCGCAAGCCCAGCGCTTCCCAAGCCGGAGCGTAAGTGGCATCGGTGCCGACCGCGCGCTCCAGCATCCCGATCGCTTCCTTGTTCGGTCCGGCGTCATGAGGAACCGCGATACTCCGCAGGTAGAGATCGTAAGCTTCCTGATTCTTGGGGCGCGTCGCAGTATCGAGGTACCCGCTCGCTGCATTCAACACCGGGAGCAAGCCCTGGCGGATCTGCCCGGCCAGGCTTTCCTGCAGGCTGATCAGGTCCTCGGTCTTGGCCTTGAGATCGGTCTGCCACAGCACACGGTCGTTGCCCACGTCTACGGCCTGCAGAGTGACTAATAGATGGTCCCCTTGCTTCAGATAATGTCCGCTTAACAGGCTCCCGACGCGCAATTCGCGGCCTACTTGTTCGAGGTCAAGCCCGGCATCGACATACTTCTGGGTGATAGACGAGGGACGTACATCGAGCGAGCGCGTATGCGTCAGGACGTTTGCTATCTCGTCAGCCAATGCAAAACGCAAATAGTCCACGCTGGGATCGCGGTTCAGGTTCTGCAGCGGCAGCACCGCGATTGCATTCTTATTAGCCGCGGGAGCAAAACCGGTGCGATGCTTGTACCACCACATGCCTCCGGAGATGACAGCGGTCAGCAGCAATGCCGAAACGCCGGCGAGAACGTAAGTCAGTTTGCTATTGGGCCGCTGGAAGGTGTTACTCGCCACCCGCAGGGGTAAGCGATCTTTTAAGGACGATCGGGTCAGCCCCGACTCCGTTTCTTTCTTGAGCCGCTGCAGATCAGATTTTATGTCGGTTGCGGATTGATAACGCTTGTTGCGGTCCTTCTCCATGGCTTTGCCGATGATCCCTTCAAGATCACCCGGCAGAGCAGGATTCAGGATGAGTGGGGAAGCAGGCCTGTGGTGCAGAACGGCATCCAGCGTGGTGACCACATTCGTACCGTGAAAGGGCTTCTTGCCCGTCGCCATTTCATAGAGCACCACTCCGAAGGAGAACAGATCGCTGCGGGGATCAATCTCCTCCCCGCGCGCCTGCTCCGGAGACATATAAACTGCCGTTCCCGGAATGACCCCTACCGCGGTTAGAGAGTCTTCGATCGGAGTATCTTCGGTCGTCCCCAGTTGCTGCGGTTTTGCCAGCTTCGCCAAACCGAAGTCGAGAATCTTCACCTGGCCTGTCGGAGTGATAAAGATGTTTCCCGGCTTGATGTCACGGTGCACAATGCCTTTGGCATGAGAGGCGGCGAGAGCGTCGGCCACCTGGATTGCCACTTCGAGAACCTCGTCCACATCCATCGGTTTGCCGCGGATGCGCTGCTTCAAACTCTCTCCCTCCAGTTTTTCCATCACGATGAAAGGATGGCCGTTGTTGTCCTCGATATCGTGGATGGTGCAGATGTTGGGATGATTGAGTTGCGACGCAGCCCGCGCTTCGCGGATGAAGCGCTCCAAGGATTTTTTGTCGCCAGCCAGATTTTCCGGGATGAATTTCAGTGCCACGTGGCGACCGAGGCGCGTATCCTCGGCCTCATAAACCACTCCCATACCACCCCCGCCAAGTTTTCCCAGCACGTGATAATGGGAGACTGTCTGGCCGATCATGAAAAGGCACCGGTACCCGTCGGCGGTAATGTTAGGCCCCGCTGGGGATGCGGTCAACTGTAAGCAGGTGGTGGGGTTAGGGGTACGAGGAAGTCTGATGAGTAGGTCCTGGCGCCAGCCTTGGATTCGAGGCACTTCGCGTAAAGTTTCAGCCTGAGGATGCCGATAGAAATCAGGTTACGCTGCGCCCGGCAACGGTTTCAGGAACGCCGCCGCGCGGGGGAAGGATGCACAATCATGGAGGACTCCTCCGCTAGCCCGGTTCGTACTCCCCAGGCTGAAGAGGCCATTCGCCGTCGCGCCGAGCGCTTGTATGAACAGCGAGGGCGCGCCCCGGGACATGAAGTCGAAGATTGGCTGCAGGCCGAGAAGGAAGTTCTGCAGGAGATCGAGCTTACTCAGTCACCCAGACCTGCTTACGTTGTCGTGCGCTATGGAGGCTCGCTCTATACCGGCGAATATGACGCGAAACAGAGTGATGGCTACGCGCGCGGCGAATTTCGCCCCGGGGCGCCCGTCGAAATTCGATTCGACGCCGGCAAGCTTTATTTGAAGCGGCCAAACGGAAAAGAACTCAAAACCAGGATCGTGAAGAAAGAAATTGATCGCCCGCAGAACTCAGCTATGCGCTGGCCGTGACGAATCCCGCCGAAGACCCGACCCACTCCAGGTTTTTATTGTGGTCTACTCCCATCATCAGGCCGCGTCCCATCCGTATGATCGTCATTACCGGAACTAACTCGTCGACCCAGATGTACATGATCCGGACTTCGGCCTTGGTGCCGCCGAAGGGAGTCTCGATGAGCGGAGCAAAGTTCATGCGCTTTTGCAGAATGAACTCCGAGCGCTTGTTCTTGGGAATCGCCGCCAGGTCCTCTTTGCGGGGGTTCATGATCACTCCCATGCCGGCAAACGAAAATAGCGGTTTCACCACATAGTTTTCGAGATCGTGAGGAATCTTTTCGACGCGATCCAGGAATTCCGCCCTGGGGACACATTCATGCTTCAGAAAAGGCAGAGAAAACTTGCTGACGCGGAAATACCAGTTGGGGTGTCCGGCCCACTCGACTTCGAGATCTTCATTGAACTGGAAGGGCAGCTTCAGGTTCTTGCGGATCAATTCGTCAACAATGGCGCGATTGTAAATCCGATGAATTGGAACTCGCTTCCCGCCATTTTCATAAAACAGATACCGCCCCACCTTTTTGATGTGGGTTATGTCGACCGTCTTGATCCCGAGTAGCCGTTCGGTAAGAACAAAATCGGGCAACGTCTTCTGGTGGAGCGGGTCCACTTCCATCAGGACCACGTTTTCGGAACTGTGGTCGCCTAGAATGGCCCGCCGCAGGAGCTTCTTGTAGGCCTCCCAGTCCAATCCTCCCAGCAAATACTCGAGCCCGGGATCCAGATTGAACACCTGCATGTACACCTGCGAGAGCATGGCCTGATAGGCGTAAAGAGAAGGGAAGCCTTGCAGTTCGACCAATTTCGGATGTACTTGTCCAGATTCATCGCGCTCCAAACCAAAATCCACCTGGATGAACATGGGATGAGGCGACTCGCGGGGAACGTTGAACTCCGGCGGAATGGAAAGGAACGAGGCCTTGCGGTATTCGAGCGTGTTCAGTTGCTGAATCAGTTCCTTCCCGTACTGACACATTCGGTCGAGAAGCGCCTTGGGAAAGAAGCATGGCGTTTCGCACAAGCGGAAAGGCACGGGCATGCCGCAGGCCTCGGCCATGCGCTTCTGAAACACCTGGAACTTCTCCGGCGAGAAGTTCGTATTGAAGGACTGCCGTAAGGACGGAATCATGAAAATGTGGCGCGGACGCCATCGCCCGCAAGCGTTGATAACCGCGGTTATGCTTCGATCAGGAAATGCCCGCTGCGCATAATCTGTTCGCGATCCACCCAAATGTCAAAATTTCTGCCCACCACGTCAATGTGCGTCGAGGAATACCATTGCGCCCCGGTGTGCGCACCATAGGGATTGCCGAAGGCGATGTGGATGCCAGGATATTTTTCGTCCTGCAGGATCTGCCCGATCACGTCTTTTAGTTCCACGTTTGTGCCAATGGCAAACTCCCCCACCAGGTCGGAGTTCTCGTCGGTATGTGTGTAACGCCAGAAATCCTCTTCCAGTTCGCGGTTGTGGGAGTGCGCCTCGGTCAGGCGATTGCCCTTGACCCGGATAGTAAGCGGGTTCTCTCGCAGGCTTCCGAATTTCGCGCACAACCAGTCGCCTACCACGCCGTCAATCACAAATGTGCCGTTGACTTCGCCGGGGGTGGTGAACACTTCGCCGCCCGGCAGATTCCCCCACTTATCAGGGCTGATGATCCCGCTGGTCTTGAGCCAGCGGTAATTGGGATTCAAGTCAGCCGTCAGGTCAGTTCCTGCGGCGGTCTTGGCTGTAATCTGCGATGCCTTGCGCACCATATCGACGATCTTGCTGCTAATACGGTCCACCTTCAGGAAGTCGGCGCGCATGCCTTCGAGCATGATCTGACGGTTGATATTCACCATGTGCGCATGCCGGATCTTGCGCC
>Ga0335085_10018192_pt1 | contig 10107 bp, 9 predicted proteins | sample Lox_Sample_45_FD_206712 | JGI IMG/M metagenome (GOLD analysis project Ga0335085, IMG submission 206712) | Soil microbial communities from Loxahatchee National Wildlife Refuge, Florida, United States - Lox_Sample_4.5 | ecosystem: Environmental > Terrestrial > Soil > Wetlands | place: USA: Florida... | reverse complement strand
GAGCCCGGATGCGAACTTCATCGTGGAGCAGCATCCGGCTACGGCCAACGTGTGGATGGTGGGCGGCGGCTCAGGCCACGGGTTCAAGCACGGTCCCGCGCTGGGCGAGATGGTCGCCCGCAAGGTTGGCGAGCGGCTCTGAGGCGACATCGTTCTTCAGCAGCGCGGAGAGTACTTCCGGGTCGGCAAGCCCTTCCCAGTTGATCGCGGCCCGAAAAGCGGGCTGGTGTTCCACGGCTTTTGAAAGGCTCTGCACCAGCTTGACCACGTGCTCGCGGGCAAAACTCTCCCGGTGGTAAGCAGACATTCCGATCAGAAGGCCTTTGATCAGAGCAAACTCAACGCATATCCAGAGGAAGTTCTTTTGCAGCTCGGTCGACCGGAAGGGGAATCCCGCGCAGAAGATCTGATTGATGAGGTAATTTTCGAGCACTTGCGGATGCCGGCGCAGAAAGGGTTCGAAGTACTTTGTGCAGGCAGTCGCGTAATTTGCCGCGGCGGTGTCGAGATCGGCTGCGGAGGTAAGTTGGAGTCCTTCCGAGAAGGTTGACAGGCATTCCTGCAGTGAGCAAAGCGCGGGATTGGTATGGATAAGGCTTTGGCAGATCACATCCACCAGCATTTTGAGTTGGATCGCAGGCCGCGCGGGAATGCCGTCGATGGATGAGCACAGGCTTCCCTGGACAACGATGTGGGCGAATCCGCGAAGCAACCAGGGGATAAGGCCGGCTTCGTGATTGCAAAGAAGCTTTTCGATTTGTCTCGTGAACGAACCCAGCAGGAAAAGCCGCGCCCAGAGCGGGTAGGAACGGTCCCTCAAAAGGATGAGAGTAAACTCGCGGAAATCCCAGAGGAACGGCTGCGGCTCAGCATCCAGGGTAGAAGGTTCTGAAACAGTGAAGAAGCGTGAGTAAGTGCGGGGGAGACCTGGCAATAGATCCTGGCTGAGCAGAACCTGACGCGCGGCCTCGGGACAGGAAAGCAAGAGCGCGTTGTCGGTGATGCCGTCGACTGGTTGCTGGACCCGCGGATAAGTGGCGCAGGTGTGGCAGAGGTAGGCGGGACCGTAGTTCTTGTGAAGGGTACAGAGCCTGTCTTCGCCGAGGAGGGGGCAATTGGCATCGGCGTTGGTCTGGATCATCACGTAACGCGACGGGGAGCAGTCTTTGGTGATCGGAACGAAATACTGCTCGAGCAGAGGGCCGAGCCCGGCGATTTGTTTGTACTTCTGGTAGCTTGGCTGGTCAACGACCATGCCCCATCCGCGGCAGCAGTTGTCTTCGCAGTCAGAACCGATGCAGTGAAAGGGTTCAGCGTAATGCGGGTGGACGGGCATAAGGCCTCCTGCCGGTGCTGGAGAGCACGCGGGAGGCCAGGAGGAAGTGGTTGGGAACACGGAAGGCCGTAAGCGATTCTTCTACGCCGCAGCCGTCCACCCTGCGGGCTACTGAATCTGGATCACGCCCTCGGCTGCGCTGGATTTGATTTCGGTGACACGGTTGATGACATTGCGGGCAAGGTCATACAGCGACTTGACCGAGGGGTTGCTCTGCTCGGCGAGGACGGCCGGGGTGCCACGGTCGCCTGCTTCACGGATTTTGGGATCGAGCTGCACTTCTCCCAGGTAAGCCACGCCAAACTGCTTGGCGGTTTTTTCCGCGCCGCCGCGGGAGAAGATATCCGTCTGGTGACTGCAGTTGGGACAGACGAAATAACTCATGTTCTCGACCATCCCGACGATGTCCACTTTCATCTGGCGGAACATCTCGATGGCCTTGCGGGCATCCTGCAGGGAGACGTCAGAGGGCGTGGAGACGACGACCGCTCCGGTCAGCGGAACCGTCTGGATCAGCGAGAGGGCGACATCGCCGGTGCCCGGCGGAAGATCGACCACCAGGTAGTCGAGGTGTCCCCATTCGACCGAGCCCAAGAACTGGCGAATGATGGAGTGCAGCATGGGGCCGCGCCAGATAAGAGGCTTGTCGCCGGGATTAAGAAATCCGACGGAGATGACCTTCAGCCCGTGCGCCTGCAGGGGCTCGATGCGGTTGTCGCCGGCGACGCGAGGCTGGTCGTTGGCTCCCAACATGAGCGGAACGTTGGGGCCATAGACATCGGCGTCGAGCAACCCGACTTTATAACCCAGCTTGGAGAGGGCAATGGCAAGGTTCACCGAAAGCGTGGTCTTGCCGACGCCACCTTTGCCGGAGCCGACGGCGATGATGGCATCGACCCCGGGAAGGGGTTGCGGGCCTTGGGGCGGCTGCTGGCCGGGACGCGGGGGCATGGGAGAATTCACGAGATCACCTGCTTCGTTGGTTGCGTACGAGGTTGATTATACGGGAAAAACAGCTGTCAGCATGCGGCGCTCGGCCTCCAGCCGGTCGGTTGCCGTCAGACCGCCAGATATCCGCCGTCGACGGGGAAGCAGGCGCCGGTAACCCAGGAAGACTCGTCACTGGCGAGATAGACGGCGATCCCGGCGACGTCTTCTGGTTTCCCCAGCCGTCCGATGGGATGAGCGGCCACCCGTTCGCGGCGGGCGGCGGCGGGATCGAGGGCACGGTTGATGACAGGTGCGGTGAGCTCGGTCTCAATGAACGAGGGGCAGATGGCGTTGACACGAATATTTTCAGGGCCGTGATCGAGGGCCATGGACTTGGTCAGCAATACAACGGCGCCCTTGGAAGCGGCGTAAGCCGCGCGATTGCGGGCTCCATTGATACCCAGGGTGGAAGCCATGTTGATGATCGAACCGCCTCCTGCGGTCCGCATCGCAGAAAGCACAGCCCGGGAAAAGAGCCAGAGAGCGCGTACGTTGACGTTGAACGTGTTGTCCCATTGCGGCTCGGTGATCTGCTCGGCAGTGCCGGGGTGAAGGACTCCGGCGTTGTTTAGCAGAACGTTTATCCGGCCGAAACGGGAGATAGTTTCGCGGACGACGCGATCAATTTCCTCGGGTTGAGTGACGTCGGCGTCGATCACGAGTGCGGAATGGCCGATGATCTGTGCAGCTTCTTCGAGAGGGGCGCGGCGGCGGCCGGCCAGGACGACGTTGGCCCCCGCCTCAGCGAGCGCGATGGCGCAAGCGCGTCCGATACCGGTGCCGGCACCGGTGACGATGACGGTTTTCTGGGCCAGGCGTGCCATGGGTCAAAGATATTGTAGAGGATTACTTCAGAAATCGAGCTCCGCCCGCCCGTGCCAGTGAGGTGGCCTGCCCGGCGAACTCTGGAAGTTTCTAGTATCCGTGGCCTTCGAGACGGACCTTTCCACGGAACATGCGATAGACGAACACGAAGTAGGCGAGGGCAAGAACGATGCCCACGCACCACCAGGTGATGCCGACCACCAACCCATGATGTCCGGCCATGGAGTTCTGAATAGTCAGGTCATAGGCCGGCTCGGTGCTGGCGGGAAGCACCACAGGATAGAGGGCGAAGACAGCGCCGACCAGCATTCCGACAATGTAGATGCAAGAACCCAGGAAGGCGAGTTTCTCAGCCCCCTTGGGCGCTGTCCAGATCATGAGCGCCAGGCTGCCGAAGACCACAATCGGGATGAGAATGCCGGCAGGATAGGCCTCGTAGTTGTTCATCACGTGGGGCCGGGCGAAGTAGGTCAGGACCAGGCTGAAGCAAGTCAGGAAGAACTGCGCCGGCCACAGGACGACGGCCATGCCGCGGGCACGCTTGCTGAGATCGCCTTCGGTCTTGAGTGCGACGTAGAGCGAGCCGTGCACCGTCAGCGTAACCAGCGCCACCACTCCCGACATGATGGTGTACCAGTCGAGGATGCCGGGGTGCGGTCCGAGGCGGAAGTTGGTCCACAGGGGCTCGAAGAAGTATCCGTCAGGACCGAGGGGCACGCCGCGAATCACATTGCCGAGCGCGGCGCCGTAGAAAATGATGAGCAGTGTGCTCGAAAGGAAAAAAATCGCGTCGAAGAATCCCTGCCATACCGGATTGTTGATATGGGCACGGAACTCAATGCCGATGGCGCGCAGCATGAGCAGCCACAAAACGATCATCAGCGGAAGATAGAAACCGCTGAAGGCGGAGGCATAAAGCTGGGGGAAGGCGAAGTAGAGCGTGCCGCCGGCCGCCAGCAACCAGACCTCATTTCCATCCCACACGGGGCCGATCGAACGAAGAACCATGCGGCGCTCTTCGCTGGTCTTGGCGACGATCAGATAGACCACGCCGGCGCCGAGATCAAATCCATCGAGCACAACATAGGCAGCCAGCATGACTGCGACGATGATGAACCAAAGAGTTCCCATAAAACCTCAGCCTTGCCTAGTGCGCGGACGCGGGCTCGCCGGAGGGACCATGTTCGATTTCACGGCGAACTAAAAAGACGAAGAGCAAACCCAGCACCAGGTACATACCCATGAATCCAAGCAAAGTGAACATGCCGTTTCCGGCGGAGACGTTTTTTGAGTAGCCATCAGCGGTCAGCATGAGGCCATAGATCAGCCAGGGTTGGCGTCCCAGTTCTGCAGTCAACCAACCGGCGGTATTCGCAATGTAGGGGAACGGAAAGCTGAGCAGCAGAATCCACAGCATCCAGCGGGCTTCGAAGAGCTTGCCGCGCCACAAAAGGAACGCGGCGATGACCATGATGGCAATGAAGATGGTCCCCAGTCCGACCATGATGTGATAGCTGTAATACAGAAGGGGAATATTCTGCGGCCAGGAATCGGGCGTAAAGGCGTCCAGCCCCTGCACATGCGCCTTCCACTGCCGGTAGGTCAGGAAGCTGAGCATGTTGGGGATGATGATGGGGTTGTCGATCTTCTTGGCGTCCATGTCGGGCTGCCCGATCAGCACCAGAGGCGCGCCCGGCTGGCTCTCGAACAGGGCTTCCATGGCGGCCAAGGTAACTGGCTGATGAAAAGCGAGCATGCGGCCCTGGCCGTCGCCGGTGGGAAAGAGTTGAATGATGCTGAACATACAGCCGGCCACCACACCAACCTTGACGAAGATGCGGCCATGCTCGGCGTGCCTGCGGCCGAGTAAGTAGAACGCTCCCACCGCGGCCATGACAAAGGCGCCGGTGATCACCGCACCGCTCATGTTATGGGCATACTGCCACCACGCCCAGGGATTCAAAATAAGCTCCCAGAAACTGCTGAGCTGCACGCCACCGTTGGGCGCCTTCTCGTAGCCTACGGGGTGCTGCATCCAGGCGTCGGTGGCAATGATGAAGAAGCCCGAGAGCCAGGATCCGAGAAACACCGCGACTGCCGACCACCAGTGGGCCTTGGGAGTGAGGCGCTTCTCACCGTAGAGGAACAAACCGAGGAAGGCTGACTCCAGGAAGAAGGCGAACATGCCCTCCATGGCCAGGGTCTGGCCGATGACTCCTCCGGCGAAGCGGGAGAAGAGCGCCCAGTTAGTGCCGAACTGAAATTCCATGGGAATTCCGGTGACCACGCCGAGGACAAAGTTGATGCCGAAAATCTTTGCCCAAAAACGCGCCGCCTGGTTGTAGGCATCGTCGTTGCGGCGCAGGGCAAGGGTTTTCAGCACCACGATGAGCGGGGCCAGGCCCATGGTGAGCTGGGGGAACAGATAGTGGAAGGTGACGGTGAAAGCGAAGTGCAGGCGATGAATCAGGAGTGCGCTGTCCATAGTTCCACAAACGTCAAAAGGACATTATCGCGGAGCGCAAAACATCGCGATGTGATGCGCGTCACACAGGTTAACCCAGGGCGTTGCGGCGGCGCTCCAGTTCGGCGCGCCGGATCTCGCGGCGGCGGCCGGCATCCTGGTAGCGGCGCTGCTGTTCCTCGCTCTCCGGAACCACCGCCGGGACCGGCAAGTGGCGGCCTCCGGCATCCACGGCGACAAAGGTAAGGTAAGCCGAGCTGACGTGCTGGCAGGTATCCACCAGGTAGTTTTCCACCCAGACCTTCACACCCACTTCCATGGAGGAATGAAAGACGCGGTTGACGGAAGAACGAAGGATGACGAGGTCGCCGACGTGCACCGGCACCCAGAAATCAAGGTGGTCGATGGACGCGGTGACCACATAGTTGCGGGAGTGGCGATGAGCGGCCATGGCGCCGGCCAGGTCGATCCAGTGCATGAGGCGGCCGCCGAGCAGCGCGCCCAGCGGATTAGCATCGTTGGGAAGCACAATTTCGGCCATTTCCGACTGCGAATCGCGCACCGGGCGCGGCATTTTCAAGTCGTTCGTATCTTTCATGTCTGGGAGCTCAAGTTGGTTCCTGCCGAAGCAGGCGGGATTCGACGCAGTAAGTATGACTCAAGATAGCACTCCGCCAGCCGCTGAAGTTGAGCATCAGGGTGAGGCGAGGTCCATCGACGGTTCAGCATTTCATACTCGAGGATGCCGTGCTCAATGGGATGATGGGCAGCTTCCCGCACAAACCACAGAGCGATATAGGATCCGCGGTCGCGTGATACGGAAAAGCGGATGGCATCGCAAGGGCGCTGCTGAGGCAGGCGGGAACAACCCGAGGCGTAGCCCAGATTGCAACCCTCGGCGAGTTCCTGGTCCGAGGGCTGGGCGCCTTCCTGTCCGGGAGCGGAACAATAACCGCGCCACCCGGCGCCTAACGGCAGGCGCGAAGGATGAAGCCACGGACCGCTTTCCATTCGTTCCGTCGGTACAAAAAACGGACAAGCCAAAGTGAAAGACTCCTGAGTGATGCCGGCCATTTTACTCAGGAGCAGGCTGGCCCGCCACTGGAACCTGAACCATCGGGCATGTAGAGTATCGGCATGGATCGAGTCGCCATGTTGAATGAGATTCTGGAGCAGAATCCCGGGGACGCATTTGCACGTTATGGGCTGGCCTTGGAGTATTCCAAGAGCGGGCGGGTGGAAGATGCCATGGCGGAGTTTGCCAAGCTGCTGGCGGCCAACCCCGATTACACGCCCGGGTACTTTATGGCAGCCCAGACGTTGGCAGCCGCGAACCGCACTGACGAAGCCAGAAAAATGCTGGTCGACGGAATTGCTTCCGCCCAGCGCACCGGCAACGCTCATGCCCAGTCTGAGATGGAAGCCATGCTGGAGGGGTTGGTCTGACTCTTATTCGGTGGGGTGCACCGTGCGTCCCATGCCCCATTCGACCAGCGCGGGAAACCACTGGTAAAGCTTCACCACGGGATGCATGAACCAGGGCACGATAACTTCCCGCTTGCTCTTCAGGTATCCGTTAAACGTGGCGCGGGCGACGCGCTCGGCGGTAATTCCCTTCACTGAATCCGGCCTTACGACCTTCACTTCCCTTCCCCGCCGCGCGTTGGCTCCGAAATCGGTACGCACATAGCCGGGACAGACGGTCATCACATGGATGCCATATGGCTTTAGTTCAACGCGAGCAGCTTTCCCGAAGGCATTCATGGCGAACTTGGTTGCGCTGTAGACCGCGTGATAGGGGAGCGGGACGTGTCCGGCCACACTGGAGATGTTGATGATGGCGCCGGAGCCTTGCTGCTTCATGATGGGAATGACTGCCTGCATGGAGGCAACGCTTCCGAAAAAGTTGGTATCGAAAGTATCCCGGCAGGCGGTCATGTCGAGGGTTTCGACAGAATCGAGCAGTCCGTGGCCGGCATTGTTGACCCAGATGTCGCAGCGGTCAAAGTGATGGAGCGTCAAACTCAGGACGCGGTCAATCTCTTCGCGATAGCGCACATCGCAAGCAAGAGCCAGGGTGCGATCGGTATGGCCGATGCGGCCACGGGCGGCCTCGGCGCGTCCAGAATCGCGCGAGAGCAGCACCACACTCGCCCCATGCTCGGCGAAGATTTTGGCGATTGCCTCGCCAATGCCCATGGAGGCGCCGGTCACAACCACGACTTTATTCGAGAGTTCGCGCGAGAGACTCATGCCGAGCTTTTAGTCTTCCGCAAAGGGCAAGTCAAGGACAGCGTACAATCAAGTTACTCAAAAGCGGAGGTCGTGATTGAGCACGTTGTTGCCCCTGTTCCCCCTCGATCTGGTTTTGCTCCCGGGGGTTCCCCTGCCGCTGCACATTTTTGAGCCACGCTACAAGGAAATGATCGGCGAATGCCTGACGCAACAGCGTCCCTTTGGAGTGGTACGGTCAAAGGAGGGCGAGGGCGTGGCGGAGATCGGCTGTACCGCCGAGATCCTCACCGTGACCAAGGAGTATCCCGATGGCCGAATGGATATTGTGACGCAGGGCCGGGAACGATTCGAGGTGATGGAGATCCGTCAGGATCGTGCCTTCCTGCAGGCCGAGGTTCTTTACCTGGAAGACCAGCCGGGCACGCCCACGAGCGCGGAAATTGCCGAAGCGTTGCGGCTGCACAACGAAATCCTGACCCTGGCCGGAGCCGAACCCGAGCCTCCCTCGGCAGGAGAGAACCCGCAGCTGTCGTTTCACCTCGCGGGAGCTCTACCCCTCGACCTCGACTTCAAGCAGGCGTTGCTGGAAATGAAGTCAGAGGCGGAGAGACTGCAGGGCATCAATTCTTATTTCCAGGCCCTGCTGCCCAACTTGCGCAGGACCCTGCATGTGCGCCGCAAGGCCGGAGGCAACGGGCACGCGAGCTGATTTCTTCTCCTGATTACCCTGTCGTCGCGAGCGGGTCCCGGCGTTCGAATGTCACACGGGCTTGTGACACGAGGGGTATAATCAGCCAGGAAGTGGGTTTCCCTGGGGGTTTTTTCGTCATGAGTTTCCCGCGGACGCTGGGTGAGTTGCGTCACAGTGCCTTCTCCGAAGCACGCCTTCAATCCCGCCGAGTCAAAGACGAAATGCGCGACAACCTGATTGCGAAGTTGCGCACAGGCGGGCCGATCTTTTCCGGCATCGTGGGGTACGACGATACGGTAGTGCCGCAGATCGTCAATGCCATCCTTTCGCGCCACAACTTCATTCTGCTCGGGCTGCGCGGACAGGCGAAAAGCCGCATTCTGCGGGCGCTGGCGACATTGCTCGATGAAGCGACGCCTTACGTTGCCGGCTGCGAGATCCACGACAATCCCTACGCTCCCATTTGCCGGCGCTGCCGCGACATGATCGAAACCTGCGGCGACGCCACGGCGATTGCCTATCTCACGGCGGAAGAACGCTACGTGGAGAAACTGGCAACGCCGGACGTCACCATCGCAGACCTGATCGGCGACATCGACCCCATTAAAGCGGCGCGCGGCGGACACGAGTTGGCCAGCGAGATGACCGTCCATTACGGGCTGCTGCCGCGAGCCAATCGCGGCATTTTCGCCATCAATGAACTGCCCGACCTGGCGGGAAAAATTCAAGTCGGCCTGTTCAACATCATGCAGGAAGGCGACGTGCAGATTAAGGGATACCCCATCCGCTTGCCGCTCGATGTGGCCCTGGTCTTCAGCGCGAACCCCGAAGACTACACGGCGCGCGGCAAGATCATTACGCCGCTGAAAGACCGCATCGGGTCGGAGATTCGCACCCATTATCCCGCGTCGATCGAAGAAGGCATCGAGATCACGGCACAAGAGGCGTGGACGCGGCGCGACGGCTATAAGCTTCACGTTCCGAAATATGTCCAGCAAGTGATCGAGCGAATCGCATTTTCTGCGCGCGAGGACAAGAAAATCGACAAGCGGTCCGGCGTAAGCCAGCGGCTGCCGATTTCCTGCACCGAAAACGTTATCTCGAACGCCGAGCGGCGGGCTATTCAGAATGACGAGAAGATGGTGGTGCCGCGCATCAGCGACATCTTCGCGGCTCTGCCGGCGATCACCGGAAAACTCGAACTGGAATACGAAGGCGAGATGAAGGGCGCCGATCACGTGGGACGCGAACTGATTCGTACCGCCATCGCCAAGACCTTCGACGACTATTTCAACGGCGTGAACATGCAGCAGGTGGTGCAGTGGTTCGACCTGGGAGGAGAGATCCAGCTCGCGGATTCAGCCCCGGCGGCCGAAGCGCTGGAATCGCTGCGCACCATTCAGGGGCTGATGGAGAAACTGGTGAAGGTGGGCGTCGGACCCAAGGATCCGCAGGAAGTACAGGTGTCTGCGGCAGAGTTTGTTCTGGAGGGCCTGCACGCGCACAAACGCATCGGACGCAACGAAGAACGCGTGTTTCGAGCGGGTGAGAAGCAGGTCAGGCACG
>Ga0335085_10018191_pt1 | contig 10107 bp, 11 predicted proteins | sample Lox_Sample_45_FD_206712 | JGI IMG/M metagenome (GOLD analysis project Ga0335085, IMG submission 206712) | Soil microbial communities from Loxahatchee National Wildlife Refuge, Florida, United States - Lox_Sample_4.5 | ecosystem: Environmental > Terrestrial > Soil > Wetlands | place: USA... | reverse complement strand
ACGGAATCGTGAACCTGGAGAGCGTGCCGCGCTCGATGCTGGTAGCCGGCGCCGGGGTGATCGGGATCGAGTACGCCTCGATGTTCGCCGCCCTGGGCACCAAGGTCACCGTGGTCGAGCAGCGCGAGCGGATGCTCGAGTTCTGCGACGTCGAGGTGGTCGAGGCGCTCAAGTACCACCTGCGCGACCTCGCCGTCACGTTCCGGTTCGGCGAGACGGTCTCCTCGGTCGAGGCCAGGCCCGAGGGTGCCATCGCCACCTTGCTGAGCGGAAAGAAGATCCCCGCCGACACGGTGATGTACTCGGCTGGCCGGCAGGGTGCCAGCGACCACCTCAACCTGGAGGCGGCCGGCCTGACCGCCGACAAGCGCGGCCGGATCGCGGTCGGGGACTGGTACAAGACCGAGGTGCCGCACATCTACGCGGTGGGCGACGTGATCGGGTTCCCGGCCCTGGCCGCCACCTCGATGGAGCAGGGCCGGGTCGCCGCCCACCACGCCTGCGGCGAGCCCCTGCACGAGGTTAGCGATCTTCAGCCGATCGGTATCTACAGCATCCCCGAGATCAGCTTCGTGGGCCGCACCGAGGAGCAGCTGACCAAGGACAACGTGCCGTTCGAGGTCGGCGTCTCCCGTTACCGGGAGCTGGCCCGCGGCCAGATCATCGGGGACTCCTACGGCGTGCTCAAGCTGCTGGTCTCGCTGGACGACCACCGCCTGCTCGGCGTGCACGTGTTCGGCACCGGCGCCACCGAGCTCATCCACATCGGGCAGAGCGTCATGGGCTGCGGCGGCACCGTCGACTACCTGGTCGACGCGGTCTTCAACTACCCGACCCTGGCCGAGGCGTACAAGGTCGCCGCGCTGGACGCGATGAACAAGATGCGCCAGATCGCCCGCTTCGCCTAGACGGCTTCGCTTAGACAGTTTCGTCTAGACCGCGGGCTTGATCTGCGGCATGTCCCGGCTGATCGGGCGGAACCCGACGCCGTAGTACAGCCCGCGCGCGCCCGGACGCCCCGGTGCCCCGGCGCAGGCGACCGTCATGTGCGTAGCCCCGGCCGCCCGCGCCCGGCGCATCCCGTGCCAGAGCATCGCCGCGCCGAGCCCCAGGCGCCGGTAGCCCGGATGCGTCCCGACCGGCTCGAACTCGGCGGTCCGGTTCGCCTCGTCCAGCCACATGATCGTCGACGCGGCCATCGTCCCGTCCGCTGCCTGCACCAGGACGTGCAGGTCGCCGCGGTAGGTCGCGGTCCGCCTGACGCCCTCGTAGGCCTCGGCCGAATAGGACGACGGCGCCCAGGCGTCGATGTGCGCCCGGACCGCCGCCTCCGGACCGGCCTCGTCGGCGGTCAGGAACCGGTAGCCGTCTGGCAGCACCGGATGCTCCAGGTCGACGAGGTCGCGCCGGTTGAACTGGGTCCAGGAGCCAGTGTCGCCGAGCGAGGCCGGATCGGTCTGGTAGCCGTGCGCTGTCCACCGTTCAAGCGCGAACTCGTCGCGGTCCCCCGGCAGCGCCGTGCGCTCGAGGCCCGCCGCCACGTCGTCGTACCAGCTGATCACCTCGTCGGCCAGCGCGGCGTGGCCGGGATGGACCTGGTACGCCAGGTAGGCGCTGGTGACAGCTTGTACTGAACCGTCGCTGCGCCGCACCTGGTGGGGGAGGTAGGCCCATCCCCACGCCACCAGCTCGTCGCCGGCGAACCACAGCCGGCGCGTCCACGTCGCGCCCCAGCTGGCGTGCCCCTTGCCCCAGATCCAGGCCAGCTCCCCGAACGAGGCGTCGGCGTTGATCAGGTCCGGGCGGACCGCGGTGACCCGCTGGGCCAGGCCCTGCATGAGCCGCACATCCGCGGCGGTCACGAGCTCGGGGTCGCCCACACTCCGCCACTGTGCCAGGACCCCGGCCCGGCCGTCGAACGGTTTTGCGTGAGCCTCAGCGGCCCAGCGGCTGGCTGAGACGCAGGTGGTTCCCGCTCGGGTCGCGCACCCCGCAGTCCCGCACGCCGTAGGGCTGGTCCACCGGCTCCTGGAGGACCTCCGTGCCGGCCGCGCGCAGCGACTCGAAGACCGTGTCCAGGTCGTCGACCTCGAGGAACACGGCCAGGTTGCCCTTGCTGACCATGTCGCGCATCGCCGCCCGGTCGACCGGCGGGATGTGGTGGTCGACGCCCGCCAGCAGCAGCTCGTGGGCGGAGCCGGGCGCGGCCACGGTCAGCCAGCGCATCTCAGGACCCATCGGGACGTCCTGGCGGACCTCGAAGCCGAGCTGCTTGGTGTAGAAGGCCAGCGCCTGGTCGAGGTCCAGGCAGTACACGGGGGTGTGAGTAATCGTGAGTGGCATGCCGCTCACGCTAATGCGGCGGCCGGCCGCGGCGCTTCTCCGATCCTGCTCGACTCGGCCCTGCCCGACCGGGCCATGCCCGACTCCGCCCTGCCCGGCTGGGCCCTGCCCGGCTGGGCCATGCCCGGCTGGGCCATGCCCGGCTGGGCCCGAGACGACTCTGCCCGGGGCTCGGCACCGCCCGGGCCGAGCCAGCCGGGACGGGTCCACGTCCGCGCCACGCACGCGGGCACCGGCGCCATCGACGCGTGGTCGCGGCCGCGGTAGGCGCTGGGCGGCTCGCCCACCAGCCGGCTGAAGGTCGAGCTGAACGAGCCGAGCGAGGTGAACCCCACCGCCAGGCAGACGTCGGTGACCGACAGGTCGCCCCGGCGCAGCAGCGCCATGGCCCGCTCCAGGCGCCGGCTCTGCAGGTACGCGTACGGCGTCTCGCCGAACGCCGCCCGGAACTGCCGGGCGAAGTGCGACGGCGACATCAGCGCCGCCCGGGCCATGCCCGGCACGTCCAGCGGCCGCGCGTACTCCCGGTCGAGCAGGTCCCGCGCGCGCCGCAGGTGCGCCAGGTCACCGCAATCCACCCCTTTAACCTATCGGACCGCCCGCGAAACAAACGGAAACATAGTGGTGATTCACGGTAAACATGTCCTGCTTACGCTGCGGATGTGGCGGACATTTTCGACGGCTACCTGCTCGCCGAGGCCTGGGACGAGATGTTCGCCGCCCCTGGCCAGCCCCGGCCGCCCTACGACGCGCTGGTCTCGGTGCTCCAGCCGATGGACCCGGCCGAGCTGCGGTTCCGCGCCGACCAGCTGGCCCGGGTGTTCACCGACCGCGGTGTCACCTATGACTTCGCGGGGGAGGAGCGGCCGTTCCCGCTCGACCTGATCCCGCGGGTCATCGACGCGGCCGAGTGGGACCTGGTCGCGCGGGGCGTCCGCCAGCGAGTGAAGGCGCTCGAGGCCTTCCTGGCCGATGTCTACGGCGCCGGGCGTGTCTTCGCCGACGGGGTGATGCCCTGGCGGCTCATCTACACCTCGCCCCGGTTCCGCCGGGAGGTCGCCGACTTCTCCCCGCCGAACGGCGTCCGCGTCCACGTAGCCGGTATCGACCTCATCCGGGACGAGCAGGGCAGGTTCCGGGTGCTGGAGGATAACGTCCGGGTCCCGTCCGGGGTCAGCTACGTGATCGAGAACCGGCTGGCCATGTCCAGGACGTTCCCCGCGCTGTTCGCCGAGCAGCACGTGCACCGGGTGGACGAGTACCCGTCCCGGCTGCTGGCCGCGCTCCGCGCCGCCGCCCCGCGCCGCACCTCCGATCCGTGCGTGGTCGTGCTCACCCCCGGCGTGCACAATGCCGCCTACTTCGAGCACACCCTGCTGGCCCGGCTGATGGGCGTGGAGCTGGTGGAGGGGCGTGACCTGTTCTGCGCCCGCAACCGGGTCTACATGCACACCACCCGGGGCCGCCGCCCGGTCGACGTCATCTACCGCCGGGTGGACGACGACTGGCTGGATCCGCTGCAGTTCAGGCCCGGCTCGGTGATCGGCTGCGCGGGCCTGATCAACGCGGCCCGGGCCGGGAACGTCACGATCGCCAACGCGGTCGGCAACGGCGTGGCGGACGACAAGCTCGTCTACACCTACATCCCGGACCTGATCCGGTACTACCTGAGCGAGGAGCCGCTCCTGGACAACGTGGAGTCCTACCGGCTCGACCAGCCCGACATCCTGGACTGGGTCCTGGGCCATCTTGAGGAGCTGGTGGTCAAGCCGGTCGACGGCGCCGGCGGTGCGGGCATCGTCATCGGCCCGCGGGCCACCCCGGCCGACCTCGGCGCGCTGCGCGAGCGGCTGCGCGCCGACCCGCGCGGCTGGATGGCCCAGCGCCCGGTGGCCCTGTCCACCTCGCCGGTACTCATCGGCGAGACCCTCGCGCCGCGCCACATCGACCTGCGGCCGTTCGCCGTCAACGACGGCGACGACGTGTGGCTGCTGCCCGGCGGCCTGACCCGGGTGGCGCTGCCGGAAGGCGAGCTGGTGGTCAACTCCAGCCAGGGCGGCGGATCCAAGGACACCTGGGTGCTGGCCAGCCCTCGTTCGATGGCCAGGGAGGAGCCCGCTGGGGCCCTCCCGCTGCTGACCGCCCGCCCGGCCGAAGAAGCCGCCGTCGCGCGGCAGAGCGGTCCCGACCAGCAATGAGTAGAGCTCAGCAATGACCAGCGACCTGCTCAGCCGGATGGCCGAGACCCTGTTCTGGACCGGCCGTTACATGGAGCGTGCCGACGACACCGCGCGCCTGGTCGACGTCTACGTGCACCGGCTGCTCGGCGACCCAGGGGTCCAGCGGGCCGGCTCCGGCGCGGACTGCGGCCCGCTGTTCGGCCTGCTCGGGGTGGAGCCCGAGGCGGATGCGCCCGACGTCGGCAGCGCGCTGTTCCGGCTGGCCTACGACACCAAGAGCCCGAGCGCCATCGCCGGCGCGGTGCTCGCGGCGCGGGCCGGCGCCCGCGGCATCCGCGAGGTGATCTCCAGCGAGATGTGGGAGTGCCTGAACGTGGCGGGCCACGGCCTGACCGGCCAGCGCCGCGCCGCGGACCGGCTCGGGCCGCACGTGTTCCTGCGGTTCATCCGGGAGCGCGCGGCACTGTTCTTCGGCCTGGCCGACTCGACCATGAGCCACGACGACGCCTGGCGGTTCCTGGTGCTCGGGCGCTCGCTGGAACGGGCCGACATGACGGCGCGGCTGCTGCTGGCCTGGATGCCGGGGCCGCCGGAGCAGAGCTGGCCGCTGCTGCTGCGGGCCTGCGGGGCCTACGAGTCGTTCATCAGGACCCACGGCGGGGCCGCCGAGCCGGCCCTGGTCGCCGAGTTCCTGCTGCGCGACCGGCTGTTCCCGCGCTCGGTGCTGCACTCGCTGGTAACCGCCGAGGACTGCCTGGCCGCGCTGAACCCAGGCCCGGTCCGGATGGGCATGGACGACCCGGCCCGCCGTCCGGTCGGCCAGCAGCGCACCCGGCTCGAGTACGCCGACACCGGCCAGCTCACCGAGCAGCTGCCCGAGCTGCTGGGCACCCTGCAGCGGGCCTGCGCGGCGGCGTGCGAGGCGATCACCGGGCGGTACTTCCAGTACGAGGCGCCGGTCGCGTGGGAAAGGGACGGCTGAGCATGGGCTGGCGGCTGCGGGTCACCCACACCACCGAGGTCAGCTACACCGGGCCGGCCCGGGCCTCGTTCAACGAGGTGCGGATGACCCCGCTGACGCTGCCCGCCCAGGTCACGCTGGAGAGCCGGGTCTCCGTCGGCACCGGCGTGCCGGTCTGGACCTACTGCGACTACTGGGGCACCTTGGTCAGCGTCTTCGACATCGGCGAGCCGCACGAGCGCCTCACCATCCGGGCCCAGGCTACCGTCGAGACCGGCCTGGCCGCCGCCCCGGAGACCCAGGATCCGCCGGTGCTGTCCTGGCCGGAACTGGGCGCCCAGGCCGAGCCTGGCCGCCTGCTCGAGTTCCTGCTGCCCACCCCGCTGACCACCGTGACCCCCGCCGTGGCGGCCACCGCCGCCGACGCCGCCCGCGACACGGACCCGGCGCAGGCGGCCGAGGAGATCGCCGCCCGGGTCCGGGCCCGGGTCAGGTACATGGCCGGCTCCACCGGGGTCCGGACCGACGCCCAGGAGGCCTGGGACCAGGGCCAGGGCGTCTGCCAGGACATGGCCCACGTCACGGTGGCCCTGCTGCGCGCGGCCGGGCTGCCAGCCAGGTATGTCTCCGGTTACCTGCACGCCGACCCGGCCGCCGAACCCGGCCAGACCGCGGTGGGCGAGAGCCACGCCTGGGTCGAGTACTGGGCCGGCTCCTGGCGATCCCTCGACCCCACCAGCGGTGCCCCGGTCAGGGAGCGGCACGTGGTGGTGGCCCGGGGCCGCGACTACGCCGACGTCTCCCCGCTCAAGGGCATCTACCACGGCGCCCCCGCCAGCGCGTCCACGGTGACCGTCGAGGTCACCCGGCTCGCCTGACCCGCGTATCGTGAGCCACCATGAGCGTGACCGAGCCAGCCGTCCAGGCCCTGATCGCGGCCATCAACGCCGGGGACCACGAGGCATTCTTCACCGCGCTCACCCCGGACGCCACCATGTCAGACGACGGCAGCGACCGTGACCTGGCCGACTGGGCCGAACGGGAGATCTTCACCGTCCACGGCCACCTCGACGTGATCTCGGCTGAAGACGGCGGCCGTTCCCTGACCGCCGCCTACCGCAACGACACCTGGGGCGAGATGCGCACCCGGTGGGCCTTCACCATCGCCGACGGCAAGATCAGCCGCTTCGAGACCGGCCAGGCCTGACCTTCTCGAATTCACCCCCGTGAACTGCCCCTAGTGAGAGGGCTGCACTAGGGAGCGAGCGCAGCAAGCCCGGCTTCTGCGCATTCGTCGTCTTGCCCGGGCGCCATTCCGCCGCTTACCGCCAGCGCGCCGAGGACGGTGTCCCCCCGCCGGATGAGCGCCGCGCCGGCGCCCGCCAGGATGGGCACCCGCACGGCCCGGTCCAGCTGGGCGAAGAAGCCAGGATTGGCCTCCTGCAGCTGGCGCAGGGCGGTGCCGTCGCGACGGAAGAGGGCGATGCTGGCCGCCTTGGTTTCGGCGATCCGGGCTGAGAGCGGCGGTGCGCCGCTCATGCGGCCAAGGGCCTGCAGGTGCCCGCCTTCGTCGACGACCGCGACCGTGACCGGTGCGGCAATCTTGGCGGCGCGCTCGTGTGCGCCGGTGATGACTGCCTGGGCTTCTTCGAGCGTTAGCGGCATTGTGATTTCCCCTAAGTTATGTGGACAACTGTCCTTATATGAACAACCGTATTGCTGCGGCGGCCGCCGCGCAAGTACGCGAAGCTAGAATGACCGGGCAATGGACGACACCACCCCGGCCAGTCACTCTGCTGGCCCTCGCCGCCCCAACGCGCGCGGGCAGGGGGAGCGGCTGCGGGAGGAGATCATTTCTGCCGCCGCGCAGATGCTCGGCGACCTAGCCGACGACGAGGCCCTGTCGCTGCGCGCGGTCGCCCGCGCGGTGTCGATCTCCCCCACCTCCGTTTACCTGTACTTTCCAGACCGCGACGCGCTCGTCGCGGCGGCCATGCAACGCTGCCATGCGGAGATGGTCCAGGCAGCGGATGACGCCGAGGACGCGCACCAGGACCCCGCTCTCGGCCTGCGTGCACGGATCCTGGCGCAGGCAGCCTGGGTGCGGGAGCATCCCGGCCTCTACAAGGTGATGCACGAGAGCAAGGTCGGCATGCCCTTCAAGGAGGCCGCGTTCACGCGCACCACGGCCGCGGTGCAGCGCTGCATGGACGCCGGAGTTGCCTGGCCAGGGGACGCCGCCACCGTCGCGCTCGATCTCCGGACGGCCGTCATCGGCATGCTGTCGCTGCGGATCAACGAGCCCGACCTGCCCTGGCCGCCCTTCCCCGAGCAGGCCGACCGGTTCCTCGCCAAGCTCGTCGGGCTCGCGCCGTCGGCGGGGGAGACGGCAGTCCCGCAAGCAAAGTAGCCCCCGCCAAAGTAGCCACCGCGCGGCCTGCGCCGCGGCGACTTCACCCCCCCGCGAGGACCGCCGAACCCGGACCTGGCCCCCTTGGCGGGTGTCTAGTGTCTAGTTACAATAGACACATGGACAGCGACCTGCTCGCCGAAGCCCGGCGTACCCAGGAGCGCCTGATCGACGCCGAGCGCGACGCCGACGTGGCCCGGGCCGACTTCCACCGCGCCGTCAGGCGACTGCACCTGCACGGCGCCTCGCTCCGCGAGCTGGCCGGCGCGCTCGGCCTCAGCCACCAGCGGGTCCACCAGATCGTCGAGTCGGCCGGCGGCTCCCGCCGCTGGCTCCGCGACAGCCCCAAGAGCGGCCCCGCCCCCGAGGTCGCCTGCACGTTCTGCGGCCGCGACCGAGCCCAGGCCGCGAAGCTCATCGCGGGCCCGCACGCCTACATCTGCGACACCTGCGCTCCGCAGGCCCGGACGGTGATCAGCTCTGGCCCGCGGCCCGGCAGCCCGTTCACCTCGGTGATCATGCCGCCGCGGCAGGACCAGCCGGCCTGCGGTCCGCAGGACGGGCCGCAGCCGAAACTGGCCTGCAGCTTCTGCGGCAAGCAGCCGCACCAGGTAGCCGGCCTGGCCGCGAGCTCCATCCCGCCCGCCCCGGGCCCCGCCCCGCACGGGCTCCTGCCCCGCGCCACCGTCTGCATCGAGTGCCTCGACCTCTGCGACGAGATCTTCGCCGAAGAGTCGCCCGGATCCGCCCAGCCCGAGTAACCCTGACCCCCACCAAGTTCAATGGCTGTGGCATTCTACCAAGTGAGGACATTAGAATGCCGCAACCATTGACTCTAGCAAGGTGAGTGTGGGGCAGCTGTGACTGTGGGGATCACTGGAAACTTCGGGAGGAATCCGCTAGGTGAGCTCGCGGAGGTATCGGCGGGTGCCTCGCGGAGGTATCGGCGGGTGCTAGGTCAGCTCGCGGAGGTACTGGGGGAGCATCTCGCGCCAGGTGTGCCACTCGTGCGGCCACTGCGGGCCCCAGTTGTCGACCCGGTTGGGGATGCCCTTGTCACCCAGCACAGCAGCCATCTGCCAGGACGAGCCGATGTCCTCCCAGTCGCCCTCGCCGGAGGCGAGGATGACCTGCCGCTGCCGCAGCCGGTCCAGGTGCGCGCCGTCCAGGCCGGGCAGGAACTGCATGGGCGCGGAGTAGTACAGGTCCTGGCTCCAGGCCTCGTCGTAGAACCGCTCGATCCGGTAGCTGCCGCTCATCCCGACCGCGGCGCCGAACACGTCCGGGTACCGGCACAGCACCGCCACCGAGTTGAACGCGCCGATCGAGGCGCCGGCCGCGATGATGTCCAGGGCGCGGCCGCCGAGGTCAGCGTGGATGGCGGGCACGACCTCCCACCGCACGCACTCCTGGAACTGGCTCAGCAGCCACATCCGGTGCTCGGGCGAGCCGTCCTTGGCCACCATGGCCCGCCCGGCCACGCTGTCCACCGAGTACAGCTTGACCCGGCCCTCGGCCAGCAGCGGCCCGCACGCGTTGACCAGGCCCTGCCGCTCGATCTCCTCGGCGTCGCCGCCCGCCGTGGGGAAGATAAGCACCGGGACGCCGAGCACGCCCCAGCGCACCACCGTGATGTCCGTCTGCACCCGGGGCGAGTACCACCGCTCCCTGACCCGCAGGGCATCACTCATGGCCGCTCACACGAAGCAGGCCAGCACGCAAAATGCTCACGTACAAATCATTACTCATAAAAGAACTTCTGTGGACCCGGGAAAATCCAGGACAGCCCGTCCCGCAGCTGGTCGCGCCAGTTCTCCCAGCTGTGCCCGTCGCGCGTCTCCACATACCGCACCGTCATCTCGGCCGACTCGAAGACCGGGACCATGGACCGGTTCGGCACGATCAGCGGCTCGTACACCCCGCAGCTGACGAACATCCGGTCCGCCACCCGCCGCGGCGTGGCCCGGTACCGGTTCATGAACCGGACCACCGGCTCGAACGGCGTGCCGCCCCCGTGATCGGTCCCGATGTCCGTGAACACGAACGACCCGGATTGCAGCAGCAGCGACCCGTACACGTCCGGGTGCCGGTACGCGGTGGCCAGCGAGGCGACGGCGCCGAAGCTGGAGCCCATCAGGCACCGCGACGACGGCCTGCCGGACAGCGGCAGCTCGCCCTCGAGCCGGGGCAGCAGCTCGGCGGTCAGGAACCGG
>Ga0335085_10018188_pt1 | contig 10108 bp, 9 predicted proteins | sample Lox_Sample_45_FD_206712 | JGI IMG/M metagenome (GOLD analysis project Ga0335085, IMG submission 206712) | Soil microbial communities from Loxahatchee National Wildlife Refuge, Florida, United States - Lox_Sample_4.5 | ecosystem: Environmental > Terrestrial > Soil > Wetlands | place: USA: Florida... | reverse complement strand
GCGGCGGGCGTCGCCGCGAGCGTCGGCATCAAGGACCTGCTCGAGGCGGGCGTCCACTTCGGGCACCAGACCCGCCGCTGGAACCCGAAGATGAAGCAGTACATCTTCGGCGAGCGCAACGGGATCTACATCATCGACCTGCAGAAGACGCACCGCCTGCTGCAGGAGGCCCTGCAGTTCGTGCAGGACCTCGCCGCCCAGGGCAAGACCGTGCTGTTCATCGGCACGAAGCGCCAGGCCCAGGAGGCGATCGCCGAGGAGGCGAAGCGGTGCGGCATGCCCTACGTCACCGAGCGCTGGCTCGGCGGGCTGCTGACCAACTTCGTCACCGTGCGTCGGAGCCTCGAGCGGCTGCGAGAGCTCGAGATGACCCTCACCGGGCCGCAGGAGACCCAGCGCGACCGGCTCACGAAGAAGGAGCTCGCCCACCTCGACAAGGAGCGGGGCAAGCTCGAGAAGAACCTGACCGGCATCAAGGGCATGAAGGCCGTGCCCGATTCGGTCTTCGTCATTGACACCCGGCGGGAGGCGATCGCCGTCGCCGAGGCGCGCAAGCTCAAGGTGCCGGTGATCGGGGTCCTCGACACGAACTCCGATCCCGACGAGGTGGACGTGCCCATCCCGGGCAACGACGACGCCCTGCGGGCGATCCGGCTCTTCGCGGGCAGGGTGGCGGACGCGGTGCTGGCCGGCCGGGGCCTGCGCGAGGCGCACCTCGCCGAGGTGGTGGCCGGAGGCGCGGCCGAGGGCGGCCGGCGGCCGGTCCGCCCCGTCGCCGCTCCCGGGACGCCGGTCAACCCATCCACGCCCACGGCCTGAGGACTCGAGGCCCGCGAGACGTCCCCGCCCGGGGAGCGACAAAGGGGATCCCGGGGCCTCCAACGAACGAACTGACCCAGGAAGAAGGAAAGAGATGAGCATCTCCGCCGAAACCGTGCGCCAGCTCCGGGAGGAGACGGGCGCCGGGATGATGGACTGCAAGGGAGCGCTCGTCGAGGCCCAGGGCGACATGGGGAAGGCGCGGGACCTCCTGCGCAAGAAGGGCCTCGCCGCCGCGGCCAGGAAGGCGAGCCGGGTGGCGAGCGAAGGGGCGATCGGCTCCTCCATCGGCGAGGGGAGCCGCCACGGGGTGATCGTCGAGGTCAACTGCGAGACCGACTTCGTCGCCAAGACCCCTGGGTTCCAGGCCCTCGTGAAGGACGTCGCGGCCCACGTCGCGGCCCACGCCCCGGCGGACGTCGCCACCCTGGCCGGGCAGGCCTTCGCAAGGCTGCCGGGGAGGACGGTGGGCGAGGCCGTGCAGGAGGCGATCGCGGTCATCAAGGAGAACATCGTGGTCCGCCGCTTCGCCCGCTTCGAGCTCGCTGCGGGGGCGTCCGGCGTGGTGGCGGCCTACGTCCATCCCCCGGCGGCCAAGGTGGGCGTCCTCGTCGAGCTCGCCCCCGAGTCGGCGGACCCCGGGACCCTGGCCGCCCTGGCCAAGGACGTGGCCATGCACGTGGCCGCCGCCTCTCCCGCCGCGGCCCTCTACGTGTCGAAGGACGAGGTGCCGGCGGAAGTCCTGGAGAAGGAGAAGGAGATCTACCGCGCGCAGGCCCTGGCCTCTGGCAAGCCGGCGAACGTGGTCGACAAGATCGCCGAAGGCAAGATCAAGGAGTACTACGGCACCTTCTGCCTCCTCGAGCAGCCCTACATCCGGGAGCCCAAGGAGAACGTGGGCCAGCACCTGAAGGGCAAGGCCTCCGTGCGCCGCTTCGTCCGCTTCCGCCTGGGCGAGGAGTCGGGGACGAAGGCCGAGTAGTAGTACCATTGCTCGCCCGCGGCGGGGACGAGCCGCGGGGAAGGACCTCATGCCCGGCACCAAGAAGGCCCTCGCCTACAAGCGCGTCCTCGTCAAGCTGTCCGGGGAGGCCCTCCTCGGCGAGAAGACTTTCGGGATCGACCGGGACTTCAGCGACTACCTGGCCCGGGAGATCAAGGACGTCCACGACCTGGGCCTCGAGATCGCGGCCGTGGTCGGGGGGGGCAACATCTTCCGCGGCGTCTCCGACAACGCCCAGGGCATGGACCGCGTGTCGGCCGACCACATGGGCATGCTGGCCACGGTCATCAACGCCCTCGCCCTCCAGGACGCCCTCGAGCGGGCCGGGGTATTCACCCGCGTCCTCTCCGCGATCGAGATGCAGGAGGTCTGCGAGCCCTTCATCCGCCGGCGGGCCATCCGGCACATGGAGAAGGGCCGGGTCACCATCTTCGCCGCGGGCACCGGGAACCCCTACTTCTCCACCGACACCGCGGCCGCCCTGCGGGCGATGGAGGTGAAGGCCGAGGTGATCCTGAAGGCGACCAAGGTGGACGGCATCTACGACGCCGACCCGATGAAGAACCCGAAGGCCAAGAAGTTCGACCGCCTCACATACCTCGAGGTGCTGCAGAAGGGGCTGCGGGTCATGGACACCACCGCGATCTCCCTGTGCATGGACAACCACCTCCCGATCGTCGTCTACGACCTCAAGCGCAAGGGGAGCCTGCGCCGGATCGTGCTCGGGGAGACGATCGGGACCCTGGTCAAGGAGTAGCGATGCCGATCAAGCAGATGGTCGTCGACGCGAAGGCCCGCATGCGGCAGACGGTGGACACGGTGCTCCGCGAGCTCGCGACCATGCGGACCGGCCGGGCGTCGGTCGCGATGCTCGACATGATCCGCGTCGACTACTACGGCACCCCCACCCCGCTCAACCAGGTGGGCAACCTCGCCGTCCCCGACCCCACGCTCATCACCCTCCAGCCCTGGGACCCCTCGCTCCTCCCCGCGATCGAGAAGGCCATCCGCACCTCCGACCTCGACCTCAACCCCCAGAACGACGGCAAGATCATCCGCATCCCCGTGCCCTCCCTGACCGAGGAGCGCCGCAAGGGCCTGGTGAAGGTGGCCCACAAGCAGGTCGAGGAAGGCCGAGTCGCGGTCCGCAACGTCCGGCGCGACGCGAACGAGCACCTGAAGAAGCTCCTCAAGGAGCACGACGTCAGCGAGGACGACGAGAAGCACGCCCTCGCCGAGGTCCAGAAGCTCACCGACCAGCACATCGAGGAGCTGAACGCCGCCCTCAAGAAGAAGGAAGAGGAGATCATGGAGGTCTAGCAGCTCCGAAGGGGGTTCCCTGCCGGCCCCTGAGGAGTATCTGGTCCGTTCTTCTATCTCCTTACGCTCCGGGGAGTGCAGGTTCCCTTGACATCGCCCCGTCCGATCCGCCTCCGCCGGGCCAGATCCGCGAGGAGCCTGGCCACGCTGCTGCTCCTCGCGGGGACGAGCTGCATCGAGAGCCGCGTCTCGGTCGAGATCCTCACCCAGATTCACGGCGACGGAAGCTGCACCCGGCGCGTGGAGTACCGGCTCGAGCGCGTGGACACCGACAAGGGCGACATGCGCGTGGAGATCCGGCCCGAGGACGACCGGCTCCGCCGCTGGCACCGCTTCCCCGCGGGAGAGCCGTGGCAGGTCCACGAGGAGACGCAGACGGGCCTCCACGTCATCGTCCTGGAGGCCACGCTGCCGTCCCCCGGCGCCGCGGACGGCGACTTCTACAGAGCGCGGGCGCCCCGCGCACCGCCGGCCCGCAACTTCGTCTCCGCCTTCGTCGACGGCGAGAACGGCCTCTACGAGTACCAAGAAGTGCTCCGCGACCCGTCCTCCCCTCTCGCCGCCGCACGGGCGCTCTCCCGGGCCGCGTTGAAGCGGGACGGGGCGTTCGCCGAGGCCTTCGCGGCCGCTCTCGCCGGCAAGGGCGCGGGTCCCCGCGAGTCGGACGTGCGGCGGGCGTACCGCGAGCGGCTCGCCGAGCCGTTCGCCCGCGAGGTCGCCCTCCTCGCCGAGCGACCGTTCTACGGACCCCGCGAGAGACGCGAGCTCGACGAGCTCTACGACCACATCGACCAGAAGCAGAAGGACCTCGCCGCCCGGCTCTCCGCCCTCGCTCCGGGCACTCCCCCCGAGGACGTCGAGGCCGCCGCGGAGGCTTCGTTCAACGCCCTCGGCGACAGCCTCCTCGCGGAGCTCGACCAGGCGGGGCTTCCGGTGCTCGCTCCCGAAGGCGCGGAGCGCCTCCGCTTCCGTGCGACCCTCGTGATGCCGGTCCCCATCATGCGCGCGAATGCCTGCGTGACCGGGGACACCGCGGTGTGGGAGTTCGACGAGGACGATCTCTTCGGCCGCGGCTTCGAGATGAAGGCGCTGGCCTCCGAGCGCTGACGCTATAATCCGCCCACCGCCAGGGGTCCCATGCTCACCCACCTCGACTGCACGAAGTGCGAGAAGCGGTACGAGACCGGCCGGGTCCACACCGTGTGCGCCTGCGGGGCCCCGCTCTATCCCCGCTACGACCTCGCCCGCGCCGCACCGGAGATGAGGCCCGGCCAGCTGGCCCTCCGCGAGCCGACGATGTGGCGCTACCGCGAGGTTCTGCCCCTCCCCGAAGGCGCACCGCGGGTGAGCCTGGGCGAGGGCTTCACGCCGCTCCTCCCCGCCCCGCGGCTCGGCGCGCTCCTGGGCCTCCCACGCCTCGCCGTCAAGGAAGAGGGGGGGAACCCGACCGGCTCCTTCAAGGCGCGCGGCCTTTCGATGGCGGTCTCGATGGCCCAGGCCCTCGGTGCCACGGACCTGTGCCTCCCGTCGGCCGGCAACGCGGCGAGCGCCCTCGCCGCCTACGCGGCGGCGGCCGGCCTCAGGGCCCACGTCTTCCTGCCCGCGGACGCGCCACGACTCTTCGTGATGGAGGCCCGGGCTTACGGGGCCCAGGTGGAGCTGGTCGAGGGGCTCATCACCGACGCCGGCCGGATCTGCGCCGCGGAGGCGAAGGAACACGGCTGGTACGAGTGTGCGACGCTCAAGGAGCCCTACCGGGTCGAAGGCAAGAAGACCATGGGCTACGAGGTCGCGGAGCAGATGGGCTGGACGCTGCCCGACGCCATCCTCTACCCGACCGGCGGCGGCACCGGCCTCGTGGGGATGTGGAAGGCCTTCGGGGAGATGGAGGCGATGGGCTTCGTCGGGGCCAAGCGCCCGCGGATGTACGCCGTGCAGGCCGAGGGCTGCGCGCCGATCGTGAAGGCGTTCCAGGAGGGACGGGAAGACGCTCCGTTCTGGGAGAACGCGCAGACCCGTGCCCACGGCCTCCGCGTCCCGAAGGCCCTGGGGGACTTCCTCATCCTGCGGGCGCTGCGGGAGAGCCACGGCGCGGGGATCGCGGTCTCAGAGCAGGAGATCGTCGACGGGGTGAAGGAGGCGGCCGCGGCGGAGGGTCTGTTCATGGCCCCCGAGAGCGGCGCCTGCGTGGCCGCCGCCCGCAAGCTCCGGGCCTCCGGCAATCTCTCGCCCGACGACACGGTCGTCCTCTTCGACACCGGGACCGGCTACAAGTACGTCGAGACCATGCCGCCCGTCCGATGAGGGCCCGACGCCCGCTCCGACGGCCCGGTGGCCTTGCCGGCCCTCCACCCGCCTGTCAGACTTTCCGTCGGGGCTGATCGACAGAGTGGAGGCGGGGATGACGGAACCGACGGGGACGCTCGGCGCTCTCTACCTCGCCGACGCCCGCACGCGCTTCGACGAGGCCCGGTCGCAGGCGGAGCGCGCTCTCGCCCAGGTGCCCTTCGAGCGGTGGCGGGAGCGGCTCGACCCGGGCTCCAACAGCCTGGTCACCCTGATGCTCCACGTCTCCGGCAACCAGCTCTCGCGCTGGACGGACTTCCTGACGAGCGACGGTGAGAAGCCGGGCCGCGACCGCGACGCGGAGTTCGAGGACCCGAGCCTCTCGCGGGAGGAGCTACTCGCGCGGTGGGAGCGCGGCTGGGCGGCCCTCTTCTCGGCGATCGATTCGCTCCGCGAGTCGGACCTCACGAAGACGGTCCTGATCCGGTCGGAGCCCCACTCCGTCGTGCAGGCCATCAACCGCCAGATCGCCCACTACGCCGACCACGTCGGCCAGATGGTCTTCCTGGCCAAGCACCTCGCGGGAACGGCGTGGCAGCACCAGAGCATGCCTCGCCGTCCCCCGTCCCGGGTGGGTCCGTGACCGAGCGGCTCTACCTGGCCGACTCCCGCCTCCTCGATTTCGACGCCACGATCGTCGCCCGCCGCGAGCACCAGGGCCGGCCGGCGGTGGTGCTCGACCGCACCGCGTTCTACGCCGAGAGCGGGGGCCAGCCCTGGGACAGCGGCACCCTCGGCGACGCGCGGGTCGTGGCGGTGCTCGAAGACGCCGGCGCCCTCCTCCACGTCCTCGACCGGCCGGTTGCCGCGGACCGGGTGCGAGGGCGCGTGGACGCCAACCGCCGCCGCGACCACGTGCAGCAGCACCACGGCCAGCACCTCCTCTCGAAGGCGTTCGTGGAAGCGGCCGGCGCGCAGACGATCGCCTTCCACCTCGGCGCCGAGGTGACGACGATCGACCTCGACCGGCCGGTGACCCCCGACCAGGCGCGGGCGGCCGAGCGGCGGGCGAACGAGATCGTCTGGGAGGCCCGGCCGGTGCGTGTCGAGACCCTGTCCGCCGACGCCGCCCGCGCTCAGGGCCTGGAGCCGCCCGACGGCACCGAGTCCGGGGTACGGGTCGTGGAAGCCGAGGGATTCGATCGGCAGCCCTGCGGCGGCACGCACCCTCGGACGACGGCCGAGGTGGGCGTCGTGCTCACGACCGCGCTCGAGAGGTACAAGGCCGGGACCCGCGTGTCGTTCGTGTGCGGCCACCGCGCCCTCGAGGCGGTGGCCCGGCGCCGCGAGGTCCTCGACCGCCTCGTCGCCACGCTGTCCGCGCCGCTCGAGGATCTGCCCACGGTCGCGGAGAAGGCGAAGGACGACCTCGCGGCGGGCGAGCGGCAGGCCCGGGGCCTCCTCGAGCGCGCCTTGGAGTGCGAAGCGCGGCGCCTTCTCGAGGACGCGCGTGGCGTCCCGCCGACACCCCCCCCCGGCCCGCCTCTCCTCGTGGTCGCCCGATACGTCGGCTGGTCGCCCCACGACCTCCGCCTCCTCGCCACGCACCTCGTCGCCCTCGCCCCGTGCGTGGCCCTCCTCGGCAGCCGGGCCGACAAGGCCCACCTGGTGTTCGCGCAGTCGGAAGGACTTCCCCACGACATCCCGGCGCTCTTGAAGACGGCGGTCGAGCACCTCGGCGGCCGGGGCGGTGGGCGCGGCAACCTGGCCCAGGGCGGAGGCGACCGCCTCGATCTCCTCGACGAGGCGCTCGATCGCGCCCGGGACGCCGTGCGGCCCCGCCCGTAGCGATGTCGCCCTGGGTCACGCTGTCCCTCGCCGTCCTCTTCGTGTCCTTCGGCTCCATCCTCGTCCGCGTCGCCTCGGCGCCGCCCCTGGCCGTCGCCTTCTACCGGGTGGCGATCGCCTCGCTCCTGCTCCTGCCCTTCGCCTCCCGCGCCGCGCGCCGCTCGTGGCCGGCCCTCGACGTGCGGCGCCGGCTCCTGCTCGTCGCCGCTGGAATGGCCCTCGCCCTGCACTTCGCGACCTGGATCGCCAGCCTCTCGTACACGACGATCGCCTCCTCCGTGCTCCTCGTGAACACCTCGCCGCTCTTCGCGGTCGTCCTCTCGCGCGTCCTCCTGCACGAGCGGCCCCCCGGGGTCGTCCGGGCGGCCATCCCTCTCGCGCTCGCCGGCGCGGCCCTCATCGCCCTCGGCGACTGGACGGGCTCGCCCGGCTCGCTCCTCGGCAACGGCCTCGCGTTGGCCGGCGCCGTGACCGTGGCCGCCTATCAGGTCATCGGCCGCGGCCTGCGCGACGCCCTCCCCCTCGACGCCTACGTGCTCGGCGTCTGGGGCACCGCGGCCGTCTGCCTCGCCGCCATCGCCCGCTCGTTCGGCGTCCTGCTCGGGGGCTACCCGACCCGGACGTGGCTGGCGTTCGTCGCCCTGGCCGTCGTCCCCACCCTCGGCGGCCACGGCCTCGTCAACAAGTCCCTGCGCTCGCTCCCCGCCCCGACCGTGGGGCTCTTCCTCCTCGGCGAGCCCGTCCTCGCCTCCCTGATCGCCTGGCTGCTCTTCCGGGAGATGCCGGGGCCGTGGACGCTGGCCGGGGGCACCGTCGTCCTCGCGTCCCTGGGATTCGTGCTCGCGAGGCCCGGATGACTGTCCTTGCGGCGGTCCACATCCTCTTCACCGGCGGGACGATCTCGATGCGCCGCGACCCGGTGACCGGCGCCGCCCGGCCCGCCCTTTCCGGGCGCGAGATCGTGGCCCGGGTGCCCGGCCTGCGCCGCGAGGCCCGCCTGGGGCTCGAGGACCTGGCCCAGCTGCCCGGACCACACGTCACCCCCGCGTGGATGTGGCGCCTCCGGGCCCGCGCCCTTGAGGTCCTCGACGACCCGGACGTGGATGGCCTGGTGATCACTCACGGCACGGACACCCTCGAGGAGACGGCGTATCTCCTCGACCTCACGGTCGCCAGTCCGAAGCCGGTCGTCCTGTGCGGCGCGATGCGCACGTTCTCCGACCCCGGCTGGGACGGGCCGGCGAACCTCACCTCCGCCGTCCGCACCGCCGCTCACCCCGAGGCCGGTGGCCGCGGCGCGCTCGTCGTCGTGGGCGAGGAGATCCACGCCGCGGCCCGGGTCCGGAAGGCCCACACCCAGCGGCTGGACGCCTTCCGGAGCAGCCTCGGGCCGGTCGGGGTCCTCGACCGCAGCCGGGCGAGGTTCCTCACCCCGCCCGCCCGCGGCCTGGTCCTCCGCCCTCGCCGCCTCGTGACCGCGGTCGACCTGCACGTGCTGGCGGCCGGATCGGACGCCGGGCTCCTCCACGCCTCGCTCGCCCGAGGCGCGCGGGGACTCGTCCTCGAGGGCACCGGCGCCGGCAACGTGCCCCCGGCCGTGCTGCCGGGGATCCGGGCCGCCCTGCGCGCCCGGGTGCCGGTGGTCGTCGTCTCCCGCTGTGCCGAGGGAGCGGTGGCGCCGCTCTACGGCTTCGAGGGCGGAGGGCAGCGCCTCGCCGAGATGGGCGCCATCCCGGGTGGCGACCTCGGGGGGCCGAAGGCTCGGATCCGGCTCATGGTCGCCCTCGGCACGACCTCGGACCCGGCGGCCATTCGCGCCCTCTTCGTTCACTGAGCCGCGTCGCGGACCCTGGTCACTCCACGGCGTAGAGCGCGCCCCACGGCCCCTGGGCCACGGGCGGACCGACGGCCCAGGGGCGCCGCGAGTCGGGATAGGCCTGACGCTCGCGCGCGCCCCAGAACACGTGGCTCGCCCCGAGCGCCCGCGCCTCCTCGCGCCAGCCCGCCTCGCCGCGCATGAGCCGGGCGAGCCTCCGCTCGACGGCGGAGGCGTCGAGGCCGTGGCTCCAGAGATGCCCCGGGTAGCCCGCCACGATCAGCCGCCCGCAGAGGGCCACCGGGTGGTTGAAGGTCTGCACGGTCGCGACCCGCCGCGTCCTCACCCCGGCGAGCGCCCGGCACACGCCGTCGTGCTCGGCGAGGTCCAGGAGCTCGAGGCGGGGCCCGCGCCCGAGCGACGCGCCGGTGACGCTGACCGCGCCCGAGAAGAGAAGACCGACTACGATGGCAACCCGCCAGGTCCGCGCGAGGCGGGAGAGCACGAGGGACCCGATCGGCGGGAGGGCCGCGAGGTAACACCACACCATGACCTTGGTGTTGTCCCACTCCCACGGCGCCAGGCGGGCGAGGAAGAGCCCGGCGAAAAACACGAGGGCCGGGCCCAGCACGAGCAGATCCGCCCGGCGGCGCTCGCGCAGGGCCAGGGCGAGGGCGGCGAGAGCGAGCGGAAGGAAGAAGCCGAAGTTCACCAGGAGGAAGAGGAAGGGGTCCTGGCCGCCGATCATCCAGCCGGGCTTCCATCCGACGAGGGACGCGGCCCGGAAGCGCTCCGTGACTTCCCACGCGGACCAGGCGGCGGGAGCCACGGCCCAGGCGAGCGGCGGGAGGGCGGCGCGCACGCGGCCCCCGCCCAGCGCCCACACCGCCGCGACGAGCGAGACGAAGAGGAACGTGTGGAGGTGGACGAGGGGCAGCGCTCCCCACAGCACGCCCTCGACCCACGGAGCGAGGCCGCGCTCGCCGTGCAGCAGGCGGCGGCGCCAGGAGCAGAGA
>Ga0335085_10018187_pt1 | contig 10108 bp, 8 predicted proteins | sample Lox_Sample_45_FD_206712 | JGI IMG/M metagenome (GOLD analysis project Ga0335085, IMG submission 206712) | Soil microbial communities from Loxahatchee National Wildlife Refuge, Florida, United States - Lox_Sample_4.5 | ecosystem: Environmental > Terrestrial > Soil > Wetlands | place: USA: Florida... | reverse complement strand
CGGAGAACCCCCGCCCACGCCCATGTCGCGGACCTCGCGCAAAACGGTCCGCTGCTGACTGCTGAGCGCGGCTGCGCCCGAGCGGAGGAATGTATCAAAAGCGCGGCGCTCCTGAGATGAATCAACGCCTTCATCGAAGCCGGACACCTGGGCCTCCGGCGGCCGCTTCGTCTCGGCCAGCTCGATTTCGACTTTCAGAACGTCCATCTGGTCCATCATGCGCTGGAAGTGCTCGCGATCCTCGCTGGTGAGCTTACCTTTCTTCAAAAGCTCCTTCGCCTGCTCGTGGATGGCCGCCCGCTTCTCTCGTAGGTCTCGAATTCTGCTGTACATTCGCTTTCTCCCTGTGGGCCGCCAGAAAATAAAAAGGGCGGCCAAAGATGCCGCGTGTGAGAACACACGTCGGTTCTTTGCCGCCCGCTCCCGGCTGCCCGCCAGGCCACTGCGACCTTGCCTCGGGCCACCAACCTTCGGCCACCCGTGGCAACTGTACAACGGCGCGCCCCGACCTGCCCGGCCACCTGCAACGCGCCAAATCAAATAGTAACACTGGCTTCAACCCCCTGAAAGATCTTCAACTGTTCGGGGCGCGGCCACCAGGTAAGTGCTGCTCGCCCACCGGCCCGGCAAGGCCGGATGGCGCCCTCGCGAATCAGACCATCCGTGGCGAGGCCCCGCAAAACCCTTGCAATTTCATACCTGTCAAGCTTCGAATCCTCGAAGCTCGCAAGCTCCCGGCTGGTGCAGCCAGGGTGACGGCGCACCAGCTCCACCACGAGTTGGCGATGCGCTGCGACCTGACCGTTGCGGACCACGCCTTCAGCTGCGAGCTGCGAGCTGTTCGGGTCTGACGTCCTGGCGAGACTTTCGGTTCTCATGTGCTTTCTCTTCCGCTACCGCCATGGCCCAGCGCCGGGGGCGCCTCATAAGGCGGTTGGCCTCCTGGATCTCCCAGGCATCCGCCATGACTCTTCGATAGAGCCTGATCTCGTCGAGGGCCTTCAAAATGGGACTCCCGCCTCCTCAGCGGCTGCTTGCTTCCAGGCATCAATCTCGCCCTGCAGCATGTGCAGCACGGCGGCCTCAGTGGTAGGCATCCCTTCAGCCTTCACGCGCTTTTCGAAGGCGTGCAGGATCTTGACGCCGGATTCAACCGCCTCCAGCTCAAGCTCCGCAAGGGCGGTCTTCGACCTCACCCCGAACAGCGCTTCGCCCGCCAATGTGCGCAGTCGCCTCTCTGCCTGCCCCTGGCCACCCCATAGGAGTTGCATCCCGGCATCCAGCTCCTCCACCAGCACGTCACGCCGCTTGCGCCGCTGGTAATACTCGCTGTCGCCGTTCGGGCTCACCAGGCTGGCGCTGGACCCGGGTGTCACCGTCCCCTGGCGCATAACGGCCTGCACTTCATCGAAGTGTGGCTTGAGGGATTGCCACACCTGTAAATATCCTCGGGGTTGGTAACCGGACTTATCGCTCCAACGGAGCACCGCACCATTCAAAACCCAGGTTCGATCCTTCAAGCAATCGGCGCGATGGGTGATGCGGCCCTCACCTTCAAGCTTCACTCCGGCTCGACGGCGGGCCTTGCGCTCAATGGATAGCTCAAGCAAAAGGTGCGGTTCGTATCCAAAAGACTCCGACCCGCCGGCCTTGAACTTCGTGCCCAGGTTCACCAGCCGGGTCTTCGCGGGGTCCCGCTCGTCCTCGATTTCTTCGGTGATGGCCCCCACCCGCCCGAGGGCAATGCAGCTCATCGGGCTGTTGAGAAAGTGCGCCTCGACATACTCAGCCCACAATTCTCTGATCGACCCCCACTGGTCGATAGCGATAAACCCCTTGGTGCCCCGGAATGTTTTCAAAAGCTCCATCCAGATGCGGGAGAGTTGGTCCACCACCCACAGGCAGCAGCCGAGTTTCTCGCCCTCACGGAGGCTCGCGCACATCGCCTTGAACGAGACCTCGTTCCGCTGGTGGAGTTCAATGCCCTCAACGTCGAAGATGCGGCGCTTCAGGAACGGCCAGCCAGCTTCGGTGTCGCAGACCATCACCGGGGCACCGCCGTAGACCTCCTTCGAAAGCGCAGCGGCCAGAAGCGCGGCGGTGGTGCTCTTGCCGGAGCCCTGGCCTCCGAACATGCCGACCTTGATGGGGACCGGGCGAACGGGCGCTGCGGGCTTCTCGGCGGGGGTCGGTTCACTCATCGTTGCGCTCCTTTTCGGAATTCCGTGGTGGCCATGGAGGCCGCCTAGCCTATACTCCTAGTGAGGGGGCTTGCCTCCTCCATGCACTGCATCCTCTGCGGACAAATCGCCACCTGGCTGGACCGCTTCGGCGTCTGCCGCCATTGTTCGCCCTCTCCCGGTGACCGGTGCGGAGCCGTGCATTGTCCCTTATCGCAGCAGGTGCTGTCTTCGCCGCCTCAGGTCTTGCCTCTCCCATTCATCCATCTGCAGGAGGCGGCTTGTCTTATCGCGCAGGGTTCCGGCGCTCAGGCCCAGGATCTGCTCGAGTTGGCTGTAAAACTGGGCCTGCGCCTCTTCTAGGCTCCCATCCCTGTCCGCCTCCTCGCGCTCCCGCCGCCAAGTCTCCATCTGGGCTTTGAGGTCCCACCTTTGTGATCGTCGTTCCTCGATGGCCAACGCTCGCGCCCTTATCTCGGCCACCTTCGGAAAGAACGCGCACTCTCTGAGGGCCGCCGCAAAGGCCTGGTCCAGGTCGGCAGGTCGAAACTCCCTGAGAGCCTCCACAATCGCGTCCAGCTCATCCGGGTCGACCGTGCGGCCGAAATGCTTACAAAGAATCGGCATCCACCTAACCGCTACCTGTGAGGCCGTGGTTACGTTTGTAGTCCTCGATGACTTTGTCAGTGTGCTCATCTCGTGCCTCGGCTGCGGTTTGACGCCGCCCGTTGGTGGGCGGGTCGATCTTGCATATCCAGTTGTAGGTAAACTTCCCCTGCGACTTCGGGCGCTTCGTGGGGTTCGCCTCCATCCAGGCGTCCGCCTTCCGGTATTCGGCCTGCCTATCTACCCACGGGAATGCCTCCGCCAGGGAGGCGTCTTGCTGCTGAGTCACGGAGAGGTGGGTTCCGGAGAAGGCGAGCGCATGCGAGCTGGGTTTCTTTTCTTTCTTCTCATCTCTTCTAATCTCCTCTCCTCTCCTCTTAGCCGTTTCCACCGTTTCCACCGTTTCACCGTTTCGGGACCGTTTCCTGCGCCAGCGCCGCACTCGTGGCGTCGAGTAATCCTGGGTGGGCTGGCGGTTCGCCCAGCATGCCCTGCTACCAGAGAGCACGTGGTATAGCTTGCTTGATCAGTTCCTACGATATCCGACTCGCGATCAACAAGGGCCCGAGCTTGCGACCTTATTCGGACGCGCACTTGAGATCATGGCGGAGCGCCCTCACGAAAAGGCGTGGACGGCGCTGGAGGGTTTTTTGCTCCAAAATGTAGATCATCTCAGCGGATGGAGCACCTCATGGATCAGAGAGGATGCGGAGAGGAAAAGGATCTTTCGATCTGACGACGGCAATTATTATCTCTATGACAGCCAGGGAACCTTGATCCAGATAATCGGTCAAACGACCTTTTCCGAAACCCGCCTCGATTTTCTGAGTGATTCGATTCTGCGCCCCTACGGACTTATACGGCAGATTCTGAGCGTGTACTCGCTCTTCGCGATATCAGAAACCTTCGCAGGCCTCCCGGATACTTATCCGTCGTCCTTGAGACTTCTGATTGGCGAGCCAACCTTCGGAATGCTTTCGCCAAGTTGGCACTGGATGCGATATTTCAAGGTCCGCACGGTGAGATGGCGACCCGACGACAACCACTGTGATCCAGAATGGTTGGCGATGACTCTCCTTGCTCGCCTCACGGACACTCTGGACCGCGACCTATGGCGCGAACATATCGAGGCATACAAGGAGCGCATCAACCAATTGGAGGAGGACTGTCAGCATCAGCTCGACTATGTTGTGGATGCCCATCTTCAGATAGGTGACCAGGACGAGGTTTACTTCGAGTTCGAAGGCCGCAGATTTCGATGGATCAACGGTACACCCGAGAGCTCGCCGATCATCAGCGTCGGGTACAAGCACATGAACGATCATCGGGAGGAGGACGAGGCTCTCAATAGGCTGATGAGCGTTCTCGTCTGGGAGCACCGGATGCCTATTGTCAAGAAATCCGGTGTCGGCGGACGACGGAGGCCTTTGCCGCTGACGTGGGGGCCGCGCATGAGTGGCGGGCTCAAAGTCGATCCAAACTACCTTTTCCGGGATCACCACATTCCGGCGAGTGAAAAGGAATGGTTGGCTCTGGCCCTGTATAAAGAAGGGGTAAATTCTGCGAGTGTCTTCTACAGGTACCTCAGCTTTTGGAAGATCCTAGAAGTTGCGATCGCCGAGAAGGGCGAGCGGTGGGACTGGATCAACTCAGCCGCCAGTACGCTAGCCCTTGAGCGGGCGCGCGTACAAGAGATTCTCACGTCCTCTCCGGACATCGCCGAGTATCTCGATTACAGTGGTCGATGCGCGATAGCCCACGTGTTCAAGCCGCCCATAATCGATCCCGACGACTACGACGACAACCTAAGGATCACGAAAGACGTACGAGTCGTGGAAGAGTTGGCGCGAATGGCTGTTGCGACCGTGCTTCGTAAGGCCAAATCGGACGCTGCAAACAGTAAACAACAGGGCTGAGCCCAGTGGAGGGTGATCGGTGAAAGATGGCAGACGGCTTATAGAAGTGGCCTTTCCTTTGAAGCAGGCATCGCTGGATTCCGTGCATGCGAAAAATGTGCGGCAAGGGCATATCTCGACTCTGCACATGTGGCCGGCGCGACGGCCTTTGGCGGCGTGTCGGGCAGCCCTGATTGCTACTCTTCTTCCCGATCCAGGCACCCCAGAGAAGCGCCGAGAAATCCTTGAACGGCTGGCCGGCAGGGTCGTGGAGAAGGTTGAAAGGAAGAAGATGCCATCCGGCAAGATCGTCGAGCGCAAGAAAGAGGAGACGATCGGCGGCGTTCTCCACTGGGGACGCGAATCGGGTCCTGACCTGGATTGGTTTCGCGAAGAAATTCGCAAGGCCTACGACGGACGTGCGCCCAAGGTGCTCGATCCGTTTGCTGGCGGCGGGGCCATACCTCTTGAAGCCATGCGGCTCGGGTGCGACGCCACCGCCATCGATATCAACCCGGTGGCCTGGTTCATCCTGAAATGCACTCTGGAGTACCCGCAGGAGCTTGCCGGACAGAAGCGGCCGTTGCCCGACTTTGTGCTCAAAGATCGCGACTTCATGGAGGCGTTTTTCAAGGCCCAGGGCTTCAAGGGTGCCTTGCTTCGCACACAGCTTGAGAGACTCGGCCTGGGCGATAACCCGGCGCCTCTCTTGTCGGGCACCACGGTCGATTTCTTGCACCTGGAGGCGGATCTCGCTTGGCACGTGCGAGCATGGGGAAAGTGGGTGTTGGACCGGGCTCGACGCGACCTCGCGGAGCACTATCCAACCTACGCTGACTTTGAGCCGCTGAAGAGCAATGGCAACGTGTGGAAGCCGAGAGCAATGGCGCTGGTGCCCCTCGCGGAAGACGGAAAGGCCAACATTAATGCGCTGAACGCCGAGTTCAGCGAAGAGCACCTCGAAGATGAGACGAACCCACGTTGGGTGGCGAAGCCCACTGTGGCTTACTTGTGGGCGCGCACCGTGATATGCAAAAACCGTCGCGCAACGATTCCCTTACTCAAGACGAGATGGCTGTGCAAGAAGAGTAACAGGCGTGTCTTACTCACCATCGAGCCAAATTCCGAAAAGACCGGGGTGGTTTTTGGCGTTCGATCGGACGTCCCCGTCGTCGGAGGGAATGCGGCTCAGCGTCGAGAACACGATAGGCGGATCGGCCAAGCCACGATGGCGCGCAACGGCGCTTCGTGCCCATGTTGCGGGCGAACCGGAACCGTGACGATGGACATGGAAGACATCCGCCAAGAGGGCCTCGCCGGTCGGTTAAAGGCTATCATGGCCATCGTGGTGGTCGATGGAACTGAAGGCAAAGAATTCCGGCTGTCCACTGACGAAGAACGGAGGATTGCTGAGTGCGCCCACAAGGAAGTGGGGCGCGTCTACGCGGAGACTCCCTACGGGTTGCCGGAAGAACCACTACCAGGCAAAGAAGCTTTGGGTTTCCGCGTACCCCTTTACGGCTTCGATCAGTGGTACAAACTCTTCACGTCTCGTCAATTGGTTGCCTTAGGCAACCTGATCACGCACATCAGGCAGTCATGGGACGAATTGACCCACGACCGCTATCGGACCGAGTGGCGCAATGCGATATACTCGTACCTCTTCTGCGGCTTCGATCGGCTGCTGGATTTTGCCAATTGTGGTGTTCAGTGGAAGATTGACGTACCCACCCTAAATCATTCGTTCGTGAGATTTGCCCTACCAATCTCCTGGGACTTTGCCGAAGGGAATGTTATTGGAGAACTGGCCGGCAGCTACATCGTCTGTAATGAGCGTATCTGCGCAGCTTTAGATTCTCTGAGGGAATGGCACCTACGCTGTCCTCCTCCCACGGCAAAAGCAGCCTCAGCAATACAGGCATATAGCGAGCAATACGACGTTATCGTTACAGACCCGCCGTACTACGATGCCATCCCTTATTCGGATCTTATGGATTTCTTCTATGTGTGGTTGCGTCGGGGGTTGAGCGGGTCGATTGCTGAATCGGCCAGCATTTTTAATCGCCCCTTAAGTCCGAAGTGGGATCACCAATCAGGAGACGGTGAGCTCATAGATGATTCCAGCCGGTTCAGTGGAGACAAGGTTAAGTCTCGCCAGACTTATGAGCAAGGAATGGCGCGTGCCTTTGAATCCTGTCATCGCGCACTAAAGCCCGAAGGCCGGCTTGTTATCGTCTTCGCAAATAAGCAGCCTGACGCTTGGGAGACCCTCGTTTCCGCGATGATCCGTGCGGGCTTCCTCGTGGACGGTAGCTGGCCTATTCAAACCGAGCAAACGAGCCGGATGCGCGCACAAGCCTCAGCCGCACTTGCTTCCTCAGTGTGGCTGGTATGCAAGAAACGCCCCGACGGCGCAAAGCCCGGGTGGGACACCCTTGTGTTCGAGGAGATGCGGGACAAGATTGCTACCCGCCTGCGGGACTTTTGGGATGCCGGCGTACGGGGTCCCGATTTTGTCTGGGCGGCTACAGGTCCTGCGCTTGAAGCCTACAGCAAGCACCCAATCGTGAAGAAGGCCAATGAGCCGGGCAAGTCGATGGAAGTATCTGAGTTCCTGCGTCATGTGCGCAGGATGGTCGTGGACTTCGTGGTTGGCCGCGTCCTGCCACACAATGGCGCGGCCGAGGGCGTGTCGGGGCTTGACGACGTGACAACATACTACCTTCTTCATCGGCACGATTTCGGTATGGACGACGCCCCGATAGGTGCATGCATTCTGTATGCCATCTCGTGTGGGCTCTCGGACAGTGCCCTTGCGGACCAGTACGACATCCTTTTGCGCACCGGCGGACGGGAGGAGGTTGAGGAGAACGAGGAGGAAGACCTCACCACAGGGGACACAGAGAGCGCAGAGGAAGAAGAAGGAACCGGCAGCAAGGTCAGGCTGCGGCCGTGGAATCAACGTCGCCGGGCGACCATGGGCGAGGACAGCAGCGGGCGTCCTGCGCCGCTCATCGACCAGATTCACCGTCTGATGCACCTGTGGAAAGCCGGCGAGCAGATCAAGGTGGATGATTACCTGGATAGCAGGGGGCTGCGGGGGAACCAACTTTTTCACCAGGTCCTGCAGGCCCTTATCGAGCTCGCCGAACACGGGAGCGAAGAAAGATCAATCCTTGAAAGCCTCTCGAATCACGTTGGCGCCGTCGGCGCGGCCGTTGGGACCAAGCAGGGAGTTTTCCCGAGCCTAGCCGGCCCTCGGAGTGAGAGTTAGGGATGACAAGCGACACCAAGCCATCGCGTGCTTCAGCGAGTCCCTGGTTTCCGAAGCTGGAGCGTCTGCTCGCTGCGCGGCAGAAGAGCCGAGCCTTGCAGTTGCTTGATCGTATCATCGAGTTGGACATGCCGCTCTTTTGCGCCGATCCAGGCGTCCGAGAGGACCGGCGGTTGGCATGGCTGTGCCGCATCGATCTGCTGCGCGAGTGGGGGCGATTTTCCGAAGCGCTGGCGTGGACCTGCCTTGAGTGCGAGATGAATCCGAACAACGTGTCAGCTTTGGCTTTGAAAGAGAGGCTGAAAGCAGCTTTGCATCTGGCAGACCGGGCGAGAGGTTCGGGCGGCAGCGATTCTCGGCCTCGGTCAGGCCCGAGCCTCTGGAGCGGGATAGCTGGGATGCGCGAGTTGAAGGCCATCCTGGAACGCGATGTGATCCTACCCCTTCAAGAGCCGGAGCTATACCGCCGTTACAGGGTTGACTTGCCAAACGGGCTCCTTCTCCACGGTCCTCCCGGTTGCGGAAAAACATTCATCGCCAGGAAGCTCGCCGAGATCCTGAAATTTGAATTCATGGAGGTGAAGCCCTCTGATCTTGCAAGCATCTACGTGCATGGCGGGCAGGAGAAAATCGGCGCCCTGTTCTCAGAGGCGCGTCAAAAGGCGCCCACGCTCATTTTCTTTGACGAATTGGATGCGCTCGTCCCGGGTCGCGGCGGGAGCTCCGTTGGGCATCATTACTCTGCCGAGGTCAATGAATTCTTGGTTCAGTTGAATGAGTGCTGGAAATCGAAGGTGCTCGTGATCGGCGCCACCAACTTGCTCAACAAAGTCGACGCCGCCGTTCTGCGCCCCGGGCGTATGGACAAGAAGGTTTTTGTCGGGCCGCCTGACCTGGAAGCGCGCACCGAGCTTTTAAGGTTATATATGCAGAACAGACCGCAGGCCGACGTCGACTGGCTCCGGCTTGCGGAAGAGTGCCCGGCCTATACGTCTGCGGAGCTGGAGTACGTGGTCAACGAGGCGGCCAGGATGTCGCTCGCCGACCGTCGCCTCATCACCGCGGAGGACATTGTTAAGGCTTTACAGGCTAATCCTCCGAGCTTGACCACCGACGACGTTGAGCAGATGAGGAGGGCATGAAGGCGTTTCACACGGAGGGGACAGGACATGGCAAACCTTGCTTGGAAACCTTGGCACGAGGTCGTCGAGCTTCTTGATGAGCTCAAAACGGGCGAGCTATCGCTTTCGATGTTTGCGGCGGACCTGTACGACGTGATCATGGGCCGTGCCAAGCCGCTGTACCAGAACCGCGAGAAATTTTTCGGACGGACGTCACCGACGTTCAATCTGCGTGAGCTGGTGAAGGATATCATTCTGCGGCTCGCGGGGAAGAACGACAAAGCGGTCCGGCAATTGGAGCTCACTTACGGAGGCGGCAAGACCCACACCCTCATCACGCTCTTCCATTTGGTGGGAGATCCAGATTCTTTGCCCGATCTCGCGGCGGTTAAGGAGTTCATTGAGCACGCCGGAATGAGACCGCCGAAGGCCCGGATCGCAGCGTTGCCCTTTGACAAGCTCGATGTCGAAAAAGGGATGGAGATCGCCGACCCAGCCGGGAACGTCCGCTGGCTAAAGCATCCTTGGAGCGTTCTGGCATGGCAAATCGCCGGGGCGGACGGACTGAAGCTGCTTCATGCTGAGGGGCGGGACGAGGAACGTGAGAGCGCCCCTGCGGAGAACCTGATGACCGAGCTCCTGGCGCTCCCAGGCAAAGAGGGATTGGCCACTCTGATCCTGATCGATGAAGTGCTGATGTATGCCCGAGGGAAAGTTGGTTTAGATCCCACTTGGCGCGGGCGTCTCCAGGACTTCTTCCAATACCTGACACAAGCGGCGACCAAGGTCGACCGCTGCGCGATAGTCGCGTCCCTGCTCGCCACGGACCCTGCCAAGAGCGACCAGCTTGGAAAGCAGATAACGCAAGAACTGTATGCGATCTTCCGTCGCGAGCGCGAGGAGGGTGGTGGAATCGGCGGATGCGGTGGTGGAAGGTCCAGTAGCGAAGGGTCGGGTGGCGAAGACCGGGGCAACGGGGCGGCGCCGCACCCGGTTCACCGCACCGCCGGCCTTTGTGGAACTGATGACGTC
>Ga0335085_10018186_pt1 | contig 10109 bp, 10 predicted proteins | sample Lox_Sample_45_FD_206712 | JGI IMG/M metagenome (GOLD analysis project Ga0335085, IMG submission 206712) | Soil microbial communities from Loxahatchee National Wildlife Refuge, Florida, United States - Lox_Sample_4.5 | ecosystem: Environmental > Terrestrial > Soil > Wetlands | place: USA... | reverse complement strand
CGGATTTGGAAAGATTGGTGAGTAGCAACGGCAGCTCGACATTGCCCGCCGCCGACAGCATGGGCATCAGGTTGTAGAACTGGAAGACAAAGCCGATATGGCGAGAGCGCCATTTCGCCAGCGATCCGCCCGACAGGCTTTCCAGATGCTCGCCACCCACGATCACCTGGCCGCTGTCGGCATGGTCCAACCCGCCCACCAAGTTCAGGATCGTGGTCTTGCCCGAACCGGATGGGCCCATCAGGGAGACGAACTCCCCTTCCGGGATTTCCAGGTTTAGGCCGTGAAGGACCTCAACCGTTTCCTTGCCGCGATGATAGTGCTTGACCACCTGGCGCAATGAGACTGCAGACGACATGTGCTCCACCCCTTGGTTTGCAAAACCCTGTCCGGCACACGCCACGCTCCGGTCAATATGTCATACGATGTAGATTTAATCCGTTACAGTCAACTGACCTGCTATCTTGCATAACACGATAGCTTTGTCCACCGCATGTCCATCACAAAAAGCTGCAATGCCCGGGAATGCCAAATTCTTGGCACAGCAGGCCGGAACCGTCAATTCCAAACATGTGGGCGGGCCCCAAGGGACGGATCCAAGTAGTCGGTTCAAGCCGAAACGTCTAACGCCGCTCCAGCCCCTTGGCTTTCCACACGGAAGTTGCGGCAGGCCTGGTGATATAGGCGACAAAAGCCGCGGCCGCCTTCGGGTCGGCGCTGCGTGAGGAAACCGCGAAATCGCCATCCAGCCAGGCATGCAGTTCCGGCGGCAGCGCCCCAACCACCGACACCGCCGGATCTCGGGTCTCGCACTCCAGCTGCAACGCCATTTCGGCGCCCTGCTTGATGCCGGTGACGCCATTACCGTTGATGACAAGAACTTCATGCGTGCCGGCATATTCGGGCCGCTGCAGGATGTCGTGGATGATCATGGCCTGGGCGCTTTTCTCGTCCTTCCAGGGACTGGAATAGGCGACATGGCGTGCCCCATGCAGCGCTGCGGCCAGCTTGTCGGTGGTGGAGATGTCGGGATGGGCGGCGCCGGCGGGCACGATCATCACGATCTGCACCCGGCCCAGCGATTTGCGGCTGCCGGAAACAATCCCGTTCGCGGCCTGAAGCTGGTCCATCAGATTCAGCGGCAGCATCACCACATCGGCGGCGGGCGTGCTGGTGGCGATGGTGTTCATCATGGCGCCCATGCCGACCGACTTTACCGTCACCTTGGTCCCGGTTTCCCTAGTGTAGGACTGAGCCAGGTCGTCGATCCCGGCATTCTTGACAAAGCCAGGCGCCAGCACGGTCAGGTCCGCCGCATTGCCGCTACTGGAGGCGGCGGTGGCGCAGACGAAAGCGAAAAGCGCGGTCCAGAGCCTTCTCATGGCGTTTCCTGTGTTCTTCTGGTGGTTCTTGTGGGAGTGTAATGCCGCCGGCCCGGTGCTGTCATCGCCAACTTGAGCCGACCGCCGCTGTCACCCCGGCGGCCCACTCGACACGATCCCGATTCTAAACGCCGTGATCACCAATTTCGCTATGAACTGGACGATCAGCTAGCCGGACGCAAACTGTCGCGTAACAGAGGCGCTGATATCGCTCGCGATCCCGATGCGCAAAATCCCAATCCGAGAACCAATATCCTGATAAATGTCGCTGCGGCGCGTCAATTCGGATATACGGCCGCCAACGCGGTGGGTCACACCATCATGATGGATTCGGTTCACCCCGCCAACATCGTGGAGGTGGTTGGCAACGCCAATTTTGACGGGCTGCAAACCGCGATGCAGCCTTTCATTTATCTCTACGACCCAAAGGACTTGGGGCCCGTCTCGGTGCGGATCAAGCCCGTCCAGACCCAGGCGGCGCTCTCTGCGATGGACCGCATCTGGCACCACTTCATGCCCACCCTCGCCATCCGCCGCCGCTTCCAGGAAGACAGTTTCGACCGTCCGTTCACCGCTGACGAGCGGGAAGGCAGGATATTCAGCATCTTTGTCGGCGTGGCGATTTCATCGCCTGCCTGGGCCTGTTCGGCCCCCTCCAGCTTCACGGCGGAACGGCGGACCAAGGAAATCGGCGTGCGAAAGGTCTTCGGCACCCAGACGCGCTATAATCGTGCGGCTTCTGTTATGGCAGTTCTCCATTTCCGTCCTGACAGCGAACCTCATCGCCTGGCCGGTGGCCTGGTATTTCCTGCGCCACTGGCTGCAAGGCTATGCCTACAAGACCGCGTTGAGCCCGTTTTATTTCCTGGCAGCCGGAACCATCGCGCTGGTCATCGCCTGGGCGACGGTCATCATCCACACGCTGGCCGTTTCCTGCGCCAGTCCGGTTCTGGCTTTGCGGTAGCGCCTCTTTTGAGGGCGGGCACGGTGTGTTAACGTTCCGCTCATGCGCGCAGTTTATCTCATGCTGGCCGCGGCCACGATCCGCCTTGGCTGCATTCAAACGGCGGGCGCGGCGCCCATCGACCAGACGGCCGCCGGCCAGGCGCCCATCAAAAAATCCAGCGGCACATATCACAGGCCGGTTTGCCCCAAGACAAGCGGCGCGCAGGTCATGCGCTGTCATTCTCTGGTAGTGACCGACAGCAAGGGCAATCCCATTGAACATGCCGCGCCGCCGCATCGGCATTCTCCGAATAGTAAACCGCAGACACATTGAACGCGACTGGCGTTAATCTTGATTAGCGAATTGACAACACCATTCGTCTTTTTTCTTACCGTTTTCGGTCCACGAGAAGTGGATTGTTCATCTGTTCAATGCTAGCGTGTTGGCACCGAATACATTCAGGGGCTGGAAATGTATCGCAAATCCGCAAGCGCACTGCTGGCTGTCGCATTGGTTTTTGCCGGCGCTTCCACATTCGCACGGGCGCAAACCGTCTGGCGTTCCGGAAACATCTTCCACCGTGCGGTCTGTCCAGGCCGCGCTGATCCCGGAACGGCGCGCTGCCACGCCCATGTCGTCACCGACGTCAAGGGGAATGCGGTTGAACGCGCCGCCGCGCGGAATCTGACACCGTCCGGTTATGGCGCGACCACCCTTGCCGCTGCCTACAACATTGATACCACCCAAGGCAGCGCCCACACGGTGATCGCGATTGTCGATGCCTATGGTTATAGCAACGCCGAACGTGATCTGGGGACCTATCGCTCGACCATGGGCCTGCCGCCCTGCACCACGGCCAACAAATGCTTCGCCAAATACAATCAGAATGGGCAAGCCGGCAACTATCCGCAACAGAATAACGGCTGGGCGCAGGAGACCGCGCTGGATCTCGACATGGCAAGCGCCATGTGTCCGAAATGCAGCATAATCCTGGTCGAGGCGAACTCGGCCACCTATGCCAACCTGGCGGCCGCGGAAAATACGGCTGCTGCCAAAGGCGCCCATGTCATCAGCAACAGCTATGGCGGCGCCGAGGTTGGATCGAACAGTTACGAGCCGGCCTATAACCATCCCGGCGTCGCGATCACCGTCAGCACCGGCGACAGCGGTTACGGCGCGGAGTTTCCCGCGACTTCGCCGCACGTAACCGCCACCGGCGGCACCAGCCTTTCCCTCACTGGCGGCAGGTCCGAAACCGCCTGGTCAGACGGCGGCAGCGGCTGCAGCACGGTCTATGCCAAGCCGCTGTGGCAGACCGATGGCGGCTGTAGCATGCGCATGGAGGCGGACGTCTCGGCCGTGGCTGATCCGAACACGGGTGTGGCGGTCTATGCCCCCTCGTCGCGCTTCGGCTCGTCCTGGCAGGTCTATGGCGGAACCAGCGTGGCCGCGCCTCTGATCGCGGGCATCTATGGCAACAATGGCGGCACCGTGAGTTATGGCAGCAATCCCTATGGCGATGCGTCGATGCTGAACGATATCGTCAAAGGCAGCAACGGCAGCTGCAGGGTGGCCTATTTCTGCAGCGCCGGTCCCGGCTATGACGGTCCCACGGGGCTGGGCTCGCCCAATGGCAATTCCGCCTTCTAGAGTCTGCCGGTCAATCGGAAGACATTTTCGGGTCGCCCGCCGCTCGGCGGCCACCTTCTAGCCAGCGCCCAAGCCCGGGTGTGCAGGCGCGCCGCACGATATTCTGGTAACGTGCGATGTCGTCTTCCGTCAGGAGTTCGCGCCAGCGCCCGCTGCGGCCTTTGTTGATGAACCTGTCGGCGCCGCGGTCGAATACATTGCGCAGCTTCGGGAAAAGCGCGTCTCCGTCCTTCTTCATGCTCTCGAATCGCGCCGGCTCGACCAGCGCCGGCATCAGGCCGTCAGCGACCTGGATGTCGAGGAAGTCGGCGATCCGCTCCATCTCGCCGGCCAGGTCCTGCTTCAGATCGTTGTAATGGACGAGCAGCAGATTGGACCTTTTGCGCTCCTGCCAGTAGGTCGCCTCGAAGCCGAAGAATCCCAGGCCGAACCTGGTCGGGCCAGCATGCTCTTCTGAATCCTGCAGGACCTCCAATTCTTCGAACCAATGAAGGAGGTACTCGCGGGGGTCTTCCGGCGGGCGTGGCGGCGGCCCCGAAGATTTCCCGCCAATTTCCGCGGCCAGGGCCATCGCCTGGGTGCCGACATGGGCACGGAATTCCGGGGTGAACCCCTGGTCATGATTCTGCCAGGAGAGCCGGGCATCGCGGCCGTCGCGGCCGACATGGATGTACTTCACCTCATCCCACACCGGCAGCGCGTCGAACGGCAGGTGGGATTTGATGTAGCGCCGATGGCTCTGTGCCTTCAGCGTCGCTAGGTCATCCTCGATCGGGTTGAAGATCGTCGAATCGAGCCATGGCGAGATGTCGCCGAATGGCCGCACATCGGGAGACTGGAAAACCAGCAGATCGACAATTCGCTGGGTCCAGGTCGTGCCGCATTTGGCGAAAGTGGCAATGACGATGTCGTCATTGCGCGGCTCGAACCCGTTCCAACGCCGGCTGTCCGCAACCGGTGTGCGGACGGTGCGCATCGGTGCGCGAAGCAAGTTGGCCATGTGATCTCCCCTTTTGTTGCCTGGATGAATCCATTTCACTTTCTTTCCGGCAGCCAGGCCGGACCGCCCTCTTCCCACTGATCGTCCGTCAGTTGCTGAACGTCGGTGCCGTCCGCCTTCATCGCGAAAACCTCGCCATAGGGTTGCGGCGCGTCGGTGTAAAGGGCTTCGTCCTTGAACCCCATGCGCGACGTCACGAACAACAGACGTTCGCCGTCCGGCGACCAGGCCAGATGGGCGTCATTGCCATGCGTGCGCGTCAGCTGCGTCAGCCCCGATCCGTCGGGTTGGATTGTGAACACTTGGAAATCGCCGGCGCGGTTGCGCCGCACGAAAGCGATGCGATCTCCCTTTGGCGACCAGAGCGGGAAATTGTCCCACGCATCGGTTACCTTGGTGATCGAGCGGTCCGCGAGGCTCAAGATGCGCAGTCCCTGGCCCTCAGGGCCCAGGGTCCGATAGACGATGCGCTTGCCGTCGGGCGAGAAGGAGGGAAAGGCGTTGTTGTTTGCGCCGGAGGTCAAGATCTGGAATCCGCTGCCGTCGTCATTGAGCATCGCCACCTGCCCGCCGCCATTGACGGCATTGACCGGCTTCTTGTTGCCCACGGTGAAATCCAGGAAAGACGAAAAAAGTCCGACCCCCGCCACGATCCTTCTTCCGTCGGCCGAGAATTGCGGCGCAAGGATCAGGTCCGGCCGCTCCAGGATGGAGCGCGCGGGCTTGCCGGTCTCCATCACATACAGGTGCCAGCGGCCGGCAACGCGGTCGCTGGTGGCGATCCGGTCATGCGCGGCGTCGACGGAAGGAAGAAATTCGGTGGTGTAGAGTTCAAACTTCGGATTCCTGCTCCACAGCCGCACCGGCTCCGGAGCCCTGTCGGTGGTGAAGCGGCCATAGACGACCTCTTTGCCGTCCGGCGACCAGGATGGCATGCGCACATCCGGCCCGGCGGGTCCCACGCCTCCGCCCGAATAGGCCACGCCTGGTTGCGCATTGTCGCGGCGCAAGTAGCCGATGTCGCCCGAAGCTAGAAACACCGGCGCTTCCTTGGTGCCGGCGCTTGCCGCGATCGCGCTTACCGCTCCCGTCGCAACGTCAATCTTTTTCAACCAGTCATCGGTCCGGTCATTGCCGACGCGGTTATCCCAGGTGTCCTGGCCGATCATGCAATAGGCGATCAGGCTCTTGCTGTCGGCCGACCATTTGGGTGAGCCACAGAAATTGCCGTCCTTCGCCGTCAACCGCTTCAGCCCGCTGCCGTCGGGATGAACGGCATAGATGCCGGCAATGTGCAGCCGCTCCCAGCGGCCTTTCGCGTCCGGAAAATTGCTGTCGCGGTCGGAGGAAAACGCGATCCATTGTCCATCCGGCGACCAGGCCGGGCGGAAGTCGCCGCCATGGCCGGACGTTAGCGCATGCGCTTTGTGTGTAGCGACATCCAGAACCCAGAGATTGGCGAAGCCGGCCGCACGGGTCGACACAAAGACCATCTGCTTTTCATCGGGCGAAAAGCCGGCCTGGTCGTCAAAGGCGGGATCGGCGGTCAGCCGCTCCAGCCCCTTGCCATCGGGATGGACGCGATAAATATCCGCCGAACCGTTCCTCTCCGACGTAAACGCAATCCAATCGCCCTTGGGCGACCAGGAGGGATTGTAATCGAAGGTCCCCGCCGGCAGCAGCGCATGCTCGCCCGAACCATCCGCCTTTGATAGGTAGAGTGCCGCCTTGCTGGGGCCCAGCCGGGCGATCAGAATCCTGTCGGCGGCGTGGATGGGAGAATCCGTAAGGACAAATGCCAGTAAACCAAGCAACAGCGCGGCCCGGTAGTTCATGGTGATGTCTCCTCAAGATGCAGCATTGTCACCGGCTGCGGCGCCAGCGCACGTCCCAGCCCCAGCACGATGATAGCGGCCATCGCATATTCAATAGCGTCCGCCGCGAAACCGATCCTGTAATTGCCACTGCCCTGCAGCAATATGCCGGTCACGACCGGTCCGAGGAATGCACCGACATTGCCGAAGGTGCCGATGAGGCCAATGCCGCCGGCCGCCGCCGTGCCGCGCAGGAACGACGGCGGCAGACTGAAATAGGGCCCGAAGCCGGCAAAATTGCCGACAAGCGCAAGCGCGAGCGCGACCAGGGAAAGTGCATTTGATTTCGAAAGACTGGCAACGGCGAGGCTCGCGGCGGCGAGCAGACAGGGCAACGCCACATGCCGGATGCGCTCTTCCCTTTTGGAGCTCGACCGTCCCACCAGAATCATCGCGGGAATGCCGGCCACATAACACAAGGCGACGACAAAGCCGGTGGCGGCATTGGAATAACCCATTGCCTGCACGATTTGCGGCAACCACAGATAGATTCCATAGGCCCCGGCATAAACGGCGACAGCGGCGATGCCGAGCGCAAGCAGGCGCAAGTCGAGCAGGGCGTGCCACAGGTCGGGCCGGCCAGCTGGTTCCTCGCTCGCCAGCCGCGCGGCGATCATTGTCTGCTCCCCGCAAGCGAGCCAGGAGGCATGCGCCGGGCCGTCTGGCAGCAACCTGAGAACTGCGAATGAAAGAAGGAAGGCAGGAACGCCCTCCATCAGGAACAGCCACTGCCAGCCATGAAGGCCGCACCAGCCATCCATTCCGACAATAATGCTGGAAAGAGGCCCGCCAAGGACAAAAGATAACGGAAGAGCCGTCATGAAATAGGCAGTGAACCGCGCAAGATAGCCTCTGGGAAACCAATAGGTCAGATAGAGCAGCATGCCGGGGAACAGCCCCGCTTCCGCCACGCCGAGAAAAAATCGCACCACATAGAAACCGAGCGCGCTTTGGACCAGCGCATTGGAGGCGGACAACAAACCCCATGCCGCCATGATGCAGAAGACCCAGCGCCGTGCCCCGACCCGTTCCAGCATCACATTGGCGGGCACTTGGAACAGCGAGTAGCCGATGAAGAAAATGCCCGCTCCAAAACCGAACACCGTCGGCGAAAAGCCCAAGTCCCCGTTCATGGAGTGGGCCGCGAATCCGGCATTCGTCCGGTCGATGAAGCTCATGAGATATAGCAGACCCATGAAGGGGATGAGCCGCCAGGCGCACTTGGCGAAGACGCGATCCTCGTCAGCCATGGGCCGTTACCGCTGACTGGCGACGGCACCAACGCCCGCGCCCGGACCTTGCGGGGCGCATTGCGCCCCTTTAGTCGCTTCTGACACCCGCCGCCCCGAAAGCCTGAATTGTAAGAATTCAGGCATATCGCCGCGAGACTGGCAACGACGTGGCCAACCCTTTTGAAACCAACAACTATTTTGGAACCCAGGTCCGAAAGGCAAATGGCCTCTCAAGCCCCACACCCCCCTGATCAGGGGAGGAATGCGGCGGGCCTTGATTTAAACCCCGCGAAAATCCTTAAACCCTTGCTCGGACGTGCCCGCGTAATCTTCACGCGCCCCTAATGGCTACAGGTCCATCATGTCCACCAAGCTGAATTTCGAGCAAACTGTGCCCAAGAGCCGCGATGTCGGCGGCCTGTCCGGGACAGCGCTGCTGGTGATCGCCATCGGCATCTGTCTCGAATGGGCGCTTCTAATCCACGCCGGCCAGTAACGAACAGGAACTGCCGGCACCCCTGGGCCGCGCAACCGCGGTCACACTTGCGTGTGGCCGCGCCATTGCCATGTCCGCAAAAGCTAGGCAGATCTGCGGCGTTCGATCAGGGCCGTAATCAAATAGGTGATCGGCGCGCTGATGCCGACCACGACGGCGGCATGCCAGTCGACATTGGCGAAACGGAAGGATGACGTCGCCCACCAGGCCAGCGGCGTGACGATCAGCGCCGACCCCATCCAGGTCAGGAAGCCCCCGCAAATCCCGATCAGCATCTTGTTGGGGCAGACGGACAGTTGCTCTTCCATAAGGTCTTCTTCCTTTTTGACTGTGCCTCCCCCCAAATCGGGTTTTTTTGAGGCGCGCGAGATCAAGCCTGACGCTTTCGGCTTTCGTCTCCGTTAAATCATTCTCATACATGCCTATGCATGCTAATGCTGGTAACCATGGCAGCCGCCCAAGCCGTTGATCCTTGGGCCATTTGCACCGCAAACGCATCACGAATATTTTAGGCATTGACCATGGGAAGGATATTCATCCAGGCGCTGATTTTGGCCGTTTTCGCGCTGACGTTGATGGGACGCGCCTCGGCGCAATCGCCCGAGCTTCCGCCAGGCTGGCCGAGGCCGGGCGCGACCCTGCTGGTGGAGAATGACCGGGGCGCGGCCTACAACGTCGTCTATCCCAAGGACCAGCCCACGCCCTTTCACCGCCACCGCTATTTCTTCGCCGGGCTCGACCTCAACACCGCAACCATCAAGGTGACACAGCCCGACGGCAAATCCAGTTTTCATCCGGTGGTGAAAAATCGCATGTGGTATCTACCCAAGGGGCTGACGCATCAGGAGATGTCGACCACCGAGCCCGGCCGGCACACCGTGGTGATCGACATCAAGGACAAGACTGTTCCCGAAGCGGTGAATGACACGCGCTTTCCCACCGGCAAATTTGCCGGGTACCAGGAAAAGGTGGTCGACAATGACCGCGTGGTGATCTGGGACTGTGCCTGGTCGCCCGGCGCTGACGCCGTGAGCGGCTTCGACAGCCGGGACATGTTTTTGGCCTTCGCCGAGGGCGGCGATCTGTCCATTGCATCGCCCGGCAAACCCGCGACGGTGCACCACTATGATGCCGGCCAGGCGATATTTCTGACGGGCGGCCAGGCGCGGACCATCGGATCGGCGGACGGCACCATCCATGCGATGCTGGTCGAGCTCAAATAGAGGCGGATCTCAGCTCAACGGGCTTGCCGTGCGGAGTGCGACGATAGGCATCCGCCCCGGCGTCCTTGCGGGCCTGGATTTCGCCCCTGTTCAACAACGCCTTCCCTGTAACCAGACCCTCAAGGGCTGAGAGCCAGTATTCATAATAGCGCGAACCATCGTCAGGCTCGCCCCGATCGCAAGCCGCCTTCAGTTCATCGGCCAGCGCCGCCGCCCATTCCTTCCAGGTGAAATGATCCTGGGCGCAAAGCCGGACTGCCATGGCGAACGCGGCCGCCTGCCAGGGCTCGGCAAAGACGGAGCCGC
>Ga0335085_10018185_pt1 | contig 10109 bp, 12 predicted proteins | sample Lox_Sample_45_FD_206712 | JGI IMG/M metagenome (GOLD analysis project Ga0335085, IMG submission 206712) | Soil microbial communities from Loxahatchee National Wildlife Refuge, Florida, United States - Lox_Sample_4.5 | ecosystem: Environmental > Terrestrial > Soil > Wetlands | place: USA... | reverse complement strand
TGGAAATCGCGCTGCTGCTGCGGCCGGCCGGGGATCAGCCGCCAACAGCGCGCGCCGTGGGCTTTGCGGTGCTGACGGTGCTGCGCGCCTGCGTGGCCGAGGGGCCGGTGCTCATCGCGGTCGATGACGTGCACTGGCTGGATGAAGCGAGCTTGGACGCTCTGGTGTTCGCGCTGCGGCGCATCCCGGACGGCTCGCTGTCCGTGCTGGTGGCCGCGCGCAGCGAGGCCCTGGCGGACCCGCTGACCGCCGGGCTCCGCCGCCCTCACGCCGGTGGAATGACCTGGTGACAGCGCTGCCGGCTGCCGAAGTGCTCGCCCTGGCGCCGCTGGACATGTGGCAGATCCAGAACCTGCTGCCGACGAATGTCACCGCGGCGCAGGCCCGGCTGGTGGCGAGGCAGTCTCGCGGCAACCCGTTCTGGGCGCTGCAGATCGCGGCGAACCTGGACTCCTCGGAGGACCCGCTGCCGCCGCCGGCCTGGTGACCGAGAGCAGGGAACGGGTCGCGGTGGTGCACCCGCTGATCGGCGCGTCGGCGGTGCAGGCGCTGCCGCCCGGCCGCCGCGCCCAGCTGTACCGGCGGCTCGCCGAGGTGTCGTCCGGCCCGGAACGGTACACGCACTTCGCAGCGCTGGCCGCCGGGCCGGGACCCGACGCCGATGTCGCGGAGTCACTGGACGCGGCCGCGGCCGCCGCATATTCGCATGCCGGTAACGCCGCGGCCGCCCAATTCGCGGCGCAGGCCGTGGTGTTCACTCCGGGGCCGGACGCCGACGCGCTGGTGCGACGCCTGATCCGCGCGGGTGAACTGCTGTTTCTCGCGGGCGACCTGGAACGCTCGCTTGAGCATGTGCGGCGGCTTGACCTCGACGCCCTGCGGGCCGAGGACCTTGAACGGGCACTGCCGCTGCTGACGGACATCACCGAAATGCTGGGCGACACCGCGGGGGCCACCACGATCGTGACCCGCGCGGTCGCTACCGCCGGATCCGACCCCCGGCGCCGCGCCCTGGTATTCGCGCTGGCCTCCGACATCGCCTACGGCGTCCGTGGCGGGCGGCGCGACGCGGCGGCTGAAGCGATACGGAACGCCGAGGCTGCCGGGCCGGCCGCCGACGGCACATTGCACCGTGCGCTCATCAACATGCTGATAGCAAAGGTGATCGCCGCCGAGGGACTCGACTCCGCACTCCTCGACCGCGCCAAGGCCCTGGAGGGGCACCTGTCCATCCAGCGGCTGCACGACACGGCGGACCTGCAGCGCGGGTTGTGGTCGCGGTACGTGGAGCACCTGGACACGGCGCGGGCCGCGCTCCGGCGCTGTGTCGCGCGTGCCAGAGAGGCCGGCGAGGACTACTCACTGCACACGTTCTTGTGCTACCTGGCGGACACTGAGGAACTGGCCGGCGACTACGCGGCGGCTGAAGCGACCGTGCGGGAGGCCGACGAGGCCACCGCCTGGCACAGCTGGCCGACAAACCCGTTCCACCTGGAGCCGCGCTGTGAGCTGCTGCTCGCGGCAGGTGACCTGGACGGCGCGATCCGCGTGGTCGAGGAGCAGCTTCCAGAGCGCGAGGATGCACGCGCCCAGGCGCGCTTCATGAGCGCCTGCATGCAAGGGCAGAGCCAGCGCATGGCACGGCGACGCCACCGCCGCGGTGGGCCACTTCGAGCGCGCCGCGTCCTGTGCGGACGAATGCGAATGGGCGGATCCCGGGGTACGCGGCCGGATCGATCCAGCGCTGGCGGAGGCGTACGTCGCGACCGGGCGGGTCGAAGAGGCGGCCCGGATCGCCGCCTGGCTGCGGGAGATCGGCGAGCGGCTGCGGCGTCCCGCGCTGACCGGCGACGCCGCGCGGATCGACTGCCTGGCCGCCGCCCGGGCCGGGGATTTGGACAGCGCCGCGGAGCTGGCACAGGCGGCCGTGACCGCGCACGGGCTGTCGCCGCTGCGGCTGGAGCTGGCCCGCAGCCTGCTCACGCTCGGCCGGATCGAGCGGCGCAAGAAGGCGCGCAAGCAGTCCCGCGACGCCCTCCGGCGGGCCCTGGAGCTGGCCACCGCGATCGGCCACCGGCCGCTTCTCGCCGAGATCGAGCGGGAGCTGCCGAGGGTGGCCGCGGCCCGGGCGGGCGACGAGCTGACCGCGACCGAGCGCCGGGTGGCCGATCTCATCGCGGGCGGCGCGACCAACCGGGACGCCGCCGCCGCGCTGTTCGTCAGCGTGCGGACCGTCGAGACGCATGTCGCGTCCATCTACCGCAAGCTCGGTGTCCACACCCGCGCCGAGCTGGCCCGCAGGCTTCCCGGTCCTGCCGCCCGGTAAAGACGGACTCCGTAGTTTCACGGATACGGGCTACTCCAAGGTGCCCGCGTGCGCGGCGGATATCCGTACGCGCGTCCGATTCGCCGGAAGTCTTCCGTCCGTAGCGTCAACGGCATGACGACAGTACACGAGAGCACGGTAACCATCCTCACTTCCGGCGACCCTGGCTGGGACGGCGCACGGCAGGCCTGGAACCTGGCCGTCGACCAGCACCCCGCCGCGATCGCGCTGCCCCGGTTCGCGGAGGACGTCGCCGCCGCGGTCCGGTTCGGCCGCGATCACGGCCTGCGGGTCGCCGCCCAGGGCACCGGCCACGGCGCCACCCCCATGGGCTCGCTGGCCGGCACCGTTCTGATCAAGACGTCGCGGATGCGCGGGCTCACCATCGATCCCGTCGCCAGGACCGTTCGCGCCGAGGCCGGGGTCATCTGGCGGGAGGTGGCAGAGGCGGCGGCCCGGTACGGGCTGGCGGGGCTGGCGGGCTCCTCGCCCGATGTCGGCGTGGTCGGCTACACGCTCGGCGGCGGGCAGAGCTGGCTGGGCCGGGCCTACGGGCTGTCGGCCAACAACGTCGAGGCGTTCGAAGTCGTCACCGCCGACGGCCGGCTGCTCCGCGCCGACGCCTGCAGCGAGCCGGACCTGTTCTGGGCGCTGCGGGGCGGCGGCGGCAGCTTCGGCATCGTCACCGAGGCCGAATTGCGACTGTTCCCGATCACCCAGGTGTACGCCGGACTGCTGTGGTGGCCGCTGGCCGCCGGCGCGCCTGTATTGCACGCCTGGCGCGAGCTCACCGCCGGCGGTCTGCCCGACGAGTTCACCACGTCCGCCCGGCTCATGCGGTTCCCCGCCATCCCGGACGTCCCCGAGCCCGTGCGGGGCGGATCCTTCGTCGTCATCGACGTGATCCACCTGGGCACGCCGGCCCAAGCCGACCGGCTGCTCGCACCGCTGCGAGCCCTCGGGCCAGTCACGGACACGATGGGAACGCTTCCCGCGCCGACGCTCAGCCATCTGCACATGGATCCGGAGCGCCCGGTCCCCGGGGCAGGTGACGGGCTGCTGCTCGACCGCCTGCCTGCTGAGGCGATCGACGCGGTCATCCGGGCAGCCGGCCCCGGCACGCCCTCGCCGCTGCTGGCTGTCGAGCTACGCCACATCGGCGGCGAGATGAAGCGGGTCCGGCCAGGCAACGGCGCCCTGGCCGCGGTCGACGCCGATTACGCCCTCTTCGCGGTCGGCATGACGCCGACCCCTGAGGCGGGGCCGGCCGTCCGCACCGCGGTACGGGCCGTGAAGTCGGCCATGAGCCCGTGGGCGGCCCGCCAGATGTACCTGAACCTCGCCGACACGCCGCGCGATCTGCGCAGCTTCTGGTCGCCCGAGGCCTACGAGCGGCTTCGCCGTATCAAGGCGGCCGCCGACCCGGACGACATCATCCGCTCCAACCACCCCATCCCGCCAGCCCGCTGACCGTCCCATTCACCTGCACATTCAGAAAGGCCATTGCCATGAGCACGTCACCCGCCACCGCGCCGCTCACCACCGTCGCCGGCTATCTGCTGACCCGTCTCGCCAAGGCCGGAGTGATCTCGGTGTTCGGCGTGCCGGGCGACTACAACCTCGGCATCCTCGACGCCATCGAAAACCGCAAGAGCATGGCGTGGGTCGGCACCGCCACCGAGCAGGGCGCCGGCTACGCCGCCGACAGCTACGCCCGGCTGCGCGGCCTGGGTGCCTTCGTCACCACCTTCGGGGCCGGCGAACTGTCCGCGATGAACGCGGTCGCCGGCGCGTACGCGGAGTCGGCGCCCATGGTGCACATCGTGGGCACCCCGGCGCTCGCCGCCCGCGCGGCCGGGGTGACGCTGCACCACAACCTGCCCGGGACGGACTTCGGGCGCTTCGCCCGGATGGCGGCCGAGGTCACGGTCGCCCAGGCCGACCTGCGCGCCGACACCGCGCCCGCTGAGATCGACCGAGTGCTGCGCACCGCGCTGCGGACCTCCCGGCCCGTCTACCTGGCGATTCCCGCCGACGTGGCCGGCGCGCCCGTGCCAGGCCCGGCGGCCCCGCTGCGAACCGATCAGTCAACGGAGGCCGACCCGCTGGTGGTGAACATGTTCGCCGACCGGGCACGGGAGGTGTCGGCGTCCGCCGGCAGCCAGGCCGCGGGGCCTACCCAGCGCGGCCTGTGGGCCCGGTGCGGGACTTCCTGCTTCCCGGCGACCTCGTGGTGGCCGACCAGGGAACCGCGTTCTCCGACGCCGCCGAGGTCGCCCTGCCGGAGGCGACGCGGATGATTGGCCAGCCGATGTGGGCGTCCGCCGGATGGGCGCTGCCGGCCGCGCTCGGCGCTTCGCTGGCCGAGCCCAGCCGGCGGGTGGTGCTGATCACCGGCGACGGTGCCATGCAGCAGACCGCCGCCGAGCTCGGCACCCTGCTCGCCCAAGGCCTTGCGCTGGTCATGATCGTGATCAGCAAGGGCGGCTACGCGACCGAGCGGCTGATCGGCCCGGATGACGCGCCCGCGTTGCCGCGGGACCTGACCCGCGAGGTCGGCGGTGTTCGTGGGGGTGTACTGGCAGAGCTACGGCTGGGTCGCGCCCGGGGAACAGGTATCCGGGCTGGAGGACGAATACCTGCAGGCGGCGGACCTGCCGAAGCTGATCTATGTCAAATCTCAGGCGCCGGAGCGTGAGCCGCGGCTCACCGAGATGCTTGCCCGGATCAAAGATGACGGCGGAGTTTCCTACCAGCGGTTTTCCGACGCCGCGGACCTGCAGCGCCTAGTCGAGAACGACCTGGCGGTGTTGCTGAGCGAGCGTTTCGACATGACGCAGACGCGGGAGGAGACCACTGGTCCCCCGCTGGCCGGGGCGCTTCCCGCTCCCGCGACACCACTGGTGGACCGCCAGCAGGAGACCGCAGCGATCGCAGATCTCGTGCTCGGGCAGGGCGCACGGCTGATCAACCTGACCGGCCCGGGCGGGGTAGGGAAGAGCAGGCTCGCCATACACGCCGCGACCAGGCTCCGCCCGGAATTTCCCGGCGGCGTCCGGTTCATCGACCTCGCGCCGGTCCAGTCCGCTGACCTGGTGCCGGCCGCGATCGCCGCCGGGCTGGGGCTCAGCACCTCCGCAGGCAAGCTCGTCACCGACGTCATCGCATACCTGCACGCCAGGCGCGTGCTGCTCGTGATCGACAACTTCGAGCAGGTGAGCGACGCAGCACCCCTGATAGGGGACCTGCTGACCGCCGCGCCAGGGCTGACCGTGATCGTGACCAGCCGCAGCGTGCTCAGGCTCAGCGGCGAGCACGAGTTTTCCGTGCTACCGCTGCCCGTGCCGCCTGCCGCCGCGGCCGGCATGGACACCGCGGACCTTTGGCAGTACCCCTCGGTACACCTGTTTGCCGAGCGGGCCCGCGCCGCGTCTCCCGGCTTCGAGCTGAACGGCGACAACGCCCAGGCGGTCGCGCAGATCTGCCGCCGGCTCGACGGCCTGCCGCTGGCCATCGAGCTCGCCGCCGCCAGGGTCAGGATGCTGCCGCCCTCGGCACTGCTGGCCCGGCTCGGTGACCGGCTGCAGGTGCTGACCGCGGGAGCACGCGACCTGCCTGAGCGGCAGCGGACGCTGAAGAACACGCTGGACTGGAGCTTCGACCTGCTGTCACCCGGCGAACAGGTACTGTTCGCGCGGCTGGGCGTGTTCGCCGGGACGTTCGGCCTGCCCGCGGCCGAGGCGGTCTGCGGCGGCACCGGGACCCTGTGCGGGGACGCCGAAGCCGCGGACCCATCTCATGCCGGGACGCTCATCGAGACCCTCGGCTCGCTCGTGGACAGCAGCCTGGTCCGGGCGGACCGCGCTCTACGCGCGCGCCCGCCATCACATCCCGGCCACCAAGGCGCTGTACACGTGCTACCTGGCCTTCTTCGGGGCCGACGGGGCGCTGTGGCTGTCCTCGCTGACTGTCGGCGGCCCGCTGCAGTCTGCCTTCTGGGGCGCCGCCCTGCTCACCGACGCCTGCAGCGCGCTGGCGATGCTCTCACCGAATCGGCGGGTGCCGCTGAACCCCTCGCACCTGGCCGACCGGTTCCAGATCTTCGTGCTGATCGTGCTCGGCGAATCGGTCGCGCGCCTGATCAGCGCGGCGGCGCAGCGCCCATGGAGCGTGCCGCTCGCGGTCGTCCTCGCGGCGGCGGTGATCACGCTGGCCGCGCTGTGACGGGCATGGCTCACCGCCGCCGACCACGGCACGCTGGACGGCCCCGGAGCGATCGCCGCCTTCACGGCAGCGAATCTGCCGATCGTGGCGGGTGCCGCGGCCGCGAGCGCCGGCCTGCACGTCGCGATCCTCGCCGCGCACAGCGGCGGCACGATCTCGGCAGGGCCGAGGGCGGCGCTCTACGGCGGCGTCAGCGTCTACCTGCTAGCCAGCGCAGCGCTGCCGACGCCGGCGATGACACGGCAGATCAGGGCGTGCCGCGTCGCCACGTCCATGGCGGCGATGGGCCTGGTCTTCATGGGCGCCGTCGTCATGCCCGTCTTCCTGGTCCCCGCGCTCACCGGCGTACTCATCACCGGGCTGGCCGCCGAGGCGCGCCTGCGCCGTCCGTCCTGACCTGACCCACGTACCTCCGGGCGCGGGAGGCGCGGCGCGACTCGTCGAGCGTCCGGATCATGGCCCCGAGGTGCGGGGCACCGGGCGGCGGTCGGGCAGGACCCAGGGCAGGCCGGCCAGCGCGACGGCGAACGCGGCCGCCGAGGCGGCGTCGCGTGGCACCGTGCGGGCGAGCTCGGCGGTGCACTGCGCAGCCGCTGGCAGCGGGCGGCGCAGCCAGGTGAACCACAGCGTGTTATGGATGCCCAGCCAGCGGCGGCGGGTCGGATCGCGCTGCACCGAAGGCGCGTGGCGCACGACGGCCTCCGGCAGGTAGTACAGCACGTGCCCGGCGGCGATCAGGTCGGCGGCGAGCGGCTCTTCCTCGCCGCCGAGCCACAGCCGGGGCTGAACCCGCCGGCCTCGCGGAACGGCGCGACCCGCAGCACCGGCGCGCCCGCCAGCAAGCTCATCAGCGCTGGGCCGGGCAGCCCCGGGCGGCCGGGCACCGGTGAGTTGGCCAGCTCGGCGTTGATCGGATCCTCGGCTCCCGACGGCTCGACCATGATCCGCGCGGTGACCGAGGCGACGTCGGGGTACGTGTCGAGCGCGTCCGCGCAGCGGCCCAGCGATCCCGGCTCCCACCACGTGTCGTCGTCACAGAACGCGACGTAAGAGGTGCCGACCTGGCGTACCGCGACGTTGCGCGCGATCGCGCCGAGGTTCCGCCGGGCCGGAATCAGCGTGACGTCCGGGTAGCGCCGCCGCACGGCCGCCGCCGTCCTGTCGCGTGAGCCGTTGTCTATGACGATGCCGCGGGCGGCTGCATGGCCCGCTCGGTGCCCCGGGCACCTGCGGGCAGCGCCGCGGCCCGCAGGCGCAGCGTGGCGGTGCGGGTCAGCAGCATTCCGACGGCCATGAAGATCAGCGCGTCGGTCACCGCATCGGAGGTGATGTGGTGCGTGCCCAGCCACACCTGCACGCTGCGGGAGTGGCTGGTGGCGTAGGCAAACGTGATCCGGGCGCCGATGACCGCGATCCACAGCGCGGCGTAGGCGATCCCGGCCTGGCTCCACGGGATGCCCTTGTCGCGGAATACGCCGAGCATCAGGCCGGCTGCCAGGCCCAGCACGATGCCCAGGGCAGTCAGCACCAGCTCGAAGGCCGACCCGCCGCTGTGGGTCGCTACCGGCGTCTTCGTCGGGTAGTAGATGACGATGGCCCCGGCGACTATGACCGGGCGGGCTAGCTGGACGCCGCGCCCGACGCGGTGGTGCTGATCGTCACCAACCCGGTGGACGTGGTCACCTACGCGGCGCTGAAGATCCTCGGCCTGCCGCGCCACCGGGTGCTCGGCTCGGGCACCGTGCTGGGCAGTTCGTGGCTGCGCTCGCTGATCGCCCGGCACTGCGGCGTGGCCGTACAGAGCGTGCGCGCCTACATCGCCGGCGAGCACGGTGACTCGGGGATCGCGCTGTGGACCCGCGCGACCGTCGGCGCGGTCCCGGTCCTGCGCTGGGACGACCCGGACCTGCCGCGGCTGAGCGGAGCCGAGCGCGACGGCCTTCTCGGCCAGGTGATCGGGGCCGGCTACGAGATCGTGCGTGGCAAGGGATACACCAGCTACGCGATCGCGCTCGCAGCGGCCCGCATCATCGAGGCCGTCCTCTACGACGAATATCAGGTCCTGCCGGTCAGCTCACTGCTGACCGGCTACGCCGGGATCAGCGACGTGTGCCTGTCGGTGCCCTCGGTGGTCAACCGCGCCGGCGTCCAGCGCGTGCTGCCTGTGCCCTTGTCCGGGGAGGAGCGCGACGGCCTGCACCGCTCGGCCCACACGGTTCGCGCCGTGCTCGACAAGCTGGCGCTCTGATCTCGGGCCTTGCGAATCCTGGCCACCTGGCGGGTGTTTCCGTGAGCGCCCCAGCACAGCCTGAAGGCATGAGGCTGGTAGTTGATCTCACCCGGTGCCAGGGGGGCCCTGGACGGCGTCTACGCGGTGCGCGGCCGCAACGACGCGGCGACGCTGCGGCACAAGCTGGCCGCAGGCCCGCGGCGTGTGCTGGTGATCGGGGCCGGATTCATCGGCTCGGAGCTCGCGTCCGACTGCCGGGAGCTCGGCCTGCCCGTGACGGTCGTCGAGCGCGGCCCGGCCCCCCTCGCCGGGGCGCTGGGCGCCGTTATCGGCAGGATCGCGGCCGGGATGCAGACCGAAGCCGGGGTGGATCTGCGCTGCGGGGTGTCGGTACGCGCGCTAGAAGGCGACGCGGACGGCCGGCTGCGGCGGGCACGGCTGTCGGACGGCACCCCGCTGGACGTCGATGTCGCGATCGTGGCCCTCGGGTCGCGGCGCAACACGGAATGGCTGGCCGGGTCCGGGCTGGCTGCCGGGCGATGGGGCGTGTCCTGCGACGCGGGCTGCCGGGCCTTCGACGTCAACGGCGTGGTCACCGACGACATCTTCGTGGCTGGCGATGTGGCCCGGTTCCCGCACCCGGCCTACGGATATCAGATGCTGGCCATGGAGCACTGGGGCAACGCCGTCGACCAGGCCGGCATCGCCGCCCACAACATGATCAGCGCCGGGCCGGACCGCTGGCCGCACCTGGCGCTGCCGGTGTTCTGGTCTGTCCAGTTCGGCACCGAGATCAAGTCCGTCGGCGTGCCCACGTGCGCCGATGAGGTCGTCATCACGCAGGGCTCGGTGACCGACCGCCGGTTCGCAGCCGCCTACGGCCGCCAGGGTCACGTCGCCGCGGCGGTCACCTTCGATCAGGGTATGTGGCTGGAGTTCTACCGGGACCTGATCGATCGGGCGGCACCGTTCCCGCCCCGGTTCCGCACCTGGTGTGGGTCCGAGGGGACAAACACAGTCCAGCCGCCGGCCCGGCAGCCGGTGCCCGCCGAGATACCAGCGGCACCGGAAGCCCTGGCCAGCCAGGCCACGGTCGTCCTCACCGGCCACGAACCCAGCGAACGCCGCGCCGTGCTCGTGCATGACCGCTGAGCAGGGGCCGCCGGCCAGCGTCGGAAGGAAGTCGTGATGGCATCGGGCAGCATCTTCGAGCAGATCATCGATCCCGCCAACCGGGCCGATCCCTGGTCCCTGTACCGGGAGCTGCGCAAGACACCGGTGACGAGGGAAGCCGACGGCACGTACGTGGTCAGCAGGTACCGGGAAATC
>Ga0335085_10018183_pt1 | contig 10109 bp, 9 predicted proteins | sample Lox_Sample_45_FD_206712 | JGI IMG/M metagenome (GOLD analysis project Ga0335085, IMG submission 206712) | Soil microbial communities from Loxahatchee National Wildlife Refuge, Florida, United States - Lox_Sample_4.5 | ecosystem: Environmental > Terrestrial > Soil > Wetlands | place: USA: Florida... | reverse complement strand
TGCCTGGCGGAAGTGCCGCTTGGGAGATATAGGATATAACGCCGAGGCAATGAGCCAGCCATCCACAGAAGAAAAAGATCGGACGAGACGGTTGCACCAACGTTCGAATAATCCGGGGCAGCGAATGCCTCATTCCAGCGATTAGCTCACAGTAAAACGCTCCCGCAAGTACTCCTCAAATTTCTTCCAGAAGCGTATAGGTGCTTGCCGAGTATGGGCATGCCACGCATCCACCATCACACCGAGGTGTGAGCCGAGTCACGGGAAGCGAGCCTCCAATGGGATTAAATAGCAAGGAGAGGTGTTTGTATGCAACAGCACCGCTCCATTGAGGTGTCGGCCATAGAAAAAATCCAAGGAGAAATGGGAAGAAGGAACAATGAGCAGAATATTTGATAATGGAAGGTTCATACTGGCAGTTACTTTAGCGGGGTTGTTCGGCTCAATTGCTGCATTCGGGCAGTCTGGGCGCGGTATCCGCGGCCCAAATTACGATCGGAAAACGGAGACAACTATCAACGGCGTGATCCAAGAGGTAAAGGAAGTCCAAGGGCCGGGCCGAAGCACGGGCACACATCTCATGGTAAAAACGGCTGACGCTGTCTACGAAGTTCATGTTGGTCCGACTTGGTACCTGACGCAGGAAAAGTATGCGTTCACAAAAGATGAGCAAGTGGAGATCGTCGGATCCAAGGTGAGTTACCAGGGGAGCGAGGTAATTGTGGCTCGTCAGATCAAAAAGGATGGGAATACCTGGACCCTCAGAGACACAGAGGGGCTCCCACTTTGGTCAAGAGGTAAGAGTTCGTAGAACAGGAAACGGTCTCATGAAAGAGGCCGGCAAGGAAAGGCAGAGCTGGCATGTTTAGCGGAAGTGGTATTGGGGGTGTTGGGAAAGCGCGTAACGCAGCGGGGCCGCCTCTCGCTTGCCCCGGTGGTTCAGTGCTCTGCTTTGTCGGGAAGGCTTGGTCCGGTTAAAGGGCGCATTTAAGCGATTGTGAAGGACCAATTTTCGCTAACCGCCTTCGTTTCCCGAGGTTCGCCTCGAAGAGGAAAGAAAGCGCGACACGTAGGACATCCGGTTGGTGCTGCGAGACGGCAAAGGCCTCTACCCACGCAGTCGGAAGAATCAGACTGAGATCTCCTCTTATTCGTAGTAAATAGCTACCACATTTGTGGTAGAATATGACTACATGCTGGAACTGCGGTCCAAGGCGAGGAGGAAACTGCTGGCGTACTACTTTACGAATCCAGAGGCGCGGCACCATTTGCGGGATTTGGCGGCACGGTTGCAGATCGATCCGTCCAACCTATCAAAAGAACTGGGGCGACTGGAGCGCGATGGGCTTTTCCGGGCGGAAGTGAGCGGGCGCCAAAAGTATTTTCAATTGAACCGGAGCTATCCCCTCTTCCGCGAAGTGTGGGGTATCGTTGCGAAAACGATTGGAGTAGTGCCACTGATCGCGGGCTCGCTCAAGAAGATTGAAGGAATCGACGAAGCCTATTTGTATGGTTCGTTTGCGCGTGGCCGGCAGGACGCCGCCAGCGACATCGATGTGCTCGTGATTGGGAACCCGCACAGCGATACGTTAGCCGAGGCCGCGCGGAAGCTAGAGCTGCGGCTTGGGCGAGAGATCAATTATACGGTTCTGACAGTGAAAGAGTTTAAGTCGCGCCAGGAACGGGAAGATGCCTTTCTTGCAAATATCTGGCAAAATAAACACATTCTATTGATCGGGCCAGATGAAAAAACTAAAGCCGCACGTCATCGACTGGGCGCAGATCGAGCGCTTCCTCACAAGCGCCGATAAGAAACTCTCCTCAGCCCGCAAGATTCTGGCTTTTGATGAAGAGGCGTGCCTGCAACAAGCGTACGAGTCAATGCTGAAAGCATCACTCGGATTCATGCTCAGCCACGGATTCCGCGCGAGAAGCCAGCCCGGGCACCATATCGTCATCATCGAGTTTGTGCGAGCGCGGATCGACAAAAAACACTCTTCCCTGCTGACGGTGTTCGACCGCCTCCGACGCAAGAGGAATCTGGCGCTGTATGACGATGCAGGATTCGTTTCCCATCAGGAGGCTGAGCAGGCGGTGGAAACCGCGGCGCTCTATGTACACGTAGTGCGGGATGACATCGTAGCGCGAAAACCATAGATACGGGAAAACTGAAGTAGCGAGAGGTTGAGTTAGCCAATCGTCAAAGGACACGATTTATTGTGGGCAATTGGGATAGAGGGAGGGCGGGAGTGCCCGCCCTCCTGGATCCAGCGAGATTGTTTGTGATGGTGGCCAGCCTGACGGGATGAGGGTGGAACCGAAACGAGAGCTTGCAGGCCGAACCACACGAATCAGGCAGAAGCGTGAGCTGCGAGCTTCTGGATGGTGGAGTTGGAGAGTTCGAAGGTTTTGAGTTGGGGAGTGCCGTCGAGGACCTTGGTCAGGAGTTGATGGACCTGGGGATAGGCTTCCCGGTTGTAGGTTTCGGCATTCTCTTTGAGGTCCCAGATGCTGATGCCGATCACTTCGGTGGCGCCGGGATTCATGAGGACAATTTCATCCCGGAATCCTTTCTGACGCTTGAGAAGAGGCATGACTTCTTTTTCGATGATGCGATTGAATTCAGCCTCGTTACCATTCCTGAGATGCATGGAAACATGTCGAACAAACATACAGCCTCCTTTGGATTATCGCCAAAGGCGGAAGCAATTTGCGGCCGTGCCCAAAGACGAGCAGCTAACCGCATCGAGGACGGTGCAACAACAAGACCTTCGGCTGAAGGAAGGTTGAACTCGACTGAACGCGGGACGAAATGCCTGGCGTCCTGGCGGATGTTACTTGCCGAGAATGAAGCGATGCAAGAAGGATGTCAATCAAAAGGTGAAAAATATTTTAGGAACAGAAATTTGTGATGAAGCTTTTTGAAAAGGCGATGGACGGGAAGCGCAAGGGACAAGACGTTGTGAGTTGCGCCGGGATGGTGATGCGCGTGCCAATGGGCCGACACGCAAGCAGGAGATGAAGCGGAAGTAAGCTGGTAAAGAAACTCCGCTGTGTTGCATCCATCCTTCGCGGGAAGGAATCTAATTCATTGAGAGAGAACAAGCGGATGTTCGCAGAACATCGCTAGGCCACGGCGATCTATTCAGGCAACGTCCAGCCTAAAAGGCCGAAAAAGGCTCAACCAGCCACCGAGCAAAAGGCCAAACGAAAATCCCACCGTTTCGCTTGAAATAATCGCAGAAAGAGAGACGTCATGAGGAAGATTTCTTACTCGACGATTCGTCTATTTGCAATGGCTTTGGCGCTGGGAATGGTTTTTGTGCTTACGCCGAGGCCAACGATGGCAGGAGTACACGTAGGAGTGTTCGTCAACTTTGCGCCGCCGGAATTGCCGGTTTATGCGCAGCCGGTCTGTCCCGGGCCAAACTACATCTGGACACCGGGCTATTGGGCTTGGGATCCAAATGTGGGCGACTACTATTGGGTGCCGGGCACCTGGGTAATGCCGCCAGAAGTAGGGTTCCTTTGGACGCCGGGATACTGGGCGTGGGGAGCCGATGGATACTTTTTCAACGCAGGCTATTGGGGACCGACGGTAGGGTTCTATGGCGGAATCGATTATGGATTCGGCTACTACGGGCACGGATTTGATGGAGGCCGCTGGGAGCATGGGCATTTCTTCTACAACCGCGAAGTGAACAACGTGGATATTTCGATTGTGCATAACGTCTACAACGAAAGAGCGATCCACGAATACGGAGGCGTGAGCCGGGTGAGCTTTAACGGCGGACGAGGCGGCGTGAATGCGAGCCCCACTGCGCGCGAGGAGGCGGCGGCCCGCGAGAGGCACATTCCGCGAGACTCGGCGCAGATGCGGCACATCAATGAGGCGCGAGCGAATCGACAATTACGCGCGTCAGTAAACCATGGAGCGCCGCCGATCGCTGCCACGCAGAGGCCGAGCGACTTCCGTGGACGCGGCGTGATGAAGACGCGAGTGCCCGGGGAGGTTCATATACCAGCGGCGCGCAGCGCAAACAACGCGGAGGGACGTGGGAATACGGCGGCGCCTGTGAATCCGCATGTGAATCAGGGAGCGCATCCTGGATACACGCCGGCGGCCCACCGGTCCACCGTGGCGCCGAACAGGGGCAACTCGGGAGCCAGGAACTCTTTCAGACAGCAACAGAATCAAATGAAGGCGCGGCAGCAGCGCGAGCGGCAACAACTGCAACAACAGCAAGGCCGAGAACGTCAACAGATGCAAAGACAACGCGCTAACAATGCTGCCAGACAACAAATGGCGCAGCGTCAACAAAGACAGATGCAGCAGATGGCGCAAAGACACGCCCAGGAAAGGCAGCAGTTTCAGCGGCGGCAGGCACCGAAGCAAGAGGCGCGACCGCATGGACGGCCGCACTGAGCGACCGCGAGGTCACAACAAGCCTTGCGGGCAATTCAGCAAACAACTAAGAGTGCAAGAGCAAACGAAGGCGCGTTGAGAGGCGCGCCTTCCTTTTTCTCGAGTGCTGCGATAGAGCACCGATGTCAGAGGCTGCCTTTACGAGAGCTTGGAAGAACGAGGCGCCGGGAACGGATGGGATTTGTTCCGAAGGGTGGAGAGAAGTGGTTGAAGGCTGGAGGTAGAAAGTAAGAAGATGTGAGGGATGAGTTTGGTGAACTGTGGAGGAAGGCACGTGGTGGGAAAAGTAGCGCTGGTGGCGGGGGGGACGGGAGGATTGGGGCGGGCTGTGAGCCTGGCGTTCGTGGAGGCGGGAGCGCGCGTGACTGTGACATTCCAAAGGCCCGGGGATTTGGATGAATTGAAGAGGGCTGCTAGTACGAAGCTGGTGAAGGCAGAGGGCGCGTCGCTAGAAGGATTTGCGGTAGATGTGACGGATGAAATTGCAGTGGGGCGGCTGGTGGATGGGATACTGGAACGGCAGGGGCGGCTGGATTGTTTGGTGAACGCGGTGGGAGGATACGCGGGCGGAGTGAAAATGTGGGAGATGGAGACGAAGATTTTCGAGCAGCAAATTGCGCTGAATTTGCGGGCGGGATTCGCGCTGGCGCGTGCGGCGGCGCGGGTGATGGTGAAACAAGGCAGTGGAGCGATTGTGAACGTAGCGTCGAAAGCAGCAGTGGATCACGCAGCGGGAGCGGCGGCATACGCCGCCTCGAAGGCAGCGTCGGTAGCGATGATTGATTGTCTGGCGGCGGATTTGAGGGGGACGGGAGTGCGGGCGAATTCGATTTTGCCGAGTATTATTGACACGGAGGCAAACCGTAAAGCGATGCCGAAGGCGAAGTTTTCCGCGTGGCCGAAGCCTGAGGAAATTGCGAGCGTAATCCTGTTCTTGTGCAGCGACGAAGCGAAATTGGTTTCGGGGGCGAGCGTACCGGTTTACGGAGATAGCTGAGGAAATTGTCGGGGAAACGGCGGCGCTGGGGGTTACATGTCGATACGGCCAGTGAAGAGACTTGTGAAAGCGAAACCAACAGTAGAAGGGGCGGGAGTGCATCTGCGGCGCGCGTTTGGATTTGGGAATACGACGGACTTTGATCCGTTCTTGCTGCTGGATGATTTTAGGAATGATGTGCCGGAGGATTATCTGGCGGGATTTCCGTGGCATCCGCATCGGGGGATCGAAACGATTACATACGTGCTAGCGGGAACCGTCGCGCATGGCGACAGCATGGGAAACCACGGGGAGATTGCATCCGGCGACGTGCAGTGGATGACGGCAGGCAGCGGAATCATTCATCAGGAGATGCCGAAGGGCGATCACGCGGGGCGAATGCATGGGTTTCAGTTATGGGCGAATTTGCCGGCGGCGTTGAAGATGACGGCCCCGCGCTACCAGGAAGTGAAAGCTGGAGAGATTCCAGAGATCAAGGACGACGACGGGACGCATGTGCGGGTGGTGTGCGGAAGCTTTTGGGGCAAGAAAGGGCCCGTGGACGGGATTGCGGCGGATCCCGTTTACCTGGACGTCTCCGTCCCGCCTGGCCGCAGGAAGGCTATCCCGGTCGGCATGACGCGCCACGGTTTTGCGTATGTATTTGCGGGATCGGGCAGTTTCTGCAACGCCTCCGAACCGCTGTCGGTGCCGACCGAGCCGGTCGGGTGGCTGGACACAACGCCCCCTACGAGTGCGGATAATCGATCATTGGTTCTTTTCGATCAGGGGGACGAAGTAGTCGTCCAGGCTGGCGAGGAGGGAATACGTTTCCTGCTCGTGTCGGGCAAACCGCTGGAGGAACCGGTGGCGTGGTATGGGCCAATTGTCATGAACACGCAAGCTGAACTCCAGCAGGCTTTCAAGGATCTCGATCGCGGAACTTTCTTGAAGAGATAGAAATAAGCTCGGCCCAAAAGGCGTATCAAAAAGAGAGGGCTATGACCATGCGGAAATTTCGCAGAAGACTGGAACTGGCGCTAGCCGGAGGGATCTTAGTGGGGTCCGCAGCGGGCTGCGGAGACGACGCTGCCACAAGAGACGCCAAAATTCGCGAAGAAGCTTCGAAAGCCGCTGCGCAGGCGAGGCCTGCAGTGGAGGAAGCGAGCCGGGCGGTGAAAGCGGCAGTAGAGGGCGCGAAGGAAGGCTGGGAGAAAGGCGGTCAAAAAAAGCTGGACCTGAACTCGGCGGACGAGGACGAATTGACGGGCCTGCCGGGGATCGGACCGAGAGAAGCGCGGCGGATCATTAAGGGGCGTCCCTATCACGATACACATGAACTCGTGAGCCGGAAGATTTTGAGCGCAAGCACCTACGAAAAGATCAAGGACGACGTTGCCGCGAAATAGCCGCTGCGAGTAGAAACCGCTGCCCGCCGCTGAGAATTCCAATTCGTTACTGTTCGCGGAGGGCGACGACAGGGTCGACACGTGTGGCGCGAAGTGCAGGGACATAGCTGGCAATGAATGCGACGATGAGCAACATAGTTGATACCGCGGCGAGAGTAACGAGGTCCGTCGATTTGACACCGTAGAGGACGGTGCTCAATCCCCTGAAGAGCAGGAAGGATAAGAGGATTCCTACAGTGGTGCCGATGAGCGCCATGCTCATTCCATGCTTCAGAATCGTGAACATGACATTGGAACGCTGCGCGCCGAGAGCGGTGCGAATGCCGATCTCCTGCGTGCGCTGGCTGACGGAATAGGAAACGACGCCGTAGACACCCACCGAGGCAAGGACCAAACCAAGCAGACCGAAGGCACCTACCAGGAGCGCGCCGAGACGAGCGGGGAGCAGCGGCTTTCCATAGTGGACGTGGGATTCCATGGTGGTGACGCCGAAAACTGGGAGGCCGGGGTCAAGCTGGCTGATCTGATCGCGGATGGCTGAAACGAGCTGCTGAGGATCGCCGACGGTGTGGACGAACAAATTCGCGGCAGAAGAATATCGCTGGGCGAGAGGAAAGTAGACGTAGAGCTGCGGTGTTTCATAAAGGAAGAGATATTTGCCGGTGCGCGTGAGACCAACGACGTGGATTGGAGGGCCGTCTTTTTTGGTGCGGAAGATTTTGCCGATAGGGTCCTGGCTAGGCCAGATCTTTTTGGCGAAAGACTCGTTGATGATAGCGACGAGGGAGGCGGAGGCGGTGTCAGCATCGGTAAACTCGCGGCCTTTTATGACGGAGACGCCTGCCGCACGGAAATAGCTTGGCTGAACCATGTCAGCAAAGCTCGATTCTGTGTTGGTCTTGCTGTCGAAGGCTTGCCCATCTGGAAAAATGTTGACACTGGACATATCATAGCCCATGGGAATGTAGGCAGATACGGCGGCTTCGCGGACGCCAGGCAGAGTGCGGACACGCTCGGTGAGCTGCGTGTAGAGCCGCTGGCCGCGCTCCTCGGAGTAGCCTTGAAGCCCCAAGTCGACGGACACCATCAAGGTATGGTCGACACGGAATCCCATATCGACGTGGGCGGAATTCTGCAAACTGCGGATGAAGAATCCGGCGCAAGCAAGGAGCAGCAAGGAAACGGCAAGCTGGGAGACGACCAGAGCGTTGCGGAAGCGATAATGGCCAGCGGAACCGCCTCCAGAGCGCCCGCCGGCTTTGAGGGTGTCCGCCAAATCAGCGCGAGAAGACTGCAGCGACGGAACCAAGCCTGCCACAAAGCCCGTTAAAAGAGTGGCGAGAAATGTAAATGTGAAAATACGCCAATCCAGGCGCAAATCGAAGATGCGCAGTGGAATGTCCGTCGGGATGTGGATCGAGGTGAGCGCCATCGCAGCCCATCGGGCAAATACCATGCCAAGAATGCCGCCGAACGCAGAAAGCACAATCGTCTCGGTCAAAAGCTGGCGAACCATGCGCCAGCGGGAAGCACCGAGGGCCACGCGCGTGGCAAACTCTTTTCGGCGGCCATTGGCGCGCGCAAGGATGAGATTGGCAACATTGGCGCAAGCGATCAGAAGAACCAGTCCGACGAGGAGCATGAAGATGAGGACGGCCGTGGACATGAACGCTCCCAATCCAGGCTCGGGGCGGGCGCTTAGCTCGGGCAATACAAGGAGGGACAATCCTTTATGAGAATCAGGAAATTCCTGGGCCAAGCGAGTGTCCGTCGGCTGTGCCGCTGCCATGGCTTGGGCTGGCGAAACGCCGGGCTGGAGATACCCCAAAACGCGGAGAAAATTTGCGCTGCGCTTGGTCAACACATCGCCTTGCGAGGGATCCAGCAGGCCCAGAGTGCTCAACGGCAGATAGAGGTCAGGTTGGATGAAGTAATAAGCACCGAGATACTTTTCGGGAGCGACGCCAATGATTGTGAAGGCGTGATTATTAACTTGGACGGTTTGCCCAATGGCGGCAGGGTTGCCCCCGAAACGCTTCTGCCAGAATTTGTAGCTGAGTATCACGAGCGGGTCTTTGTTCGGTACCCAACCCTCATCCGGGTCAAACGCGCGGCCAAGAGCAGGTTTAATGCCGAGCGCAGAAAAGTAGTTGCCGCTGACCAAATCAACCCAGGCACGTTCGGGCTTGCCTTGGGCTCCAAAATTGACGGGAGAAGGAGTGTAAACGACTAGATCCGAGAAGACGGTCTTGAGTTGAAGATAGTCCTGAAAATCGGGATAGGAGAGGCCGATAGGAAACTGGAAATCGCGAGTCTTGGCGGCAACGACGACGAGGCGCTGAGGATCTTTAACTGGTAGCGGCCGCCATAGCATGCCGTTGAAAACGCTGAAGATGGCGGTGTTCGCGCCAATGCCGAGGCCGAGAGCAAGCACAGCGATGATTGTGAACCCGGGGCTCTTGAGAAGCATTCGGAACGCATAACGCAGGTCTTTCCAGAGATTTTCCATGGGGCTCCCTTGCGGGCTTCTGAAATGGAGACGAAAATGTCCCCAAAAATGTTTCATTGGATAGAGAGATTATCGGAACGGGGGTCTATCTTCAGTGTGACGAACGATGATTGAGGTCGCGGGAGAGCATAAGCTTCAGCGTTAGTCGATCGGCGCCCGCGCTCCAGCCGACACCAACGCCTGCCTCAACGTCAACGAAGCCGCCGCTAAGATCCACGACCGCCCAGGTTTCGTGGAATTGCTCACTACGCGGAACGAAATCTCGAAGAGGGCCGAATCCGTCGTATTGCTCCACCGCGACAGCCCAGGTCTGGTTGAGGTTGTAAGCAATTCGCCCGCCCGGATTGAACTCGAGGCCCTTAATGCCGCCGGTATAGTCCGTGTCGAGGATGGGATTGTAGATGAGATCCCAGCGGCCGAGATGCGCGCCTACAATCGGCCGAAGCTCCGATGTGATACGGCGGGACTCCCAATAGAGCGCGTTTACGCTGAATTCGAAATTCAGTCCATAGAAGAATTTGTGGTCGCGCGCGTGGGGACGAACAAATAGTTCGCGAATCTTGAAACCGTTGATGGTTGCTCCTTGATTGCTGGAGTGGAGGCTGTAGACGGGAAGATAGAGGCCTTGCTCGAACCAGGGCGTCACGCCGTAAGCCCATTCCGCCGCGCCGTTGACGGAGTCGTTGGAAATGATTGCGCCAGGGAATGACGGTGTCGTACGGCCAATGGGAGTAAAGTTGCTGTGAATCATCAAATTGAATACACCGGGTTCCGCGATAGCCGCGTCAT
>Ga0335085_10018182_pt1 | contig 10110 bp, 6 predicted proteins | sample Lox_Sample_45_FD_206712 | JGI IMG/M metagenome (GOLD analysis project Ga0335085, IMG submission 206712) | Soil microbial communities from Loxahatchee National Wildlife Refuge, Florida, United States - Lox_Sample_4.5 | ecosystem: Environmental > Terrestrial > Soil > Wetlands | place: USA: Florida... | reverse complement strand
GTTTACGCCCTTGTCCTCGAGCATGAGCGCGGGATGTTTCGCGGCCAGGAGGACGAGCCTTCGCTTCGCCTCCTCCAGCGCAGCCCGCGGAACATCGTGTCTGTGTATTGTGCCGGAAGAATCGCGGCGCTCGGCCCCATGCTGTCCAGCCACGCAAAACCCGGCGTCTGCGAGCAGGCGGTCGACATCGGCGACCGGGCGTCCGCTGACGAGCGCGAGCGCGCCCCCCGCGGCGCGCTCGAGCGCCGTCAGCAGACGGACCAATTGTCCGTCGATGCGAACGAGGCTGGGGTGATCGGCGATATCGAGCAGCGTTCCGTCGATATCGAGGAAGAATCCGCATCGGCTGGGAAGCTCGGGTGCCCGGGTCGATACCCCGGGGGGGACCGCGGCGCCCGTTTTCCTCTGCATCGGCTCCTCGATCAGACGGCGCGGAGGGCGACGGGTTTGCGCTCGCGCCCGGAGCGCGAGAGCAGCCGGCTGCGCATTCGCATCTGCGCCGCATCGAGCAGCATGCGGCCGGCCCACCGGTACACGTTGAAGTCCTGCACCAGGCCGCGCATGCTGCGCATGCGGTCGCGCTGCTCGGCGGGCGGCATCATCAGCGCCGCCCTGAGCGCCGCCGCGCACTGGTCGATGTCGTAGGGATTGACGATCAACGCTTCGGGAAGCTCGCGCGAGGCGCCCGTGAACTGGCTGAGGATGAGCACTCCGCGCTCGTCGTCGCGCGATGCAACGAATTCCTTGGCCACCAGGTTCATCCCGTCATGCAGGCTGCTGACGAAGCAGACGTCGGACGCCCGGTAGTACTCGTAGACCTCGTCCGGCTCGTGATGCTCGACCTTGAGCACGATGGGCGGGTGACCCTTGCCGGCGAACCGCTCGTTGATGCGGCGCGCGAGCGCGCGCACCCGCGCGTCGAAATCCTGGTACTCGTCGATGCTGGAGCGCGAGGGCGCGGCGATCTGCACGAACACGAACTTGCCGATCCACAGGGGGTCGAGCTCGAGCAGGCGCTCGACCGCGAGGAAGCGCTCGAGTATTCCCTTGGTGTAGTCGAGCCGGTCCACGCCGACGCCGATCACAGTGTCCGGGGCGAGCCCGTTTTCCTCGCGCACGCGGGCCCGGCACTGCGCCACTGGCTTATCCATGATCTTGGAGCGAAGCGGCCACTCGATCGAGATCGGATAGCGGCGCACCGCGGTCTGGTCGCCGCCGTAGGAAACCGTGAAGTTCTCGCGGTCGATGCGCGCCTCGACGTAACGGTCGACCGTGTCGATGAAATTGTTGCAGTGGAACTGCGTGTGGAATCCGAGGATGCTGCTGCCGAGGAGGCCGTCGATCAGCTCCTCGCGCCAGGGACAGATTCCGAAGGCTTCCGCGTTCGGCCAGGGAATGTGCCAGAAGGAGATCACGGTCGCAGCCGGGAGGCGTTCGCGGATCATGCGCGGCAGCAGCGCGAAGTGGTAGTCCTGGACGAGGACGATGGGGTCCGCGGTCTTGGCCTCCTCTACCACCGTGTCGGCGAAGCGCCGGTTCACCGTGACGTAAGCGTTCCAGTCGGCAGTCCGGAACACGGGCCGCGTGTGCGCGATGTGGCAGAGGGGCCACAGGCCGCTGTTGGAGAAGCCGTAGTAATAGCCGGCTTCCTCCTCTGCGGACAGCCACACGCGCCGGATGCGGTAAGCCGGGCGCTCAGGCGGGACACTGATGTGGTCCGTCGCGTCCACCGTCTCCCGGTCGGCGCTGCCGCCGCCGTGCGCGATCCACGTCCCCGAGCAGGCGCGCATCACCGGCTCGAGGGCGGTGACCAGCCCGCTCGCGGGGCGCTGCACTTCGATGCGCTTGTCGCGGTGCACGTGGATGTAGGGCTCGCGGTTGGACACGATCAGGACCTCTTCGCCCTTCAAGTCGTTCCGCAGAATTGCCCGCAGCGCTTCGGCCGACCAGTTGATCTGCGCTTCGTCCCGCGCTCTTCTTTCTGATTCGAGCTCCTTGATCAGGGCCCGCAAGTCGCGTGCCACCGGCCGCAGCTCCGGAATTCGCACCTTCGCCTCGCCGAACCCGAAGGTCTCGCCGCGGATCACGGCCTTCAGGCCTGCGACCCAGCCGCGCCAGCTTACTTCGGCTATCACGACCGTCACGAGGGAGACGATCGCCGCCAGGGCGGCGAACAGATAGAAAACGTACTTCTTGGTATCGTCGCTGCGCCGCTGCACGAAGCTCATGTCGTGCACGAGAACCAGGTGCCCGTAGACCTTGCCGTCGGCCACGAGCTCGTTGTTGCTCACGTGGACCGGCCCGCGGGCGAGATTCACGATCCGGCCTTCGTGCTCCTTGGCCTCGCCCGGCTCGAGGGCGCAGCCGAGCGGGGCAGGAAAGGTGACGGTCTTGTATACGAGTCGGCGATCCTCGCAGAAGCCCACGGCGAATAGGCGCTCGTCCTGGATGAGACGGTCGAAGTAACGCAGGATCTTAACGCGCGAGCCCTCGCGCACGAGGTCGCTCAAGGGTTCCTGTATGGTCCTCGTGATCAGGGACGTCCGGATGTCCAGATCGCGAATGAACCACTGCAAGGTCAGCTTGTCGACCAGCGGGACCACGGCGTACGCGATCGCAGCGAGAGTCAGCGCCAGGGGAACAATGAAACGCAGAGACAATCTCATGGTCCGCTCCTTCCGTTATCCCGGATAGCTCCCTGCCTTCCAGGCGAGGCGGGTCAGGCGCCGCGCGGGCGCAACCTTCTTTGACCGCCGTTTGTCGCCCGCGTTCCGTGTGCGCGCGGCTCGCCGGGGCGGGCCGCGATGCTACAATCGCCGGCGTTTTGAAGGGAGGGCGATTGCGAATTTCCTATGCGCGTGCTGCGGCCGCGGCCGTACTGGCCATGCCGGTTTCGGCTTATGCCACGGACGCTCCCGCGGTGCTCGGCGTCCCTGTCGATTTTATCCTGTTCGCGCTCACGCTTCTCGGTGTGGCGCTCTTTCACCATCACACCCTGAGGGTCGCCCTCACCGGCCTCGCGGTCATCACCACGTACAAGCTCGCGTTCACGGGCTTCAAGACCGGCAGCGGAATACCCGGCCTGCTCGGCCATCTCGGGCACGAATGGGTCATCCTCGCAAACCTGCTATGCCTGCTGCTCGGGTTCGCGCTGCTGTCGCGCCACTTCGAGAAAACGCGCGTGCCGGCCGTGCTGCCTCGCTTCCTGCCACACGACTGGAAGGGGGCTTTCATCCTGCTCGTCATGGTATTTGTGCTGTCGTCCTTCCTCGACAACATCGCCGCGGCCCTGATCGGCGGGGCGATGGCGCACACGCTGTTCCGCGGCAAAGTCCATATCGGCTATCTCGCCGCGATCGTCGCCGCCTCGAACGCGGGCGGCTCGGGCAGCGTGGTCGGCGACACCACCACCACCATGATGTGGATCGACGGCGTGAATCCTCTGGACGTGCTGCATGCTTACGTAGCGGCGGTCGTTGCGCTCGCAGTGTGCGGCATTCCGGCGGCGAAGCAGCAGCAGCGCTACTCGCCCATTCTGAAACACGAACACCAGCATATTCACCTCGACTGGGCCCGGCTCGGCATCGTGTTCTTCATTCTGGTCGTGGCGATCGTCACCAATGTCGTCATCAATGTCCAGTTCCCCGAGAGCTCGGACGTCTTCCCGTTCATCGGGGCGTCGGTGGTGGTTGCGCTGTTGCTCACCGTTCCGCTTCGCCGGCCCGACTGGGAAGTGCTCCCGGAGAGCTTCAAGGGAAGCATCTTTCTGCTGTCGCTGGTCCTGTCGGCCACCATGATGCCCGTGGAGAAGCTGCCCGCGGCGTCTTGGCACACCGCTATGGGACTCGGCTTCGTTTCCGCTGTTTTCGACAACATCCCGCTCACCGCTCTGGCCCTCAGGCAGGGAGGCTACGACTGGGGTTTCCTCGCTTACGCGGTGGGCTTCGGCGGCTCGATGATCTGGTTCGGCTCCTCTGCCGGGGTGGCGCTGTCGAACCTGTTTACCGAAGCGAAGGACGCCGGCCGCTGGCTATATCACGGCTGGCACGTCACGCTCGCCTATGTGATCGGCTTTTTCGCGCTGCTCTTTGTTCTCGGCTGGCAGCCGCATGCGCCGCACAAGAGTGCCCCGATCGAGACTTCTCCCGCGAGAGCGATTTCGTCCGGACCGGGCGCGCCGTCGCGCCAGGCGGGGTCGATCAGCCTGGATCAAGGAAGACTGAGGGAAAACCCTAGTTTGCCTTGACACCATAAGAGGATATGATTCGCGGGCTTCGGCGTTCGCATTTCGGGGAGCGGCCTTCGGCCGAAATGGGTGAGGCAAGGCATTTCGTTCCGAATCAGGCAAGAAAAGCAAGACGGCGCCGGGCAGAAGACCAACAGCTTGCTACCAAAGGAGACCCCGATGAGCAACGAATCAGTGAAGCACCCCGGCAATACCTCGCGACGAAAATTCCTCACGACTGCAGCCGCCTCGGCGGGCGCGGCCACGATGGTCGGCGCGCCGTTCATCCGCACGGCCGCCGCAGCAACCACGACCTGGAAAGTACAGACCTCCTGGCCGGCGGGCGTCGGCCTGGAGACGTTCAAGCAGTGGTGCAACGGAATAAAGGAAAAGACGGGCGGCGAGCTCGAGTTCAAGCCCTACGCGGCAAAGGAGATTGTAGGCGACTTCGAGCTGTTGGACGGCGTGAAGAACGGCGTGCTCGAGGCGATGAATTCGTTCACGCTCTACTGGGCCGGCAAGCTTCCCTCGACCGCGTTCTTGAGTTCCTACCTCATGGGGCTGCGCTACCCGCATGAGTGGGACATCTTCTTCTACAGCAAGGGCGGCCTCCAGGCGGCGCGCGATATTTTCGCCAAGCAGGGCCTGTATTACGTGAACCGGATCCATCACGGCCCGAACATCGTCCATTCGAAGAAGCCGATCCGCACGATCGAGGACTTCAAGGGGCTGAAGCTGCGCGTTCCCGGCGGCATGATCGCAGAGGGCTTCGCCGCGATCGGTGCGCGCACCACCCTGCTCCCCGGGGGCGAAGTGTTCTCTGCGCTGGAGAAGGGAACGGTGGACGCCGCCGACTATACTGGCCCGGCGGTGAACTGGGACCTCGGCTTCCAGCAGGTGACCAAGTTCATCTGGACCGGACCGGCGGGCCTGGAATCGGTCTACCAGCCGGTCGACCTGATGGACTTCGTCGTGCGCATGGACGTGTGGAACAAACTCTCGAAGAAGATGCAGCAGTGGCTCGACGACGAGATCCAGGTCTATTCGAACATCCACTTTTCCGCGATCCAGAAGGCGGACATGGAGGCCTGGGGCAAGTTCGTCAAGGCCGGGACGCGGATCAACCGGCTCCCCGCAGAGGATCTGCCGAAGTTCCAGCGCGTCGCCGTGCCGATCTGGTTCAAGTGGGCGAACAAGGACGCGGACGCGGCGCGCCTGTTCAAGCTGCAACTGGAGGTGATGCAGTCGCCGACTGTCGGCTATGTCACCCCGGACATGTACAAGGGACTGTCGGTCAAGGCATGACGGATTGCGGTTGCGCCGGACGGCGCAGCCGCCACCGACGCGGGGGAGGCGCCCGGAAGGCGCCTCCCTTCCCTTTGCCCGATTCTCATCCGGGACCGAGCGCATGCCCAACCTGAATTTCATCCTGCCCCACTGGATGTACTGGGGCGGATTGCTGCTATTCCCGCTGGTGGCGATGTACCTCGTTGCGCACCAGCGCCGGCGCGGCCCGCCGCGCGAGCCGATTCTCTTCAACGCATACCTCTTCTGGCTTACGGCCGGCTTCGCCGGCGTCCACCGCTTCTATCTGAAGAGCTGGTGGGGCTTCGCCTTCGTACCGCTTTTCCTCGCGATCATCTACTGCAACGGCGAGGCTCGCGATGTGCGCGATGACGTGTCGCGGACCTTCGCGGCTCTTGAGCAGGCGCAGACTGCTCTGACGCAGGCAGAGCCGGTCGACCCGGCCCAGCCGACCGCCGAGGAGAGGACAGCGCTTGAACAGGCGCAGGCCGAGGTGAAGAAGGACGAGGGTCAGTACCAGGCAGCCAAGGCCGTCTCCGACGGCTGGTACACCCGGGCCCGCGGGTTCGGCATCGCGCTTGCGCTGCTGATGCTCGTCGATGCGTTCCTCATCCCGGGCATCATCCGCCGCGTGCATGTGCGCGGAGAGGAGGGCGTTGCCGTCGCCGCGACTGCGCCGCACATGCCGCCGCCTCCGGAGGTGCACGAACAGGGCACCGCGGAGGACCCGACGCTCGGGCTGCACTCGCGCTTCACCGACGCGATCGAATGGGTAAACGTCAAGGCGGGCGAGTACGTCGCCTACTGGGCGGTGATCTCGGTGTTCGTCTACTACTACGAGGTGATCGCACGCTTCGTCTTCAACTCGCCGACGAACTGGGTGCACGAGAGCATGTTCCTGATGTACGGGATGCAGTACATGATTTCCGGCGCCTACGCCTACCGCGAAGACCAGCATGTGCGCGTGGACGTGCTCTATTCGAAGCTCTCGCCGCACGGCAAGGCGATCGCCGACATCGTTTCCTCGGTGTTCTTTTTCATTTTCACGCTGACCTTGTTGTGGACCGGAGGCCGGTTCGCGATGGATGCGGTGAACAACGCCGAAACCTCGTTCACCGAATGGGGCGTCCAGTATTGGCCGGTAAAGCTGACGATGCCCATCGGCGCTGCCTTGATCGTCCTTCAGGGGGTCTCCAAGCTCATCAAGGACATTCTTCTCGTGATGCGCAAGGAGGCGTGAGCCATGGGACTCGAGATTCCGATCGCCTGGCTCAGCGTGCTGTTGTTCGGCTCGCTCGGCCTGCTCCTCATGCTTGGGCTGCCGATGGCCTTCTGCACCGGCAGCCTGGCGACGATTTTCCTCTTCGTGTTCGGCACCCCGGCGATTCTCAACATGATGCCGGCGCGCATCTTCCCGTTCATGACCGACTACCAGCTCTCGGCCGTGCCGCTCTTCATCTTTATGGCGGCGATGCTGGAGAAGGCCGGCATCATCGAGGAGCTTTTCGACGTTATCTACAAGTGGCTCGGCGCGCTGCGCGGCGGGCTCGCCTCCGCCACGGTGCTTGCGTGCACGGTGCTCGCGGCCATGGTGGGAGTGGTGGGCGCGACCGAGGTCACGATGGGCATGATCGCGCTGCCGGCGATGCTGCGAAAAAACTACGACCCCAAGCTCGCCTGCGGCTCGCTGCTCGCGGGTGGCACCCTCGGGATCCTTATCCCGCCGTCAGTCATGGCCATCGTCTATGCTGTCGTGGCACAGCAGTCGCTCGGCGAGCTGCTGATCGGTTCGGTCTTCCCCGGTCTGCTGCTCTCGGGGATGTACATCATCTATATCACCGCCCGCTGCTACATCAATCCCTCGCTCGGGCCCTCGCTGCCGCCCGAGGAGCGCGTGAATTTCAAGGAAAAGCTGCGCCTGCTGCGCAACACGATCGCGCCGATCGCGCTGATCCTGCTCGTGCTCGGCGTGATCTTCTTCGGCATCGCCACGCCGGTCGAGGCGGCCGGAATCGGCACCTTCGGCGCGCTCGTCGTGTGCGCGCTGAACCGAAGGCTGAATTGGCTCAACATCAACGAGGCAGCGATCGCGACGCTGAAAGCCACGTCGATGGTGATGTGGATCTTTTTCGGCGCGACCATGTTCGTGGGCTTCTTCATCGTGAAGGGTGGCCAGACTTTCGTTGCCGACACCATCATCGGCACCGGGCTGCCGCCCTACGGCATCTTGTTCCTGATGATGGTTATCCTGTTCGTACTGGGCATGTTCCTCGACTGGGTGGGCATCCTGCTACTCACCGTGCCGATCTTCGTGCCCATCCTCACCAAGCTCAGCTTCGAAGGCGTCTTCGGCATCCCGGGCGTGAAGCCTGACGACATTCCCCTATGGTACGGCGTCATTTTCATCGTCAACATGCAGATGGCGTTCCTTTCCCCGCCGTTCGGTTATTCGCTCTTCTACCTGAAGAGCGTGGCGCCGCCGCAGATCAGCATGGCGATGATCTTCAAGGCCGCGGTACCGTTCATCTGCCTGCAGGCCATCGGCAACGCGCTTTGCATCATCTTCCCTGAAATCATCCTGTATCTACCCAGCAAGTTCTACGCGGGTCACTGATGTTTGCCCAACCCCGGGCTGCTGCTCCGGCCTGGCCGGACGAAGGCGCATCCGGCGCGGTTTCACGATGCGGAAGACCCCTGATCCGGCTTGCTTTTGAAACGGCATAGGAATAGGATTCGCGGGCTTTGGCGTCGCAAGAGCCGGGGGGGCTTAGGCTGGAACATTCCGGCCCCGCGAGACGTTTAGCCGCAGAGATTCCCGGGCGAAAGAAAAGAACTACGCCGAGTCCGTTACCTAACCCGTTTCAAGGAGGATCCAATGAGCAACGAGCAATCCAAGAATGCCGGCGCGCGCCGCAAGTTCCTGACCGGCGCTGCCGCCGCTACGGCCGGCGCAGCCACGCTGGGCTTCCCCATGATCGCCAAGGGCCAGGCCGGCCCGATCAGCATGCGCTGGCAGTCCACCTGGCCGTCGAAGGACATCTTCCACGAGTACGCGCTCGACTTCGCGAAGAAAGTGAACGACATGACCGGCGGCGACCTCAAGATCGAGGTGCTGCCCGCGGGCGCGGTCGTCCCGGCGTTCGGCCTGCTCGACGGCGTGTCCAAGGGCACGCTCGACGGCGGCCACGGCGTGCTGGTCTACCACTACGGGAAGCAGAACGCGCTCGCGCTGTGGGGCTCGGGCCCCGCGTTCGGCATGGACGCGCAGCAGCTCATGTCCTGGCACAAGTACGGCGGCGGCAGGGAATTGCTGACCAAGCTCTACGCCTCGATCGGCGCGAACGTGGTGTCCTTCCCTTATGGCCCGATGTTCACGCAGCCGCTCGGCTGGTTCAAGAAACCGATCACCAGCGTCGCGCAGTTCAAGGGCCTGAAGTACCGCACAGTGGGCCTGTCGGTCGACGTGTTCACCGGTCTGGGCGCGGCCGTCAACGCGCTGCCAGGCGGCGAGATCGTTCCCGCGATGGACCGCGGATTGCTGGATGCTGCGGAGTTCAACAACATGACTTCCGATCGCCTCCTCGGCTTCGCGGACGTGTCCAAGGTGTGCATGCTGCAGAGCTATCACCAGAACGCCGAGCAGTTCGAGATCATGTTCAATAAGACCAAGTTCGACGCGCTGCCGGCGAAGATGAAGGCGATCATCGAGAACGGCGTCGAGGCCGCATCGCAGGACCTGGTGTGGAAGGCGATCAACCGCTACTCGCAGGACTACATCGAGCTGCAGACCAAGGACAAGGTCAAGTTCTACAGGACGCCAGTCTCGATCCTGCAGACACAGCTCACCGCCTACGACAACGCCGCGGCGAAGAAGGGGGCGGGCAACGCGCTCTTCAAGGAGATCGAGCAGTCGCAGAAAAACTACGCCGAGCGCGTGGTGAAATGGGACCTCGACAACAACGTGCGCCGCGAGATGGCCTACAACCACTACTTCGGCAAAGCGGCGGGCGCCGGGAAGAAGAAGGCCTGATCGCAAGCCAAGCGTAAGGAAGCCTAGAACACCATCCGGTAATATTACCGGGTGGTGTTCGTTTTTATGGGGGCGGTGATCCGTCGCCCGAGGAGGAGAGCGCATGCAGAAGCTGCTTCTGTTCGTCGACAAGGTGAGCACCTGGATCGGTCACGCGTTCTCGTGGCTCATCGTGGGGCTCACCCTGCTCGTAAGCTGGGAAGTGTTCTCGCGCTACGCCCTCGACAATCCGCATGCCTGGGCTTTTGACATCATGATCCAGATGTACGGGACGCTCTTCATGATGGCGGGCGCTTATACCCTTTCGCAGAACGGCCACGTGCGAGGCGATGTGCTCTACGGCTTTTTCACGCCGCGCGTGCAGGCGACGATCGACCTCACGCTCTATATCGTATTCTTCATACCCGGCGTGGTGGCCCTGGTGTGGGCGGGCTACTACTATGCGGGAGACTCCTGGCGCATCAACGAGCACTCGAACATCACGGCCGAGGGACCACCGATATATCAGTTCAAGACAGTCATTCCGCTGGCCGGGGCTTTCATTCTGGCA
>Ga0335085_10018181_pt1 | contig 10110 bp, 6 predicted proteins | sample Lox_Sample_45_FD_206712 | JGI IMG/M metagenome (GOLD analysis project Ga0335085, IMG submission 206712) | Soil microbial communities from Loxahatchee National Wildlife Refuge, Florida, United States - Lox_Sample_4.5 | ecosystem: Environmental > Terrestrial > Soil > Wetlands | place: USA: Florida... | reverse complement strand
AGCCCACCCGGATCCGCTGGAGGTTCCAGGCCTCCGCGCCCATCTACTACGCCTCGCCGGCGCTCTCGGCCGACGGGTCCACCGTGTACTTCGGCACCTCGTCGTGGCTCTACGCCAGCCCTGCGGCGGACCAGGCGCTCTACGCCCTCTCGACTGTCGACGGAAGCGTGCGATGGGCGTACCCGCTCGGCTCGGGCGAGGTTCGCTCGGCGCCGGCGGTCGGCCCCGACGGCGCCATCGCCTTCGTGGTCGAGACCCGGGACGTACCGGGCGCCGGCCAGGCATCCGACCTGCTCCATCGCGTCTCGGCCTCGGGCGCGCTCGACTGGACCTTCGACGTCGATCCGACCCACGTCACGCTCGACGTGGGGCTGTCCGCGCCCGCCATCGGGGCGGACGGTACCGTGTACGTGCTCGGCGACCGGCTCTGGGCGGTCGGAGCGGACGGCGAGGAGCGCTGGCACGCGCTCGAGCCCGCGGGCGAGCTCCATCGGTCGTCCCCGGTGATCGGGGCGGACGGGACGGTCTACGTCGCCTCGCACAACCTGCCGCTCACCGCCTTCGACCCCGCCACCGGCGAGCCGAGGTGGTCGCGCCCGCTCGGCGTGAACGACCACGTCTTCTCGTCGCCCGCCATCGGCGCGGACGGCACCCTCTACGTCGCGACGCAGCCCGGGCTGCTCTACGCCGTGACCTCCGCGGGCGAGATCGCCTGGACGTTCGACATCGCCAGCGCGGGGTTCCAGGGCTGGTTCCGCTCCTCGCCGGCGGTCGGGGCGGACGGGACGATCTACCTGGGCCTCAACGCCGGGAGCCCGTCCTCGGCGCTCTTCGCCATCACCTCGGAGGGTGCGGTCCGCTGGATCTTCGAGCCGGACGACCTGCCGGCGGACGTCCCCCCGGACCACTTCGACATCTACTCGTCGCCGGCCCTCGGCGCGGACGGCGCCGTGTACTTCGGCCAGGAGTTCGGCCGGATCTACGCGCTCGACGCGGCCGACGGGACGCCGAGGTGGATGCAGGCCACGACCCAGGGCATCACCTGGTCGTCGCCCGCGCTCGGGCCCGACGGCACGCTCTACATCGGCGACCTCTCCGGCGGCTGCTACGCAGTGGACACCCGCGGCCCCGGGCTCGACCCCGCGGCGCCCTGGCCCAGGTACCGCGGCGATCTGCAGAACACCGGCCGCAAGCCCTGAGAGGCCGTGAAGAGCCTGCGGCGGGGTGACGCGGGCGGGCCCTGCGTCGTTTCGACCTGGCGAATACGCTTGCGTCCTGCGCGAACGAGGTCTATACGGACGCGAATGCCCATTCGCAACGCCACGGCGGGCCGGAGGGAGCGCGCCCGCGAGCACGCCCGCCGCGACATCCTCGTCGCGGCCGCCGACGTCTTCGCCCGGCGAGGCTACGCCGCGGCGACGCTCGTCGAGCTGGCGGAGGCGGCCGGGTTCGCCGCCCCCTCGCTCTACCGGTACTTCGAGAGCAAGGAGGAGATCTTCCGCAGCCTGGTGGATCTCCTCGTCGGAGAGTTCGGCGCCACGTTCGAGGCGCCCGCCGACCGCGACCTCCCGCTGGGTGCACGGCTGGCCGTCCTCTTCGACGCCCAGGCACGCCTCGCCCACCACCACAGGAACCTCCTCGCGCTGCTGCGGCTGCCCGACGCCGCCCCGGCACTCGCCGAGGCGCGCGAGCGCCTGGGCACGCCCCACGCCGGCATCGCGTTCTACGAAGAGCGCATGCGGGGCTGGCTTCGGCGCAACGCCGCCCGGGGCGAGCTGCGCGTCGCGCCGGACGCCGCGGCGCGCGCCATCGCCGGCCTCGCCTTCGCCTACCTCGCCTGCACCGAGGCGGGGGCCCCGCCGGACGGCAGGGCCCGCGACCTCGTGGACACCGTGCTGCACGGAATCGCCGCGCCCGCCCTCGAGAGCGGCCGGCGTGGAGCCTGAACGTGACGAACCCCACACCGATCGCCGCCGTCCTCCTCGCCGCGTCCCTCACCGCCTGCTCGTCCCACGGCGAGAAGGCCTCCCTGCCCGCCACCCCGGAGGCCCAAGTCCGGGCCGTGCGGGTGGCGAAGCCGTCACCCCGCGTGGACACCGCGCTGGGCCGGGCCACCGGCGTGGTGCGCTCCCGCGACGAGGCCACGCTGGCGTCCAAGGTGACGGGCCAGATCCGGAAGGTGCGCGTGCAGGTCGGCGACCGCGTCCGGAAGGGCGAGGCGCTCGTGGAGATGGACGACGCCATCGCCCGGGCCTCCGCCGCCAACGGGCGCGCCGCGCTGAAGCTGGCCGAGGCCAGCCTGGCCGCGGCGGAGCGGGAGCTCGTCCGCGCGCGGCAGCTGCATGCGGAGGAGGGCATCTCCGAGTCCGGCTTCGACCGCGCCGAGACGGCGCGGGACATGGCCGCCGCGCAGGTCGAGCAGGCCCGCGCCGGGGCCCGCATCGCCGAGCAGAACCTCGCCGACACGGTGCTGCGCGCGCCGTTCGAGGGCACCATCACGGCGAAGTACCACTCGGCCGGCGACACCGTGACGTCCATGCCGGTCACCCCCATCGTCGGCATCGTGGACACCGACCACCTCGAGGTGAAGCTGTCCGTCCCCGAGGCCATCGAGGAGTTCGCGCGGGTGGGGGCGTCGGTGCGCGGCCAGACCACGCTCGGGGCGGTCGCGTTCGACGCCAAGGTGCGCGTGAAGGGAGCGGTCATCGACCCGATGACACGGTCGGTGGAGGTGCTCGCCGACGTCGTCGGCACAGAGAGCACCCTGCGGCCGGGCGCGGTGGTCACCATCGACCTCGGCTCCTACGGCGCGCCCGGCGACGTGTTCCTCCCGGCGGCCGCGGTGATGAGCGAGGGCGGGAAGTCGTGGGTCATGGTCGTGAATGGCGGCAAGGCCGAGCGCCGCGAGGTGAAGGCCAGGGCCGTGCACCCCGGCACCGTGGCGGTGGCGGGACTGACGGCCGACCTCGTGGTGGTGGTCGAGCCCGGCTCCCTCAGGGCCGGCGACGCCGTCGTCCCCCTGGCCGACTAGGCGCGCGAGGAGCCGACCGTGAGCCCCATCCAGACGTTCATCCGCCGTCCCGTCTTCACCGGCATGCTGACGCTGGCGGTGCTGGTGTTCGGCATCGTCGCGTACCCGAAGATCGGCGTGGACCAGTTCCCCAAGGTCGAGTTCCCGATGGTGACGGTCACCACCGCCCTCCCGGGCGCGGACCCCGAGACCATCGAGCAGCAGGTCACGAAGCCGCTCGAGGAGGCGCTCAACACCGTCCCCGGCCTCGACACGCTCCGCTCCGTCAACGTCGAGAACGTCTCGCAGATCATCGTGCGGTTCGAGCTGGAGCGCAGCGCCGACGTCGCCGCTCAGGACGTCCGCGACAAGGTCCAGGCCACGCTGTCGAAGCTCCCGCGGGAGATCCAGACCCCGATCGTCCAGAAGCTCGACCTCGGCTCGATGCCGGTCGTGACGCTCGCGGTGTCCGCGCCGGTGCCCATCGAGCGGCTCACCCAGATCGCCGAGGACCAGGTGAAGCCGTCGCTCCAGCAGATCACCGGCGTCGGATCGGTCGACGTGCTCGGGGGGCGCAAGCGCGAGATCACCATCGAGCTCGATCCCCAGGCCCTGAAGGGCGTCGGACTCGCGCCGTCCGACGTGGTCGCGATGCTGAGGGCCCAGGACCTCGACGTCCCCGGCGGCCGCACGCTGGAGCCGGGGGTGGAGCGCACGGTCAAGCTCGCCGCGGAGTCGCACACCGTGGCCGGGCTCCGCGCCATGGTGGTCGCGAGCCCCGGGGGCGTGCCCATCCGGCTGGGCGAGGTCGCCCGCGTGATCGACGGGCCCTCCGAGGCCCGCTCCTCCGCCGCCCTGGGAGGGCGCAGCGCGGTGGGCCTCGTCATCCGCAAGCAGTCGGACGCCAACACGGTCGAGGTGGCCGAGCGCGTGAAGGAGTCGATGGACCGCATCCAGGCCCTCCTGCCGGGGGGAGGGCGGGTCGCACTCGTCATCGACGGCGCCAAGTTCATCCGCTCCTCCATCGCGTCCGTGCAGGAGGACATGATCCTCGGCGGCGTGCTCGCGGTGGTGGTGGTGCTGCTGTTCCTCCGGAACTGGCGGTCGACGCTCGTCTCGGCGGTCGCGCTGCCCACCTCGATCGTGGGCACCTTCGCGGTGATGCACGCACTGAACTTCACGTTCAACGTCATCACCATGCTCGCGCTGACTCTCTCGATCGGCCTCCTCATCGACGACGCCATCGTCATCATCGAGAACATCGTCCGGCACGTGGAGGAGGGCCAGTCGCCCTGGAAGGCCGCCGAGAAGGGGACCACCGAGATCGCCCTCGCCGTGCTCGCGGTGACGCTGGCGGTGGTGGCGGTGTTCGTGCCGGTGGCCTTCATGGAGGGCATGATCGGCCGGTTCTTCTACCAGTTCGGCGTCACCGTCGCGGTGGCGGTCGTCATCTCCTACCTCGTCTCGATGACGCTCACGCCGATGCTCTCCGCGCGCGTGCTGCGAGCGCACGAGGCGCACGGCAGGCTGTTCGCCGCCATCGAGCGGGCGTTCGCGTCGGTCGAGTCCGCCTACCGTCGGGCGCTCGCCTGGGTGCTCTCGCACCGCGCCGTCACCATGGGCGGAGCCGTCGCAGTGCTCGTGGCCACGGTCCTCGCGGGCGGGCTGCTCAAGACCACCTTCCTGCCCTCGCAGGACATGTCCATGGTGAAGATCACCCTGGAGCTGCCCGCCGGGACGCCGCTCGAGGTGACCCGCCGGGAGATCGAGGACCTCGCCGCCCAGGCGCGCGCCGTCCCCGGCGTGAAGGAGACCTTCACGACCGTGGGCGGAGGCTCCCTGGAGGAGGTCAACAAGGGCGAGATCGTGGTGGACGTGGTCCCGACCCGCGACCGCACCTACCGGCAGGACCAGCTGAAGAGCCACCTGCGCGCCGCGCTGCGCACGAGCCCGGCCGCGGTGATCGCCGTCCAGGACTACAACGCCATGGCCGGCGGCGGGAACCGCGGCCAGATCGTGCAGTTCAACCTCCGCTCCCAGGACTTCCCCTCGCTTCTCGCCGCGGTGGAGAAGACCCGGGCGCACATGCTGCGGAACCCGGGCTTCGTGGACGTGGACACGACGTGGAGGACCGGCAAGCCGCTCCTCGAGGTCCACGTGGACCCCGAGCGGGCGGCCTCGCTCGGCATCCCGGCCGCCGTGGTGGGCCAGAACGTCCGGGCCCTCATGGGCGGCGACAAGGTGGCCGATTTCCGCGAGGGCGGGCTCACCCACGACATCAAGGTCCGCCTTCCCGACGCGGTGCTCGCCGACCCGGGCTCGCTGGGAGCCGTCCCCGTTCGCGCTCCCTCGGGTCAGCTCGTCGAGCTCAGGTCGCTCGGAACGCTCGAGCCCTCGCTCGGCCCATCCCAGGTCGAGCACCAGGCCCAGGTGCGCCAGGTCACGCTGCTCGCCGACCTCAAGAACTACTCCCTGGGCGAGGCCACCGGGTACCTGAACGCGTTCGCGGACAGGGAGCTGCCCGCGACCGTGCAGCACGACTTCGAGGGCCAGGGCCGTGAGCTCGCGAAGAGCGCGAGGGCGTTCCTGGGCGCGCTCCTGCTCGGCGTCGTGCTCGTCTACATCGTGCTCGCGGCCCAGTTCGAGAGCATGGTCCACCCGTTCACCATCATGATGTCGCTCCCGTTCGCGGTCATCGGCGGCATCGCCGGGCTGCTCGTCTCGGGCCAGTACCTGTCCATGATGTCCATGATCGGGTTCATCATGCTCATGGGCCTCGTCACCAAGAACGGCATCCTCCTCGTCGAGTTCACGAACCAGCTCAAGGCGGCGGGTCGCTCCACCCGCGACGCGCTGCTCGAGGCTGGTCCCATCCGGCTCCGGCCGATCCTCATGACCTCGGTCGCGATGATCGCGGGCATGATCCCGGTCGCGCTCGCCCGCGGCGACGGCGCCGAGACGCGCATCCCGATGGCGGTGACGATCATCGGTGGGCTCGTCACCTCGACGGCCCTCACGCTGGGCATCGTGCCCGTCGTGTACTCGCTCGTGGACGACCTCCGCAGCCGGGTCTGGCGCTCGTCGAAGGTCGAGGAGCCCTCCGTCAAGCGGGACGCGAACGGCGGGGAGGCGATCGTCGAGCGGGCCCGCGCGCTGGAGGAGGTGGCGAGGTAGACCAGGCGCGCCCACCCGGTCGCGAACCCGGCCCCAGAGTAATCCCGTCCCAGGCCGAGTTCTCGTCACGGGGCCAACTCCGAACGCTCTTCGATGGCTTGAGGCGCGACCCGCTGCGTTCGCGGCGCGGCCCGACTGCGACGCCCGGTCCGGAGGTCGTCTTCACTCACGGCGGGCTCGCACTGGAATGTCGCAACGAGGGCACACCTCGGCGGCCGTCCAATGCGGACGTCCGCGAAGTGAGTGCAGGGGGCCGGCTGCCTGCTGTCCCGGTGGCCGCTATCCCGAGCCGCGGCAGGCCACGCCGAACGAGACGCGGAGGAGGTACGTCCCCTCCGGGAACAGCACGTTCCGCACTCCGCCACGGAACTCCCTCAGCGCGGCACGGTAGGCGGTGACGAATTCCTTCAGCCGTGCGAGCGCCTCGACCCGCTTCCACCTGTCGCGGGCCGCGATACGCGGGTTGAGGCCCATGCGTGGCTCTCCGGGCCTGGGGGAGTCGGTGTGCCGCTGCGCGAGCACCCGCTTCACGCCCAGGAACGGGCGGCCCTGCGCCTCGAGGTCCACCCGCGCGCGCTTCTCGTGCTCCGCGAGCCGCTCCACGAGGGCCCTGCGAAAGACCTCGTCCGACTCGAACCCGGACGGCGCCACGAGCCGCAACTCCGCCGACGCTGGCATCTGCCCGCTGGGACTGAAGAAGTGATTGGGCCTCGTGACCACCTCCCGCTTACCGCCGATGCGGTCTGGGTTGGACCAGCGTCCAGGCCAGCGACATCCCCTTGGAACGAGGCCGGCGGCGACCGGGTTCGCGAGGGTGTACGCGCACTTCTCCAGGACGTCCTCCGCGGTGACGAGCCTCACGGCACTGTAGGTCGACGGAGCGAAGAAGTTCTCCCATCGGCCGTACCAGGCGTTGAGGGCCCGGGCCAGGAGCGAGTCCACGAACTGCTCGAACAGCGGGAGCTGGCCGCGCGGGTCCGTGAGCACGATGTGGAGGTGATTGGAGAGCACGCAGAAGGCGTGAACGAGAATTCCGAATCGCGCGGCTGCGACGGCGAGGACGTAGCCGAAGACGGCGTTCACGATGGGCGAGGGCTTGAGGAGGAACTGCCGCTGCGAGCAGCGACGCGTGATGAGATACGAGGCCCCTTCGAGAATCTGGCGCGGTGGAGTCACGGAGAGCGGGCAAGGCACGAGCCGTGCCGGGCGTACTGCCGCATCGTTACGGCGAGCGCGGTGGGGGCGACGGTCCGCGGCGCGGCCGACCGGACGCGCCGCGGTACTCTGGGGCGGGGCTGCCGGGCTGCCGGGGGCGGGGCTGCCGGGGTCTCTACATCCGCACCTCGAAGACGCGCGAGGACCAGACCGGGAGCGGCTTTCCCTCCGTGTTCCTCCCGGGGCGGAACGAGCATCTCGAGAGCGAGGTCACGATGGCGTCCCGGTGCGACCCGGAGACCTGGTCGGGGAAGATCTGGAACTGCTCCGGCCTCCCGCTCTCGTTCACGAGGAACCGTACGAGGATCGATCCCTGGATGATCCAGCCTCGGTGGTGCTCCGTGGGGAACGCCGCCGCCATGCACCCCGGCGCCTGCTCCGAGGGTGGCTGGGTCAGCTCGAGGTCGACCCAGTCCGCTCCCTGCGGATCCTCGAGCCGCACGGGCACGTAGACCGGGTCTCCAGCGCGAGGATCGCTGGCCGGGCGGGGCATCCAGCGGCAGGATTGGACGGCGGCCTCGATCGCCGAGGCGATCGCCGGGGGCGGCTGGACGTCCACGAATCCGAAGGACGACGGCGATCCATCCGCGGCGACGAGGAACTGGGCCTTCGGCGTCCCCCACGCGAGCGGGCTTGCGGGCTTGCGAAACGCCTTGCCAAAGCAGCCGGCCTCCGCCTCCACCGCCGGAGCGATGAGCGCCACCGTCCTGGAGTTGGGGTCCCTGAGGGCGCGCGGCTGCTCCACCACGGCCGTCGGCGGCACCTCCTTGAGGAGCGGCGCGTCGAGACCCTCCGCCCACACCTTCGGCGGGTCCTTCAGCGCCCCGTCGGGCCCGAAGACGAGCGTGACCATCTTGATCCCGCCCTTGCCCGCCGCATCGACGTGCCCGAGCGTCCAGACGAGCGTGGCGGAGCCATCGGGCCCGGTCCGGTTCGCGCTCGGTGCGCCGAGCTGCCGCTCGGCCTGGGCGCGGGTGATCTTGCCCGGCTCCATGCGGCTCGCGGCGACGAAGTCGAAGTCGTGGCCGGCCACGGTCAGGCATCCGGCGAGGGCGAGGAGGGCGAAGGCGACGGATCTCATGGTGGCTCTCGCACGATGGGTGAGCGTGCAGGCTACCAGGCACTGGACGGAACGACCATCTCGCCGCGCGCCCGCCCGGTCGGGCGGGCGTGCGGTGCCCCTCGAGCTACTTGCAGCTCGCCGAGGTGACGAGCTTCAACGCGACGGGGATGAACTCGGTCTTCTCGGGCGCCTTCGCGCCCTTGATGAGCGCTGCCGCCTTCTCCACCGAGAGCCGGCCCATCTCGGACGGCTGCTGCGCCACGGTGGCGGCGAGGTCGCAGGCGTTCACGGCCTTGACCGCGTCGTCGGTGGCGTCGAAGCCGACGAGCTTGATGGGCCGCTTGCTCGACTTCACGGCGCGGAGCGCGCCGAGGGCCATCTCGTCGTTGTGCGCGAACACGGCGTCGATCTTCGGCTGGGCCTGGAGCACGTTCTCCATCACCGAGAGCCCCTGGGCCCGGTCGAAGTTCGCCGTCTGGCGGGCCACCACCTTCACGTCGGGGCACGCCTTCAGCGCCTCGTTGAAGCCCTGACCCCGGTCGCGGGCGGCGGAGCTGCCAGGGATCCCCTCGAGCTCGACGACGCTCCCCTTGCCACCGGTGAGCTTGCAGACGAGCTCGCCCGCGAGCTTGCCGCCGGCGACGTTGTCGGACGCGATGTGGAAGGCGACCTTGCCGCCCCCGGCGCCGCGATCGACGGTGATGACCGGCACGCCGGCCGCGTTGGCCCGCTGTATGGCGGGGACGACCGCGGCCGAGTCGGTCGGGTTGACCAGGATGACCTTGACCTTCTTCTGGACGAGGTCCTCGATGTCCGCGACCTGCTTGTCCACCTTGTCCTGTGCGTCGAGCACGACGAGATCGAGCCCGGCCTTGTCGGCGGCGGTCTTCGCGCCGTCGCGGAGCGTCACGAAGAACGGGTTGTTGAGGGTGGACACCGACAGCCCCACCGTGTCCTTCGCCGCCGCGGGTGCGGCCGCGGCGACGAGCGCCAGCATCACGATTCCACGAGCACGCATTGCAGTGCCTCCGATTCCTTGATCACTTCTATTCACCACGCGTCGACAGCAAGCGATCGATGAGCAGCGCTCCGAGGATCACACCTCCCTTCACGATCTGCTGGTAGAAGGCGGAGACGTCGAGGAGGTTCATGCCGTTGTTGAGGACGCCGATGATGGCGGCCCCGACGAACGTGCCCACCACCCCGCCGCGCCCGCCGAAGAGCGAGGTCCCGCCCACCACCACCGCCGCGATGGCGTCGAGCTCGAAGCCGGCGCCGGCGGTGGGCTGGGCCGAGTCGAGCCGGCCGGTCAGCACCAGCGCCGCGAGCGCGGAGGCGAGGCCCGAGTAGGCGTAGGTGAAGAGGCGTACCCGGACGATGGGGAGGCCGGAGAGCCGGGCCGCCTCTTCGTTGCCGCCGAGCGCGTAGATGGCGCGTCCGAGGGCGGTGTAGCGCAGGATGAAGTGGGTGAGGCCGAGGAAGGCCAGCATCACCCAGACCGGCACGGGCACGCCCAGGGCGACACCGTTCCCGAGCACGTCGAAGGCCGCGGGGACGCCGGTGATGGGCCTCCCGTCCGTGTAGACCAGCGTCGCCCCGCGAAAGATGGTGAGGCCGCCGAGCGTGGCGATGAACGGCGCGATCCGGG
>Ga0335085_10018180_pt1 | contig 10110 bp, 12 predicted proteins | sample Lox_Sample_45_FD_206712 | JGI IMG/M metagenome (GOLD analysis project Ga0335085, IMG submission 206712) | Soil microbial communities from Loxahatchee National Wildlife Refuge, Florida, United States - Lox_Sample_4.5 | ecosystem: Environmental > Terrestrial > Soil > Wetlands | place: USA... | reverse complement strand
GGATGATCCCGGCATTGCTGATGACGATGTCGAGCCGGCCGTAGCGCTCGAGCGCCGTGTCCACGAGCAGCCGGGCCGACGCTTCGTCGGTCACATCGCAGGCGACGGCCGTCACCTCCGCGCCCGCGGCACGCAGCTGGCCGGCCGCCCGTTCCAGTTCAGCAGCGTCGCGCGCGCAGATGACCAGCGGACAGCTGTGCCCGGCGAGCTCGCGGGCCAGCAGCAGGCCGAGTCCGCGGGACGCGCCGGTCACCACCGCGACCTCGCCGCGGATCTCGTCTTGGGCGCGGCGGCCGGTCAGGAGCAGCTTCATGAGGGCATTGACATGGCAAGGCAACCTGGACGTACAGGTCACGGACGTGCCTGACCCGCGGATCCAGGAGCCGAACGACGCGATCATCGCGGTCACCTCGACCGCCATCTGCGGCTCTGACCTGCATCTGTACGGGGTGCTCGGACCATACCTGGCGCCCGGCGACGTGCTAGGGCACGAGGCCATGGGCATCGTCACCGAGGTCGGCGCGGACATCACCGGCCTGGCGCCTGGCGACCGGGTGGTCATCCCGTTCAACATCTCCTGCGGGCACTGCTGGATGTGCAGCCGCGGACTGTACGCGCAGTGCGAGACCACCCAGGTCCGCGAGCACGGCAAGGGCGCGGCGCTGTTCGGCTACACGTCGCTGTACGGCTCGGTGCCGGGCGGGCAGGCGCAGTTCCTGCGGGTTCCCCAGGCCCAGTTCGGCCCGGTCAAGATCCCCCAGGACGGCCCGGACGAGCAATACCTGTTCCTGTCCGACGTGCTGCCCACCGCCTACCAGGCCGTTGCCTACGCCGACATCCCCAAGGACGGGACCCTGGCCGTGCTCGGCCTGGGTCCCATCGGGCAGTTCGCGGCCCGGATCGCCAGGCACCTCGGCGCCGGGCGGGTCATCGGCGTCGACCCGGTCCCGGAGCGCCGTGCCGCCGCGGCGCGGTTCGGGGTGGAGACCCTGAACCCGGACCAGGCAGCGGATACCTCGACCACGCTGATCGAGATGACCGCCGGCCGCGGCCCCGACGCCGTCATCGACGCGGTCGGCATGGAGGCGCACGGGCACCAGGAGGCGGTTGGCACCAAGCTGGCCGAGGTCGCGCAGCAGGCCACCGGGCTGCTACCGGACAGCCTGGCCCGGAAGATCACCGACGTCGCCGCGGTGGACCGGCTGGACGCACTGCACGTCGCGGTCAAGGCGGTCCGCCGTGGCGGGACGGTCTCGGTCAGCGGCGTCTACGGCGGCGAGGCCGACCCCATGCCGATGATGGAGATGTTCGACCGCGGGGTCCAGCTGCGTATGGGCCAGGCCCACGTCAAGCGCTGGATCGACGACCTGATGCCCATGGTCAACGACGCTAGCGACCCGCTCGGCGTGACCAGCTTCGCCACCCAACATCTGCCGCTGGAACAGGCTCCGCAGGGATACGAGATCTTCCGGAACAAGGACGAAGGCTGCATCAAGGTCGTACTCCAGCCATAGGCCGTCGGCGGGGTCAGCGCACCTGCAGTTCTCCGGTTTCGATCTGGCCGGCGCTACGCCGGATCCCGGTCCACATGTCCTACAACGTCACGGCCCTGGACCAGGAAGGCGCGCGGGCCACCGCGTACCTGGCACCCGACCGGCCTGCCCACATCACCAGCCTGCCCGTCGCCACCAACCATCAGGAGCAGGTGGAGTGGGCACCGTACGCCGCGGCGAGCCGCAGCGTCGAGCGCCGACAGCACCTGGAAAGGCAGCGAGGCGCCCTCGGCGCTCATGGCAGGTTAAAGGCAATCTTGACGCGAGTGCCACCGGGGCCGGACATGATACTCATCCGGTCCGCCACCTGGCGCACGAGCCACAACCCGTGCCCCGGAGCGCCGGACATCGAGCCGTCAGACTCTGGCTGAGCGGGCTGACTGCATGGGTCGTAGAGCCGGCCGGGTGCCAGAAGGGTCCGTTCGGACCTCGGCTATCTCTACCAGCGTGTCGTGCCTGCATACCGCCTGCATGTCTGACGAGCATCAGCATCGGGTGTGCCCGTGCATCCAGCCGGGCAGTCACGCAGCGCTAGGTTCGGGACAAGAATGCGGCGAGCCCGTTTCTTTCCTCGCTGGCAATAAACGCTTCCGGGACCGTCACGAGGATCTCGTCCGCGTGCGCCAGGCACACCCACGCCTTGTCGCCCAAGGAATCGGCGAGTTTCACCTCCGCGCTGCTCAAGCACGGGCCGCCTCGCCGGTCGCGTGCCTGGCACTGATGTCCCGTACCGCCGCGAGCCGACACCAGAGCCGCCGCCTCCCTCAGCAGGGAGAACCGTACCGTGGCCTCTTCGTCCGCGATCGGCGGCCGGGAGGCCGAGGGTTCCCGCTGGCCCAATAGCAGGGTGTTGCCGTCCGGGTCCAGCACCTTCACCTCGCCACCCAGCGCGTGCGGAGGGTGCCCGGTTTGAGTAACCTGCACACCCGCTGCGCCGAGGATCCTGACGACCGCGTCGATGTCGTCATAGAAGAAGTAGAACAGCAGCGGCAGTTGCGGGACGTCCAGCGGAGGCGTGGTCGACGTCAGCAAGACTGACAGCTCGCCGGAACGGTGTCCCAGTCGTGACTCGTTGACCGTCCGGACCAGCTGCTGGAGCACAGGATCGATGTCGTGCTTGGCCATGAGATGACTCCCTAGATTGAAACTGCGAACCGGCTCCCTGCCCCGTTGCCTGCCGGCAAATGCCTCCCGGCGCGCGAACCGGTAGCCGGGCCCAGGGTGGTGGATGGCCTAACGAGCCGGGTCGGGGCGCAGCGCCGCCGTCGGGCCCGCCGCGTCGCCGGAACCTCGGCGGTCAGCCAGGGTCCGCAGCAGGTTGCTGAAGCCGCGGGGCGCGCGCGCCACCCGGCGGCCCGAAGTCTCCACCGTAACGTCGCCAGCCTGCACGACCGGGCAGCCGGCCTCCGTCGCCGCGGCGATCAGGGCGTGGTCTTCGGCCGTGCGCAGCGGCCGGAACCCGCCGGCGGCCCGGTAGGCGGAGGCGCGGATGCCGAGATTCGCGCCGTGCACATGCGGGTGCGGCCCGGGGCCGGAAACGTAGCGTTCGGCGAATGCGATTGGCACGTGCGGCGGGTGACCGTCCCAGTCGGTGACGGTGACGGTGCCGAGGACGACATCCCAGCCCGCGTCCGCGTATTCGAGCTGGCGCCGCAGCCATCCCGCCGGCACCACGGTGTCGGCGTCCGTGGTAGCCAGCCAGACCGCGGACGGATCGGAGCCGGACGTCAGCCGCAGCAGTTCGGTCATCCCGGCGGCCCGCGCGGCGCCGACCCTGCGGGCCTGGATGCTGATCACCCGGGCTCCCCCAGCCCGGGCCACTGCGGCTGTCCGGTCGCCGCACCTGTCGGCGACCACCAGCAGATGTACGGGCATGTGCAGCGTGCTGGCAGCCCGCCGCAGGGCGGTCAGGCAGGCGGGGAGCAGCGCCTCCTCGTCGTGCGCCGGCACGACCACGCCGGCCGCCGCGATCGTAGCGGGCCGGCTGCTCATACTAGGCCCGTCGCCTGGGCTACCGATACCGGCGTCCCGTCGGTGCGGATGTAGGCCTCGGCGAGGAAATCGGGCTCGAAGTGATGGACGAGGCGCGCCAGCCCGGGATAGCCCGCGAGCACCTGGTGCACGTCGTCGCCGGATCGCGGGTAGTCGGCCACCGGATGCCGCCAGTGCACGGCGAGCAGCGTGCCCTCCGGCTCGAGGGCGGCAACCGCGTTCTTCAGCACCTGTTCGAGGTCATGATCCCCGAAGTAGTACAAGAACTCGGAGAACACGACGAGGTCGAAGCGGCCATCCGGCCAGCCGCGGGGCAGCTCGCGCTGCTCGACCCGGACCTGGGGCAGGTCCGCGGTGCGCCGGGTCGCGGCGCGGACGGCGGTGGCCGCCACATCGCACGACAGCAGCGCCTGGCAGCGGCCGGCGAGCAGCCGGGTGAGCACCCCGATGGAGCAGCCGGGTTCGAAGGCGCTCTGGTACCGGGCGGCCGGAAGCGACGCTAGGCTGAGCGCGTATTTGCGCTGCTCGTACCAGCGGTCCTCGAAGCCCCACGGGTCGGGCGCGGCCTGGTACAGGGCGTCGAAATAGGCCGGGGGCAGGGTCGCCGGACTTGTCATCGCAGCAGCACCTCCTGAGGTCGGGTGAAGTGCGCCACGATTCCGGGCGGAAGCACCGGTCCGGTGGCGCCCGGGCGGTCGGTCAGCTGACTGGCGAACGCCTGGATCGCATCGGCCTTCAGCACCGCGATATCGGCGGGCAGCGGTATCCGGCAGGCGCGCGGCCAGGGAACCCGGCGATCCGCGGGTTTCGCCCAGTGCCACATCCAGATCGGGTAGCTCAGCACCGGCCGGCCAGCCCGCCGGGCTGCCCGGCCCGCCGCCTCGTGATCGGCGTGAGCGTCCGCTTCCCAGGGCGCCAGGCACACCTCGAATCCGGCGCACAACTCGCGCAGCCGGGAGGCCAGCTCATCCTCACGGTCACCGAGTCCGGTGTCCGGTAGATGCAGCCGGATCACCTCGATGTGCTGGACTCCCAGAACGTGCCGGGCGGCGGCCGACTCCGCCGTCCTGACCCGGGCAATAGCCCCTGGATCGGCCCCGGGATGCGATGCCTCGCCATCGGTGACCGCGATCAGCCGCAGCCGGGCGCCCGCAGCGGCCAGCATGGCCATCGCCCCGCCCGCACCCAGGATCTCGTCATCGGGGTGAGCGGCCACGATCACCGCGCTCGGCCAGCCCAGCGGATCGGCGGCCGGAAGATGCCTCAGGCCGTCCCACGCCTCCCAGGCTTCCTCGGCGGTCCCGGGCCGGTCGACGCGGTTCAGCGCGGCCGGGCCTGCGCCCTGCTCTACCACTCTGGGCCGCTGCCAGCCACGAGCGTGCCGAGCTCGGCCAGGTCGCGTTCGGCGTGATGCTGCCGCAGGTACACGGTGAGGTCCGCGACCCGGCGGGAATGCGCCTCGTCATGGCTCAGCGGGCCGGCCCCGAGCGCGCGGCCCACCCGGTGCATGACCTCGGTGGCCGTGGCCTCGACCAGCGCGCGCAGCCGGAGGGCGCGCAGCCGGCCGCCGCCCTCCCGGTCCGCCGGGTCCGCGTCGATCCCGGCGGCCGCCACGTCCAGGGCCGACCGCGCGGTGTGCAGGGCGATGTCGACGGCGCCCAGATGCGCCAGCGCGTGCGGTCCCACGTCGCGCCCGGCCGCGGCGGCCAGCAGCGTCCGGCCGACCCCGCGGGCCCCGCCGTACCAGCACGCGGCCACCCCCGCGCCGCCATGCGCGAAGCCGGGACGGCCGGTATAGCGGCCGGGCTCGCCGACCGGCCGGCCCGAGATGTTGGTGAACTCGACGTCGAGCGTGTCGCTGGCGGCCATGCCCGTGGCTGGCCACGAACCGGGAACGGGAGCCAGATCGCGGGTACTGACCGCGAACAGCCGGTTCCCGTCCGGCGCCGCCGCGGTCACCAGCGCGTCGGTGCAGGACCGTGCCCCGGAACAGTACTGCTTGATGCCGTCCAGCCGCCAGCCGTGACCGGTCCCGGTGGCCATCAGCCCGGGACCGGGCGGCTGCGCGGCCCACACCCCCCAGCGGCTCCCGGCCGGCGGCGGGCCGGCGCCGAGCTCGGCCAGGATGGCGATGGCGTCGGTGTGCCCTTCGGCGAGCCGGGCCAGGGAGAGGTCTTCCTGTGCCAGGTCGGCCAGGACCGCCCAGCGCTCACGGGTCCGGCCGCTGCCCGGCAGCGGCAGGTCCAGCCGGCCCGACCGGACCGCGTGGGCAAAGGCCGCAGCGGTAGCGGCTCCCGGCCACGAACCGGCGCGTTCATCAGCATCGTCGAGCGTGCCGGTCGCAGTGAGCGTCCGCCCGGAACTGATCATGTCCACCCCCTCGGGAGTTGGCTTCGCTGCCCGCTGGCGGGCCGGGCAAACATCCGGTACCGCCCCGATGGCCGCTGGATCGGCAGGACGCGGTTTAGGCCCGCTAACCGCGGGCAGCCCGCAGCGCCATGCGCCTCATTTCTCGTCTTGAGCAGGAGTCCCGTCTTGACCGTCTGGTGACCGCGGGTCAGCGCGCGGCCCGGCTGGTCCGGCCGGGGAGGCTGCGCGACACGCTGCACGGCGTCTGGCTTGGTCACCCGTTGCACCCGATGCTCATCCAGGCCCCGGTCGGGGCCTGGCTGTCAGCGGCCATCCTGGACCTCACCCGCCGCAATGAGCAGACCTCCCGGCACCTGGCAGCCGCCGGCCTGATCGCGTCAGCGCCGGCCGCGATGGCGGGTGCGGCCGACTGGTCCGAGCAGCATGAGCAGCAGATGCGCGTCGGCATCGTCCACGCCGCGGGCAATGTCGTGGCGCTGGGCCTGTACGGGGCTTCGCTGGCACCCCACAGCCCGCGGCTGAGTCGTGCGCTGCGCTTTGCCGGGCTGGCTGCCGTTTCGGTGAGCGGGCTGCTCGGCGGCCATATCTCCTTCCGGCTGGCCGGCGGAGCTAACCACGCCGAACAGGTCCCGCACCTGGTCGAGCCCGGCTGGCAGTACCTCATGGCCGCGGCCGACCTGCCGGAGGGCAAACCGGTACGCCAGCTGCTCGGCGAGGTCCCGGTCGTGACCATCCGGACCAACGGCACGGTCCGCGTGCTGGCCGACCGATGCAGCCACATGTCCGGCCCGCTGTCCGGCGGCGAGCTGGCGGACGGCTGCCTGACCTGCCCGTGGCACGGCAGCGTGTTCCGTATCGCCGACGGGTCAGTGGCCCGCGGGCCCGCGACCGCGCCACAGCCCGCCTTCGAGGCCCGCGAGGCTGGTGGCGCAATCCAGGTCTGCCTGCCCGGCGCCGGCTGACGGAACATCCAGTCGGCTGCGCCGAAGCCGACGTCGGCGGCGTCATCATCCCGTCGCGGTTCTCCGCCGGATGGTGGCGGGATACCGGTTGGCAGGCAGGATGGGTCGCGGGGTGGAATACCCGGGGTTGCCCCGCCGGGAGCCGCGGTGCCGTAGGCGGCCATGCGTGAGCCGAGCCCGTTCGGGCCGGCGCCGAACCGACCAAGGATGGAGGCGCGATGCCGATTTTCCCGCCGGTACGGGTGGCGCGGCGAGCTGCCGGGCACGCTGCAGCGCTCCTGCCGGGAAGCGCAGGAGCTGTTCACCAAGGCGTACAACGGCGCCGTTCAGGTCTATAGCGAGGAAGACCGGGCCGTCCGGGCCGCATTCTCCGTGCTGAAGCAGAAGTTCGAGAAACGGGGCGACCAATGGGTTGCTAAGCGCGATGCCGAAGAGGTCACGTGATCGCTGGTCCGCGGCTCGTGCGGTGCGGACGGCAAGCCAGGACTGGAGGCGCAACCTGTGGCTGGCGCCCTCTCGTCTCCTCATGGGGACGGCCCTCGTTAGCCAGCGGCCCGGCCGGTAGAGCGTGGCGTGCAATCGTCCTGGACGTCGGGGCTCGACTCAGCGCTTGCGGTCTTTGCCGGCCTTGGCCAGGTCCCGCCAGTCAGACTCGGCAACCTTCGACGTCGAAGCGCTTCGCTGCGGCCAGGATCCGCTTCCACGCCTGGTCCCGCTCGGCATCGCTGACCCCTTCGACCTGGTCGAACCGCGCGATCGCGTTGCGCACGTGCCGGGCATCGGTCAGCGGCTCCTTGCGTTCGGCGGGGAACGCGAACTGCTTATCGGCCAGCTTGTCCTTGTCTGCGGTGCTCATGCCCTGGCCACGGCTGGGAACGTCCCTGCCGTGCGCTCTGGCGCTTTGCGCCTGCCGGGCCTTGGCGATGTTTCGCCTGGCGGCTTCCTTCTGCTTGCTAGTGGCCATGACGCCTCCTTTCGGCCGGTGCTGGCCGGCCTACCCATGATCGAAGGCTCCAACCGGGGGGCACCGGCTGGATATGTAAAGCCAGGTACGGCCCCGGCCAGGAGGGCAGGCATTATCGTCCGTTCGGACCAACGAAATCTCCGAACGATCCGTGGCTTGGCCACGTCCCTCGCCGGCCACCGAATCGCGCTTGCAGCCGCTAGGCAGCTCGCTTGCAGGCCGGCCGGCTGGCCGCTTTCTTCCTGGCCGGCGCTATCTTCGCGGTCGGCTTCGCAGACCTTGCCTTTCTGGCCGGCTCGGCCTGGCTGGCCTTAGTCTTCGCTGTCCCGCGCCGACGGCCGCGCTTCCCGCCCGGTGTCTTCTTGGTGGGCTTCGATACTGGCCTGCAGCGCCTCGGTCAGGTCGGCCATAGTGGTCCCGGGCGGTGCCTCGTCGGCGGGCTGGAACTCCTCGTCGTTCTTCTTCGCCTGCTGTAGCGGGCAGGATTGCCGGCGCCCGCCGGTGACGTGCTGGCGCCCGCCTCCCCCGGAGTGCCGGTGCGGATCGGGATGTCGCACCGGTGACGGGGCCTCCCGGCTCAGGCCGCCCCTGCCGCCGTCGGGCTGGATGCGGGGCTCACGCTTGCGCTTGGCGCCGGTGCAGGCGTCCCGCTCGTTGCCGGGGTCTCGGTCAGCGTGCCGGTCCCGGTCGAGGTCGGAGTTGTGCCCGGCGTCGGGTTTCCGGTCGGTGTGGACGTCCCGGCCGGTGAGGGGGTATCGGCCGCTGTCGGGCTCCCGGTCGGCGTCGGGCTCCGGGTCGGTGTGGCGCTCTGGCTCGGTGCCGGCCTCGCGCTTGGCGCGGGCAGCGCGGGGGAAGCTGCGGAATGGCGGCCGTGGCCACGGGCATGAGATGCGCTGGCGCGGCCGGGCCCGCGGGCGGGTACCGCCCGGTGGGCTCGGTGGCTCGCATGGGGGCTGGGCTGCCGGGTTGCGGAGGGCAGGCTGGTCGGCCGAGGTGGTGATGCCGGCCCGTGCACGCCCGCCATAACCCAGCCCGTTGCGGCGATCACGGCGATCGCGGCGAGGGCCAGGGCGGCGCGGACGGGAAACCCGGCGCGGGCGCGCTGGAGTTGCCTGCGCTGGCGGGTGCCGCCCGTGGCATGCCTGCTAGGCGGTGGCTCGGCTAGTGGCCTCGTCTGTGTCCCGGCGGCCGCGCGGGCACGGACGGGCAGACGACGCTGGCTGCCAGCGGTTGCGGCCAGCGCCGCCCGCACGTGCTCAGCCCGCTCGGCGACCAATTCGTTGCTCGGCGGTGTGATCGCCCGGGCGGAGCGGCTGGACCCGGTTGGCTTCGTCACGCTGGCGATTCTGTCCGGGCTGGGCGGCGGGCTGATACGCGACACGCTGCTGCAGCACGGTACGCCGGTTGCGCTGACCGACCCCGCGTACATCCCCACCGCGCTGGCCGGAGCGGCGATCGCGTTCTTCTTGGCTGTGGAGGGACGGCTGTGGAACCACGCGTTCCCGTTCGTGGATGCCCTGGCGCTGGGCTGCTGGGCCGCGACCGGAGCGCAGAAGACGCTGGCGGACGGCCTGGCCAGGCTGGCGGCGTTGCTGCTCGGCACGATCACCTCGGTGGGCGGGGGCATGACCCGCGATATCTTCTTGCGCAGGGTCCCGCAGATCTTCGGCGGCAACACGCTGTACGCGACCTCGGCGGTGCTGGCCAGCGGCGTGCTGGTGGTCGTGTACAGACTGGGGTATCCCTCGCTCGGGCTGGTCCTGGCCACCGTGACCGGGGCCGCGCTGACTCTGCTGGCGCGCTGGCGCGGGTGGGAGCTGCCCGAGGCGCATGTCTGGCAGCCCAGCCCGGCATGGCCGCGCGCCGCGCGGCTGCGCCGAGCGCGCGACGATGACAAGCAGCAGCAGTCCCCGTCCGATTCGAAGGAGTAGCGATGGCGGCTTCATCTGCAGCAACGTTCCTGGCGGGCTGGATCAGGTGCGAAGCTGGCAGGAGGATTTCTACCGCCCTACCCTTCCGCCAGCAGGCCAGCGACATCGCGCTTCCAGTAGGCCCCGATCATGCTCATGCGCACCCCGTTCCGCGAACTGGACCGGCTCACCCAGCAGGTGCTCGGCACGAACGCCCGGCCCGCCGCTGCGGACGATGGACGCCTGGCGGCACGGCGACAGCTTCTATATCTGTGGAGCAGAATATGCTCACCGTCCGCGCCGAGCGCGCCCCGGCCCGGGCCCACAGCGCCGAGATGATTGTCGCCGAACGGCCCTAC
>Ga0335085_10018179_pt1 | contig 10110 bp, 8 predicted proteins | sample Lox_Sample_45_FD_206712 | JGI IMG/M metagenome (GOLD analysis project Ga0335085, IMG submission 206712) | Soil microbial communities from Loxahatchee National Wildlife Refuge, Florida, United States - Lox_Sample_4.5 | ecosystem: Environmental > Terrestrial > Soil > Wetlands | place: USA: Florida... | reverse complement strand
GCCGGCGATCGCGTCGTCGATGCGCGGCCAGGAATCCCAGTGCAGCTCGGTGACGCCGAGCCGGATGCCGAACACCGGAGTCTCGTAGGCGTGCCGGGGGATGCCGGTCGGCGATTCCGTCTCCTGCACCACCACGACGTCCGGGTTCGGCCGGACCAGGCGCTCCCGCTCGTAGCCGACCCAGGCCGACCGGGGACCTGTCTCGCCGTCCGGCAGCGCGAACACCAGGCCGTCGTAGAACGCAGCGGCGGCCCGCAGCGCCGACTCGGCTGACCCGGCCGGCAGGCTCCCAACCAGCAGCAGCTCACTGTTCACGCGCGGCGGCATCGCCGCCTCCTTCCCGAGTTGGGCAGCCCGACTACAGCGATATGAAGGGCACCCCGGCCTAGCTTGCCGTGTCTGCGACAGGACGATACTCGTGCGCTGGCATGGCATCTCCGTCGTCCGTCCGAAGGACTTCCCCTTCGGGGTCGAGCAGGCGTACGGCGGCATCCAGGCCGACGGCGAGCGGGGCCGGGCGGTACCGGCACAAAGTCCTCAGGATCAGGACGTGATAGGGATCACCGCCTTCCAGCAGCAGATCGGCGTCACCAGCAAGCAGCCGGGCCAGCGCGTCGGCCTCGGCGCCCGAGGCGGGGATCTCGGCGCCGTAGCGGTGGGCGGCCAGGGTCCACTGACTCGTGTGGTCGCGGAGCCGCCGCTGGGCCCGGCGCCGCCGCGCGCGAAGGCGCCGGGGCAGCGGGCGGACGCGGTGCGGGACCAGGACGGGCGGCGCGACCGGGCGCGACGAGGCCAGCAGCCCGGCGGTGACCGCGGCGGCCAGGACCGCTCCGCCCAGGACCGCCACCCAGTCCGAGGTGCTCGTCGCGAGACCGAGCCACAGCCCGATCCAGGCGAAGACGGCGGCCGCTGCCGTCCCGAGCAGGAACCACGGCCTCGTCGGCGCGACCGCGTCGGGGTTTGACGGCCGCAGCGGGTGCCTCGCGGCCTGCGCCGCCGTCCCGCACAGGGCCAGCGCGAGGAGGAGCCCGGGCAGCACCGCCACCGCGTCGGGAGCGGCGGTCAGGTGAGCCACCAGGCGTCCGGAGATCCAGGCCATAAAGACCGCGGTGAGCAGCGCGGTGACGACGAACCAGACGGTCCTGGGCCAGCCGCGGCGGCCGGCGATGCGCTGCCTGAGTGTGGGCCCGGGAGCCACGGAGCCGCGGCGGACTGCGGCTCTGGTCAGCTCGGTGACGGCGTTGGCGGCGGCGTCGTAGCTCACGGCCAGTTGATCCGCGTGAGCCCGGATGAGCCACCGGCTGTGCGGGGCTGGGGCGGCGGTCATCGCCCATCCTCCGGGCGGGCCGCCGCGGGATCCTCGCCGGGATCTCCATGGCCGGGTCCGGGCTCGCCGAACTGGGCATAGATCGAGAGCTCCAGGCGGCGCTGCTCCCGCCGAAGCCGCTCGGGGCTGAGGTCGAGCACGGCCCGGACGACCTCGGCCAGTGGCCCGGAATCCGGCTGGGGCTGCGGGATGCCGTCGAAGAGCTGATAGGTGATCTTCACCCGGTCGGCTCCGGCGTAGTCACCGTTGACCGCGGTGACCGTCGGCATCTCGATCTTCACCTCGCACTTGGGCTTGGCCGGCTTCGGCCCGGCCTTGCCGTGTCGTAGCCGGGCCGGCAAGATGACCGTTTGCCAGGGCCTGGCCAGCTCAGCCTGGACGAACGCGATGACCTCGTCCCGGGCGGACCGCAGGTCCCGCCAGGCGATCTCATGCGTGTCGAGCGCATCGGTCACCGCGTCGGTGCCCGCAGTGACCCGCTTGCGCAGCCTGGCCAGCCCGCGCTCGGCACGGCGCATGTCGGCCTGGTACGGGTTGTAGACGAGCACCTCGAGCACGATGACGGTGATGGCCATGCTGACCAGCAGCAGCATGATCGATAGGCCGTTGGGGAGCGGAGCCGGGGTACCGGAGTTGTCCAGCGCATTTTGCTCCTCGACCACCCCGGCCTGGCCGCGTATCGCCGCCCACCAGCCGAACACGATGAGGATCGCGGCCGGCGCCGCGGCGGCTAGCGCGATCCGCCCGAGCCGGACGGCGCGGCGGGGCGGCGCCTCGTCCGGCGAGGCAGGCCGACGCCACCGGCGGCCCATCCGCCAGGCCGGCCCGGCCACGACCCGGCCCGTCGCGATCAGGCCGATCGCCAGGACGATGGCAGCGGCAAGCCCGATGTCCCGCTCCCACCACGCGGCGTCGATCGTCACCCCCAGGATGTCCAGGAAGGCCTTGCGGAAGAAGTAGGCGTCGAAGCAGGCCATGAAGACCGCGGCGAGGATCGCGAGGGCCTTGAGCCAGCGCGGGGCGGGCTGGCGCTCGGCCGGGGTGAGGTCGGCGTACGCCGCCTCCACCCGGTCGAGCTCGGCGCGCGCCTGCTGTGCCGCGTCGCTTGTCAGCAGCAGCGTGAGTTCCCGCAGGGCGCGGCTGGCCTGGCCGTGGGTCCTGACCGCCGCCTCGCGGAGTCGGCGCAGGTGGTCGTGAAAGTCGTTAAGCAGACGGGAGGCGTTCACCGCGGCCTCGACCAGCAGGGCCATCTCACCGTGGTCGAGGTCGGTGGGTTCGTGCCTGGGGACCCGCTCGCCGTAGACGACCTGCTGGTGCAGTCCGCAGGTGCAGCCGTGGTGGCAGGGGGTCAGGATGATGTCCTCGGGCACCAGTGGGGCGAGCTGGCTGCCCTCCGGGTCGTCGACGATCACGCCCTCGACGGGCTCGCTGTCCCATTCGTCGTCGGCCATCTCAGCCCCCCAGGACGATCTGCACCCGGCGATCCTTCGCCATGCACGCCGGGATGGCCACGCCGGCCGCAGTGTACTCGGGCGAGCAGGCCGGGCCGGATTCGCCCACGCCGACCGCCCGGATGTCGGCGAACCCACGGGCGGCCAGATACTCCTGGACCGCGTCGGCCCGCCGCTGCGACAGGCCGACGTTGTAGTCGGCGCCGCCGATCTGATCGGTGTGCCCGACCACCTCGGTGATCGTCCGGCGCTGCCCCTTGAGCTGCTGGAGGACGATATCGAGGTAGGATTGCCCGCCCGGGCTCAGCGCGGCTGAGTCGAACGCGAACAGCAGGTCGGCGGGAAGGTTGAGCTTCTTCGAGCCGACCGGGACGGCGGGGAAGGCGATGGCCGGGTCCGCGAGGCGGGAGACCGCCGAGGTGCGTGTGGCGTCGGTCTGCGGCGCCGTCACGCACGATCCGGCCGACGCGATGCCGAGCGCGCCGCACAGCGCCTGCCAGTAGTTCTGCACCCAGGCCTGCTCCGCGGTGGTTAGAGGGGCGGCCCCGGCTTGGAGGCCTACACCGGACAGGGTCACATCGACGCCCTTGAGTGCGGCGAGCCCGGCGTGCTCGGGGCATCCGGCCAGGACCGTGGCCGCCGACTGGCCTTGCCTGATTGCCTTGCTCAGGTTCAGGCAGCCGGTGTTGGACAGGCCGTCGGTGAACAGCATCACGTGGTCGTCGGACGGGGAGGCACCCCGGAGCCGTCCGCCCGCGCCGGCGAGCGCGGCCGCCACGTCAGTTCCCGCCGTCCCCGGCGCGGCGCTCTCGGCTGCCGTCACGAAATGCTGCAGGCAGGTCTGCGCGTTCGTCTTCTCGGCGGCGATTTCCTGGTCGTCCCCGGCGGGCACGGGGAGCGGCACATCGCCGAGCTCCCAGTTGATCGTGGTGGAGGAACCGTCGAACACACCCAGGGAAATCAGCCGGGTGCCCCCGCTGTCGAAGCCGGTCACCAGGCCGGCGGTGACGAGCCGGGCGAGGTCATCCGGCAGCCGCACGGAGGTGCCTGTCTTGGGCCAGAAGGAGGCGCTGGCGTCGATCATCACGACCGTATCGGACTGGACGGCGCCGCTGGGCGCAGGCGGGGCCGACGAGGACAGCCAGGAGCACCTAGTGCCGCCGTCGTTCTTCGGAGTCGTCAGCCCGAGGCTGCAGCCCGCCACGGACAGGACTAGGGCGGTGACGGCGGCGAGCCAGCAGAGCGCGCGGTCAGTCATGGCCGACCGCCCCGTCAAAGGCACCGTTCTCGACATGTACCGGAACGCCGAGGTGGGTCAGCAGGCGGCGCAGCGCCGAGTTGCTCTGGAACGCGAAGTCGATCGCCTCGAGCCGGTCGTCCACCAGCATCGCGCCGAGGTCGCGGAGCAGCTTCTGGGTCTCGTCGACTCGATCCTCGAGGGCGGCCTTCAGGTACGGGGCCGCGTTCTTCGGGTTCTCGGCCAAGGCCAGCGCGTACGGGGCAAGCCAGGTCTTCCGGTCTTCCGGCGCGGTACGGATTTCCTCCAGGCCTTCGACCAGGAGGTCCTTCCAGGCGACCTGCAGCACGCGGAGCAAGTCGACATAGGCTTCCCTCATGTCACCGTCAGCGTCGGCCACCAGCCGCTGCAGCCATACCTTCTTGAGCTCCTCGCGGACCGGGTCGCATACGTCCACCCAGGCCTTGATCGTCACGCGGACGTCGCCGTCATTGAGGCAATCGACGATCTCCTTGTTGAGCTGCCGCTCCGCCTCGGCCGCCCGGTAGGGCGGGAAGCTCCGGGCGATCGGCCGGACCGTCTCCTCGATCCGCTCCCGGGTGACGGCCCGGTTCTCCTCGATGAACGTGCGGACCTCCTCGATCCTGCGCTCCTTCGCCTCCTCGGTCGCCGTGGCCTGGACGCACCAGGAGCAGCGGACCTTGACGCGGAAGCTGAAGCCGTCCCCCTGCGCCGGGGTCTCGAAGGTGAACGTGTCGCTCGGCTGATGCACGTCGAGCAACTCCGGCATCTTCAGCGTCGCGACCTCGGGCATGTCCGTCTGGCGGCGCCGGCGGCGCACGAAGCCGGTCAGCCGCCGCCAGCGCGCCCGCCACCAGCGGGCGCTGAAGGCGCGGCCGTACCCCCGGTCCGGCGGCTGGTCCCAGGAATCCGGGCTGGGCTTCTCATAACTCACTTCTGATCCTCCTCGTCGAGATACGCGGCCCACCGGCGGCGGTAGACGTCGAGCCGGGCGTGGAGTTCCCTGGTGTCGGCCACCTTCTCGAACTCGCGGGCCAGCTGGGTGAAGGTGTCACGCAGCTCGGGATGGTCACGGCAGTCCCGCGCCCAGAAGCCGAGCATCTGCCAGGCGGCGCCGCGGGAGCTCTCATGCCGGCAGGCCATGTGCCAGAGCGCTGCGGCCTCCGGCACCCCGATGCCGAGCTCACTGGGGGTGAAGGCGAGCCGCCATAGGAGGTCGTAGGGGCCGCGCGGCTCGCCGTCGGCGGGCCGGGCGAACCGGGAAATCCGGATCAGGAGCCGCCCGGCCCGCTCGCGCATCACCGGGAAGCCTCGCATCCACAGCTTCAGTTCAGCCGTCACCTGGTGGGTGAGCCCGAGCACGTACATCTCGTACAGTGCGAGCTCGGGCAGGACGGACAGCCATTCGTCGGCAGCGGAGTACCGCACGCCCGCGACCGCGTCGTCCGGCTCGGTCCGTGCGATAGCGGTCCCGTAGGCGCGTACCGCGACTGCGCGCTTGCGGTCGTCTCCCGACCGGGACCAGCGCCGGAGCAGGTTCTTCACCTTCTCCGCTACGGTGCCCTCCAGCACCATGGCCTCCAGCAGCCAGGCCGCCGCCTGATGCTTGATGCGCCGGTCCGAGGTTGACCAGACCTCGAGCACTCGTTCCTTAACCAGCGCGTAGTCATGCTTGGCGATGACCGCCAGGGCCTGGACGGCGCGGATCCGCACCCGCTCGTTGGGGTGCTGCTCGCACAGGCCCATCAGCCACGTGAGCATCGGGGATCGCGCGGCGTCGTAGTTGCGCCACGCCACCTCGATGACGATCCGGGACAGTTCCCGGCTCGGCATCGTCACCACGGTGCCGTCCCGGTTGCCCCGGTCGGCCGGGGGCGCGGTCATCTCCACGTGGCGCAGCCAGCGGGCCAGCGGCTGGGCGAAGATCTGCCGCTGGTCGGGCTCGCCGGGGTGCTCCACCTCGGCCAGCTGCGCGCCGAGTTCTCCCGCCCCCTCCACGACCTCGCTGACGGCCAGCCCGTCGAGGACGGCGGCGGCGATCGCGTACGACTGCCTGAGCGGGGAGTCCGAGCCGCTGCCGCGGCGCAGCAGGTCGGCCGCCTGCTGATACCGCCGGCGTTCACGGAACTCTTCGACCCGCGGCGCGGTGAGCGGATCGCCGGCCCGCCGCCGCTCGTGCCAGTCCCAGATCGCCTCGGCGAACAGGACCGCCTCGGCCAGGCTGACCGCGGCCGGACTGGTGATCTCGCCGTGCCAGCGCTTGGTCGCCGCGTCGACCTGGCACGCCTCGGCGATGAGCTGGCGGGAGAACGAGGTGTCCGGAGTGCCCTCCGGAGCCAGCCGCCCACCCAGCTGGAAGACCGCCACCTGCTCCGGGTCGGGCGGCTCGTGGTCGACCACAGTGCTTGGCAGCGACCGCGCGCTGTCCCGCTCGACCAGGATGACCAGATAGCCCGAGCCGCGCAGGGCCTGCCGGAGCGCCGCGATCTGCGCGTCGGTTATGGTGTCGACCCAGTTCTCCTCTGACGCGTCGAGCAAGTGCCCGCACCCCTTCTCCAGCCGGTCAGGAAGGCCGCCGAGGCTGGAGGCCGCCTCCACGATCGTGACCTGGCCGGGTGGCCTGGTGAGGCGGGCGAGCACTACTGCGGCCGAGCTCCGGCGGCCGGTCCCGGACCGGCCTCGGAGGAACACGACCGGATCGTCGAGCAGGCTGTCCCGCAGCCGCGCGTCCGATGCCGTGGTTACGTGCACCCACCCGGCCCGGGCCATGTCCGAGGCGCTGATCCGGCCCCTGGCGCGCTGCTCGCGCAGGAAGCCGTAGTAGTGGTTGATGTCGTGGCCGGCCATGTCCCGCATGTGCTCGATCCGCGGGAAGTCGAGCCTGAGCCGACGGGAGGCGAGGTCGTCGTCGTCGTCGAGCGACTCCTCTTGCTCGTTGGTGACCTCCGGCCGCCCCTCCTCGCCCGGATCCGCCTTGCCGTCCATCCACGGCACCTCGCCAGGCTTCCCGTCCCAGGCGGCGTTCTCAGGCGGGGCCGCGGGCGGATCCGGCTCCCCGGCCTGCTGGGACGGCCTGTCCTCCGGCGGTCCCTCAGTCATCGCGCCTCGCTTAGTGGTAGTGGTTGATGTCGCCGGCGGCCGCGTCACGCATCTTCTGGATGTTGAAGGTGACGCCGCCCGCGGCCGCCTGCTGCGGCGCGGCCGGCTCGGCTGGCGCCGGCGCTTCCTGCTCCGTGCGCGCGGAGCCCGGCCCCTGCGTGCGGTCGCCGCTGAAGATGAACGCCTGGGCCCGGAACGCCTTACTGGGAATGGCCACTGTGATCTCCTTGAAGTCGGCCGCGGGCAGGTCATGAGCGTCGTGACCGCGGATCACGTCGTAGAAGATCCGGTCGGAGACGATGAGCACGAGGTCGCCTTCGGCTCTGCTCAGCGCGTCCTTCACCTCGTCGCAGTCACATATCCGGCAGACCGTGTTGATGGCGTCCCCAGCGAAGCCCTGGTCGGCGATGTAGGTCTGGCCTTCGTGCGCCGCCAGCCGCACCCGGAGCCGAGCCGCGGCGTTGGCGTGCCGGTTGTAGCGGTGCAGCCCTTCCCGCAGCTCCCGCCACAAGGATGTGATCACGCGCGCCTCGTCGATACCCGGCGGCAGCAGGGCCAGTTCGCCGTCCCCCCGGTCCTGGGTGAGCCACTGGGCCCGTTCCAGAGCGCCCCGCTCCCCCGCTTCCCGCACCAGCCTGCTCATGGCGCGCTGCGCCTCGATCTGCCCGGCATCGGTCCGCCGACTGTAATGCTCCAGGTCAGCGGCGATGCACATTCTGCGCACGCCATGCCCGATCGGATCGGTTGTCATCAGCACCTGCCCTTCAGCGATAGACACCGGTACAGCGTCCTGCGGAGATGCCGCGGCCGACGTTGTAGGAATACGTAATCCGGGCTTTTGATGTCCGGATTACGTTCCGCTCGCCGCGGAAGGTAACCCGCCCGGTGGCGGCGTCGTGCGCCCCTCGGCGATCTGCCTCAGCGTCTCGATGCCGCAGATAACCAGCTTCGCGTATCCGGTATCGACCGCACCGGCCTGCCGTAGCGCGCGGACGGCCTTGTGCACGGCCGGCTCCGACGCTCCGATCAGCCCGGCGAGCTCGGACTGGGTCACGAGGATCGCAATGCTGCCGTCATCAGGGCTTCCCGGCGAGCCGTAGTACAGATCTACGAGCACCTGCGCCAGCCGGGTCTTGGTGTCCCGCCGGAAGTCGACCCGGCGCTGCGTGGCCATCCGCAGCTTGGTCGCGACGGCCTGGTTGAAGGCCCGGGCAATGTCGAGTTGCTGCCGCAGGCAGCGGTCGAGTTCCTGCTTGCTCACCACCTGGGCCACCACCGCGTCGGCGGCGCGGGCCATGGCAGAGCGAGGCAGCCCGTCCATGGCCGCTAGCTCGCCGATGACGTCTCCGGCCGTGCGGATCGCCAGCAGCGATTCCGCGCCGTCCTCCGTCACGGCCGAGATCTTGACGTAGCCGTCCCGGATGATGATCACGAAGTCGGATGGATCACCCTGGTTGAGCAGGACCTCACCGGCTGGGAACTGCCGGATGCGGCCGAGTCCCATGACGACCTGCCGCTGCGCCTCCGGCAGCGAGGCCAGCAGGCTTCCGCGCGCCCACCTGCTGTCGCTGGCATGACTGCCCTGACCTAGCACGTTCCCCCCCGGGACGTACACGCGCGGACGAAACCCGACGGCAGGAACGATACCCATCTGGGCGCTCCGCGCCTGTCCGTGTCACCTCACGTGTCCAAAATGTTACTGATCGAACTCCGTATCCAGACCGTGCCTGTCACGCGGGAGCGGGGCGGCGGCTGGGGTCGAGCAGGGCCTGGGTGGCCCGGACGGCCACCTCGGTGATGCCGCCGATGTCGCCGCCGTCCTCGACGGTGGTGGCGATCAGCTCGCGCAGGCCGCCGAGCAGCAGGATCATGAGCTGGCGGGGCGGCGGGGCGACGCCGGCGGCGCGCAGCTCCGGGGTGTCGGTCAGGTCCCTGACCAGCACGATGAAGGCTTCGAGCGACTCGCGCTGCAGGTGACGGGCGTCGGCGCCGAGCGAGGGGAGGTCCCGGATCCAGCTCAGCGTGAGGGCCAGGTCGGCCTGCGCCGCCGCGATCCACGCCTCGATGGCCTGCCGCGCCTGGACGTCCCAGGGCGCGCGCCGGTCGACCGCGGCCGCGATCTGGCGCACCATGGCCGCGTTGGCCTCCCGGAGCAGGGCGACGAAACAGGCCTGCTTGCCCGGGAAGTGCTCGTAGAACGTGCGGCGCGAGGTGCGGGCGTGGCGCACCACGTCCGCGACCGTCGAGTCGCGGTACCCGCACTCGCGGATGGCCGCGGCCATGCCCTCGAGCAGCCGCCGGCGGAACTCGGCGGGTGCGGTCCCCGGAACCCCGGCCTCCTGCCGCGCGGTACTGGCGGTCGTCACGGTGCGTCCTCCTCTTGCCGATCATGGTACTCTCGCGTACCGTCGATCTGGTACGTACGCGTACCGCGCATGGATGAGTACTGCCGGAGGAGGACCGATGGCCACGAAGCGCAGGCCTTTCGGCGGCCGGGTGGCCAGGCCGCTCGGCGGCGGCCGGGTGATCAGGCCGCTGGCCGGCCGGCCGGTGATGATCACCGGCGCGGCCTCGGGCATCGGCCGCAGCCTCGTCCGGCACCTGTCGCGGCTGGGCTCGCCGGCGGCCATCGCCGACATCGACGAGGCCGGGCTCAAGGAGACCGCGAGGACGCTGCCGGGACCGGTGCTGGTCCGGGTGCTCGATGTGCGGGACGCGGCCGACCAGCATCGCTTCGCGGCCGAAGTTCGGGAGTGGCTGCCAACTTTGGCTAACAGAGCTCCGCTGGCCGCGGTGTTCAACAACGCGGGCGTCGCGGTGGCCTCGTCGGTGCTCGACGCCGACCCGGACGACGACGAGTGGCTGCGGCAGATCAACTTCGACGGGGTGGTCAACGGCACCCGCGCCTTCCTGCCCATCCTGGTCGAGCAGGACGACGGGGTCATCGTCAACACCTCGAGCGTGTTCGGCCTGGT
>Ga0335085_10018176_pt1 | contig 10111 bp, 8 predicted proteins | sample Lox_Sample_45_FD_206712 | JGI IMG/M metagenome (GOLD analysis project Ga0335085, IMG submission 206712) | Soil microbial communities from Loxahatchee National Wildlife Refuge, Florida, United States - Lox_Sample_4.5 | ecosystem: Environmental > Terrestrial > Soil > Wetlands | place: USA: Florida... | reverse complement strand
CAGATTTCACTGTGCCCGGATGGTTGAACATGAACATCCCGACGACGATGCCCATTTTTTCATCCACCACCACAATGTGGCGCGGATCGATGGAGTGAATGTAGGACCAGATGTGCGTGTTCATGTTTTCGCGGATGCCCAGGGCATCGGGCTTGAACGAGTCTTTGTCGAACCAGCCCTTGGCGGTGGGATTGTTGGTGTCCTGATCGCCGTCGAGGATGCGATTGCACTTCGGGTCGAAGGGAACCGAATCGCCCGCGGCGTGGAGAATTCCGTCGAAATACGAATTGGCGATTTTCACCATCTGGGCGCGGGAGGTGTGCTGCGCCGGTTGCAGCGCCGTGGTCCAGACCGGATCCGGCTGGCCGAATTTTTCGAGCGCCGTGGCGGCGTTGGCATCGCGATGGACGATCGTTTCGATCTCGCTGATCTTGCGATCGACCACTTTCAGCCGCAGCAGCAGGATGGCCGGCGTGCCGTTCTCGCGGATCGATGCTTCGAGGCCCGCAGTGCCGTCGTGCGGGTCGGCGAAGTAAAGCTTGTAGCTTCCCATGGCGCTCATGGTGCCCCAGAGCGCGTCTCCGAGCTCGAGCGGGATGGTGTTCTCGGTGAAACGGACCTTGGTGGTGATCGGGATTTGCTTCGGATCGTGGGCCACCACCGCTTTCAGATATCGATCGACGATGGAAGTCAGGCAGGCGTAGTCGCACGGGGAAGCCGCAGAATTTTCGACGGGCGGTGACGCGAAAACCTGCGGTCTGCCGAGTCGAATACAAAACGTGCCCATCAAAACCGCCACAACCGCACTGCAGCAGAGAATCTTTCGCATGGTCCGACGCCTCCCCCGAGAATCGGGCGGATTGTATTCCCGGCTCGGAGCAGCGTACAGACGAAAATGCGGCGTTACCGGGCGCTCAGCGGCTGAACAAAGCTTTCCGCGCCGCTGCGCGGGGGAACGGCGGCAATTTCAGGTTTTTCGTTTGCCGCGTCCCAGTGCTCGACGGACGCGGGCGCGCCATCCTGCAGTTTCGCGGCGTAGAACACACGCCAGGTGCCGGGCGCGAAAGCCATAAAGATCGAACCGTCCGGCTTCTTTTCGCCCTTGGTTTCTTTGCCTTCGCTCTTGCCATCGGCCTTGGCGTTCTGCTCGCCGCTACTGCCGCCGTCTTGCGTCGCTTCTTTCTTGCCGGGCGTTTTGGGGTCGGAACCGGCTGGCCGCCGCCCCAGGCTCCAGAACTGCAGCGTCCCGGCCCCATCAATTATCGCCGAGTCCGCGTGCAGATGAATCGTATCCCCAGCCCGCCCCTCTTCAGTCGGCTCCAGCATCACGCAGTAATAATTGCTTCCGTATTCGATGGCAGCCATAGGTCTTCTCTCCGGGCACCGCATCCTCTTGCTGGCGCGGAGCCGTTTCCAGTATGAGCACGCGAAGTTCGTCCGCAATACATCGAACGCCGTAATGCAATTCCGCGCCTGGCGAACGTCCACGGACAGCCGCATACGTGGTTATAGGACTGCTGAAACTCTCGTTACGGAATCTGGAAATCGTCGCTAAGGCCCGCCAAATCCGTGATTTGGCCACCGATTTGCAGCAAGTACCGGAAACGGAGGCGTGTGGGTTCGCGAAAGATTCAACAATTGCCGCAAATCCTTGATTTATAGTATCGTGCGCCCATGACAAAGCCGGTATTGCGGCGCGGACGTGTCTCCAAGCTGCCGGCGCTTCGTACGAAAAGAGGCAAGAAAATGGCATCCCCAGCGAAATCCGGTCCTAATAGCAATCCCGAATTGGAAGGGCACGAAGGGGCAAATGTCGACAAGATCCGCGACATATTGTTCGGCTCCCAGATGCGTGACTACGACAAGCGTTTCGGGCGCCTGGAAGAGCGCCTGATCAAGGACGCCGAATCGTTGCGCGACGAGATGAAAAAACGCTTCGAGGCGCTCGAATCCTTCGTGCAGAAAGAGCTCGAATCCCTCGGGCAGCGCCTCAAGACTGAAAAGGCCGAACGCGCCGAAGCGGTGAAGGAAATCGGCGTGCAGATGCGCGACACCTCGAAGGCCTTCGACAAGCGCCTGGGCAGCCTCGACGACCAGCTCACGGGAGACACCGCTGAGCTTCGCGCGCGCATTCTCGAGCAGTCGAAAGCGCTGACATCCGAAATCGGCGAGAAATCGCGGGACATGAAGAAGCTGCTCGACCAGGAAGTCGCCGCGCTGCGCATCGACAAGGCCGATCGCGAGGGCCTGGGCGACCTGTTCACGGAATTCGGCATGCGGTTGAAGAACGAATTCAATCTGCCCGAAAAATAGACTCGCCTCGCGCCGGCCCGCGCTTTTCCCCGAGTCGGGTTCCGCGATGAGCTTGCAGACGCCATGGCCTCCCCACACATGAGCGACAAGCGCGCAGACGACGCGGAACTTCCGCCCGGCTCCGGCTCGCCGCAGGACGACGAAAAAGCCCTGCAGGAACTTCGCTCGCTGCTCCTCAGCGAAGAACAGCACGAAATCGTCGCGCTGCGCGAACGCCTGGAAGATCCCCACCATCGCACCGCGGACGTGAGCAGCGTGATCGCCGAAGCCATCGAGCTGCGTCGCGCGCACGGCGGCGACATGGCGCTGAGCGCGGCGCTCACTCCCACGGTCGAAGGGGCCGTCCGCGAATCCGTGCGCAAGGATTCGCACGTGCTGGTCGAAGCGCTTTTCCCGGTGATGGGCCCGGCCATTCGCCGCTCGGTCGCCGAAGTCTTTCGCTCGACCGTCGAGTCGTTCAACCAAGTTCTGGAAAGCACGTTTTCGGTTCGCGGGCTGCAGTGGCGGCTCGAAGCCATGCGCATCGGCAGACCCTACGCGGAGGTCGCGCTGCTGCACAGCCTGGTCTACCGGGTCGAACAGGTTTTCCTGATTCATTTGAAAACCAGCCTGGTGCTGCAGCACGTGGTCGATCCTGCGGCGGCCACGCAGGATGCGGACATGGTTTCGAGCATGCTCTCGGCGATTCGCGATTTCGTGCGCGACTCCTTCGAGACGCAACAGAGCGACTCGCTCGACAGCTTGCAGATGGGCCAGCTGCAGATATGGATCGAGCAGGGGCCGCAAGCGATCATCGCGGCGGTCATCCGCGGGCAGGCGCCGCAGGAGCTGCGGCTCACACTGAAGGAAAAGCTCGAGGAAGTGCACCGGCGATTTTCGCGCGAGCTGGAAAATTTCGAAGGCAATGCCGCGCCGTTCGACGCGTTTCACTCGGAGATGGCCGCGTGCCTCACCGCGTCCTACCGGCGCGACGTGAAACCCAAATCGCGGCCCTATTTCACGATCGCGGCCGTCTCGCTCCTCGTGCTCTTGGCGGCATGGTGGGGCTACAGCGCCTACCAGCATCGCAAGTGGTCGAATTTCGTCGATGAGCTGAAGCAGCAGCCCGGAATCGTGGTTACGTCGTTTGCGAAATCGGGCGGCAAGTACCAGATTCAGGGGCTGCGGGATCCGTTGGCCGCCGATCCGGCCGCGCTCCTGCCGCAGCGAGGCCTCGATCCTGCGAAAGCGGCATTTCACTTTAGCCCGTTCTACGCGCTGGACGATTCTCTGGTGCAGCAGCGCGCCATCGCGCTGCTCGCTCCACCCGCGGGCGTGACGCTGACCGTCCAAAGCTCGGTGCTGCATGCGAGCGGCGAAGCGAATCTGGCGTGGGCGCGCAGCCTGCGCGAACGCGCGCCGCTGATCGCTGGCATCGCCTTTGTCGACGATTCACGCCTGCAAACGCTCGGCTCGACCATCATCCTGTTCGACGTAGCACAGGCCTCCATCAACCCGCGCCAGCACGACAACCTCGCCGCGGTGGCGCAGGAAATTCAGAAATTCCTCAAGACTTCGCCCGCCGGCTCCGTGGTCGAGCTTGTCGGCCATGCGGACAGCACTGGCGCGGAGGCAAGCAACGAGCTGCTGAGCCAGCAGCGCGCGGATAACGTGATGCGCGCCCTTGTGGCCCTCGGCGTTCCCGAGCAATCTTTGCGGGCCGTCGGCGTGGGAATGTCCTCGCCATTGCGTCCGGAAACCGACGAACAAAACCGCCAGTTCAACCGCAGCGTCAGCATGCGAATCGCCGGCGCGCTGCCCCCGCCTAAGAGCTAAGGCCCCGTCGCGATGCTGCAAAAGAAAATCTGCATGCTGGGATCGTTCTCTGTGGGCAAGACCAGCCTGGTGAAGCGCTTCGTCGAGAGTATTTTTTCCGATCGCTACCTCACCAGCGTCGGCGTGAAGATCGACAAGAAAGTGATCTCGAGCGGCGGCGAAGACATGACCTTGATGCTCTGGGATCTGTACGGCGAAGACGAGTATCAAAAAATTCGCATGTCGTATCTGCGTGGCGCCCACGGATACCTCCTGGTCGCCGACGGCACGCGCCCGGAAACCCTGGATGTGGCGCTCTCGATTCAACGGGAAGCCGAGAAAAATTTTGGTCCGATTCCGTTCGTGATCGCGATCAATAAATCGGACCTGGCGCGCGAATGGGAAATCACCGCGGAGCGCGAAGCCGAGCTCACGGGCAGCGGCCGGACGGTGATCCGCACCAGCGCGAAGACGGGCGAGGGCGTCGAACAGCTATTCGAATCGCTGACGAAAGCGATGATTGCTTCATGACCAGTCCCGGATTAAAGTTCTCCGCCCAGCCCATGCCCCAGGAACCGACTGCTCCGTCCGCAGACTCGCTGGCCGCGGCTCTGCTTGAATCGCAGGGTTATGCGGCGTTCGAGCACCTGGGCGACGGCGGGTTTCAGCTGATCGGCCCGCCCACGCGTTTTTCGGATCTTCTCCTGGGAGCGAACACCGCAGCCGGGAACGTGCGTCTCGCCGAGCGCATGCCGTTTCTGGATAGCTTTCTGCCGGAGGCGGCGGAGAAGTGGAGCGCGGACGACGACGGGCGCGTGGAATCGGGCGCGTGGATCGAGCGTGTGGATGGCGGCCGGGAACTGGCATTGGAAGCCTCGGCGTTTCGCCTGGCGGGCCGGCCCATACTGCTGATCCGCAATCCGCAGAAGCAGTTCGCGCACGAATCCGAACTGCTGCAAACGGCGCGCGACGCCGCGCTCGTCCACGAGCGGCTGCTGCGCGAAATCCAAAAAAAAGAAATCCTGCTTCATTGCGTGATCCACGATCTTTCGCAGCCGCTTTCGGCCATCCGCGGATGTTTTTCTTTGCTGGCGGCTGAAAATCACTCGGCGAAAGTGAACGAGCTGATCGAAATTGGCCAGCGCCAGTGCCGCGATCAGGAAGAGATGATTCGCGGCGTGCTGCAAGCGTTCTCGGAAGAAATCGCCGCGCAGGACGCGACTGCACACGATCCGGCCAACGCACCGGACGTGGCCCAGACTGAGAAGCAGGTGGCGCAGGACTATTCGGCGGCGTTCGCCGCAAAGGGTGCGCGCATTCAGATCGATCCCCTGATGGATTTTGCGCGCGGCTGGCGCGTGGTCGGCGATGCGCCCCGGCTGCGGCGCATTTTCACGAACCTGGTGGAAAACGCGCTGCGCTACAGTTCCGCCGGATCCACGGTCACGTTGGGTGTCGTCGACGAAGATAAAGTCGTCCGCGCATTTGTAGACGACGAAGGTCCGGGATTGCCCACCGGCGCGGGCGCGCCGCGCCTTTTTGCGCTTCTTTCGAGAGGCAAGGAAGGCGGCGGCAAAGCGGGCCTGGGTCTTTATTTCTGCAAAATGACCGTCGAGCGCTGGGGCGGCACGATCGGCGCGGAAAATCGTCCCGAGCGCGGCACGCGATTCTGGTTTCGCCTACCGCGCGTCACCGAAAGCGCGACCGGCCTGCATCCGCGGGTCGCGGAAGAAGCCACGGCTGCCGGGTACAATGATCCGGAATCGAAATTGAAAGCGGCGGGAAAACTGCGGATTCTGCTGGCCGATGATGCGCCCGTGAACCGCCGCGTCACGTCGCTTTTACTCGAACGACAAGGCCACGAAGTTGTGGCCGTCGAAAATGGCGCGGAGGCGCTCGATCGCCTGGGCAAAGAACGTTTCGACGCGGTCATCCTCGACGAAGAAATGCCGGTGATGGGCGGTCTCGAAGCGGTTCGCGAGATGCGCAAGCGCGAATCCGCCACCGGCGGCCACATGCCGGCGATCCTGGTCACCGGAAACGCCACGGACGCCGCCCGGCAACGTTCGCGCGCCGCGGGATTCGACGCGCATATCGCAAAGCCCTTTGACGATGGCGAACTGTTTCACACGCTGGTGGATTTAAGCCGCGCTGCTCTCGCCGCACCGGCACCCGTCGCGGAGAAACGCGCGCCGGAGCCTGCGGAGCTGGACGAGCAAGAGCTGCTTCGCCGCGTGGGCGGAAATCCGAAAATGCTGCGTGACGTGGCCAGAATTTTCGCTCAGGACACTCCCAAGCGGATGTCGGCCATTCGAAAAGCGATCGGGCGCGACGACGCTCCGGCGCTGGCGACCGCGGCGCACGCGCTCCGTGGCTCGGTGGCCATGCTGGGAGGTTCGGAGATTGCCGACGCGCTGCGCAAAGTGGAAACCCTGGCCCGCGCGGGCGAGGTGGCCGAGGCGGGCAAGATTTTGACGTCGATTGAGGGTACACTCTCTGCCTTCGAAAAACGGATCGCCGAGATCGCCGCAGCCATCGCGTCGAGCGAGGGCCAGGCGCGCAAGGCGGCCGCCGGCGCCGCATCGCGAGCGCGGAGAAAATCGCCATGAAGAAAATCCTGATCGCCGACGACGACCGCGCCACGCGCCACATGCTCAAGACCATCCTCGGCGACGCCGGCTTCGATGTGACGCTGGCCATCGACGGCAGTGCCGCGCTGAAAAAAGTGCACGAGGGCGGATTCGACCTGCTGCTCACCGACGTGTGGATGCCGGGCATGAACGGCCTGGAGCTGATGGCCCGTCTGAAAGAGGAGTCGACCCACGTCCGCACCATCGTCATGACGTCCGACGACACGTCCGAGGTGATGCTGCGGGCCATCCGCGAGCAGGCCTATCACTATTTTCGAAAGCCCTTTGAACCGCACGCCGTCGTCGAGCTGGTAAAGGACGCGCTTTCAGCCAAGCCATCGGGCGCGCCGATCGAGGTGGTTTCCGCGGTTCCGCACTGGATCGAGCTACTCGTTCCCTGCGAACTCGAAGCCGTCGCCCGCATCACCGGATTCATGAGCCAGATCAAATCGGAGCTTTCGGAGGAAGATCGCGAGCACGTGGGCTTCGCATTCCGCGAGCTGCTGACCAACGCGATCGAATGGGGCGGCAAGCTCGACCCGAATCAGAAAGTGCGCATCTCCTACCTGAAAACCAAGCGCATGGTGCAATACCGCATCGCCGATCCGGGCATGGGATTTCGTATCGAAGAGCTGGATCACGCCGCCATCAGCAATCCGGAAGACGATCCGATGCAGCACAGCGAAGTCCGCAAGCAGAAGGGCCTGCGCCCCGGCGGCTACGGATTGTTCATGGTGCGCGACCTGGTCGACGAACTGCTTTACAACGAAGTCCACAACGAAGTCGTCCTGGTGAAATACCTCACGCCTGCATCGTAAGCCGCGCCGAAACCGCACCCTGTTGACACGCGTCCGAGTTGGGAGGACCATGCGGGCCATTCATCCGCAGGTGTTCCCGGGCCTCATCGGAGCGCTTCATGCAACCCAAGAGTTTTTACGGCTGGAAGCTGGTGGTGTTCTTCTGGCTGGTAATCGTGCTGAACTTCTGTTTTCCCACGTTCGGCACCAGCGTGGTGAATACCTACATGGCCAAAGCCATGCATCTGAACCGCACGCAACTGGGGGTCGCGTTCACCGTGTTCAGCCTGATGGCGGGATGGCCTGGTCCGCTCGTGGCATTCGCGATACGCAAATTTGGAATCCGGCCGACCCTCGTCGCGGGTACGCTGCTGACGTCGTTCGGCGCGTTCCTGATGGCCACGCGCGTGTCGACCGTCGGTCAAGCCGTCGTGGCATTTGGGATTATCGTAGGCGCGGGCGTTGCTCTCGCGGGAACCATTGGGCCGCAAGTCGGCGTAGCCCGCTGGTTCCACAAGAAGCGCGGTCGCGCCATGTCGCTGATGCTCACAGCTTCCGGCATCGGCGGCTTCATCGCCGTGCCCACGTTGCAGCGGGCCATCGCACGCGATGGTGGCGATTGGCGCGCCGCCTGGTGGCTCATGTCCGGAATGTCGCTTGCCGCGGCGTTCATTGCCGCGATTTTCGTGCGGGACAGCCCGGCGCAAATGGGCCAATTGCCGGACGGCGATTCCAGCGCCCTCACTCCCGAAGAGCCAGACGAACGAATGGCGCACGCGAGCCACGGCGTCTACAAAACCACCGAAGACTGGACGCTCGGCGAAGCCTTCCGCACTCCCACGATCTGGCTGCTCATCTTCACCTACCTCGGTTTCTTCATGGGCTTCTTCATCTACATCGCGCATGGAGTGCTGCATCTGGAGGGACTCGGCTACACGCCGGCAAAAGCGGCCGAGTCGATTTCGATCGTCCTGATCTCGTCGATGCTGGGGCAGACCACCGTCGCGCTGATCGGCGATCGCGTCGAGCCGCGGAAAATTTCCGCCGCCGCCGTTTGCCTCTACGGTCTGGGAACGCTGCTCGCCATTCACGCCGTCACGCCGCTGCTGATGTACACCTATGCCATCCTGATGGGTTGGGGATTCAGCATGGCGTTCACCTGCATGGCCACCATTTTGAGCAACTACTACGGGCCGAAGGTCTATCCGTCGCTGTTGGGCATCACCACCCCGCTCGGCACCACGCTCGGCGCCGTCGGTCCAGTCGTCGCCGGCCGCTTTTACGACCATTTCCACACCTATAGCCAGATTTTCACCATCGTCGCGGTGATCTGTTTTGCCAGCGCCATGCTTTACTTGCTCGCTAAACCGCCCGTGCGGTCATCGCAACGCCCCACGGCGGAGCCCGTGGCTGCGGCCTGACCAATCTTTCTTCAGTGAGCGCCCAGGAATCGAATCACGCGCGCCTCGTATTCCGCGGGCTCGACTCCCTTCGCCGACGCGTGTTCGGCGCCTTGCACCACCCAGAGTTCTTTCGGGCCGGTCGCCGCGCTGTAAATTCGCTCTGCGTGGCGGCAGGGAATGATCGTGTCGCTCGTCCCGCAGATCAGCAGTACCGGGAATGCCCGCTGCGTCACCGCACGCTCGGGCGAAATCGCATCCGGATCGAATCCGCCTGCTTTTGCCATGGAATGCAGCGCGGTGATGGTGGCCGGCCGGAAGAGCGTCTTGCCCAGCATCGGGCTGAAGTGCAGCCCGGCATAGTCGTAACTCACCTCGCGCAGGCTGGCAAAAGGATCTTCGGCCACAACGGCCGCGATGCGCGATTCGACTGCCGCGGAATCTAGCACCTGCGCCGCACCCATCGACACACCCATGGCGTACAGCCGCCGCACTTTCTCCGTGCGATAGAGCGCGTCGGTGATCGCCACCGTGTCGTAGCGTTCCTTGAATCCGTAGGTGGCGATATCACCGCCGCTCGCGCCGTGCGCGCGGGCATCCATCATCACCAGGCTGTATCCATGCCGCAGCAGAAAATCGGCGTAGGCGAGCGTTCCGGTTCGATTGTCCCCCACGCCGTTCGGCCCCGGCGGATGCATTTTCCACCCTCGCAAAGCGATGCCGTCCGGCGCGCGGACGTCGAAATCCTCCCGCGTCGCGCGCGTCTCGGCGAGTACCTGATCCGCCATAGCCATCCTCATGGCATTCAGATGGAGCGGGTGCAAAACCCCGACTCCCATCCCGCTGCCGATCAACGCGGCAAACGCGGGTGTAAGAACCAGAATCGCCACCAGAATGGAAATCGCGAAGTAGGCCAGTCGACGCATATGCGCCTCTTGGTTAACTACGCAATTCGTAACTCCGAAGTTTCACTTCGAGGGACGTTCTCGGACCATGCGGATCGGCTTCGCTATCTGGCCCTTCGGCGCGGTCATTGAATGATCGAGCACCGGCAGCAGCTCGCCTGCATCGGCGGATTTCGGCTGGAAGCTCCACTCGGTGGAAGGCGCGTACTGGTCTTTTTGCATCACCACGAAGTCGAGCGCGCCGGATTTGAAATGCGCGTTCAGTAAAGGCG
>Ga0335085_10018174_pt1 | contig 10111 bp, 9 predicted proteins | sample Lox_Sample_45_FD_206712 | JGI IMG/M metagenome (GOLD analysis project Ga0335085, IMG submission 206712) | Soil microbial communities from Loxahatchee National Wildlife Refuge, Florida, United States - Lox_Sample_4.5 | ecosystem: Environmental > Terrestrial > Soil > Wetlands | place: USA: Florida... | reverse complement strand
CGGAAGCCAACAACGTGAAGGCCCAGAACGACCTGGTTCGCTACAAACAACTGGTAGACAAGCAGGAGATTTCGCAGCAGCAATACGATCAGGCAGTGGCCACCGCTAAAGCGAGCGCAGCCACCGTCGATGCCTCGCGGGCGAATGCGGCGGCCACGCAGCAGCAGGTCAATCAGATGCAGGCCAAGCTTGCGCAGGCACTGGCCAACCTGCGGGCCAGCCAGACGGTTCCGCAGCAAATGGCGGTGACCCGTTCCAAGGCGCAGGCCGCCCAGGCGCAAGCCGACCGCTATAAGGCTGAACTCGAACAGGCCCAATTGAACTTGCAGTACACGACGATCGTTGCGCCGGTGAGCGGCGTGGTCACGCAGCGCAGCGTAGAGGTCGGACAGAACGTTTCCGTCGGCCAGGAACTGATGAAGGTAATCAATCTGGACGACATCTGGGTGACAGCCAACTTCAAAGAGACCCAACTCAAGCACATGAAGGTGAACCAGCGCGTCGAGATTTCGGTGGACGCGACCGGCGGAACCTATAAAGGCCACGTGCAGAGCATCGCCGGGGCAAGCGGAGCGATCACCAGCCTGCTGCCGCCGGAGAACGCTACGGGAAACTACGTGAAGGTGGTGCAGCGCATCCCGGTAAAGATCACTTTTGATCCGGGGGAAACCAAGCAACACGTGCTGCGCCCGGGAATGTCGGTCGAGCCCAAGGTTTTCATTCGATGAGTTCGGCGGCGCTTACCCTTGACGGGGTGAACGCCGGAAAGCCGGCGATCAATCCGTGGATCATCGCCGTTGCCGTGACGCTGGCAACGTTCATGGAGGTGCTTGACACCAGCATCGCCAACGTAGCCCTTCCCCACATCGCGGGAGGACTTTCCGCCGGCACGGACGAGAGCACCTGGATCCTCACTTCCTACCTGGTTTCGAATGCCATTGTTCTGCCGCTGAGCGGATGGATTTCGACCATTATCGGCCGCAAGCACTTTTACATGACATGCGTTGCGGTCTTTACCATCAGTTCCCTGCTCTGCGGGCTGGCACCCAACCTGCCTTTGCTGATTTTCTTCCGAGTCTTGCAGGGCGCGGGCGGCGGCGGATTGCAGCCGAGCGAGCAGGCGATCCTGGCAGACACCTTCCCGCCGGCGAAACGCGGAATGGCTTTCGCCGTCTACGGCATTGCCGTGGTCATGGCTCCGGCCATCGGCCCGACACTCGGCGGCTGGATCACCGACAATTACACTTGGCGCTGGATTTTCTTCGTCAACATTCCCGTTGGGATTCTGTCATTGATGCTGACTTCGCGGCTGATCCAGGACCCGCCGTTCCTGAAGAGGAAAAGGCTCTCCGAGGTAAAGATCGATTATGTGGGCCTGGGCTTTGTGGCACTCGGATTGGGCACCTTGCAGGTGGTACTCGACAAGGGGCAACGGGATGACTGGTTTGAATCGCACTTCATTCTGGCGCTGACCGTGATCTCGGTGGCGGCGCTGATCTTCGTGATCTTCTGGGAGTGGCGACAGAAGGAGCCGGTGATTGACCTTCATCTCTTCAGGGACCGCACGTTTGCCGGCGCCAACCTGTTAATGTTCATGCTGGGCTTCGCCTTGCTGGGCAGTACATTGATGTTGCCCCTGTTCTGCCAGACCCTCCTGGGATATACCGCCGAACTCTCGGGCCTGGCGCTGTCTCCCGGCGGCTTCACCATCATGGTGCTAATGCCCTTGGTGGGCTTTCTGCTGTCGCGCTATGACGCGCGCTGGTTGATGATTTTCGGTATGGCCATGCTTTCGTTCTCGCTGTTTCATATGACCCACTTCGACCTCAACGTCGATTTTCAGACGGTGGTCTATGCCCGGATGATTCAAGCTTGCGGGTTGGCGTTCTTGTTCGTGCCCATCAACACGGCGGCATACTCGTTCCTGCCGCGGGAGAAGAACAACGCCGCGTCGGGGTTGATGAACCTCGCCCGCAACATGGGCGGGAGCGTGGGCATTTCGATGGTCACGACCTTGCTGGCGCGGCGCGCACAGCATCATCAGACCGACCTGGCGGACCATCTCAACCGTTCCAATCCTACGTTTATGGCGATGTTGCAGGCGACGGCGAAGTCCCTGGAAGCCAAGGGCTTCTCTGCAGCGGATGCCATGCACCGCGCCTATGCAATGGTGCAGAACAACCTCTTTCGGCAGTCCAATATGCTGGCTTACATCGACTGTTTTTGGCTACTGGGCGTAGCCATTCTGTGTATGATTCCGGTGGTATTCTTGATGAAGAAGTCACAGCCGGGCGGGGAGATCGCCGTCCACTAGGGGGGCTTGTGTACAGGATCATCACGATCGAGCGGGAGTACGGCTGCGGCGCGGGAGAGATTGCCGGCTTGCTTTCGCGGCAGCTGGGCTGGAAGCTTTGGGACCACTCTCTGACCGAAGAGATCGCCCGCGAGGCCAATGTGGACTGCTCGACCGTAGAGCGTTGCGATGAGAAAGTCGACGGCACTTTCTACCGCCTGGCACGGGTCTTCTGGCGCGGCAGCTACGAGCGCAGCAACCACTTAAGTGACATCTTCGATGCCGACTGTATGGTCGAAATGGTGCAGAAGGTTCTCCAGAATGCCGCCGCAGACGGGAACTGCGTAATCGTCGGCCGCGGCGCCCCCTACTTCCTGCGCGACCGCTGCGACGCTTTTCATGTGTTTCTTTACGCTCCCCAGGCCGAAAAAATCAGGCGGCTGATGGCCAACGGGAAGACCCGGGAAGAAGCCGAAGAGCAGGTGGACACTGTGGACCGCGACCGCATGGCTTTTGTAAAACGCTACTACAACGCCGATTGGCCGACTCGCTCTCTCTATCACCTGATGCTGAACACCGCGGTCGGCAACGAGAACGTCATCTCGACCATACTGACCACCATGCACACCCTCGAACGACAACTGGCGAAGGTCTAGCGTTGCCTACCCCATTGGATGGAAAAATTGCGTTGGTCACCGGGGCCAACGGCGGACTGGGAACTTCCGTAACCAAGGCGCTGTTGGATGCCGGAGCCACAGTCATCGGCCTGTCGCGGAACATTTCGCCTTCTGATTTTCCGGGCCCGAACTTCTTTGCCGTCAGAGCTGAGATTTCTTCAGCTGCCTCCGCTCAGACCGTGGTGGATGCGATCATCGCTCGCCATAAGCGAATCGATATTCTGGCTCATCTGGTCGGCGGGTTTGCCGGCGGCCCCCGGGTGGATGAAACGGATGCCGGTACATTTCAGCAGATGTTCGACGTGAATGTGAACGCTGCCTTCTTCATCCTGCGCGCCGTCATCCCACAGATGAGACAAGCCGGAGGAGGGCGCATTATCGCGATCGGCAGCCGCGCCGCCGAGGACCCTGGGCCCGGCGTGGGCGCGTATGGCGCTTCGAAAGCGGCGGTGGTTTCGTTGATCAAGACTGTAGCGCGGGAGAACAAAGAGGCAGGTATCACCGCCAATGCGATTCTTCCCGGCACCATGGATACACCTGCAAACCGCAAAGCCATGCCGAAGGCCGATGTTTCCTCCTGGGTGCAGACCGAATCAGTCGCGTCACTGATCTTGTGGCTTTCGGGCGGAGCGGGCAAGGACGTGACCGGTGCAGCGATCCCGGTCTATGGCAGAGGCCTGTAGTCAACCGACGCTAACTTCCCCTTTGCCCTGCCTTTTGCTTCGGTACAGCAAATGGTCAGCGCGGTGCAGCAGGGACGTTACTGTGTCCCCCCTTTTCACAATCGTGGCACCGACGGAAATCCGAACGGGAACTCTTCCGTCGGCTCCTGGCACTCCAGACTGTTCGACCAGAACCCGGCAGCGTTGGGCCAGAGAATGCAGGTCAGAAAGAGTCAGCTCGGGAAGGATCGCAGCAAACTCATCACCGCCCCACCTGCCAACGTTATCAACGGCTCGAAGGCAACGAGTTAGAGTCTGGGCCGTCACCACCAGGGCGGAGTCTCCGATGGCGTGCCCCCACTGATCGTTGATCTGCTTGAAGTCATCGAGGTCGGCTAGCATGAGGCCAAAGACGTGGCCGTACCTGCGGAAGGCTTCGAGGACCTGCTTTAAGCGCATTTCGAGGAAACGGCGATTCGGAATCTGGGTCAGAAAATCGAGATAGGCCATCTGTTCGAGCTGAAATATCTTCTGCTCTGCTTCCTGTTTCGTCGTGTTGTCGCTGAAGACCTCGACCGCGCCGATGATCCTCTCTCTCCCGTCAAAGATAGGACCAACGCGGATGGATACGGGGATGCGATGGCCCTTCTTGTGGCGGAGATAAACATCCTCCTCGCGGGAGCGTCCATCACGGATCGTCTTTGCCAAGGGACAGCTGCCTTTGCATAATCCCGTGCCATGGCAGTTGGTGTGCGCAAGCAGGTCGTCGGCGCAGGGCATGCCAAGCACGTCGGCGGCGGAAAAACCGGTCAACGACTCGGCCGCACGGTTCCAGTAAGTGATGTTTCGCCGATCGTCCACGAAGTAGACGGCGTCGTTAAGGTTGTCGAGCAAGTTCTGGTAGAAGGTTCCGGCACGAACTGAGTGCCTGCCCGGGGAATTCGGGCTGAGGCGCCGCAGGCTCGGGATCGAGCGACGGTGAGCGCGGAACTCTTTACCCTTGGTTGACAACGGTGACACGCAGGCCAGATGGATTAGGCCGCCCTCCGAAGGAATATCGTCACTTCCGCCGTCGGAGTTGAATGAAACGCCAATACCTTCCGTAACCCCTTCGTAATCAGAGGCTGCACCTTTTTCGTTGCACTTTAACACTGCTGCAATATTGTGAACGTAGTATTGCTGAGGAGAAGTTCCGAGCATGGGTACGGCCCGCATCTCACGTTTTGTGCTGCCTTTCCAGGTAGCCGCTGTGTGCTATCGGCGCCGCGGACCTGCGCTCGAATTCCTGCTGGTGCAGACCAATGGCGGCGGCAAGTGGACGTTTCCCAAAGGGGCTCCCGAGACCGCCATGTCGCATAGCCGGGCCGCGGAGCAGGAAGCCTGGGAAGAGGCCGGCGCTCGTGGAAGCATTGAATCCAGACATTTTCATCTTTATCTCCATTCCAAGGGCGTTTTCTGGAAGCCGCCCGGGGTACAGGAATTCGTGGTGAAAGCGTTCCTGATGGAAGTGGAATCGGTTGCTGCTCCGATGGAAGAGACGCGCAATCCCACCTGGTTTCAGCCCGGCGCGGCACGAAAGATTCTGGCGAAGGGCCGGGAGGTGAAGTATGCGCGGGAGATCCAGACGGTGATTGATCGCGCGCTGGAACGCATCCATCCGGGAAATCATCTTGGTTCGCGCGCCGCTTCCTCCGCGCGCAGGGCGGCGCAGCCCTAGTTCTTCCAACAAATCATGCTCTCATGGGATGATGGTTTCAGCCCATGATTCAGCTCTCTTCCGCCGGAAAGCGCTATGGCCACAAGCTCCTGTTCGAAGGGGCCGACTGGCTGATTACCGGGCATGACCGGATTGGCCTGGTCGGGGCTAACGGTACCGGCAAGACCACCTTAATGAAGATCCTGGCGGGCCTCGAGACATTGGACTATGGGTCGGTAAGCACCGCCAAGGGCATTAGCGCCGGATATCTCCCGCAGGACGGTCTGGAACTCTCCGGGAAGACAGCTTTCGAAGAGTGCATGACGGTGTTTTCCGGCTTGCGGGCACTTGAAACCGAGATGGAAGAGCTTACCCGCAAGATGGCAGAGCTGGATGCAACGTCGGCGGAGTACTCGCAGGTTGCCGATCGCTACCATCGCATCGAGCACGAGTTCCAAACCCGGGACGGTTATGCGATCGAAGCACAGGTGGGAACGGTGCTTTCGGGCTTAGGCTTTGAGAAACAAGATTGGACCCGCAATACCGAAGATTTTTCCGGCGGCTGGCAGATGCGGATTGCGCTGGCCAAGCTGCTGCTCGAGAAGCCGACTCTCTTGCTGCTCGACGAGCCCACTAATCACCTCGACCTGGAAGCCCGCAACTGGCTGGAAGAATATTTGACCGACTATCCGCATTCCTTTGTGCTGATTTCCCACGACCGCTATTTTCTGGATGTAACCGTGGGCAAAATCGCGGAAATCTGGAACAAGAAGATTACGTTGTATCCGGGAAACTACGAGAAGTATCTGGCAACGAAGACGCAAAGACTCGAACAACTGGAGGCGGCGCAGCGGAACCAGCGGGAGCGGATCGAACAGCTGGAGGTGTTCATCAACCGTTTTCGCTACACCGCGACCAAGGCGAAGCAGGTGCAGAGCCGGATCAAAGAGTTGGAAAAGATGGAGCGCATCGAACTTCCGGCGGAAGAAAAGACCATCCATTTTTCGTTCCCACAACCCAAAGCCAGCGGCCGGATAGTGGCGGAGTTTTCTGATGTTGCCAAGAATTACGGTGAAAAGAGGGTTTTCCACGACGTGAGCTTCATGATCGAGCGCGGAGACCGCATTGCGCTGGTGGGCGTGAATGGAGCAGGGAAATCAACCCTTATCAAGTTGCTGGCTGGGGAAGAGCCGCTGACCTCGGGTGAATACAAACTCGGGCACAACGTGCAGTCGGACTACTTCGCCCAGGATCAGTACAAAGAACTCGATGCCGATGCCCGCATCCTGGATGATCTGGGGCGGCTTTCGCCACGCTCCACAGAAACCGAGTTGCGCAACTTGCTGGGCTGCTTTCTGTTCTCAGCCGACGATGTGTTCAAGAAGATCGGGGTGCTCTCGGGCGGTGAGCGAAACCGATACGCCCTGCTCAGAATGCTGCTCCACCCAGCCAATTTTCTGTTGCTCGACGAGCCCACGAACCATCTCGACATGCGGGCGAAGGACGTTCTGCTGGAAGCGTTGTCGAAGTACACGGGGACGGTGGTGTTCGTCTCGCACGACCGTTACTTCATCGACAAGCTGGCTACCAGAGTTTTCGAAGTAGGCGGAGGACTCGTCGAGGTCTATCCCGGCAATTACGAGGACTTCATGTGGCGTAAGCAGGGGGGAGCGGAAGCCCTGCAGGAAAGCGTGATCGCTTCGCAGGCCGCCCCCCAGCCAACCAATGGTAACCAGCCCCAGACGCAGAACGAGGCCAAGGCGAAGCGGCTGAATCCCATCAAGCGGAAGCAGATGCAGGACCGCATGGGAGAAGTGGAGCAGGAAATCTCTCACCTTGAGGATGCCATCACCCGCTGCGAAACTGCGCTGCAGGCCTTTGTCAGCGTGGAAGAGACGCAGCGGCTCACGCAGGAACTCGCAGAGCGGAAAGCCGCTTTGCAGGCCCGGCTGGCGGAGTGGGAGGAGATCGGGGCGGCGCTCGAGGGCTAGGGGATGGTCCCAATTCCAACCGTACAGGTGCTTCCGTAACCTGCGTTCCCCCTAAAGTTCATGCGATAGTCGGCGCGTGGCCTGATGGGGGCCAACACTAAAGATCCGCCGCATGCGGCCTTCGCCAGAAGAAGCCGCTCGGACTCAAGGAAGGTCGGCTACCGATGCTGCAGTCAAGCGATAAGAACTCTCAGAACACTCCGTACTCCTCGAACCCCAATTCGTTTACACCGGCCAAGAACACGGCGGCGCCGACCGAGCAAGCCACGATCGGGCGCACGCTGGTGATCAAGGGTGAGATCAGCGGCTCCGAGTCGCTTTACGTCGATGGCAAGATCGAGGGCACCATCAACCTGGCGGAAAACCGTGTGACCGTTGGCCGCAACGGCGTGGTCACCGCCAACATCAGCGCCCGCGAAGTTGTGATCATGGGCAAAGTGACCGGCAACGTGCAGTGCAGCGACCGTCTCGACATCCGAAGCGAAGGCTCGCTGGCCGGCGATGTAACCACCATGCGCATCAGCGTGGAAGACGGCGCCATCCTGAAGGGCAGCGTGCAGGTTCGCACCGCCGACAACAAGCACGACAAACATCAGCAGAATCAGCAGAAACAGGTCACGCCGATCACCGAGCAGCCCAAGGCAGCCGCGGCCGCCGCTGGACAGGCCTAAGTTCCACACCGTTCTAAAGTTGGATAGGGCACCGCAAAGGTGCCCTATTTCTTTTCGGTCGGTTTCAAATCAAGGGAAGCCGAGTTCATGCAGTAGCGCAAGCCGGTCGGCGCCGGACCGTCTTCGAAGACGTGCCCGAGGTGAGCATCGCACCGGGCGCAGCGGACTTCGGTGCGCTCCATGCCGTGGCTGCTGTCGGTAATCTCGACCACCGACTCAGGATTCAGCGGCTGGTAAAAACTCGGCCAGCCTGATCCGGACTCATACTTGGTTTCGGACTGGAAGAGCGGCGCTCCACAGCAAACGCAGTTGTAAACGCCAGCATCCTTGGTTTTGTAATACTTTCCGGTAAAGGGAGCTTCGGTACCCGCCTGGCGGGTGACATAGTACTGATCGGGCGAAAGTTGCTTGCGCCATTGTTCGTCGGACTTTGCAATTCGGTCGTTGGTAGTTGGTGTTTTATCGTTGATCATCGCCTGATTAGATGCTTTTCGTCGCAGAAAGACACAAACCTCAGATTTCGATGATCATATCCTCGAGGCGGGTCGGATACTTGTTCAGAATCTCGCCCTTGTCTTTGCGCACGACCACAGTGTCGGAGTGGCGGAAGCCGCCCCAGTTGGGGTCGTAGACGCCGGGCTCGCAACTGAAGGTCATTCCCTGCTTAAGCACGGTTTTATCACCTTCGGCGATCCAGGGCGCCTCGTGGCCTTCGAGGCCGATGCCGTGACCGGTGCGGTGCTTTAAGAACTTCTCGAAGCCTGCTTTGCGAATCTGGTCGAGGCTCATTTTGTCGACCTGCTCGGCGATGGCGCCCTCCCTCAGGTTCTCGGCAGCGGTGTCATGCGCCGCCAGCATGGCGTCATACAGCCTTTTGGCATAGTCTCCAGGCTGGCCGACGCAGAAAGATCGCTCGCACTCGACGTTGTATCCGCCGACCTGAGCTCCCAGGCTGAGAATCAGGGCGTCCCCCGACTTGAGCTTGTCTTTGCTGGGCATGGCGTGGGGGAAGGCAGACCGCTTGCCGAATGGCACCAACCCCCCAAACGGCGGCTCAATACCGACTCCGACGACGTCGTTTAATTCGGCGGACATTTTATCGGCTACCGCATCGGCCGTCGCCTTCAGGATTTCATCTTCGGTGACACTGCCCTTGGTTTGGACAAAGGTTCGTCCGGCCTCCACGGTGAAATCGGCGAAATACATGGCGCGGCGCATGATGCCAATTTCGCCGTCATCTTTGGTCCAGCGCATTCTCTCGATCAGGTCGCCGCCTTCGACGATGGTGGCTTTGGGAGCTCCCGCTTTGATGTGGAGGAGACGGGAGGGCGTGGGCTCTTCGACTCCGATGCGGCCACTCCCGAAGCCGCGCTTCGCCACCCGTTCAAAGATCCACTGCACGCGATTCACGGGCCCGGGATAATCGAAATACGACTCGTAGTCCTTGACCCACCACAACTTCACTTGGTCTTCTTCCAGGCCGGGGACGAACAGCACGGGATCACCGGACTCCGGGATGAGGGCAGCGAGGGGGCGTTCGGTGGGCAGATGAAAGTATCCGGTGGTGTAGATCACATTGGTGGCGTTGAGCAGGACAAGGGCATTGATCTTGTTCTCTTTCATCTTGTCCTGCACCTGCCGGATCTTGCCGCGGTACCAGTCTGGTTCGAGACGGTCGTGCCCGGGAGCGTCGGGCATGGCCGCAGAAAGATGAACCCGCCGCATACGTCCGAAGCTGGTCATGTCTGCTGCAATGCTCAAAGCTGCGGAGCCTGCCAGAGTGCGCAGGAACTGTCTGCGATTCGCCATGAACCCTCCTCGCGGGCAAGCCGATCATCTTAACGCAGAACGGGTGGCATAGGCCGCTTTTCTAGACAAGACGGCGAGTTTGCCCATACACTTTTCTGAGCATGCCGCAGCGCGGCCAAACACCTTATGCGACTCGTTACCTTTGAAGATTCCGCAAAGCAATTGCGGATTGGCGCCGTGACCGCCGATGGCCGGATTGTTGACTTGAACTCGGCGGCAGCCCTTTACTTGCGCGACGTGGAGGGCGAAAACGCTTTCTACCGCATCGCTGATGCCCTGGTTCCGGCGAACATGCGGGCCCTTTTTGAGGGA
>Ga0335085_10018173_pt1 | contig 10112 bp, 8 predicted proteins | sample Lox_Sample_45_FD_206712 | JGI IMG/M metagenome (GOLD analysis project Ga0335085, IMG submission 206712) | Soil microbial communities from Loxahatchee National Wildlife Refuge, Florida, United States - Lox_Sample_4.5 | ecosystem: Environmental > Terrestrial > Soil > Wetlands | place: USA: Florida... | reverse complement strand
GCACCGCTTCGTTGGCTACTTTTACCGCGACTTCTCCGGCGTAGAGCTTGGCCATGCTGGATTCGCGGGTGATGCGAGAGTCCTTGTCGCCATTCGCGATGGCGCGGTCGGCGAGCCACGCGGCGCGGTAGGTGAGCAGGCGGGCAGCTTCGATTTGGGTGGCCATGTCCGCGAGCTTGAACTGAATGGCCTGAAATTCCGCGATGGGCTTGCTGAATTGCTTGCGCTGCTTGGCGTAGCGCACGGAGCATTCATATGCGCCCTGGGCCATGCCGAGGCCTAGCGAGGCGATGGAAATGCGGCCACCATCGAGAATCTGAAGACTGTTCACGAAACCCTCTCCCTCGGGGCCGAGGAGATTTTCGGCAGGCACGCGACAATCGCTGAAGACCACTTCGCTGGTATCGCTGGCGCGCAGGCCGAGCTTGTTTTCTTTCTTGCCGGGCTTGAAGCCGGGAGTTCCCTTCTCGATGACGAAGGCGGAGATGCCATGGTGTTTTTTGCCGGCGTCCGTTACGGCCATGCCGACGCAGATGTCGGCGTAGTGTCCGTTGGTGGTGAAGGTTTTAGCGCCGTTGATCACCCATGCGCCGCCCTCCCGCTTGGCGGTGGTGCGAGTGCCTCCCGCGTCGGAGCCGGCTTCCGGTTCGGTAAGCGACCAGCAGCCGAGTTTCTTGCCCTGCGCCAGCGGAACGACGTACTTTTCGCGCTGTGCATCTGTCCCGAACTTGTAGATGTGATTCGTGCAGAGCGAATTGTGGGCGGCGACGATGATGCCCACCGAACCGTCCACGCGCGAAAGCTCTTCGATGATGATGGCGTATTCGAGATAGCCCATCCCTGCGCCGCCGTATTTCTCAGGGAAGATGACGCCGAGAAAGCCCATCTCGGCCAGTTTCGGGATGATTTCCGAGGGGAATCTCGAAACTTCGTCCCACTCCATCACATGCGGAGCGATCTCGCCTTCAGCGAATTCGCGGACGGTGCGCCGAAGCTGCAGCTGCTCGTCGGTGAGAGAAAATTCCATGAATACGTTTATATCACGGACGCGCGCGTGACTGAGCGAGGGTTGCTCACGCCAGGCTTTGATGAAATGCGGGGCCGCCGCCAATGCCATTTCCTTGCCATGCACGGGTGGCGGATCGGAAGGCCGATGCACTCAGGTTCGCTAAGACGCTCGCCCGGCGCGGAATCCAGCCTACAGCGCCAAGGAGGCGACGCCGGAGCGGCGGCCTACGGCACGAAGGGTGAGATCGGCGAGCGCGCGGATCAGCAGAGGCGAATCATTGAGCGCGGGCATCATGTAGAAGTCGTGGATGCCGAGCGCTTCGGCCTGTTCGCGGGCCTCGATGTTGATTTCGTGCAGTGTTTCGATGTGCTCGGTCAGGAAAGCGATCGGAATCACGAGCAGCCGGCGCTTCCCTTCCTGCGCCATGCGCTCGATCGTGCCGGTGAGCGAAGGCGTGAGCCATTTCTGCGGGCCGACGCGGCTCTGATAACACAGCACGTGCGGATTGCTCCATGATCCCATTTCGCGCACCAGCCGCACGGTGGCTTCGATCTGTTTTGGGTACGGATCGCCCTTTTCGACCAGCGCCATGGGCAGGCCGTGCGCGCTGAAAACCAGGTGCACATCTTCGGGGTCGCGCAGGTCCTGCAGGACGCTGTTAATCCGCTCGACGATCGCCGCGATGTAATCGGGATGATCGAAGAAATGGTCGATCAAATTGACCGGAACCTTGGGCTTATAGACGCGATTCCATTCCTTCAGGCTGCTGCCGGTGGTGGCGAATGAATAGTGCGGATAGAGCGGCAAGAGAACCAGCTCGTCGAACTCCGCGCTTTCGAGTTCCGCGATCGCGTCGTTCGTATCGGGATGCCAATAGCGCATGGCCACGATGACTCGCGCCGAAACATGCGGACGCAGCGCGATCTCGAGAGCCTGGGCCTGCTGCTCCGTGAGACGGCGGATGGGCGAGCCGCCGCCGATCGCCGCGTAATGCGCACCGGCCGTTTTCGAGCGCAGGGTGGAAATCAATTTCGCCAGCGGTTTGCGCGCCAGGAAGGAACCCGGAAAATTGATGATGTCCGGATCGCAGAACAGATTGTAGAGGAATGGTTCGACGGCGTCCTGCGAGTCCGGCCCTCCCAACTGGAATACGATGACGGCGATTTTCTTGGAAGATGGCATGGCGTCCGGTTCTGGATACGGCACTCGAATACTAAGATGCCACAATCGAACGCCGCGCTTCCAGATTTCTTCCCTGGCGCGCGGGCGCCGCCGCTCGGAATCGCGAGCAGCGTTGGAAACAAAGAATCCATCCGGCGATGCGTGGTTGACGCCCCCGGCGATTCTGACTACATTCGTAGGGTGTCGGTCAAAAAAATTCAAGTCGGCCAGGTCTGGAAGAGTGATGCCAGCGGCGATTCCTACCTGGTGACAAAAATGTACAGCGAGGGCCTATCCTCGTACGCCGTGTTGCGGAAAACCGGATCGGAAAGCGATCCGCCGCTGCGAGTGAAAGTTACGAACTCGGGCGGTTCCGCAAATCTGCCGGGATACACCTACACGCAGCAAGCCGACGATTTCTAGTTTGACTTCGGCTCCCGCGGCGAAATTTTCCCGCCAGCAGGTTTACGTTCGCGAGTCCTCGAAGCTGGATTAGAATAGTTTTCGCATGGCTTCCTCGTCTGGCGCGAATTTCGTACATCTACATCTCCACACGGATTACTCTCTACTGGACGGCGCTTGCGAAATCGGCGAATTGACCGCTGAAGCGGCGCGCCGGGGAATGCCCGCGGTCGCGGTCACCGACCACGGGAACCTTTTCGCCGCGGCGAATTTCTACAAGGAAGCGCTGGCGCATGGCGTGAAGCCGATCATCGGCTGCGAAGTATACGTCGCGCCGGATAATCACAAGAATCGCGGAGCCGACGCCGAGCGCTCGAATCACCTGGTGCTGCTGTGCGAGAACGATGAAGGCTACCGCAATCTCATCCAACTGGTCTCGACCGGCTTCCTCGACGGCTTTTATTACAAGCCACGCGTGGATCATGAGCTGCTGGCTAAACACAGCAAGGGTTTGATCGCGCTTTCGGCCTGCCTCCGCGGCGAAGTGGCGGATGCGCTGATGTCTGAGAAATACGAACAGGCGCGCACCAACGCCTACCGCTTGCGCGACATTTTCGGCAAGGGCAATTTCTTCCTCGAAGTGCAGGACCAGGGCCTGGAAATCGAAACGCGCATCAACCGCGATCTGGTGAGCCTCTCGCGCGAAACAGGAATTCCGCTGGTCGCCACCAACGATTGCCACTACCTGCGTCGCGATGATTCGCATGCGCAGGAAGTGCTGATGTGCATTCAGACCGGCAAGACCATGAGCGACGGCGCGCGCATGAAATTCGCCACCGACCAGTTCTATTTCAAGACTGCGGAAGAGATGGCGCAAGTGTTTCGCGAGTTGCCGGAAGCGGTGACGCGCACGGTGGCCATCGCCGAGCGCTGCAACGTGAAAATCCAGCGGGTGAGCAATCCCTTCCCCGAATTCAAAGTTCCCGACGGCCACACGACCGATTCCTATTTCGAAAAAGTGGCGCGCGAGGGCTTCCAGCAGCGCGCCGTGCAGCTTGAACGCCTAGCGCGCGAAGGCCGGCTGCGCCATTCGATCAACGAGTACGAGACGCGCCTGGCCGCCGAAATCCAGATGATCCAGAAAATGCGCTTTGCCGGATATTTTCTGATTGTCTGGGATTTCATCCGCTACGCGCGCGCGCAGGAAGTGCCGGTGGGCCCCGGACGCGGATCGGCCGCCGGCAGCTTGGTCAGCTACGCGCTGCAAATCACCGATGTCGACCCGCTGCAATACGATCTGCTTTTCGAGCGCTTTCTGAATCCGGAGCGCGTCTCCATGCCGGATATCGACATCGATTTCTGCATGCGCCGCCGCAGCGAAGTGATCGACTACGTCCGGCAGACCTACGGCGAAAAGAGCGTGGCGCAGATCATCACGTTCGGGACCATGGCCGCCAAAGCGGTGCTGAAAGACGCCGGCCGCGCGCTGGACATGCAGTACGGCGAAGTGGACAAAATCGCCAAGATGGTGCCGCCCACGCTGAATATCGAGCTCGAGGACGCGCTGAAGCAGGCGCCGCAGCTCGATTCGCTGCGCAAATCCGATCCGCGAGTGAAGGAGCTGGTGGAAGTGGCGTTGAGGCTCGAAGGACTGGCTCGCCATGCCTCCACGCATGCCGCGGGCGTGGTGATTTCGCCGGTGCCGCTCACCGAAATCGTGCCGCTGTACAAGTCGAACAAGGATGAAATCGCGACGCAGTACGACATGAACGCGCTTGAGCGGATCGGCCTGCTGAAAATGGATTTCCTGGGCCTGACGACCCTGACCGTGCTCGACGATGCCGTGCGCATGATCAAGGCGAATCGAGGCGTTGAAATTGACCTGCCCAATCTCGCGCTCGATGATGCGCAAACCTACGCACTTTTTGCGCGAGGCGATGCGACGGGCATCTTCCAGTTTGAATCGCACGGCATGCGCGACATTTTGCGCAAGTATCAGCCCACCCGGCTCGAGGATTTGACCGCTCTCAACGCGCTGTATCGCCCCGGCCCCATCCAGGGCGGCATGATCCCGGATTTCATCGCCCGCAAACACGGCGAGAAAAAAGTCACCTACGACCTGCCGGAGCTGGAAGAGATTCTGTCCGAGACATGGGGCGTGATTCTGTATCAGGAACAGGTGATGCAGATCGCCAACCGCCTGGCGGGATTCTCGCTCGGCGACGCGGATCTACTGCGCCGCGCCATGGGCAAGAAGAAACAAGAGGAAATGGACGCGCAGCGCGAAAAATTCCTGACCGGATGCCGCGCGCGCAAAGTGCCCGAGAAAAAGGCCGCCAAGATTTTCGACCTGATGGCGGAGTTCGCCGGCTACGGCTTCAATAAATCGCATTCCTGCGCCTACGCCCTGTTGGCGTATCACACCGCGTGGTTGAAGGTTCACTATCCGGTCGAATTCATGGCCGCCATGCTGACCTCGGAAACCGGGAACACCGAAAAAGTGGTGAAATTCATCAACGAAGCCCGCAGCATGGGCATCACCGTGCTGCCTCCGGACGTGAATTCGAGCGCGATGAATTTCACGCCGGTGGGCGATTCGATTCTATTCGGGCTGGCCGCCATCAAGAACGTTGGCGAGAACACCGTGAAGGGCATTCTGGCCGCGCGCGAGACGCTGGGCCGCTTCACCAGCTTTTTCGAATTCTGCGAAGCGATCGACACGCGCCTGCTGAACAAGCGCGTGCTCGAGAGCCTGGTCCGGGCCGGCGCTCTGGACGGGCTGGGAGCGCACCGCGGGCAAATGATCGCGGCGCTCGATCGCGCCATCGAGCGCGCGCAAAAGCTGCAGCGCGCGAAAGAGAGCGGGCAGCACGGGCTGTTCGGCGGAGGTTCCGCGCCGGCGGCAGCGCCAGCAGAAGATCTGCCCGAGGTGCCGGAATGGCCGGAGCACGAGATCCTCGCCGCGGAGTATTCCACGCTCGGCTTCTACATTTCCGGCCATCCGCTCGATAAATACGCCGGGCGTCTGCAGGATTTGAAGGCCATCGATCTCTCGACGCTGGAAAGCCGCCGCAACAACGAGGAAATCGTGGTGGCCGGAATCATCGTGCAGGCCCGGCCGATGCGCTCGCGACGCGGCGCGCGCTGGTCGATTCTCACGCTGCAGGACCGCACCGGTATCTGCGAAGCGCTGGTCTTCCCCGAAGCGTTTCAGAAGCTCGAGGGAATCCTCAAGCCGGCGACGCCGCTGCTCGTGAAAGGCCGCGTGGCGGTGGAAGAAGTGGGTACACGTGTGATCGTCTCCGACGCGCGGCTGCTGGATCAGGTGAAGGCGCCGCCCGCGAACGGCGCGAATGGCGCGTCCGCGGAGACCAACGGCGCGCCCAGCCTGCTGCGCGTCCGAGTGAGCCGCAACGCGCTCGATACCGGAGTGATCAATCAGCTCCACGAACTCTTCGCCAGCCATCCCGGCCGGTGCAAGATTGCGTTCGAGCTGATCCAGGACGACGGTTCCGAAGCCACCATCGACGCCGGCAGCGCAGTGCGCGCCGACCGCGATCTGGTCGAGCGCGTGCGCCAGATTTGCGGCAGCGATTCGGTCGCGGTGGTGCCATGAGCGAGACTCCGGAGCAAAAAGAAAAACACCGCCTAGCGCGCGAGCGCTTGAAGCGCCTGCGCGCTCTGGCCCGGCAGCGCCGGCTGAAAGAACGCGCCGAGGCGCGCGCAGCCGCGAAGGCCGCCGAATCCGGCGACGAATCGCCAAAGCCTCGCCGCGCGGCGGCTGCAACGGCTGAGTCCGGGCTCAGCGAAAACGATCAGCGCCGAGAAATCGAGATCAACGCGCTCGAGCGGGACATCGCCGAGCTAAGCCGGCTCACCGATCCTTCCGACACCACGTCCGAGGAAATCACGCGCATCCGCAAGGAAGTGGAGGAGCTGAAGCACGATTTCTACGCGCATCTGGCGTCCTGGCAGCGCGTGCAGCTCGCCCGGCATCCGCAGCGCCCCTATACCGACGATTTCATCCGCCTGATGTTCGACGATTTCAGCGAAATTCACGGCGACCGCAGCTTCGCGGACGACGCGGCGCTGATTACGGGCATGGCGCGATTCAACGGGCGGCCGGTGATGATCGTTGGCAGCCAGAAAGGCCGCGATACCAAGCAGCGACTGGCGCGCAACTTCGGCCAGGCGAAGCCCGAGGGCTACCGCAAGGCGCTCCGCGCGATGCAGCTGGCGGCGAAATTCCGCCGGCCGGTGATGGTTTTCGTCGATACGCCGGGCGCATATCCCGGCATCGACGCCGAAGAGCGCGGACAGGCCGAAGCCATCGCGCACAACATCCGAGAAATGTCCCGCCTGCCGGTGCCGATTCTGGTGACCGTGACGGGCGAAGGCGGCTCGGGAGGCGCGCTGGCTATTGCCGTGGGCGACCGCGTGCTCATGCTTGAAAATTCCATCTATTCGGTAATTTCTCCGGAAGGTTGCGCTTCGATCATGTGGCGCGATTCGACAAAAGCGGAGCTCGCCGCCGAAGCGCTGAAAATCACCGCGCAGGATCTGCTGCAGCTGAACTTGATCGACGAAATCGTCTCCGAGCCCGAAGGCGGCGCGCACAACGACCACGCTGCGGCGGCCCGCCTGCTTTCTCCCGTGCTTTTGCGCGCGCTCGACCAGCTTTCGGCGCTCTCTCCCGAAGTCCTGCTGCAGCAGCGCTACGACAAATTCCGCCACATCGGCCAGTTCTACTCCTGACGCCGCTCCTGCGATTTCCCTCCGTGCAAGGTATTTACGGTATGGCCTGCCGCGACCGTACCCGGTACGCTTCTAGCGGATTTTGTGGCAACTCATACCGGTTCACGGGAGGAATCCGATGCCATCGAATAGCTCGCGCCACGGGGTTCTCGGCCTTTTATGGCTCGTGTACGGCGTGCTGTGCCTCGCGGAGGCCGCCTGGATCGTGGTGTACACCTCGACTCTCACGCTGATGTGGGGAGCGATCATCAACCGCGTGGCCGACCCGTTCTTCTGGATGGACGCATTTCACATCTGGCTGATCGGGGCGGTCATCGTCCTGGTTCTGGCCGGAATCTTCGCGTTCATCTCCGGCGCCGCGCTGATGAGCGGCTCGGGCCGGGCATTTCCGCTGGTCGCCAGCATCCTGGCGATCGTCACCGGACCGCTCGGCGTCGCGCTTGGCACGTACACCATGGTCGTGATACTTCCCCGACCGGCCGTCGACACGCGGTCAAATTACGCCTCCGCCGCGTAGCCGACTTCGCGAAACACCCCCGGCGCGGGCCGTCACGGCCCGCGCCCAGGCTCGCCGAACCGCTTTCTTTTTCCTTCGCCAGTAGAGTATTGGGCACGCCCGCGCGCGTTCCCGTTGCCGCCTTTCCCGGTCTCGTCTAGCTTTGGTTAACGGGAGTTTGTTCCATGGCTGAAGGCGAGGCGCCCATCATGTCCGAGGTTTTCCGGCCGTACGAAAGGCTTGTGGAGATAACGATCCTGGGCAAGACGTTTCTGGTCCCGGAGCGAAATTCGCTGCTTCGCGCCTTCCAGTTCATCAGCCCGGAAACCATTCCTTACGGCCGCTTCTGCTGGAATCAGGAGTGCCAATACTGCAAAGTCAATTGCCAGCTTTCGGACGACGACCAGTCTCGCCCGATTCTGAGCTGTAAATTCATCGTCTCGGAGGGAATGAACATCTCCGAGCTGGCGCCCGAACTCGTTGGCTGCCTTCGCACCAAGCTTGGTCAGGCGGTATCGACCGCCCCGCGCGTGGAAGAAGACGCGCCGGGTCCTGCCGCTGCGCCTCCGGCGGCCGTCGCCGAAGCGCCCGTTGTCGAAACCGGCGCTCGCGATACGACGGGCGGCGATTAGCTTTTCATCTCCGTCCGCAGGCGTCACCCCGTGGTTCCCTTGAGGATTGCATGAACGGCTTCACCGTACTCGTTGCCGACGACTCGCCGGTCTATCGCAAGCTGGTCGAACAGGCCTTGTCCGAGGAAGATTGCGTCGTCGTTTTCGCGAAATCGGGAAGCCAGGCGCTGGACATTTTCGAGCACGGCCATCCCGACCTGGTGGTCACCGACTGGAACATGCCCGATCGCACGGGCATCGAACTCTGCCAGCGCATTCGCGCCGCCGGCTCCGAGCGTTACACCTACGTGATTCTGCTCACCGGCAAAGCCGAGAAAGAAAACGTGGTCACAGGGCTTTCCGCCGGTGCCGATGATTACCTCACCAAGCCTTTTGACCGCGACGAGTTTCTCGCCCGCGTGCGCGTGGGCCGCCGCCTGATCGAGCTGCACCGCGAGATCGAAGCGAAAAACCGGCTCCTCGAAGAGCTCGCTCTCACCGACCCGCTCACGGGCCTGCCCAATCGCCGCGCGATCGAGTCCTGGTCAGCTCGCCAGCTCAGCGGCGCGGCGCGCCACGGCTTTCCATTCTGGATGGTGCTGATCGACCTCGATCACTTCAAGGGAATCAATGACACCTACGGTCACGACGCCGGAGACACCGTGCTGAAACGGTTCGGCGAAATCCTGCGGGCTCACACTCGCCTTTCCGACATTTCCGGCCGCATCGGCGGCGAAGAATTCATGTTCGTCATCACGCACGCCGAGAAAGGCGGCGTCGTGATGGTGGTCGACCGGATCCGCCAGCAGCTCGCCATGGAAAAATTCTCGTTCGATGGCCGGTCTGTCAGCGTAACCGCGAGCTTCGGTATCGCGGGCTTCACTGGCAAGTCCGCTCCAGCCTTTGAAGAGCTTCTCGCGCGAGCCGACGACGCGCTCTACCAAGCCAAGGATCTGGGCCGCAACCGCATCGAGCTAGTAGCCGCCTTCGCCTGATCCGCCAACTTTGTAGCTGAGGCTTGCCCGTCGTCCGCGCTCATGCCATTCTTTTGCGCCACTCCCAGGAGAACCGGATGCCCCTCTGCGACGGCTGCGGCGCCCAAGTCGACGACGCCCACATCCGCCACAGGATCGAACGGCTCGAACTCGCCTCGCGCTTCCGCCCCATTCACATCGCTGTTCTGTTGGTCGACGCCGGCCCTCCCGCGCCCCCCGAGGATTATTTCTACCGCCTCACCGCCAACAGCAACGAGCGCTCGGCGGAATCACAAATCCTATTCGGCGCGCTCATGAAAGCCGCGGGCATTGATGCCAGCGCCCAGCCGAGCGAGGAAGCGGCCCTGGCCTCGTTTCAGCGCCGCGGTTTTTTCCTCGTCGGCGCGGTCGAATGCCCGATCGAGCCGCACGCCGACAAAGCGCACGCCACGCGGCCGCTCGTGCACGCGATTCCCACGATCCTTCGCCGCATACGCGTCTCCTACAAGCCAAAATCGATCGCGCTTCTTTCCTCCGAAACCGAACCGTTGATCGCCGCGCTTCAGCAGGGCGGCTGGACCTCCGCGCTCATTCTTGATAATGGCGCGCCCTTCCAAATCCCCGCCGAAACCGAAGCTTTGGCGAAGGCCCTCGCGAAGCCCACCGCTTCCCAGGCCCCCGCCTGAACTGCCCCTCTTGACTGT
>Ga0335085_10018172_pt1 | contig 10112 bp, 9 predicted proteins | sample Lox_Sample_45_FD_206712 | JGI IMG/M metagenome (GOLD analysis project Ga0335085, IMG submission 206712) | Soil microbial communities from Loxahatchee National Wildlife Refuge, Florida, United States - Lox_Sample_4.5 | ecosystem: Environmental > Terrestrial > Soil > Wetlands | place: USA: Florida... | reverse complement strand
GAGGCGCTCGCCAACGCGCTGGAGGCGAACGACGAGTACACCTCGACCCACGCGCGCTGGATCACCGATCTCTCGCTGCGAGTGGGCCGGGAGCTGGGCCTCGACGAGCGCGCGCTGAAGTGCCTCGAGCTGGGCGCGCTTCTGCACGACATCGGCAAGATCGGCATCCCGAGCGACGTGCTCGCGAAGCCCGGCCGGCTGACCGCCGCCGAGCGGACGCTCGTCCAGACGCATCCGGAGCTCGGTGAGCGGATCATCGCCCCGATCGACCGGCTCCAGGTCGTGCGGCCGATCGTTCGGCATTGTCACGAGCGCTGGGACGGACAGGGCTATCCGGACGGCATCTCGGGCGAGAGCATCCCCCTGGAGTCGCGCATCATCTTCGTCTGCGACGCCTATCACGCGATGACGACCGACCGGCCGTACCGGCGCCGCCTCAGTCACCGCGAGGCGGTGCGGCGGCTCGCCGAGGGCGCGGGCAGCCAGTTCGATCCGAACGTCGTCGAGGTCGCGCTTCGCGTGCTCGAGCAGTCCTCGGACTCGCCGGGCGCCGCGAACTAGCCCGCGGCGGCGAGCTCTGGCTCACCGCCCTCGAGCGTGTGCGCGAGGCGGCGGAAGGGGCCGTCGACCGTCAGCAGTTCTCGCTCGGTGCCGCGCTGGATGATCTGCCCGTTCTCGACGACGAGGATCTCGTCGGCGCGCCGTACCGTGGAGAGGCGATGCGCGATGATGATCGAGGTGCGACCGTGCAGAAGCCGATCGAGGGCGCGCTCGATCAGCATCTCGGTCGGCCGGTCGATGTTCGAGGTGGCCTCGTCCAGGACGAGGATGCGCGGATCGGCGAGCAGGGCCCGTGCGATCGAGATCAGCTGACGCTCGCCGGCCGAGAGGCCGGCCCCGCCCTCGCGCACCTCGTGGTCGAGGCCGCCCGAGAGCCGCGCCGCCACCCGGTCGACACCGACCGCTGCGGCTGCCGCCTCGACCTCCTCGTCGGTCGCGTCGGGCTTCGCGAACCGGATGTTCGACGCGATCGTGCCGCTGAAGAGGAAGGGATCCTGGAGCACGACACCGAGCTGGCGCCGGTACGAGCGGAGCTGGACGTCGCGCAGGTCGTGCCCGTCCACCCGCACCGCTCCCTGATCGGGGTCGTAGTGGCGCCCGATCAGCCGTGCGAGCGTCGACTTGCCGTGTCCCGACTCGCCCACGAGTGCGAAGCAACCGCCGGGCGCAATGTGGAACGAGACTCCATGCAGGACGGGGTCCTTGCCGTAGGCGAAGACCAGCGAGTCGAGGTCGAGGTCGCCGTCGAGGCGTGGGAGCGGCTTCGCTCCCGGCCGGTCTCCGATCTCCGACTCCTCGTCGAGGATGCTCGCGATCTTCACCATCGCGGCGCCCGCCGACTGCAGCTGGCCGTAGATGTCCGAGAGCTCCTGCAGCGGCTGGAAGACGAGCTGCAGGAGGTAGATCGCCGTGATCAGCGTGCCGATGGTGAGCGTCTGGTGCTCGTAGAGGTTCGAGCCGAAGTAGACGACCGTCCCCATCGCGAGCACGCCGAGGAACTCGATCGACGGGAAGAAGACCGAGAAGATCCGCTGGACGTACGTCGACTGCGCTCGGTTGGCGTCGTTCAACACGTCGAACTCGGCCTGGAAGCGCCGCTCGCGGTTGAACGCCTGCACGACAGCCATCCCCGCGACGGACTCGGCGATCTGCGCCGTTACGGCGGCGATTCGGTTCCGTTGCTCGACGTTCGCGGTATGCGAGGCACGCTGGAACCACCGCGAGAGGACGAGAGTCGGCGGCAGGACGACGAATGCGATGAGGCCGAGGCGCCAGTCGGCGATGAGGAGCGCGATCACCGCCGCCGGCAGGAGGATGACGTTCGAGACGAGGGTCGGCATCCCCTGCGAGAGGACGTCCGAGACCGCGTCGACGTCGCTCGTGAGGCGCGCGATGATCCAGCCCGCCTTCTGCTGCGAGAAGTACCGGAGCGAGAGGCCGGTGAGGTGGTCGAAGAGGTCGCGCCGTAGGCCGATCACGACCGCCTGGCCGATCGTCGCGAGCCCGCGGATCAGGCGTGCCTGCAGGACCCAGCCGACCGCGGCGACTCCCAGGTAGATGAGGACGATGATCGTCAGGTGATGCTCGTCGCGCGGCTTGATGCCCTTGTCGATCGCGTTCCGGACGAGAAGCCAGCCTCCGGTCAGGCAGATGGCATTGCCGACTCCCACGAGCAGCATCCGCGCGGCGAACGTCTTCCGGCCCTCCATGTACTTCCAGAGGCGCCTCATGCCGCTATCACCTCGTCACCGAAGAGCGTTGCGAACTCCCCGCCGGCGCGCAGGAGATCGGCCGGTGTCCCCGACTCGACGATCCGCCCGTCGAGCAGGACGACGGCACGGTCGGCGATCGCCACCGTCGAGAGGCGTTGTGTGGCGACGAGCACGGTCCGGCCGGCGAGCGCAGGGCGGAGGCGGGCGACGAGCCGCCGCTCGGTGAGGGTGTCCACCGCCGAGAGGGGGTCGTCGAGCACGACGACGCGCGCACGCGTGACGAGCGCACGCGCGAGCGCGACGCGCTGCCGTTGCCCGCCGGAGAGATTGATGCCGCGCTCGCCGATCAGGGTGTCGTAGCCCTCGGGGAGGTTCGGCCCGAACGCGTCCACGCCGGCTGCCTCGCAGGCTGCGAGGACCTCGTCCCAGTCGGCATCCTCTCGACCCGCGGTGAGGTTCTCGCGCAGCGGCACCGAGAAGAGCACCGGCCGCTGCGTGACGAGGGCGACGTCCGCGCGCAGTTCGGCGATCGGGACGTCGCGGGTGTCGACGCCTCCGACGAGCACGCTCCCGCCGGTGGGGTCGTAGAAGCGCGGGAGGAGATTGAGCAGCGACGTCTTGCCTGCGCCCGTCGGGCCGCAGACGGCGACGATCTCGCCGGGCTGGACGACGAGGTCGAGATCGTGCAGCACGTCCACCTCGCCGCCGTACGCGAAGCTCACGTTCTCGAAGCGAAGGCCGAGCGGACCGCTCGGCGGGAGATGGCGCGGGCTGGTCGGCTCGGGCAGCGGCTCGATCCCGTCGAGCCAGCCGAAGCTGCGGCCGGCCGAGGCGAGCGCCCGCTGCGCCAGGTCGAGGATCCAGCCGATCGCCTCCAGCGGCCAGACGAGCTGAAGGAGCAGCGTCTCGAAGAGGACGAACTGGCCGATCGTGATCTGGCCCTCGATGACCGCGCGGCCCCCGAAGAACACGACCGCGGCGATCGAGAGTGCCGGCAGGTAGTAGAGGCCCGGTACGTACGTCGCCTCGACCCCGGCCTGGTCGAGCGCGGCAGAGCGAACGCCTTCGGCTCTGTCGCCGAAGCGCTCTCGTACGTCGTTCTCCCGGCCGAAGGCCTGCACCATCTCGATGCCGACCACGGCCTCGTCGGCGGCCTCGGTCACGTCGCCCTTCCGCGCCTGCACGCGGCGGGAGATGGGCGAGACGCGATGTCCGAAGCGATAGGCGACGAACCCGATCGGCGGCAGCGAGACGGCCGCGTAGAGCGTCAGCTGCGGATCGACGAGCGCGAGGACGATCCCGGCCCCGACGATCATCATCACGCTCTGCATCCCCTGCACGAGGCCCCAACCGATGAAGTAGCGGATCGGATACAGGTCGTTCGTGGCCCGCGAGAGCACCTGCCCGGTCGCGTGTCGGTCGTAGAAGGCGCGCGGATAGCGGAGATACGCCTGGTAGAGGAGCTCGCGCATCCGCGCCTCGATCCTGATGCCGATCCGGGCGGTCGCATACCGGCGGTTGAAGTTGATGACGAAGCGCAGCAGGGCGAGCCCGCCGATCGCTGCGAGATAGGGCGGCAGCTGATCCTCTTTGTGGGGGACGATCGCGTTGTCGATCGCTCGCTGAATGAGGATCGGGATCGCGATCGAGATCAGCGTGTACACGAGTGAGCACGAGAGCGCGAACAGGCCGAGCTTCCAGTGCTCGCGCCACAGTCGGAGCAGGCGCCGGAAGGTCGGCAGCATGCCGAGGTCGGGCGGGTCGACTGAGCTCACATACGTGGACATGGCGAAACGCCCGGCGCAACAGAGCACCTGCCGTCACGCACCGAGCCGACCGCCGACGATACCAGCGGTGCTGCGGTTCTAGGTGTGCTTTCTGAGCTGCGAGCCCGCGGCCGGCTCGAGATCCGGCTCTGAGGGAGGCTGTGGCAACGGAGTGGGCGGTGGCGGCTCGCCCTCGGGCTCAGGCTCGGCCGCCGGCTGCGGCTCGCCGGGGGTCGAGCCCGTGAAACGTGCCCGCTCGTCCTGAAGCTGGATGCGCAGGCCGGCGAGCTCCCGCTCGACCTTGCGGATCGCCTGCTCACGCTCCTCGAGCCGCTCCCGCTCGGCCTTGGCGAGGGCGAGCTCCTGCGCGGCCTCGCGCTCGCGCTTCTCGGCCTCGGCGATCCCTTTGGCGAGCTCATCCGAGCGGTCCGGACCTGCCGGAGCGGGAGCGCGCCGCCGGCCTTGCCGGCCGGCCACGTCGAGCCGGAGCTTCTCGAGCTCCCTCTCTCGCGCGGCGACGTTCTGCGCGTGCTCGCGCAGCGTCCGCTTCATCTCCTCGACCTCCGCCAGCGCGCGCTCGTAGCGTCCCCGCATGTCCGGCCCGTCGCTCACACCGGAAGTGTTGCTTCGAAACCGGCTGGTCGCAACCGGGATCCGGAAACTCGCGCCGCCGACCTCAGCCGCGCACCGGCCCCGAATGCAGCGCCACCACGATCAGCAACCACAGAGCGATCGTCCAGAGCATCAGCTTGCGGGCGTCCAGCCATGCCATCGCCCTACCGACCATGCGGAGAGTCTATGCCGCGCAACCTCTGATGCCCCACCGACGTCCGGGCTGCGGGAACAGGAGCACGACCGCCTGCGCGAGGCACAGGATCACGAAGAGGATCTCGGCGACACCGATCGTCGGTCCCGTCAAACCGAGGAAAACGACAGATCCCAGCGCTGTGAACAGGCCGGACCCCCAGGCGAGCGAAGAGCCAAGTGAAAGCCGCCAGACGAGCAAGCCCTGGACGAGCAGGCTTCCGACGAATCCCCAGACCGAGGAGAAGCCAAGGTTGCTGCCCGGAAGCACGGCCACGAGATCGATGAGCGCCCACAGCGCCGAGTAGGCGACAACCAGGCGCCGAACCGATGACCCCGCTCCCATCCCGGCAGCTTGCGCCGTGCCTCCGGCGTCGTCAAGGAGCGAGCCGACGATGGAGCGTACCGGGATCGAACCGGTGACCTCCGGCTTGCAAAGCGCGCCGGTTGTGCAGGCCCGTGCACGTCTGTGGCCTGAGGCCGTTTCCCGGACGAGCACGGCTCAGTGGCTGTGCACCGGCGTGCACGGGTCACTTCGCGAGAGGTGACCACGGCGGTGACCACGGTCACTCGCCGCTTCCCCCGAGAGCTTGAGGGGATCGCCGAAGACAGAGTCCGGCGGGTGAGGTGCCAGCCGGAGCGGCGAGCCGAACGCCAGACGCTTGCTCATGGCGGCTCCGGCCAGAGCAGACGCTACGCCGCTGGCGAGCCGGTGCCTAGTGGCTGTTAGGACGCGTCCCTGCCCTGGACTTAGCGTTCTCTCAGCCGATGCGCGGTTCACCAGTCAGGGTCCCGGATGTCGCTGGGCGGATGTGTGATCTCGACGGGTGCGCCCCCACGAGGCGACATAAGCGCGATTTGGAGCGTGTCTCCATCGTCGACCGTGAGGACGATCGTCCTTCCGTCCGCGCTCCAGGTCCCGCGGCCGAAGTAGCTGCCGGAAGGAACGGAATAGAGCGTGCGCGGCTTCGGATGGGTGCGCGAAATTTCGCAAAGGGCATGGGGCACCGGCCGGGGTACGCGATGAACGGGTCCACCGGATCCCGTGGACTGAATGACGGGATTCACATAGAAGGAGCAGGAGTAGATGATCCGAGTGCCGTCCGGCGACCAGCTCGGGTCTGTCGCAACCTGGCCGCGAGGAGTGACCGGTCGGAGCCCGGTCCCGTTGGGCCGCATTACGTAGACGCGAGGCTTGTTCGAAGGTGGGTAAGCATTGTCGAAGAGAATGAAGTGCCCATCCGGCGAGAAAGAAGCCGATTCCGCACCTTCTGTGTCTCCTACGGGATGGTCATGTGAGCCATCCACGCTCGCGATGCGGATGAAGTAATCCTCTGTGAGAGGGCCGGAGCCGACATACAAGATCCGTCTGCCGTCGGGCGACCAGTGCGGGGCGTTGCCACAGCGCGTCCACGGACCACCCTCTGGAATTACGAGACGCTGGTCACTTCCATCCGCCTTCACGACCCAGATCGCGCAACCCACTTGGTAGAGGATCCTGGTGGCACGCGGCGACCATGAAGGCTCCGTCGCGGGGTCCGTCGTGGCAGTCGGCGAGGGAGGGGGAACAACCAAGTGTGAATCCGAACCATCGGGCCTCACCAAGAAGATCCCCCAAGAGTCATACGCGATGAACGGCGGAAGCCGGCGCGGGATGATCCGCCCCAGAGCGGGCACACCGCCGGGCCTCCCTACCTTGCTTGCGCCACTCGGGTGTGTGGCCGACGCCGAGCCGGCGAACAACACACCCGCACACACTGCCGCGGCGATCCCGACCGCGTGACGGAGCTTGAGACGCGGTAGGTGTCGCATCGTGAACGAATCATTGACTCGACGCACACGCCGCTGCAAGTGCCCGAACGGATGGGTGGGGCGGCCGAACGGCTAGTGGCCCTCCATCAGGCCGTGGTGTATGACCTGGTGGTTGTTCAAACCCTGGAAAGGGAGGGGCACCATGACGCGGCTCCTGACACCGCGGTCAACAGCGGCTCTGGTTTTCGGTGGGCTCGTGCTCGCAGTCGCGGGTGGAGGCTGGGCGTATGCCGCCGGCCGCGGTGGCGGCACGATCACGGTTTGTGTTCAGAGGCTCGGTGGACAGCTCTACAAAGCCGCGCACTGCGCGTCTGGTGATCGGCAGTTGAGTTGGAACGTTGAAGGACCGCGCGGGCTGCGCGGCCGACGGGGCCTCCAGGGCGCTCAGGGCTTGCAGGGAGTGCAAGGACCGGCGGGCCCGGGCATTCAGTTCACAACCGCTTCGGGCTCGAACCCTCCCACAATCACAGAGGCAGGCACCTACTTCGTCGACGCCAGGGTCTTCATATCCAATAAGCCGACTGAGCCGGAGAGTGGTCTCTGCGCGGTGGAGGCGTTCGACCCGCAACCACCAGGGGATCCCGCTGGCCCGTACAGGGTTGATGAGTTCGACGGCGCCTACGTGCAGCCGCCCGGCCCCGCGCTTGGCTCGGAAGGCGAGCCGTGGGACGGGGATTTCTCGTTCTCTGGCGTCCTGACGGTGCCTGCGGCGGCGCTTCCCGCAAAAGTTGGTCTGCTTTGCGCCGACGCGAGAGGGGACGGACCGACAATCTCCGCGCCGGAATGGTGGATCGCACGCGTCGGTCCTTAGTCGCGCATGACAATCGAGATGGGCCGGAGCGGCGAGCCGAACGCCATGGCTGGAGATCGCTAGACACGAAGGGAGAGTCGTCCTACGATCGCGCCGTGCCATGCGGCGCCCGTAGGCTCGTCTCGATCCTCGCCCGGCCGATCGCCCTCGCGGGACTCGCCTTTGCTCTCACCGGATCGGCGATAGCGGCACCGAATCCGAAGACCCTGGTCCTCCAGCTTCGGGACCTGCCAACGGGCTTCAAGTTGGACAAGTCGCACGCCGTTCCCCTTGCTAAAGCTGCGAAGGAAGGCGAATACAAGGTCGACCAGCTGAAGCATTGGGGCTACGTGCGCGGATTCGAAGCTGACTTCAGCCGAGACGTGAGCCTCAGCAGCCTCGTCAAGGGGGCTATCGACGTCGAGTCGACGGCCAGCGCCTACAAGTCGACTGCTGGCGCCCATGCCTCGTTTGCTTTTAGCGCGAAGGCCTGCGGGAAGGCGCCCGCCACGGAACTGTCCGTCGGGGCGAAGATCGGGGACGAAGCTGTCCTATGCGGAGTTGTCAAGAAGTCGAACGGCTACAAGTTCCAGACGTACGCGCTGATCTGGCGACGGAGGACTTTCAAGGAGGCCGTCCTCATCGTCGGACTCAAGGGTGCCACCTCACCGGACCAAGCCGTCCACCTGGCGAAGATCCAGGATCGGCGGATGCACTAAGTCAGTGACGCTGGTGTCACCTGATAGGTTCGTTGCGCCGTCCGGTCCCGGACTGGAGGAAGCATCTTCAGGTATCGGCTGCACTCGCCGGACGGGGACGATCTCGGAGAGGCGACCTATCCCGAGCTGTTCTTTGGCGGTGGCCGGCGTTTCCGCGTCGTGGACGTCGTGATCTTCGAGGAGGAGGACGAGTCGCCGCTGGTGGGGTGGTTGCAGGTCGAGGCGGCATAGCTCAGGATCTTGCGCGCCAGGCGAGTCAGGGCAATGATTCGCTAGTGCAGCTCAAGCGACGTCACGCGCTCGGCATCGGCGCGGCGGTAATGGCCGCCGCTGGAACCCTGGGCTGGTTCCTGCTCTCAGCCTCGGCCGCCACCACCCCAGGGCCTACGTTCTCTTTCGAGCCGAGCCTTCATCGCCCGGTCGCCGGCCAGCTCTTCATCGGCTTGGTGGTCGTGGACATCGCCGACGTTCCGGACAACTTCAGCGCGAACTGCGGGGAAGCATTCGTAGGACGGAAGCACTGGTATGGGTCGCAGCGCTCCTTCTTCTCCGGATCTAGGACGACAGACCCGCCCGACGCTGACGCCGCTTCCCGGAACGTCGTCGTCTGCAGCTGGCGTGTCCCGGCCGGGGCATCCGGCCGGCGCTTCCGCATAGTCGGGGCATCGGCTAGCACGGCCGGCACAACCGGTGAGCCCCAGACGTTCTCCTGGCGCGTACGTCACTGAAAGTGGGTCCCAGCGTCCTCTCTGTTCTGCCGTTCGAGGAGGAGGACGAGTCGCCCTTCGTCGGGCTACTACAGGTCACAGCGGCATAAGCGCCGACCAGTCGCAGCAGAGTGCCGACGGTTGCTCATAGCGGCTCCGGCCCCGAAGACGTCTAGGCTTGGAATCGTCCTCCGCTGCTCGGCTTCGTCAACCCGCGCGACCGACGCGGCCGGCTGTCTTGACGCCCCCTAGAGTCCGAGGGGTGACTTCGGGCTGGGAGGAAGCGACTGCTTTGAGCACGATCACGCTGGCGACGGTGACGGCTTGGCTTGCCTGGTCAACCCGGCGATTGGCTCGGGAAGCGGGTGCGGAGACGCGGGCGAACTGGCTGCCGGTCGTGGTTGTAGAGACGTCTGGGACGACCGCGGACGGGTTCCTTCCGGCTTTGGAGGTCGGAGCGGAGGGTGGCTTGTCCGTCGGGTGTTAGACAACGTCGGCCGGGGTCCGGCGTTGCAGGTGACGGCGACGTTGGTGACGGACGACGGGGTGGACTGGGAATCTCGTGGCGCGCTGAAGCGCGGTAGGTCATTAGGGAACGTGCTGGCACCGGATGGGCGTTTGAAGATGCACTGGCCGAAGTCGGTCATACCGGAGGTCGAGGGGTTACCGGAGTACTTGACTGTTACGCGTCGCGGGGTAGTCACGTTTTGGGACATCAGCTCGACGCGGCATGAGACGTTCATCGAGCTGGGCTTCGGTGCTGAGGGGAGAGTCGTTCTGCGCGACCAGTCCTACATCGGCACGAAGAGGGGGTTGAATCGTCGTCAGCGTCTCCGGCTGCGGCTGTGGTGGGCGTATGCGAGGGTCCGAATCTGGCTTCGGCGTCGCTGGAGGCCCTCGCACGGTGAGAAGTGAGGGCCGGGCGGCGAGCCGAACACCACGCGCGCGTCGGGCGCTTGCCCATCGCGGCCCGGCCCAGGTCCGACCCTATGGCCGCAGATCAGGCTCGTCTAAATGTCCCGGAAGGACGCGTTCTATCGGCCCGCAAGCTCCGCTGGTGACCACGGGGTGACCACGGCGCCCATGGTGTCGTCTATCGAGATAACACCCTGGGCCGCAAGCCCGCTTCCGACGCGGCCTCGGACGGATGGAGCGTACCGGGATCGAACCGGTGACCTCCGGCTTGCAAAGCCGGCGCTCTCCCAGCTGAGCTAACGCCCCGAGAGAGCCTCAGTGTAGAG
>Ga0335085_10018171_pt1 | contig 10112 bp, 9 predicted proteins | sample Lox_Sample_45_FD_206712 | JGI IMG/M metagenome (GOLD analysis project Ga0335085, IMG submission 206712) | Soil microbial communities from Loxahatchee National Wildlife Refuge, Florida, United States - Lox_Sample_4.5 | ecosystem: Environmental > Terrestrial > Soil > Wetlands | place: USA: Florida... | reverse complement strand
TGAAGGCCGATCTGCTGCACGAGCGCGTCGCCTGGCTCTCCAATCCCGACCTCGCCATGGGAGCCGTCGTTTTCACCAACGTCTGGCGCGGCATCCCCTTCTTCGCGATCATGCTGCTCGCGGGCTTGCAGGCCGTACCTGACGAGCTCTATGAGGCTGCGCGCATCGACGGCGCGGGCGTGGTCGCGCGATTCTGGCACGTCACGCTGCCGCTCATGCGGCCGATCATCGTCGTCGCCACGGCGACGCGCATCATCTGGACCTTCAACTACGCGGATCTGATCTTCGTGATGACGAGCGGTGGGCCCGCGAACGCGACGCAGATCACCTCGACCTATACGCTGCTGCAGGCTTACGCGAATCTCGATTTCGGTTACGCGGCGGCGCTCTCAGTGGTGCTGCTGCTGATCATGCTCGCCTTCACCGCGGCCTATCTGCGTATCACCAAGGGTGTTGAGGAAACGGGATGAAGGCCCGCGGCATTCCTTCGAGCGCGGCCGAGCGGCTGCTCGGCGGGCCCGTGCTCTGGACGGGGCTCGCGGGGCTCACGGCCTTCGCGCTCGGCCCCTTCATCTGGATGCTGCTGACCTCGCTCAAGAACCGGCAGGAGCTCTACGCGACCCCGCTCCGCTATCTGCCGGAGCACCCGACCTTCGAGAACTACGTTGAGGCCTGGACCTCGCCGATCACGCCCTTCAGCCGCTTCTTCCTCAACAGCCTCTGGGTCTGCTCGGCGACGATGGTCGCGACCACCGTGATCTCCGTCCTCGCGGGCTACGCGATCGCGCGCTTCCGCTTCGCCGGGCGCGACGCGCTGCTACTGGTCTTCCTGGCGACGCAGATGTTCCCGAGCGTCCTTCTCATAGCGCCGCTGCTCACGCAGTGGCGCGCGCTCGGGCTCATCGACACCTATCAGGCGCTGATCTACTCGAATTTCTCCTTCACCGTGCCGTTCACGGTCTGGATGATGGTGGGATATTTCAGCTCGATCCCGCGCGAGCTCGAGGAGAGCGCCATGATCGACGGCTGCAGCCATTTCGGCTCGCTCTGCCGAGTGGTGCTCCCCTTGGCGGCGCCGGGCATTGCAGCAACCGCGATCTTCGCCTTCGTCGTCTCCTGGAGCGAGTTGCTCTTCGCGATCTCCTTCACGACCCAGACCAGCATGCGCACGCTCTCCGCGGGTCTTCTCTACATGGTTGGGCAATACGAGGTACAGTGGGGGCCGCTCTCCGCGGGGGTCATCATGAGCACATTGCCGGTTGCCGTCCTCTTCACTTTCCTGCAACGGCACCTGATCCACGGTCTCACCGCGGGCGCGGTGAAGGGCTGATCGAGGTTCAGGGGCGCCCGTGGGCAAGTCTTCGGAAAGCAAGCTCGACCTCCTGAGGCCGATTCCGGCGGCGCGGTCCCTCACGAGCGAGCTCGTCGCGCGGCTCAGCGCGGACATCGTCAGCGGCAAGCTTGCCCCGGGCTCGCAACTGCCGACGGAGCACGAAATCATCGCCGCAACCGGCGTGAGCCGTACGGTCGTGCGCGAGGCGGTGGCGGCGCTGCGCGCGGACGGCCTCGTGATGACGCGGCAAGGCGTGGGCGCATTCGTCGCGGACTACGTCCGGCGGCCGTTCCGGGTGGAATTCGACGAGCGCTCGCCGCTGCGCGACGTGCTCAATGTAATGGAGCTGCGCACGGGGGTCGAGGTCGAGGCCGCCGGCCTCGCCGCCGAGCGCGCTTCACCCGCACAGGTCAAGAAAATCGCGGACTGCTTTACCGCGATCAACGCCGATATAGCCAAGGGCGGAACCGCGGTCGATCAGGATTTCGCCTTCCATTGTGAGATCGCGGAGGCAACCGGGAACCCGCAATTCCGACGGTTTCTGGAATATCTCGGTCGCTTCATCATCCCGCGGCGGACCGCCTGGCGCCGGTCGGCGCCCCCGACGAAGCGCCGCCAGCTCGAGCTCTTTCAGCAGGAGCACGAGCAGATCCTGAGCGCGATCCGCGGACACTCACCCGCGCAAGCGCGCTCCGCGATGCAGCGGCACCTCAACCACAGCCGCACCCGCTACGAGAAACTGGCGGCCGAGACCGCGCCGAAATAGTTCAAAATTTTGATTCGGGTACCGCGGGGGCGAGGAAAATCGCTTCGTGCGTCCTTCGACGCACGGCGCGTTGCCCCGTCACTAGCGAGATCACTTGCTGCGCTTCAGTTCGCCTGTGAGCGAGCCATTGCGGCATTGAGGCCGGTGAAAAGGCCCTTGCGCAGGCCGCGATTTCGATATATCTGTATCTTCGTTATATCGAAACACAATCGGAGACACCATGAAACATAGACATTCACATGACGAACACACGCTACGCGACCGCTGGCGGCGCTTCGTCCGAGGGGAGCGGGATCATGAGGGAGGCCGGCACTTCGGCGGCCGATGGCGCCACGACGGCGGTGGCGGGTTCGGCCTTCGCCGGTTCTTCGCCCATGGCGATTTACGCCTGGTCATCCTCAATCTCATCGCGGAGAAGCCGTGCCACGGCTACGAGATCATCAAGGCGATCGAGGAGCGGGTCGGCGGCGCCTATAGCCCCAGTCCGGGCGTGATCTATCCAACGCTGACGCTGCTGGAAGAGCTCGGCTACGTGACCGTCAGCGCCGAGTCCGAGAGCACGAAGAAGCTGCACGAAGTCACCTCGCAGGGCCGCGCCTATCTCGAGGCGAACCGCCCGGCACTCGATGGCCTTCTATCCCGCATGGCAGAAGCGAGCCGGAGACACGGTGGCGGGCGGGCGCCGCAAGTCGCGCGCGCCGTCGAAAACCTGAAGCTCGCGCTGCGGATGCGGCTTGCACGAGGTCCGCTGAGCGCGGAGCAGGTCGATGAATTGGCGGCGGTGCTGGATGCGGCGGCGGCCAAAGTGGAGAAAATCTGATGAGCGGGACTGAGACACTCCTCGCCGCCGAGGCACGCGTGCCGACGGCCGCGGCGCGGCGCTACCTCGGCCAGCTCTGCAAGCATTTCCGGCACAAGCTCCCGGTCGAGATCGAGGAATCCTATGGCCGCATCGAGTTCCCGGCCGGCGTCTGCGAGCTCGATGCGGCGGCAGCGGGCTTGCTCGTCCTGCGCGTCAGCGCCGGCGAGGAAGAGGGGCTCGCGCGCCTCGAGGAAGTGGTCGGCCGCCACCTCGAGCGCTTCGCCTTCCGCGAAGAAATGAAAGTGTCGTGGAAGCGGGCGGGCTGAGCGTTGCCACTCAATAGAACGGCGCCGTGATCCCCTCTCCCGCGAAAGCCCGCTGCACCGCCGGGCGCGCCGCCACCCGCTCGAGGAGCCGCGCGAGCGCCGGGCGGGTGCGGGCGGGCCGAGTGAAGCCGCGGCTCCAGCGCGAGAGCATCGTAAGAAACAGATCCGCAGCGGAGAAACGGTTGCCCAGGAGATAGGGGCCCGCTGCCGCGAGATCCTTCTCGATCTGATCGAACATCCCATCGAGATGCGCCTCGGCGTGACGCTTCACGTCGGCCGAGGCGGTCTCGGACCAGCGCTCGGGATAAAAATAGACGATCATCTCGGCTTGGACGGTGTTGGTGAGATAGATCATCCACTTGTAAAACTGCGCCCGCTCGGCGCTGCCTAGCTCGGGGGCGAGTCCCGCTTTGGGGTGGCGGTCGATAAGGTGGAGGCAGATCGCAGCGGTCTCGTAGAGCACGAGGTCGCCATCCACCAGAGTCGGAATGCGACCGTGGGGATTGAGCTTCAGGTATTCCGACGCCTTGTGCGCGTTCTTGCTGCGATCGAGCAGGACGAGCTCGTAGGGCGCGCCGATCTCCTCCAGCACCATGTGCGGCGTGAGGTTCGCGTTGCCGGGATAATAATAGAGCTTGTAGGACACGTGCGATCTCTCCGTGCTGAAGGGCGCCGGGGAGCGGTGCGCGCTCCCCGGTCCCGGAGTCTTACTCGTATTCCCCCTCGATGTCCTTGCCGGTGTAGTCCGTCATCATCGCGGTCGCGATGAGCGTGATGACGGCGCAGACGAGGATGTAGCCGGCAATCGCGTAGCCCGACTGATATTTCTGGAAGAGCCACGTCGCGATGAAGGGAGCGGGCCCGCCGGCAATAATGGAGGCGAGCTGATATCCCAGCGAGGCGCCGCTGTAGCGCAGGCGTCCCGTGAAGGACTCCGCGATGAGCGCCGCCTGCGGCCCATACATCATGTCGTGGGGGACGAGGGACAGGAAGATTGCGATGAAGACCAGCGTCAACGAGCCCGTATTGAGCATCCCGAAGTAGATGAAGCCGAAGATGCCGACGCATACGGCTCCCAGCATGTACATCCTCTTCCGCCCGATCAGGTCGGAGATGTGGCCCGAGAGCGGAATCGAGACGAAGGAGAGCACCGACGCTGCCATCACCGCCATCAGCAGGAAGTCGCGCGACACCTTGAGCACGCCGGTGCCGTAAGAGAAGACGTAGGCGGTGAAAATGTAGAAAGGCGCCTGCTCCGCAAGTCGCACGAAGGCAGAGAGAATGATCTCGCGCCAGTTCCGGCGGATCACCTCGAGCGTCGGCTGGCGCTCGACCTTCTTCTCCGCGATGAGTTTGCTGAAGACCGGCGTCTCCAGGATGCCCAGCCTGATCCAAAGTCCGATGCCCACGAGGATGATGCTGAGGAAGAACGGAATGCGCCAGCCCCAGACGACGAACTGGTCGCCGGCATAGGCGCTGAAGGCGAGGAAGGCGAGGTTCGAGAGGAACAAACCGCAGGGCACGCCGAATTGCGGCCAAGAGGCGACGAGGCCACGCGATCCGTTGTTTCGCGCCCATTCCATCGAGAGCAGCACCGAGCCGCCCCATTCTCCGCCTACGCCGATCCCCTGGATGAGCCGCAGGAGCGTGAGGATGACCGCGCCCCAGATGCCGATGCTGGCATAGCCCGGCACGAAGGCGACGAGGAACGTCGCGATGCCCATCAGCATGAGTGTCGCGATCAGCGTCGCCTTGCGTCCAATGCGATCGCCGAAGTGGCCGAAGATGGCGGCGCCGACGGGACGCGCGACGAAGCCCACGGCGTAGATGCCGAACGCGTTCAAAGTACCGACGAGCGGATCGTCGTTCGGGAAATAGAGCTTCGGAAAGACGAGCGCCGCGACCGTTCCATAGAGGAAAAAGTCGTACCACTCGATCGCCGTCCCGACCGTGCTGGCGACTACTGCGCGGCGGAGCTGGCTGCGATGCTCGGTATCAGAAAGGCCGGAGGGTGTCGCGCTTGTCATGGCCATCTCGGGGTCCCCTTCCTGGAGTCGTTTTGTTCTTGTTTCATATGGCATTTTTTTGGATGCTAGCGCTCTCCGGGGAATGCCGCTAGTGACATCGCGTCGCGACGGAGCCGGTTCCACGGTGGTAGACTGCGCTGCCGATATGCCACGATTTCCGAGGCTCCGATGACCCGTCGGCCGAAGATTTATCTGGCAGGACCGGGTGTGTTTCTGCCGGATGCGATCGAGATCGGTCGACGGAAGCAGGCGCTTTGCCAGCAGCATGGAGTCGAGGGGCTTTATCCCCTCGACGCTGGAGCCCCCGAGGTTGAGGGCGCGGGACAGCGGGATCGGTTGATCTATCGCGGCTGCATCGCGATGATCGCGGAGGCCGATGCCGGGATCTTCGACCTGACCCCGTTCCGCGGGATCAGTGCCGATGTCGGGACGGTATTCGAGCTCGGCATGCTCGTCGGCCTCGGCAAGCCTGCCTTCGCCTATAGCAACGTCGCCGAGGATTACCTCACGCGCGCCCGGGCCGCTGGGATGGTGTTGCCTGAACAGAAGGGCGGGGCGTGGGTCGATGCCGCGGGCATGGCGGTCGAGGACTTCGGCAATGCCGATAATCTCATGCTCGACGCCGGCCTCCGCGAGGGCGGCTACCCCTTGATTCGCATCGCCGTTCCGGCCGAGGAGCGCTTCCGCGACCTTCGGGGGTTCGAGGCTTGTCTCGACCTCGTAAAGGGGGCATTACTCGGGAGATCTCCGCCAAGGATGAGGACCGATCGCCGGTGAACGAGACCGCAATCGCGCAAAAGCCTGTACGCCAGCGCGAAATCCTGGACCGCCTCGCGCTTTTTGAGCGCTTGGCTGCTCTTGCCGAGGAGGGCGAGCCCGACCGGCGCAAGGTCGTGGAGACGATCCGGCAGGCGCTTCAGGCAGGACGCCTCACCGTGCGCGAGCGCTTCGAGAGCGGCGCCGCCACGGGCGCGGAGACCGTGCGCGCGCTGAGCTTCCTCACGGATCAGATCGTCCGCGCGCTCTACGACTTCGTCACGACCAAGGTCTATCCGCTCGCGAACCCGACCGCGGGCGAGCACATGGCGGTGGTGGCGGTCGGCGGCTACGGGCGCGGCGAGCTCGCGCCATTCTCGGACATCGACCTCCTCTTCCTGCTGCCCTATAAGCGCACGCCCCATATCGAGCAGGTCGTGGAATACCTGCTCTATACGCTCTGGGACATGAGCCTAAAGGTCGGGCACTCCACACGCACAGTCGAGGAGTGCATTCGCCTAGCCAAGGGCGACCTCACGATCCGCACGGCGCTGCTGGAATCGCGCTACCTCTGGGGCGACCAGCGGCTGCATGCGGAGCTCCGGCAGCGCTTCGAGAGCGCGGTCCTCAAGGGCTCGGCCGCGGAGTTCGTGGAGGCGAAGCTCGCGGAGCGCGACGAGCGCCACACCCGTCTCGGCGACAGCCGCTATCAGGTCGAGCCCAATATCAAGGAAGGGAAGGGCGGGCTACGCGACCTGCACACGCTCTTCTGGATCGCGAAGTTCATCTACCGCATCGACGACGTCGAGAAGCTCGTGGAGCTCGGCGTGCTCACGGCCAAGGAGTCCCGGCGTTTCCAGCGCGCGCAGAATTTCCTCTGGACCGTGCGCTGCCATATGCACTGGATCGCCGGCCGCGCCGAGGACCGCCTCACCTTCGACCTGCAGAACGAGATCGGACGGCGCATGGGCTACACCGACCACGCGGGGACGCGCGGGGTCGAGCGCTTCATGAAGCACTACTTCCTGGTCGCGAAGGACGTCGGCGACTTGACGCGCATCTTCTGCGCCCAGCTCGAGGCGGAGCAGCAGCGCCGGCCCTTCCTGCTCCGGCGCTGGAGTTTCTTCCGGAAGCAGATCGGCGCCTTTGTCATGGACCGCGGCCGGCTCGACGTCGCCTCCGAGACCGCCTTCGCCGTTGATCCCGCGAACCTGGTTCGTCTCTTCCAGGTCGCGGACGAGCACGAGGTCGACATCCATCCGCACGCGCTGCGCCTCGTCACACAGTCGCTGAAGCTCATCGACCAGAAGCTCCGTGCCGATCCCGAGGCGAATCGGATCTTCATGGAAATCCTGACCTCGCGGAAGTCACCGGCGATCGCGCTCCGGCGCATGAACGAGGCCGGCGTCTTCGGGCGCTTCGTTCCGGATTTCGGGCGCGTCGTCGCGCAGATGCAGTACGACATGTACCATCACTACACCGTCGACGAGCACACGATCTTCGCGATCGGCATCCTGCACGACGTGGAAGCGGGGGCGCTCAAGGACGAACTGCCCTTGGCGACGTCGCTCTTCCCGACGATCGATTCCCGGCGCGCGCTCTATCTCGCGGTTCTCCTTCATGACATAGCCAAGGGCCGCGGCGGCGACCATTCCGTGCTAGGGGCGGAAGTCGCGCAGAGGCTGGGCCCGCGCGTCGGCCTCAGCGAAGAGGAGACGGAGACGGTGGCCTGGCTCGTGCGCTGGCACCTCCTCATGAGCAACACCGCCTTCAAGCGCGACATCGACGATCCCCAGACCATCAGGGATTTCGCGGAGAAGGTGCAATCGCCGGAGCGGCTGAAGCTCCTTCTCATCCTGACCGCGGCGGACATCCGTGCGGTTGGGCCCAAGGTCTGGAATGGCTGGAAGGCGAGCCTTCTGCGCGAGCTTTATCACCGCACCGTCGAGGTGATGTCGGGCGGGCTTCTCGCAGATGAGGGCGCGGCGCGCGTCTCGGCTGCGCAAGAGGCCGTGCGCGCGCTGCTCCCGGATTTCTCGGAGGCGGAATTCGCTGAGTTCGTTGCGCGCGCTTACCCCACCTATTGGGTCTCCTTCGAGCCGGAGACGCTCGCGCGGCATGCGCGGCTCATGCGCGAGGCGGAGCGGCGCCGCCAGCCACTCTCGGTCGAGACGCGGGTCGATCCCAAGATTTCCGTGACGGAGGTGACGCTCTACACGGCCGACCATCCCGGCCTCTTCTCACGGATGGCAGGCGCGCTCGCGCTCGCGGGCGCCAACATCGTCGACGCCAAGATTTTGACGCTCGCGAATGGCATGGCGCTCGATACGTTCTTGGTACAGGACGCGGAGGGCGGCGCTTTCGACCGTCCCGAGAAGCTTGCGAAGCTCGCGGTGTTCTTCGAGCACGTGCTGACGGGCGAGCGGAAACCGCATGTGGAGCTCGGCGCGCCCAAGGCCTATCCCGCGCGTACCCGCGCCTTCAGCGTGCCGCCGCGCGTCCTCATCGACAACCGCGCGAGCGCCGCGCACACGGTGATCGAGGTCAACGGCCGCGACCGGCCCGGCCTGCTCTTCGAGCTCACGCGCGCGCTGACCCAGCTCAATCTGCAGATCTTCTCCGCGAAGATCTCGACCTATGGCGAGAAGGTCGTCGACGTCTTCTACGTCAAGGACCTCTTCGGGCACAAAGTCGAGCACGAGAAGAAGGTCGCGGACATCCGCGAGCGCCTGATCGAAGTGCTCGCCGAGCCCGGCGGCGAGCCCGAGGCGAAGCCGCCGGTGCGCCGCCGCCGCGCCGACGAGGTCGCAGCGCAATAGCTCGCTCGCGGACGCAGGCGAGATGGAGGAAACCGCGGCGTACTGAGCTTCGATTTCCATCGTGCGCAAATTGCGTCGTCGACCCCGCGCGTAATTGACAAGCCGCGCGTCTCGGTCGACGCTTGCTCGATTATGAGCGAGCGCCGCGATGTCATCACCGTCAACGCCGATCCACGCCAGCGCGTGCGTATCGCGAGCGATGTATTGAGCTGGAAGCCCTGCGCGGTCCCCGGCGCCGTCTGGAAGCTTCTGGAGCACAGCGGTGGCGCGCCCGGAAGCTACACCGCCCTGATGCTCTGGCCGGATCGGCAGCCGCTCGATCACCACGTGCACGAGGCCGGCGAGGAAGTGCTGGTGCTCGACGGCAGCTTCGCGGACGAGCACGGCGAGTACGGCGCCGGCGTCTACGTACGCAATCCGCCGGGCTCCTCGCACCGGCCGACAACGCGTCCAGGCTGTCTCATGCTCGTCAAGAGCCGGCAGATGACGGCGGCGGACGATCTGCGCGTGGTGGTGGATCCGCGGCGCGGACGATGGATCGCGGGCTTCGGCGAGGGCGTGAGTGCGCTGCCGCTCTATCGCCGGGGATCGGAGAGCGTCCTCCTCCTGCGCCTCGCGCGCGGCGCGCGACAGATGCCGCATCGCCATCTCGGCGGCGAAGAGATCTACGTGATCTCCGGCGCGCTCCGCGACGAGTTCGGCGAGCATCGCGCCGGCACCTGGCTGCGCTATCCCGCGATGAGCAGCCACGAGCCCCGAAGCGAGCGGGGCTGTCTCCTCTACGTCAAATCCGGCCATCTGGCGAAGCCGCAATAGGCTCGCCACAGAGACGAGGGGGCAGTGAGAAATGGAGTTGCGGCTTCGCCGCAGACCGCTCGATGCCTCACTCCGTCTGTCGTGAATTTGATTTTGCAAACATTGACATCCCACGCGAGTGTCGCGAGTCTCGGTCGTTGCACGCACTTTCGCGGGGCGGAGAAGGACATGCTCGTCAATGCGGATTTGAGCTTGCGCGCGGTGGTGCGGACGGCGGAGATACCGTGGACGCCCTCGCCGCTTCCCGGAGTGGAGCGCAAGATGCTGGACCGTGACGGCGGCGAGGTCGCGCGCGCGACAAGCCTCGTGCGCTACGCCCCCGGCAGCGTCTTCGACCCCCACGAGCACGGCGGCGGCGAGGAGTTCCTGGTGCTGGAGGGCGTCTTCTCAGACGAGCACGGCGACTATCCCGCCGGAACTTACGTGCGCAATCCCCCGGGCTCGCGCCATCGGCCCCTGAGCCGTGA
>Ga0335085_10018169_pt1 | contig 10112 bp, 7 predicted proteins | sample Lox_Sample_45_FD_206712 | JGI IMG/M metagenome (GOLD analysis project Ga0335085, IMG submission 206712) | Soil microbial communities from Loxahatchee National Wildlife Refuge, Florida, United States - Lox_Sample_4.5 | ecosystem: Environmental > Terrestrial > Soil > Wetlands | place: USA: Florida... | reverse complement strand
CGCATCGCTCGCCGACGACCTGGCCATGGCGATGGAGGCGATGCGGGTGCGCATCGTCGCCCCCATCCCCGGCAAGGGCGTGGTGGGCATCGAGGTGCCGAACCGCGACCGGGAGACGGTGTTCCTCAAGGAGATCGTCGAGCAGGACGTCTTCCAGCGCTCGAGCAGCAAGCTGACCATGGCGCTCGGGAAGGACATCGAGGGCATGCCCTACGTCCTCGACCTGGCGAAGGCGCCGCACGTGCTCGCCGCGGGCACCACCGGGTCCGGGAAGTCGGTGGCCGTGAACTCGATGGTGATGAGCATCCTCCTCAAGGCCACGCCCGAGGAGGTCCGCTTCATCATGGTGGACCCGAAGATGCTCGAGCTGAGCGTCTACGAGGGCATCCCTCATCTGCTCCTGCCGGTGGTCACCGACCCGAAGAAGGCGGCCCTGGCGCTCCGCTGGGCGGTCGAGGAGATGGAGCGGCGCTACCAGCTGCTCTCCGAGGCCGGGGTGCGAAACATCGCCGGCTACAACAAGCTGGTCGAGAGCGCGAAGGGCGACGCCCGGGTGCTGCTGGAGCGGAAGCGCGAGGCTCCGAAGCCGAAGAAGGCGGCGTCGCTGCTGGTCGTGGACGTGGGCGAGGGCGAGTCGGAGGAGGAGGCGCTGGCGCGAGCGAAGGAGGAAGAGTCGCTCGGCGTCCCTTCACCCCTTGCGGCGGCGGAGGATCCGCGGACCAGCCTGGAGAACGAGGGCGACGTCGCGCCCGACGCCGAGAAGACGGCCGGAGCGGCAGCGGACGAGAAGCCGAAGGAGCTGAAGAAGCTTCCCTACCTGGTGGTGATCATCGACGAGCTGGCGGATCTGATGATGGTCGCGAGCCGCGAGGTGGAGATCTACATCGCGCGACTGGCGCAGATGGCGCGCGCGGCCGGCATCCATCTCCTGGTCGCCACCCAGCGTCCCTCGACCGACGTGGTGACCGGCGTCATCAAGGCGAACTTCCCCACCCGCGTCAGCTTCATGCTCCGGAGCAAGCCGGACTCGATGACCATCCTCGGGACGGTTGGCGCCGAGGCGCTGCTGGGGATGGGCGACATGCTGATCATGCCGCCCACCAGCGCCAACCTGGTCCGCGTGCACGGCGCGTTCGTCAGTGAGCAGGAGATCAAGCGTGCCGTGGACCATCTGAAGGCGCAGGGCAAGCCGGTCTACGACGAGAGCATCCTCCGGCCGCGAGAGGAGGACCTGGCGGACATGGGCGCCGACGACGAGCTGAGCGACGAGCTCTACGACCAGGCGCTCGCGGTGGTGAGCGAGATGCGCCAGGTGAGCATCTCGATGCTCCAGCGGAAGATGCGCATCGGCTACAACCGCGCCGCGCGGATGATCGAGCGCATGGAGCGGGACGGCGTCGTGGGCCCGGCGGACGGGGCGAAGCCGCGCGAGGTGCTGCTCCGGCCTCTGGGCGAGATGCCCGGCGCCGGCGCGGCCTGACGGACGCTCTGCGTCGCGCCTCCGGTCGCTGACCCGAGCCAAGCTCTCGTTCGGCGATCACCTCGGCCGCCATTGCGGCGCGATCCTCCGACCCCTCAAGGTGTTCCCGGCGATCGAGCACCCTTCACTTCGCGAGGGCAGAGCCGCAGGCAGTCACTCGCTCCGGCAGGGCGCCGTGCTCGGCGTCCTCGTTGGCGCCCGCGCTCTCACGCGCCCAGCGCTCGACGATCTCCGCCAGCACGCCCGACGGGCTCGCGCCGCGGCGGCGGGCCTCCTCCTCCACCCGCCGGACGGCGTCCGCGGCGATGTAGAGGCGTCCCCAGGCGAGGACGCGGCCCTCATCGGTCGAGCTCCGCTTCGGACGCGACTGCACGGGGCCGCCCCACAGCTTCCGGTGGGGCCAGCACATCTTCCGGGACACCGCGGGGCGGGTGCATCCGCTCACCTGACACCTGGGCAGCGTCATCCGGTAGTGGTCGACGCAGAGTCCGCGACGGAAGGTTTCGCCGGCGCACCCGGGCTCCGCGCACTGCGCGTCGATCGTCGCTTGGCTCTCGCTCACCGCGTCCACCGCGCCGACGACAGTACCGATCTCCGGCCGGCGCGAACAGGGGGGCGAGGCCGCCTGCCTCCGTGATGCACGTGCCTCTTTGCTTCTCCATCCACTCGATTCAATTTAAATCGCCGCAGTCCGATGGTGCATGCATCGCAATGACCGGAGCAGAGTTGCCGGTGGAACACCGTGGCAACCGGTCCAGCTACAGAGGGGAAACCTAGAACGATGCAAGTTTTCTAGTTAAATCTATCATCAATCTATATTGAGAAAACTCGTATTGACTCGCCGCCTCGCGCCCAGTGACCATCCCGCCGTTTTTATTTAGTTGCGCGGGAGGGGTCCCTGGTGAATGCAAGTCAATCGTCGAGGACGAGGAGCGTCCGCATCGCACTCCTCCTCGGAGTACTGTGCAGTTCCACGACGTTCGCGCAGATCGGCACCTCCAACCTGACGGGCACCGTGGTCGACGCAGCGACCAAGGCTCCCGTCCCCGACGTCGTGGTGACCGCGACGTCACCCACGTTGCAGGGTGAGCAGGTGGTGGTCACCGACGGCACGGGCCTCTACCGCGTGCCGCAGCTACCTCCCGGCACCTACTCCCTGCGGTTCGAGAAGGAGACCTACCGGCCCTACAGCCGGACCGGCATCGAGGTCGGCGCGGACCGGACCCTGCGGCTCAACGTCGAGCTGCTCCCCGAGACGGCCGGCGAGGCCACGGTGACCGTGGTCGGATCGCCGCCCACCATCGACGTCGGCTCGAGCACCAACGGCACGCGCGTCGATCAGGACTTCATCCGGAACATCGCGGTGGCCCGCCCCGGCGGCCTCGCGGGCGCGAACCGGTCCTTCGACTCGCTGGCGCTCGCTGCTCCACAGGCCTCCGCCGACGTGTACGGCGTTTCCATCTCCGGCGGTCAGTCCCCGGAGAACCAGTACCTGATCGACGGCCTGTCGGTGAACAACCCGGCCTACGGCACGCTGGGCAGCCCGCTGCCGGCGGACTTCATCGACGAGGTGAACGTCCTCACCGGCGGCTACATGCCCGAGTACGGCCGGAGCTTCGGCGGCGGCACCATCAGCGCGACCACCAAGTCCGGCGGCAACGAGTTCCACGGCTCGGTGTTCGGCACCTGGACACCGGGCGGTCTCTCCGGCGCAGCGGCGCCGGTCGCGAGCCAGACCGCCACCATCAGCTCAGCGGTGAACCTCACCAACATCGGCGACATTGGGGCGACGCTCGGTGGCTACATCGTCAAGGACAAGCTCTGGTTCTTCGCCGGGTTCGACTACGCCCGCCAGCGGTATTCCTACACCCGGAGCTTCAACGTCACGAACGCCGACGGAACGGTCACGCCGATCGACAATTCGACCCAGCGTCACTTCGGCGACGAGAAGACCATCAGCTACATCGGCAAGCTGACGTACCAGGTCAACCAGGATCACCGGTTCTCGGTCTCGGTGAGCGGTGAGCCGACGTCGGGTGGCGGCAACGGCGCCTACGCGCTCCGGACGACGTACGGCAGCGCGAACCGCGGCATCACCGCGCCCGGCGGCTACGCCAACACCACCTTCAACGCCAGCAACCTCGCGACCTCGTTCGACAACATGGACATCGTCGGCGAGTACAACGGCAGCTTCCTGGACAAGAAGCTGCTCATCAACATCCGCGGCGGCTGGCACCATCAGGAGGACGACATCCTCCCGGGCGATGGCTCGACCATCGACGACATCGACAATCCGAACACCCTGGCCGGGGTACCTGCGGTTCGCACGCCCACCGGCTCACGCGCCTCGAACATCACCGCCTGGGACAAGCAGCTTCCGGCCAGCGTCTACGCGGCCTGTGGGAGCACCTTCAGCGGGGCGGGCGACCCCTGCCCGGTGTCCGGCTACTTCTTCGGTGGTCCGGGCTTCCTGAACACCTCGACGCTCGACAGCTACCAGGGGCGAGGCGTCCTCACCTACCTGATCTCCGCGCTCGGTCACCACGTGCTGAAGGCGGGCGCAGACTACCAGTACCAGAAGTACCACATCGTCTCGGCCTACAGCGGCTTCGCCGCCTACCGCACGCTGGGCGGTCCGCAGAACGATGGCGCGCCGGGGATGTACGGCTTCTACGTCTACGACTACCGCCGGTACGGCGTTCAGACGGACATCGACACCGTCGATCCGTCGAAGGCCGCGGCCATCACCGACAAGACCGTGAACTCGAACATCTTCGGGGTCTTCGTCCAGGACAGCTGGAGCATCCTGGACAAGGTCACTCTCAACGTGGGCGTCCGCTACGACACGCTGAACATGCACGACAACCTGGGCCGCGTCGGCGCCGCGCTCAACGACCAGTGGAGCCCGCGCATCGGCATCGTGTGGGATCCGACGCAGCAGGGCCGGTCGAAGATCTACGCGAACTACGGCCGCTACTACGAGAACATCCCCCTCGACGCTGCAAACCGCTCGCTCAGCGCCGAGACCCAGATCCGCGCGCTACACGCCTGCGATCCGATGGCCGGCCACGCGAGCTGCGACGCCAACCTCCGATCCGCGGGTCCGCTCGGCGGTGGCCTGGTCAGCTCGGCGTGGCTGAACACCGGCGCGCCGTATCCGACTCCGGTCGATCCCGACCTCAAGTCGCCAGCGACCGACGAGGTCGTCGCCGGCGCCGAGTACGAAGTCCTGGCCAACGCCCGCATCGGGGCAAGCTACACCTACCGGAACCTGGTGCGGACGGTCGAGGACATGTCCACCACCGGCGGCCTCACCTACTTCCTCGGGAACCCGGGCGAAGGCATCGGAAGCACGTTCCCCAAGGCGACACGGACGTACAACGCGGTCACGGTCTTCTTCAACAAGACGTTCGCCGACCTGTGGCTCGCGCAGGTCAGCTACACCTGGTCTCGCCTCTACGGGAACTACGACGGTCTGTTTGCACCGAACTACGGACCGAACCAGCTCGACCCGAACATCACCGCGCTGTTCGACTTCCCGCAGTTCCTGAAGAACGGAACCGGCAACCTGGCCGGCGACGTGACCCACGCCATCAAGATCTTCCTGGCGAAGGAGTTCGTCATCACTCCGGTGTTCAGCTTCAGCCTGGGTGGCTCCTTCAACGCGAACTCGGGATTCCCCATCGAGCCGCTCGGCTCGGATCCCAACTACGGCGACGGCATCGTCTACATCCTGCAGCGTGGCACGACCAGCCGCACGCCGTGGGTGACCAGCTTCGACGCGAAGGTCGGCCTCAACTACCGCCTCACCAAGGACTCGGTGATCACGGTGGCGGTCGAGGGCTTCAACCTCTTCAACTCGCAGCGGCCGACCCAGGTCGACAACCGCTACACGCTCGACTTCCCGGGCCCGATCGTGGGCGCCGTCAACGGGTCGATCCCGGTTCAGTTCGCCGGCGTCTGTGGCACGAGCGACCCGACGACGTGTGCACAGGGCAACGGCAGCCTGCCGACGAGCAAGACCAAGTCGCTCAACGTCCTGCTCCAAGATCCCGGCGGGAATCCGCTCGTCGTCGCGACCAACCCCAACTGGGGGCAGGCCACGACCTTCCAGGCCGTGCGTCAGTTCCGGTTCAGCCTGCGGGTGACCTTCTAATGAACGCGCTCCAACGGATTCCCGGAACAATGTCTCGCTTCCTCGTCCTGACGTCCCTCGCCGTCACCATGGTGCTCGCCGGCTGCGCGACCCAGGCGCCGGCACCGTGTCAGATCCAGCCCTCCGGCAACGGCCCGTACACGATCAAGATGACGCTGGCCGCGGGCCAGACGCCGACCACCGCTTGCCCGGCCGTCATGGGTGACCAGTGGTTCTTCGACAACTACGCCAACGGCCTGATCGCGATGATCTCGGCAGAGTCGACCGTGCCGTTCCCGCCAGACGCGAACGCGAGCGTGTACGGCAAGGGAAAGTTCAGCAGCTCCGACCCGGACCAGAACGACCTGTGCACGCTCCCCACGGTGAATACCTTCGACGGGCCAGGCGGGAGCACGTTCAGCGTCACCAACCTCTCGTTCCTCAGCACCGCCCTCTACATCGGCACCGAGTGGAAGGGCGACATCACCTACACGCCGGCAGGAGGCACGGCGTGTCAGTACACCGCGCAGGCGATCAACCCGAGCACGCAGTGCGGCTCGAACGCCGACTGCGATCCGACCTCGCAGCCGACGAACTCGGGCATCAACTATCACTACGACCAGGGTTGCAACAAAGAGGCGTGGGCCACTGCCATCACCGGGGATCCCGACACGGGGATCTGCTTCTTCAATCAGGACTTCCCGAGCCTCGGCGGCTTCAAGCCCTGATCGCGAAGCGACGCTCCGGAGCGGTGGTGAACGCTCCGGAGCATCGAGGACATCGCGCTGGAACAACGTCGAGCCATGAACCGTTGACTCCGAGAGAGGAGCGGTGTTGCTCCGCGGAGTGTCGACGATGCGAACGGCGGCGAGGTGGCGGCGCAACGGCGTGGCGTGTATCCGGGGCCTGGTTGTCTGCGGTGGTGCGCTCGGGGTGGCTCTCTGCTTCCTGCACGCGCCGGTGGCACGCGCTGCTCTCGGGGCATCGCGGGAGGGCCTCCTCCGGGACGCCGCGGCGCTCCAGACGACGCGGGTGACCATTACCTCCCGCGAGGGCTACGACGTTCACGAGATGGTCTCTCCCGACGGGACCACCGTCCGGGCCTACGTCGAGCCGGCCGGAAGGGTGTTCGCCGTCACCTGGTCCGGGAAGGTGCAGCCGGATCTCCGTGTCCTCCTCGGGCCGTACTACGCGCGCTACCTCGCGGCGGCGCGCGCGCCGCACCCGAGCCATCACGTGCTGTCGGTGAACGCGCCGGACCTGGCGTTCTCTGTCGTGAAGCTGCCCCGGGGCTTCGCCGGTCGAGCCCACCTCCCCTCCCTGGTGCCCGCCGGAATCGCGGTGGACACGCTCCGCTGAGACGAACGTGAGAGCACGCGCTTCCTCGGTCGCTGCCTCGCTGGTCGTCGCGCTGCTGGCCGCGTGCTCCGGCGGAGGCGGCAGCGGTGGGCAGAGCGCGCAGACGCCGACGCCGCTGACCATCACGGTGGACCGCGGCCCCGAGGGACTGACCGCCTCCGGGCAGGCCGCGGCCAACGTCCTCTACGCCACCATCACCGTCTGCAGCCCGGGCAGCACCACCGAGTGCCAGGAGGTGGACCACGTGCAGGTGGACACGGGATCGACCGGGCTCCGCTTGGCGTACGAGGCGATGTCCGGCGTCGTCACGCCGCAGCCGGTGATCGATCCAGCGAGCAGAGCGCCCCTGTTCCAGTGCGCGGTCTTCGCCGACGGGTTCACCTGGGGCTCGGTCGTCCGCGCCGACGTGGTGATCGCCGGCCGCCGCATTCCGGGGCTGAACGTCGAGATGATCGGCGATCCCGCCGCGGGCACCGCGCCCGACGCGTGCGCCGGTGGCAACGGCCCGGACGAGGGAACGGTGGCAGCGCTCGGGTCGAACGGCATCCTCGGGGTGGGGGTCTTCCTCCAGGATTGCGGCCCGTACTGCGCCTCGACGACGCCGAGCAGCGGGGCCGCGCCCTACTACGTGTGCTCCGCGACGGGCGCGACGAGCGGCGGCTGCACGCCCGCCAGGGTGTCCCTCGCCGACCAGGTCTCGAATCCGCTGGGCATGCTTCCCTCCGACAACGATGGATTCCAACTGCAGCTGCCCGCTCCGCAGGCGCCGGGCGCGCCGACGGTGACCGGCACGCTGGTGTTCGGGCTGGGCACGAACGACTCGAACCCGCTGGGTCCCGCGACGCTCCTGACCGTGGACCCGGGGGACGGCACGCTGACCACGACCCGCGACGGTCTCACCTTCTCCCGGAGCGTGATCGACTCGGGGTCGAGCGCCTACTACTTCCCCGACTCCACGCTTGTCCCGTGCGCCCAGGGAGACCCCGGTGACGGCTTCTACTGCCCGGCGACCGCGGTGGCCGGAAACGCGACCATCTCCGGAGCGAACGGAGCGCAGGCGGCGGTGAGCTTCACCATCGCGAATGCCGACGCGATCTTCCGCGAGGGGGCGACCGATGCCGCGTTCCCCGATCTCGCCGGTCCGCTGCTCGGCTCGGGACTGACGGCGGAGACGTTCGACTGGGGGCTGCCCTTCCACTACGGGCGGACGGTCTCGATCCTCTTCGAGCAGCGGTCGACGGGAATCAGCGCTGGGCCCGCGATCGCGTTCTGAGGCATCAGGCGATCCCCACGCTGAGCCAGGCGTGGAGGTTCACCCTCACCGGCCCAGCGCCGAGGCGCTCGGTCACCGCGTCCCGGACGCGTCCGGAGATCGGGCCCCAGGCCTGCTCGCCCAGGCGATGCCGCGTGAGCGCCACCGGCGGCATCGACCGCTCCAGCGACGCCCACAGCGCGGCCGCTGACGGAAAGGCGAGCTGGCTCGAGGCCGGATGGACCTCCACCGCGCGGAACACCGGCTCCATCTCGGCCCGACACGCCTCCGGGGTGACGAGCGGTGGCGGCTGGGCCGGGGGCGCCGCGGCGTCGGGGAGCGCCTGCTGCAGCGCCCCGAGGACGGTGACCAGCGTCGGAGAGCGGTCCAGCGGCTGCCAGCTCGAGACCACGGCGCGCGCACCCGGCCGGAGGATGCGCCGCAGCTCGGCGAAGCCCCGGGCGCGATCGGGGAAGAACATGAGCCCGAACAGCGAGAAGGCGGCGTCGTGTCGACCGTCGGGGAATGGCAGGGCCTGTCCGTCGCCCACGCGGGCCCGGATGCTTCCGAGCCCACGCGCGCGGGCGGTCTGCTCGAGGAGCGCGATCATCTCGGGGGAGAAGTCGAGCGCATCCACCGTGTGGCCCCGGCTCGCCGCGACGAGCGCGAGCGTCCCCGGCCCGCAGGCCACGTCGGCGATGAGCGCGCTGGCCGGGAGGTCCGAGAGCCGGAGAGCTTCCTCGACGAAGTGCTGGAACGTCGGGAGCACCTCGGCCTCGTAGGCGGAGGCGAGGAGGTTCCACGCCGTCGGCGTGGCGAGCGGGTTCGGCTGCGTCATGACCGCCCGAGGCCTACAGCTTCTGCTGCTGCGCCGGCTCGACGGCCCGGGGCGGCGCGGACTCGTCCGGTCCGTCTCCGATGAGGCCGTGGCGCCGGAGCGCGGCCGGGAGCCGCGCCGGGAGGACCTCACCGACCTTCTTCCCGGCCTCGCCCATGATCTCAGGCAGCTTCGAGGCGAGCTTCCGCCCCACGGGAGTCTTGTAGAACTGCAGGAGCTGCTTGAGCTCGGCGCTGCTGAACCGCCGGGCGTAGATGTCCGCGCTCCACTGCTTCATCTCGCCGTAGGGCACGACCTCGAGGAGCACGGCGTTCATCCGCTGCTTCGTGTCCGGCGGCAGCGTCTTGCCGCTGGCGCGGGCCTGCGCCTCCAGGGACGGGAGCATCTGGTCCATCATCTGCTGCAGCCCGGCGCGGTACGACGACTCGGGCTGCACGAGCTCGACCAGCTGGAGCGCCAGTGCGCGCTGCTCGGTGAGCGCGGGCTGGCTCGCCGCGGGCGCGGTACCGACGAGGAAGACGACCAGGAAGGCGGAGTGCATGGGCCGAGGAGAGCACGAACGACACGCCGGCGGCATCCGCCGTGAACTGAACCCCGTCCGGACCAGGCCACGGGGGGCTGAGCGGCCGCCGCGAGGCGTCCGTCGCGAGGTGTCAGACACCTCGTGACTGGACACCTCGTGACTGGGACACCTCGTCACGGGACAGCTCGTAACGGAGGGGCGCCGTGGGCGGCGAACCTGGCCCGGTCCGTCCGCGAGGGCGGATCAGCCGGTCGCGGACCCCGGCCGCATGTACGTGAGGACGTGATGCGTCAGGAGGTTGCCCCGGGCGTCCGTGACCGACGCCTCCCCGTACAGGATGCGGCGCCCGGACCGCAGGATGCGCGCCTCGGAGCGGAGGTCTCCCAGTGTCGCCGGCCGGAGGAAGGTCGAGCTCATCTGCAGGGTGAGCGCGGACGGGTCGGGGCCGATGACGGTCATCCCCGCGATCCAGAAGGTCACGTCGGCCAGCGTCATCGCGCAGCCGCCCTGGAGCACCCCGCCTGG
>Ga0335085_10018168_pt1 | contig 10113 bp, 10 predicted proteins | sample Lox_Sample_45_FD_206712 | JGI IMG/M metagenome (GOLD analysis project Ga0335085, IMG submission 206712) | Soil microbial communities from Loxahatchee National Wildlife Refuge, Florida, United States - Lox_Sample_4.5 | ecosystem: Environmental > Terrestrial > Soil > Wetlands | place: USA... | reverse complement strand
CTCCAAAGGATGTTCTCCTCAGTGCGTAGCTTCCCGATGTTGAGACGTGACGAGTATATGTACTCGATTTTCCCAAGCTGACCCTCATGCACTAGACGTTTCAGTGCGCGAACGGCAGGATGGTATTCCAATATGTGACCGACCATTAGGACACGTGCTTTCCTGCGCGCCAGATCAACCAGTTCCTGCCCATGTGCCACTTTTAACGCGAGCGGCTTTTCCACAAAGACATCCTTGCCTGCCTCAAGCGCAAGCTTGGCCATCTCGTAATGCTGAGCCGCCGGAGCAGCAATTACGACGGCCTTGATGTCAGCAGAAGCAAGGACATCGCCAACATCAGCCGTCACACGCACATTGTATGTTTTATGAACAGTGTCGCGTACGGTCTCTCTCACATCGCAGACGGCAGCCAGAGCCTTGAGCTCGTGGAAAACCCGAACGAGGTTTTTGCCCCAGTATCCGCAGCCGATTACGGCAACCTTGCTTGTAATCATAACTGGCCTCCAATTTGTAACATCTCCGGCCGACTTGCCTTCTGCTCAGGCACAGGTCACTTTGAAGTGAATGTTTTCGCAGTTGAACGGGTAGTACGCCAAGGGGCTGGCGACGTGGGAGCTTGGGGCCGATTGGTTAAAGCTGAGCTTGCCCTATTAGCCCGACGCCTTGCAGGATCTGGAGCCGCCAGTATTGGCATCTAGATACTGATAACATTCGTACTCGCAGTGATCGCCCCCAGGTCATCGAAGTTCCTGTTCCGCGGTTACGCTTTCTGTACACTGAAGGGTGTGAGAGACGGTCTCTCGTTTCGGTCCGGATGCACATCTGGAACGCATACTATCGTTAGTCTTCTATCGCGCATTGAGACATTGTGAACGCTGTGTCCAGTTAAGGTGTGCGGTGACGTTGCTTCGCTAATCGAGTCCCAATGGATTTCCAACGGATTACTTGACGCACTCTTTGTTTGACTCGGTAACGGGCTCACTTCCGTTAGTAAATCTAGCCGCGGACATGCCGGCTTCTAAAGCATGTGATAAACCCTCTCCGGTATCGGGAAGGTACGGTTGTTTAGCACCGTCCCAAGGAGTCGCACATTGGCGGATGCAAGTAACTCTTTGGCTTTGCGGGCTACCACGCGACGGGTGGAATTCGCTTCCAGAACGAGTACAATGCCGTCGGCCCGTTGTCCCATTAGTACCGCATCGGCGTGCATGCCAACCGGCGGAGCACTGATTATCACGTAGGCAAACTCGAGTGGTAACTGGGCGATTTGGGAGCAAACTTGATCAAGGGATGCGCTTACTCCGGCGTTAGTAGCAGAATGCCCCGAAATCAGCCACAAATTACCGGTCAAACGGCGGAGCAACTGAACAGCGACTGCTGGGGATATCTGGCGATCGGAAAGCTCCGCCTCGAACAAGTGATGTAGCGCCGGCGCGCGTACATTCGAATCCACAATGCAGACCTGAGAGGAAACCTGAGACGCCAGCGTTCGTCCGAGTTGGGCGCACAACGAATTCGTGCCCCCGATCTCATCAATCCCGCAAAAGACCACCTTCTTCGGGCCGGTATGGCCTTTGCCATCAGCCAGGAGGAATAGCTGCTGTGTCAATCTGAGAAGCTCCTCGCGCCCGAACTGGTCCGTGTCCAATACGGCAGGAAGCTTTACTCTGGCCTGCGGGCTGTATGCCGGTTCCCTTGTTCCCACCGGCGCTGTGCGAAAGAGTTCTCGGTCCTGTTGCAACTGCTCCAAAACCTCCAGGTTCCTACTCATAAGTCATCCACCTCTCACTGCAGCAATCCGTTGTTCTGGACTCTCGTCCGGAACCTCCGGTTTTGGGGTCTTTAGTTCAAACGGCAAGCGAAGCGTCTGCCCAGACTCGATGTGGTTGGGATCGACCAGCCGCGGGTTCAGTGCCTGGATTTCCCGTGCGACGCTGGGACTATAATGGCCCAAATGCTGCAGGCTGATCTGCCGGAGGGTGTCTCCGCGCGCGACAATTACCATTCCATCTTGTGCCTCTGGCGTCAACCCTGCGGTCGCTTGGGTTATTGGTGCTGATGTCCTGCCGCTTGCAACTTGTGCGGCCTTCAGAGATGGTACAGTCGGAACCGCGACCAGACGATATACACGCAGCAAACGAGGCCCGACGTCCGGTACCATCCCGTATACCAAGCCGACAGCAATTATCGCAAGCACACTTGCCACAAACGCCGCACGTCGCACCAGCCGATTACGCCAACCACGGCTAAGTAACGATTGGCTTTGTCGCGTCGACAACAATGCGATCGGTTGCAATCCCACCTTGCAGTGGCGCGAACTGGTCTCGAACCGGGGCACCGTGACTCGCCCCTTGATCAAATTCAAATCTTGGTCAGCCGCCACTTCGTCGATAATCCGTCGATCGATCTCCTTGCGCTGCAATGCCATCCCCACAGACAGGGCTCCAAAGCACAGATTGTTTATGTTGCGCGGGATCCCCTGGCTCTCTCGTGCGATGAACCTGACCGCTCCGGGGGTAAACAAAGATGCGCCTCGGTATCCAGCGACCGCCAACCGATGGCCGATATATTGCTTCACTTCATCTAGACCTAGCGGATCAAGCGACGCGGTTACCGAAATTCGTTGCCTTAACTGAACCATCTCCGCCCTCATCAGGGTGCTGAGCAGTTGCGGCTGTCCCGCAAGGATGATCTGTAGCAGCTTGCCTTGCGACGTTTCGAAATCTGATAGCAGGCGCACAGTCTCCAGGACGGACGGGCTCAGGTTTTGCGCCTCATCGATCACGAAGACAAACTGCCTCCCGGCCCGTGCCTCGCATACGAGAGCGTCGTTCAACTGCTGGTGCATCGCGGCGAGATCAGAGGCGGGAACAATGCCCAAATCCTGTAGTAAGTATCGGATCAAGTCGAGGGAATCGCAGCAGGTTTGAAACAGAAATACCGTTCGAGCCGCACTATTCCGCAGCCGCTGCAGCACCTGAAACAGCAGTGTGGTTTTCCCCATTCCCGGCTGAGCTACTAACATCACGAAGCCACGTCTTTCCTGGATGGCGTACCACAACGAAGCTAGGGCTTCGCGGTACGTGTGGTTCAGGAATAGGAACCGCGGGTCTGGAGCTACGCCGAATGGCTGCTCGATCAGGTTGTAGTACTCCAAAAACACAGTTACCTCCCGTTCCTCGGAAAGGATGCTAATACAGGTGATTCAAGGTAGACTGTGACCTCATCCGGCGTGCGGAATGACGGATCGAGGAAATCGGAGGTGAACACCAAGCCAACGCTCACCATCCCGGCTAGGAACACGCTCACGAGCCCGTAAAACCAAAACGAGCGGGCTGCCAAGGCCGGCACCGTGGGTTCCTGCGCGATCGCGACATTCAGGATTCCGCGGCGGTCGAGCGCATCGTTGATGCGTGCTTCCTCTCGTTTTCGCAGGTACAGCAAATAGTTCTCTTCCTCCGTTTTGGCTCCCCGTACGAGGTCCTGCTGTGCGATTGCTGCGTATTGGAGCCCCTGTGCGTTATTGCGGTATCTGGCTAGGGTTGCCTTGTCGGCTGATGCCCGCGCCCGCAACCCGCTGAGTTCTGCTTGGGCCTTGACCAGTTCAGCCCTAACCCACTCGTGCGTTGGATCTCGGTCCATAGTCTCATCACGAAGTGGTGCGCCCTTCTCGGTCTCAATGGCGGCCCGCGTTTTCCCGATCTCCTTTTCCACTTCCTGAACCGGGCGAAAACTAGGATCGAACTTGGAAAGGAGTTCCGTTTGCTTCAGTTCTAGGGTGAGTAGGGTCGATTTCATCTGCTGCAACAGCTCGGGATTATCCAGGGTTCGCTGCTGGGTCACAATGCGTGCCGGAATCGAAGTGACCTGTCGCTCTAATGTGGGAATTCGTCGCTCGATTTCCGCAATGGCAGCTTGAGTCTGAGTCAGGGATGCTTCTACGTCACTGGCTTTCTGGAGTACCAGGTCGCGCTCAAGTTGGGCAGACACCACTCCCTGATTGCGAGTATAGTCGGCCAATCGCGTCTCTGCCGTATCCAGCGCGTGCCGCAGTTGTGCGCTCTCCTGGTCGAAGAACATGAACTCACCAGAAGGCCGATGCACTTGCAGGTGTTTCTGAAGGTACAAATCAGCCACCGACTTTAGCACCTTCTCGGCCAGTTCGGGATCAGACGACCTATAGGTGACCGAAATCACGTTGGTCTTACGTAGAGGCTCAACCCTCAGCCTTGTTGCCAGCTGTTGTACGGCTTCGGCGTCGGCCGCTTTCCGGTCCTTCCCAGCAGAAAAGAATTCCCCTGAACGGTTCTTCGTTCCCAATCCAGTCTGGAGCACAACCTTCTGTAGCAAATCCTGGCTGTTCAGTAGCTCAACCTCAGAATTCAACTCCGATTCGCTAATGTCCTGCTGCACGAGTTGCGGGGGTGAGTTGGATTGGGAGGTTACGACGGGATCCACACGTTCGCGTCGTACCAGGAACTTCATCTCTGCCGTGTAGGTTGGAGATAACAACCGGAACACAAAAATTGACAAAAGCATGACAATAGTGACGACGAACGAACCTATCAGGAGCCGTCCATGGCGAAAGAAGACTGCCGCGACGTCACGCGCTGCGAAAGCGGACGGCAGTTGCCCTACCACTAAGTCAACAGGTTCTTTCATAGATACACTCCACCTCACTCTTCAAAAAGCACTGGGGCTCGCATAGACGCCCATACTACTGGTCGGTAAATATCGCCTTACCTTGGACCACTTGCTCTGCGGCACGTAAAGCATGTCACCGGGCAACAGATGAGGATCCTCTTGCAAGTTTTTCGAGTTCAGCATGTGCTTGACGTCAAACACCCGGGCTTCAACGGTATCGTTGGAGGCGCGGCGGAAAAGGACGACCTGCGAATGTTTGGCGGCCTCCGTGAGCCCTCCCGCAATGGCCAGAGCCTCGGTGAGCGTGGTATCGCCGCGCAGTTCATACTTGCCCGGTTTTCCGACTTGCCCTGACGCGAGGAAAGACGGCTTGTCGAAATCCTTCAGCGAGATCGTAATGACCGGATCATGCAGGATGCCGCGGTAGGCAGCTCCGATTGCGTCAGATAACTCGGCAAGGGTCTTGTGTTCCGCCTGAACTTCTCCTGTACCTTTCATACTGATGTAGCCATCGGGCTGAATGGTGAGGGTTTGATTAAACTCAGGTGAATAACTGAACTCCACGTCGATGACGTCGCTGGCATGCAGCCGGTAATACGGGCCTCGTTCGGGGAAGGATGGCGCCACGTTCCCGGCTTCAGCGGATGCGAATTCGGTTGCCGCTGAGGGTTGCAGTTGGGCGGATCCCTGGAGTGCAATAGCCAGCAAGCCCGTAAGAGTCATCCATGTTCGTGCTTTTCTCATCCTTCTTCCCCTCCGCTGTTTTCTCATATGAGACCCCACGTCCGTGGTCAAGCGGCCTCCACGCCGTAACCGGCGACCCGTATGGCCAGCGACTGTTGAATTCCATCTACCGAAATGATCAGGCTCTGGTCACCATTCAGCGCCAGAATAACTCCCTGGATTCCGTCAAGACATCCTCCACGGAGTCGGATTTTTCTGCCGACGTTGAGAAATGGATAAAGCGTAAACGGAACATTTTCTTTCAAGATCGTTTGAACCGCTTGTATTTGTTCGTCGGGAATTGGGATAGGGCGCCCTCCCATACCAACCAAGCCAACCACTCCGTGCGTTCGCAATACCGGAATGCGGGCCCCGCGCTCACGGCCGATCCGAACGAATGCATAGCCGGTGAACAACGGCAACTGGACGTTGCGTTTGCGGTCACTCCATTGGTGAAGGCCGCGCACCAGAGGAAGAAAAACCGTGACTCCTTTTTCCTCCAACCCCGACGCGACCTTTTTCTCATAGCGAGGTTTCGTTTGAACGGCAAACCAGGAACGCTCGTCTCCGCCCATGCCGAAGTTCGGGAAAACGATATTGTCCTGAAGACCGTTGCTCATGGCTCCGCCTATCCCAGTCACAACCCTGGATTTCCAATGGGCGCTTACACGTGCACTACTCTCGGTGGCACTTCAGCAACGTGATAAGTGGCTCGTACCTATATGCCGGAGCTCAAAGGGCCCTTGGGTGCATGTTGCTTTGTTCCTGCCATGAGAAGTCCAAGCCGGAAGCACCGGCGAAAGCTAACGCTTCACCAATGAACCAAAGAAACTTTTCCACCCTTCGATTTCTTCCTCCTCGTTACAGAGAGTGAAGGGGGTCCCCACAAGTGAAAATCCATGGCCACAGCCCGATTGCTCCTCGATGCGCGACACTTGCATTGCGCCCCTTAGCCAAGCCTTGGGGTTGCCGGCCGATGCAGAGACTATGATGTCCACTTTGACATTAGATCGCAATGGCGGACATTCATTACTCAACAGATATGCCCCCTTCACGCTGATGTCCCGCGTCAAGGCCTCATTGTGGGAAGAAACACCCTCATTCTCCCAGCGGAAAACCGCAGGCACTCGGAGCCGGTAGCGGACGGCATTCCTGCGTTCCACGGAAGGGCTTGCCAACCTTTAGATCTGCCATGTAGCCGGATGACCATCAACGGCCCACGCAAACTTAGTGCGAGAGAGTAGCGATTTGAGACGTGGGGCACAAGTGGAGGAAAATCTGCACTGACTGCACTCTCGAAACCACCAAGCGGCTTGGAGGCTTTCTCCGTCTGGGCTCCGTATCAAAACCTCACTATCACACCTTGGTGTCTGGTGAGCCAGATGACAGACTTGCCCTTAAGTCAACGGTTGCCCCAACGCCCCTACGAACTTCCACCCCAGAGGAGAATCCTCTCCCTACGGCTAGAGTGTTTATTTCACCGGAATGGTAGGCCGCGAAGGGCTCCGCTTCCGCTTTCTGAGTTGTCGATCACGCGAATTTCAGCTTGAATGAGGGACGTTTGATAGGCGCTATTCGAAGGCTATATCCGTGTTGCAGTTGGACTTCAGCGGCGCCGGTTGGTTCTCGGATGGCATCGCGGGGCAATATCCTGACTCCGGGCCCCACCCAAATATCTATCCCTAGTCTAGTTGGTGATGCGCAGACGTGCGTCCGTGTAAATCTAAGCAGCCTATGCCACGATGACGTACGCTGGAGGTGCTTTGCTTGTCGATCACATACGGTTGTGGATAGAGACTTTCTCGCCTCCTGAGTCCCATTTTGCCCTCGATTTTCCAGATCAAAAGTATGAGCTTTCAAAACGTTGAAAGTATGTTACACTCCACCGCGATTGAGGGGGGCTGTGCACATCTGCACGGGTGCGCAGCTTTAAGCTGCGGGGGGCGTACTGTGGTAGCTAAGGCAAACCCGCTGTCCGAGCGAATTCGTGTCCTTATCGCCGACGCGGATTCTATGGGGGCGCGGTTGATGGCGAGTGCACTGAAGCGGTGCCGTGACCAATTCGAAGTCCTAGGACCAGCGAGCAGTGCACAAGAAGTGATTCAAGAAGCCGGGGCGCATCGACCCCACGTTATCGTGCTCGGCATCGCTCTGGAGGAAGGTCCTCGAACCGGTCTCGCGGTGCTCGATAGGATACGTGAGAGTCATCCTAGTGTCAGGTCGGTCATGCTGTTACACTCCCTCGATCGTGAGATGGTGGTGCACTCTTTTCGCGGCGGTGCTCGGGGAGTGATTTCGCGGAGGGATTCGTTCAAAGCCCTGGCGAAATGCATCCGCTGCGTGCACAACGGGCAGATCTGGGCGAACAATGAGCAGATCGAATTTCTTCTGGAATCGTTTGCCCCGCTAAGGCCGCGGCTGACCAAATCCAAAGGAATGGCTTTGCTCACTCCGCGCGAGCAGAAAGTTACCAGTCTTGTCGCCGAAGGAATGAAGAACCGCGAGATCGCGCGGATGCTTCAAGTCACCGACCACACCATCAGTAACTATCTTTACCGCATCTTTGAGAAGCTGGGCGTTTCCAGCCGCGTGGAACTGATCCTCTATGCGCTGAGTCGTCAAGACTCGGCTGACCGCCGCACCTAGTAGAGTGCTACGGACTTCGGAAAACAGGTACGATCTTTTAGCAGGTTGCGGAAAAACTCTAATTCGAGCGTTCGAGCGGCATGGCCTACCAACGGGACGGCGAAACAGGGACAGGCACGACTAGCGATGTAGAGCGAGATAAGCGATGTAAAAGAAGAGCGTAGCCCCCGCGATTCCAATCATCCCGGCGAGGCGCAGTCCCCAATCAGGCATCTTGTACGGATGCCAGCTACCCTGCTTCCAGCTGTCGGCGAAACGATCTAAATTTGCTCTGACGTAGCTAGGTCGCAGAACCATGGTCAATCCGAACGCTAAGAAACCGGCACCCATGACGAGTGCTGCGGGCGCGTCACTTGGGGCCATGATCGACACCGCAGCAGAGTACCAGAAAACTCTCTTGTTTCCACAGTACAACCTGCTAAGAAGAACTCATGCGCGGAAAAGACGAGCAGCAGCTGGATGTATTCAGTTATGTCAGCCCGGAGCAACGAGTTCCCCGAGACCATCCGTTGCGCCCTCTTCGCGGCATGACCGATGAGGCATTAAAAAAACTGCAACCACGGTTCAACAAGCTGTATGCCAAAACCGGGCGACCGTCGATTGCACCGGAGAAGTTGTTGCGATCCCTCTTGCTGCAAGCCCTGTACTCGGTACGCAGCGAACGAATGCTAATGGAGCAGCTCGACTACAACCTGCTGTTCCGCTGGTTTGTAGGCTTGAACATGGATGACTCCGTCTGGGACGTGACTGTGTTCACCAAGAACCGCGAGCGCCTACTCGATGGGGACATCGCCGAAGCTTTCTTCCAAGCTGTGCTCCAGCAGGCACGTGAGCGGGATCTGCTCTCCGATGAGCACTTCACGGTGGACGGAACACTGCTGGAAGCATGGGCGAGTCTGAAGAGTTCTCAGCGAAAGGATGGCAAGCCACCGGCTCCGCCTGACGATCCTGGCAACGCGACAGTAGACTTTCACGGGGAGAAGCGGTCGAACCAAACGCACGAATCGAAGACGGACCCGGATGCGAAGTTGGCACGCAAGGGCAAGGGCAAGGAAGCGAAACTGAGTTATAACGGGAACCTGTTGGTGGAGAACCGCAATGGTCTGATCGTGAACACCGAGGTGTTTGAGGCCAACGGAACGGCAGAGCGCGACGCGGCCCTGGTGATGCTGGAACAGATCACTGGCACGAAACAGGTAACGGTGGGAGGCGACAAGGCACACGACACGGCAGACTTCGTGGCCGAGTGCCGAAACCTTAAGGTCACGCCACACGTGGCACAAAACCTGGAACGTCCAGGTGGGAGCGCCATTGATTCTCGCACCACGCAGCACACCGGATATGCCATCAGCCAAAGAAAGAGGAAGCGCATTGAAGAGTGCTTCGGATGGCTGAAGACAATCGCGTTGTTGCGGAAGGTTCGGCATCGTGGAATCTTCAAGGTAGGATGGGTCTTCACCTTTGCTGCAGCCGCCTATAACCTAATCCGCATGCGGAATCTGGCGATTCGAGCGACGTAAGCCGAGGTCGTAGTGTACTCCCAGGCCCGAAAATGAATCCGCGCGGGACACCAGCGGATGCAGCCAGAACCCTTCCCGAATCACAACATCACTGAGACTGGAGAGAATCTAAGTCGCGGAGTCCATTTTTCCGCAGCCTGTTAGGAGGGCTTCGCGCTTTCGCCCCGCGCTGATAGAGCGACATGGTTTTGAGAGAAAAGCCGATCACCGAACCGCGGTTCCACCGTCCCTCGCTGCGATGGGCAATCTCGTCGGCATACCGCACAACAGCGACTCAGTTTGGAACGTAAGCGTATTCCGGGCTGGGTGGGTTGTGTTTCTCGAAGCAGTTGCGGCACAAGACTTCGAAAGCTCGCGTCACAGGATCGTAAAGTCTGCAAATCTCGCCCGGTTGCTGGCTGAGGCCGCACCCGCAGTCATCGCATCGCTCAACATCATTTGACATGGCCCCAAATCTTATCACGCTCAGCCTTGAAATAATGGTTCCCTGGTTTCCAGAGAGAGGATAATGCGGAACACGTCCTCATGGCTCGGTGCCATTCCCGATCATCGGGATTCAAGCTCTGGTCGAACAAGTCCC